>WNGL01004846.1_pt1 | contig 16063 bp, 20 predicted proteins | sample 5400591 | NCBI WGS metagenome assembly WNGL01 (sample SAMN13153377, study PRJNA577476) | soil metagenome | isolation source: 80 cm soil or saprolite under Garry oak tree replicate 1 | place: USA:California | collected 2016-06-15
GGCCGAATTGCCCATCACCAGAGCAACCCGCTTTTCCGCAAACGCTGGATGGCTGAGAGGCCAGATTGCGCAAACCGCTAAAACAATGGCTCTCACGACGCGCATCAGAAAAAATTCCAAATCGGCAATGAGCCGACCCTATCATCTGAGCCAACGATCACAATGACCACAATCACGACTTATCGATGCTGTCTGGCTTTGGCGCTTACCCCTCTACCGACGCCGTTCAGTCCTGACGCGAAGCGTCGCCGCGCTCGGAAGAAGCGTGGAATCTCCCTCACTCCGCCAACTGAAACCGCTCGAAACGGTGCAGCTCCTCCTCAATGCGGCGTTTTAAGTCCTTGCGCGCGCCCCTCGGCGCGGCGCCGACCCAGCTCCATTTCTGCATCAGCAGTTTGCGGCTCTGGCGATCGGTCTTGAGGTCGAGGGCGGCGACGATGTCGTCGCCGACCAGAACCGGCAGCGCGAAGTAACCGAACACACGCTTCTCCTTCGGCACATAAGCCTCGAAGCGATGCCCATATCCGAAGAACAGTTCGGTCCGCTTGCGCTGGATGATGAGCGGATCGAACGGCGAGAGGAGATGCACCAGTTCGAAGGCGCCACCGTCCGATGTCTGCAGCGCCTCCGGGTGCGCCCAATGCTCCTGCTTGCCGGCGCCTTCGAGCGCGACCGGCACCAGTTCCCCGCGGCGGACTCTTGCCTCGATCAATCGGCGGATCGAAGGCTTGCTCGGCGCATCGAGATGGCAGATCGAATCCAGGCTTACGAGCCCCTGCGAGCGCAGCGCCCGGTCGAGCAAATAAACCGAGGCTTCCCTCGCGGAGGCGGGCTTCGGCGGCCGGTCCCAGCCGAAATGCCGCGCCATCAAGTCGTAGGTCTTGAGCATGCCGTTGCGCTCAGAGATCGTGAGCACGCCGGTGTAGAACGCCAGCTGCAGCGCCCGCTTCGACGGCTTGCGGCTCGCCCACAGATGCTCCTTGTCCACCAGCACGTCGTCGTCGATGTCGCGGATGGTCAGCGCGCCATCCCGCCGGATCAGCCTCAAGACCTTGCGTAAATCCGCCGGCTTGACCGAGCTCAGCCATTTATGGCCGTCGCGCCGGTGCCGCCGCATGGCGGGAAGAAAGAAGCGCAGATCCCTTGCCGGCACGTAGGACAAAGCATGCGTCCAGTATTCGAAGATCGTCTTGTCGACGCTTTGGGCCTGTCGCAGATCCGCGCGTTGATAGTTGGGGATGCGGGTCCAGAGAATATGGTGGTGGGACCGCTCGATGACATTGATGGTGTCGATCTGCACATAGCCGAGATGCTCCACCGCCGCGGCCGTCGCCTGCGGCCCCTCGCCGAAAGGTGCTGACGTGCCGAGCCGCTGGGCGCGCAGCCAGATTTGCCTGGCTTCCGTCTTGGTCAGGGGATGGGGTTTATTGGCGCGGGGCATGGCGGCGCAATGTAGCCGGATTCGCTGCATTGAGGAGGCGCAGATTCCGGGAAATGCGCCGGTCGCTGGCTCGCAAGATACAAAAGAAGCCGCGCCGCCGAGGGCAGCGCGGCTGAATAATTAAACTTCCGGCTTCACTTCATCGCGCTCATCTTCTGGGCCTTCATGTAATGCATGCAGGCGCCGCGCATGTTGCCCTTGCTCATTTCCGTATTGGCCATGCCCATTTCCTTGCCCATGCCCATCTTACCGGGACCCTCCGGCATGCCCGTCATCATGGTGGTGGTCTTGGCCATGTTCTCTCCCGTGCAGGCCATCATTGCCGCGGAAGCAGGCGTGAACGCCAAAGCCGAAAGCATCGCGGTGGTGATCAAAATTCTCATCAGTACCCTCCCAGGGAATGAAACCAGCATTTTACTGGCTAACGAAATACGCTTTCGTCGGCCAAAGCGTTTCCAGCGGAACAAATTTTTGTGTGCTGCGATGCAACGGAACCCAAGTCGGGCTCGGATGCGACCGCGCCGACGGGCATGACTGCCAAGGACGGCATGGCGAAGAGAGAGAGGAAAATGACGAAGAAAAAGAAGGAGTAATCGATACGATCGCGGCTCCGCCGCGTGACAGGCACGAGACCGTCTCTGACAAAGCCCCGACATCAGCCGGGGCTCTCGAATCTCTTTATATCGCAACGACCTGACCGATGGCCGTCGGCGGCTTCGAACGGAATGGCGGTCAGTGTTTTGATCGCTCGCCGATCGCCCCCGTCGCGATCTCCTTTTCGCACGACGCCTTGCCGCGTTCCGGGGCCTGGCATTTGTAAACGCTGCCGGTCAGCCGATCGACCAGCCACACGGTTTCCTCGGTCGGACTCTCCATCCCCACGAATCGGGTTCCCATCGCCGTAATCAGCGTGGACAACAAGATTGCGGCAGCGATCATGGCGGCGCCGATCAATATGGGCATCGAGCTTCCCAAGGGCGCGCGATCCGACGTGACCGCCCGATATCCCTGATATTCGATTGGTCTTTTCGGTGACTGAAACAAGGCCGAGCTGCTTTGCTTTTTTTCGGTTTTTTGGCGAAGGGTTTTGTTACGCGCCCATCTAGCCGATTTGTTGTTCGTACATCGATGTTCCGGCGACGGCTGCGAGACCGGGATAGCCGCCGCGAATCAGCGCGCCGATTGCAGCCGAGACTAGCGCGTTCGAACCGACTCGCGGAACACGGCGATAGCCGGCGATCAGGAAAAATGGGGAACCGGAATGCTGGGCCTGCGGCCCGCGCCGGATTATGCTGAGACTACCCAACGTTGCGGTTGAAAGGGAGGACGCCATGCGAGGCTTCCGTGGTTTCAATCTGGGCGTCGCGCTTACATTGGCGTTGAAATCGATGCAAATACAAAGAGATTCCGCAGCGTGACGCACGTCACATTCACCGCGCCCTCCTCGTCCTATGGTCTGGCCGTCAAAACGATTCAGACGCCACAACGAGGATACGACAATGACCAGCTTTCATAGACTCTCCGCCCTCAAGGCGATTGCGCTCGGTGCCGCGCTGTCGATGACGGCGGGCTTTGCCTTTGCCGCCGACAGCAATGTCTCGGCGGATCAGATCGTCAATGCGCTGCGCGCCAAGTCGCCGACGCGCGGCCTGTCGGCCGCACCGCAGGCCGATCCCGCGGCGAGAGCCAAGGAAATCAGCTTCGTCGGACAGGTGCGCAACAGGAAGACCCGATCGCTCTCGTTGAACGAGCGCGAGGAAATCGCGGAAATCGCATCGGCCAAACCGAAAATCGATCTCGAGATTCGGTTCGATTACAATTCGGCCGAGATCAGCAAGACCTCGCTGCCTGCGGTGCAGGAACTGGGCAAGGCGCTCTCGAATCCGGATCTCAAAGGTTCGACATTCGTGGTGGCCGGTCACACCGATGCGATCGGCACCGAAGAATATAACCAGGGCCTCTCCGAGCGCCGCGCCGATTCGATCAAGCGCTACCTCACCGAGAAATACGGCGTCGCCAGTGCCGATCTGGTTACGGTCGGCTACGGCAAGAGCAAGCCGAAGGATCCGAGCGCGCCGACGGACGCGATCAACCGCCGCGTTCAGGTCGTCAACATGGACGGCAAGACCGCGTCGAATTGACAGTTGCAGCGCCCGCCGCGCCGGCGTGCGGCAGGCGGATTTGAGAATGGATGTAATGATGGTCGAAGTCGGCTATTGCCGACTTGGACCATCATATTGCCGTCTACGGCCGGTCGAGAATGTCCCTGATTTTCGTTGCCAGTATCACCTGGGCCAGGGGCTTCTGCAGCAGCGACACGCCGGGATCCAGCCGGCCCTGATGCACGATGGCGTTTCGCGAATACCCGGTCATGAAAAGCACTTTGAGACTCGGCTGCCGGTGGAGCAGCTCGTCGGCCAATTGCCGGCCATTCATTCCGGGCATCACGATGTCGGTCAAAAGCAGATCGATCCGGAACGGATCGGAATCGAACAGCGCAAGCGCGACCGCGCCATCAGGAGCCTCGCGGACCCGATAGTTCAGATCCTGCAGCGTTTCCACCAGATAGGATCTCACGTCGGCTTCATCCTCGACCACGAGAACGGTTTCACTTCCAAGGCTGCCGACCACCGGCGCGTCGATCTCCCTGGTGACGTTGGCGCTGACATGGGTACGCGGCAGATAGACCTTTATCGTCGTCCCTTCGCCGACCTCGCTGTAGATTTTGACGTGACCTCCGGATTGTTTGACGAAGCCATAGACCTGGCTCAAGCCAAGGCCGGTGCCATGACCGGCTGCTTGGTCGTGAAAAAAGGGTCGAAGGCCTTTTCCTGAATATCCCGCGACATGCGAGGCCACAAAGATACATCGCCACGATCGCGAGCGATCCGAACAGTACGCTCGGGTAACGCCAGCCCAGCGGCACATCCCCGAATGTCCGGATCGACAGCGCCATCAACTGCTTTGCAAGCGGCGGATGCATCGGATTGAGTATCGGCGCCGGCATGACCGGCTCAAGCATTTGCCGTGCGGCCGGCGCATAATGCACTTCATCGAAATAGAATTTTTCCGGTGTCGTCACGCCGACCGGGAGCGCGAAGTGCGCGGCGAAGAAGAAGATGATGATAATGACAGCGGTAACAGCGTTCCGTGAAGCCGAATGATCTGGAACGGAAGGCGATTCGCGCAAGCTGGTCACGGATTGCCGATCATGGCGTCCTACGATCGGATGTAGCGGGACAGCTTTTTTTAGTCCATTTCATTGAACCTGTTCGGATGTCACCTGCACCAATCGATTGGTTGGTTATGTGCCGCATGTGGTAAATTTACAATATCGCGCGCACGCACGGTCCGGTACGATGGGGGATAAATTGGTCGTGCGGTATTTGAAATGAGTATGCGTTTTTGCGTTCTTTATATTTCCGCGCTGTGCATGGCAGCTGGCTTTGCCGCAAGCCCCGCCCACGCGCAGGCCCGCGTCGGCGAAGCGGCCGTCGTCAAAAATGAAGTCGTCCGCGTCATGGGATCGGCGAGCAGCCAGATCAGTGTCGGCGACGGCGTGCTCCGCGACGAAATCGTGCGCACCGGTCTCGACAGCGCGGCGCGGCTGGTGATGGCCGACAGCACCAATCTGTCGCTCGGTCCCAGCGCGACGATCAAACTCGACCGCACCGTTTTCAACGATGAGCACACCTATCGCGATATCGCGATCCGGTTGACGACCGGTGCGTTTCGCTTCGTCACCGGACACTCGGAGAAGACCGCGTACAAGATCACCACGTCGGTCGCGACCATCGGCGTGCGCGGCACCATCCTCGATGTCTTGTCGCAGCGAGGCAAGACCACCGTGGTACTGCAGGAGGGCGCATCGCGCGTCTGCGCCACCGGCGGCCAGTGCCTCGAGCTGACCCAGCCCGGCGAAACCGCCATCATCGCCTCGACGGGCGGCAAGGCCACGCTTCAGAAGACCAACAACTCGCCCTGGACCTTCGCTGCGACCTGTGGCGCGGCGGCGGGGCTTTGTGCCGCCACGAATTTTGCGGATGCCACCCCCCCTGCCGATGATCCCACCGGCATGCTGTGCGGGCGCTGACCATGGCAAACTTTACACATCGCTTTGTCGTATCGGCCGCGCTGACCGCGGCGGTCTGGCTCGTGGTTCAGTTGCAACCATCACCCGCGTCGGCGCAATGTATCGATTGTTGTGAGAGTAACTGTGAGGGAGAGCGCGCGCCGCCAGCGGTGACTGGTGTCGATTCCAGCACTGGATCGATCAGCGATCTGGGCAAGCAGCGCTTCAACCAGATGATTACCCACCGCGTGCTGGGCACGGTGCTTCTCGGCGTCAATGAGCAGGTCAACTGCAGCGACTGCGTCAGTGCGTTCGGGTCGGCGGGATCGTTCTCAGCCGGCATTCACGGCCGCAAGGAACTTACCCCCAATCTGTCGCTGCTGGCCGGCATCGCCTACACCCAATACAGCGAGGGCGGATACAGTGTCACCAGCGCGCCGATCGGAGCGTTCGCGCTTCGCTACGATTTCACCGACTGGGGACCGTCACGGCCGTTCTTCGATATCGGCACCATCCTGTCGCCGTCCGAGAAGGCGCGCTATCGCCGCAGTTACGTGACGAACTTCGGCCCGGTTACGGTCGATGGCCAAACCAGTAGCCAGAACTATGGAGCATACGGCCGGGCCGGCTGGATCAATCGAATCTCGCCGCGCGACGAGGTCGCCGCATCCGTCGAGGTCTGGCAGCTGTGGCAACGGGTGAAGGGTTATTCGGACCCGACCGTCGCGTTCAATCCGTTCGACGCCACGATCGCGACCGGCACCGACAAGACCAATCTCGTCAAGGTCGGCGGACAGTGGACGCATCTGTTCGCCGACAACGTCGAGGGCAACATCAACGGCGGATTCGTGCAGTCCTTCGCGAACCATTCCGGCATCGTCGCCACCGTGACCGGTAGCGACGGCACCGTGGCGCCGACGATCGGAAACCAAAGCTGGTTCGAATATGGCGGCCGGCTCGGCTTGCGGGTCGCCAAGGGCTGGGTCGCCGACCTGTTCGTCAACGGAACCGCGGGCCCGCAGCCGGTCGGCAACACCATCCACGGCGGCGTCGGATTGCGCGTCAATTACTGACTAAAGCATGATCCGGAAAAGTGGGTACCGGTTTTCCGAAAAGATCATGCTCAAACAAAAAGCGCTAGAGCGGGATGACGATTCGAAGAAAAGTCATCCCGCTCTAGCAGCGGATGGCCGTATCGGTACATCCGCCGTGACGTCATTCAGCCCTCCAGATCAGGCGGCTGACTTGCCCTCATAGGCGTTTTTCAGCCCGGCGATGTCGAGCTTGACCATCTGCATCATCGCCTGCATGGCCCGCTTTGCGCCGGCGGGATCGGGGCCGCCCAGATATTGCACGAGTGCGGTCGGCACGATCTGCCACGATACCCCGAAACGATCCTTGAGCCAGCCGCAGCGTTCGACCGACCCGCCATTGGCGGACAGCGCGTCCCACAGGCGATCGACCTCGGCCTGATCGGCGCAGTCGATCTTGAACGAGATCGCATGGGTGTATTCGAATCGCGTGCCGCCATTGAGCGCCATAAAGCGCTGGCCGGCCAGCGTGAACTCCACCACCAGCACGGTGCCGGCCTTACCGGCGGGGCCATCGACGGTGTTCTTCTGGACTTTTTCGATTCTGGAATCGGGCAGCAGCGAAACGTAGAATTTCGCGGCCTCCTCGGCCTCGCCGTCGAACCACAGGCATGGTGAAATCTTGGACATGCATAAGCTCCTTGCGTGATGAATTCTAAATCAGGCGTCGGCCATGGCGGATTGGGCTGCGGTCGCCGCCTCAACGTCCATCCACATCACTTCCCAGATGTGGCCGTCGGGATCCTCGAAACTGCGGCCATACATGAAGCCGTAGTCCTGCCTGGGACACGGATCGACGCCGCCGCCCGCGGCTTGCGCCTTGCCGACCACGTCATCGACGGCGTCGCGGCTGTCGGCGGAGATGCAGATCAGCACCTCGGTTGAGGTCTTCGCATCGGCGATCTTCCTCGGCGTGAACTGGCGGAATTTGTCGTGGGTCAGCAGCATGGCGTGAATGGTTTCGGAAAACACCATGCAGGACGCGGTCCCGTCGCAGAATTGCTCGTTCTTTTCGGCGCCGACGGCCTGATAGAAGGCGGTGGCGCGGGCGAGATCGCTGACGGGCAGATTGACGAAAATCATTTTGGCCATGGGCAGGCTCCTTTCGGCATGTTCCACCCGAGGACGAACGGATGGGCGTCGATCCGACAGAGGGGACTAGCTTATTTTTCGGGACGGGAACCAGCCATCCGTCATTGCGAGCCATCGGGCGCGCATTCGCGCGACCCGTTGGCTCGCAATGACGGAAGAGAGACCTGCCAGATTCTCAGGTCGCGATCGGCGTCGGCATGGTGAGAAACGCCCGGGTCACGTGCCAGAACAACTGCCGGTTGGTGGCAAGCGCAACCGAGTGAGCCGTTCCCGGCAGGATAACGAACTGGCGGTCACCGTTCGGCAGCAGATTAAAGAACTCCTCGAGGTCGGCGACGGTGGCGATGCCGTCATATTCGCCGCGCACCAGCAGCACCGGCGAAAGCACCTTCTGCGGATGCACCACCGGCAGATTGGCCGTCATGTCGAGATAGGTGCCGGTCGGAACCTGATCGCCGAACTGCATCTCCACGTCCGCCAACACCTCGACCGCAGCGGTATCGCTGGTGCCGGGCTTGTCGCGGGTGGCGATCGAGCGGATCATGTCGCGGTCGCGCTTGCGCATGTTGTGCGTGCGGAAATAGGCCAGCTGCTCGGCGCGCTTGGTCAATGTCGGCGATCCCTCGCCCTTGTAGGTGAACGCGGCGAACACCAGCCGGTCGGCACGCTCGGGCGCCGCCATGGCATAGGCGCCGGCGCGCAGCGCGCCGGAGGATTCGCCGAGGAAATGGAATTTCTGCCGGCCGGTTTCGCGGGTAACGACCTCAACCGCCGCCTTCAGATCCTCGACACCGCTGGCGATGTCGGCATTGCCCGAGGTGCGCCCCGACTTGCCGTAATTCTCGTGATCCATGGTCCAGCAGTCGAATCCATAGCGGGCGAATTCGTCCATCGCCGAATACTCGCCATGCCCGGGCACGTTGAGGTCGAACACCCTTGATGTCACTGACGAGCCATGAACAAAGAACAGGACAGGCCGCGAAGGCTCGCCGGCTTTCGGCGCCCCCACCCGCTTGCGATACATCCACAAGGGAATGTCGCCTTTCTTGGCCCAGTATTCGCTGCTCCAGATCTCGCCGCCCTCGGAACCCGCCGCGCGCGCGCCTGGCGCAGGCAGGGCGCTGGCGAAACCTCCGGCCACGAGGCCAAGCCCGGCCCCCTTGATGACCGTGCGCCGCGCCAGCGGATGATCGAATTTTTCCATGGTGTCCTCCAATCAGACGAGGTCTTTTTTTCGGATTTTTACGCGGCGCAGCAACCTGCGCGGTGTCGAAATTCTCGAGAGCTTGGTGATTATTGTAGCAAATCCCGCCGTTTCGCGGAAGTCACGCTGCGCTGCCGTGCGCAACAACCCCGAACCTTACCGAGACCGGGAACAGATTGAAAAGGTCCGTCAGCTCGATCCGTTGGAATTTCTCAGGGCCGTAGGGGCGGCCGGCGCACACACCATTTGCGCGCGCGCCGTAGGTGCCAACAGACCCGCCGTCCGGCTCACTTCTTTATTGTGACCAGCGTGATGCCATTCACGAGACTGTTGGCCAGCATGAAGTTGCCGTCGCGCGTGACTGACGTGTTGCGCACGATGTTCCCGCCGCCCGGGATCGCCCAGCTCTGGAATTTCGCGGTTTTGGGATCGAAGCGCACGACGGTATTCGGGGTCGACCCGGACTCACTATACCAGATGATGTCGTTGATCGCCGAGATGCCGTAGGGCTCAGACTTCGGTCCGCTCGGAGACTGCCACTCGGTCACTTTGCCGGTCGCAGGGTCGAGACGACCCAGATAGCCGCGCGGGTAGTCAGAGTACCAAATGATGTCGTCACTGGTGATCGTAATGCGCCGTGGCCGGGACGCCGCATCTGGCAATGGGTATTCACGAAATTCCATCGTCTTCGGATCGACGCTGCCCACCTTGTTGGCACCAAACTCGACGAAGAACACAGTGCCTTTGGAATTCAACGCCATGCCGTAGGGCCGCGCCCCGGCGGTTGGCGGCGTGAGCAGTTTGATCTCGCCGGTCTTCGGGTCGAGCCGTCCGATCCGGTTGGCGTTCTGCATCGTGAACCACAGGATTCCGCTGTTGTCGAAGATAAGCGTATGCGGATCGCCCGGCTCCGGAGTCTGGTACTCGGTGACTGCCCCCGTCTTCGGGTCAAGCTTTCCGATCAACGATCCGATGTTTCCGGTGTACCAGATGTTGCCGTCACGATCCTCCATTAGACCATGCGGCCCGGAGTGCGCTGTCTTGAGCGGAAATTCCGTGATTTTGCCAGTCTCCGGATCGACCCGACCGAGCACATTGGCCAACTGGCCTGTGTACCAGAGCGAGCCGTCGCTGGCTGCCAATGGGTCATGCGGCCGCGACCCGGGCGTGGGCGCCTGCCACTCCTTGAACGAAACTTCGGCCGGCCCCTCGATTACCACCCCGGCAGGCTTGCCCTTTTCCGGGAAGCTCTTGGTCAAGTATTCCCTGAGCGGCTCAGCCTGATCCGCCGCCAGCGGAGCCCCTTGATTGAGCATCATCCGCAGCACGGTGCGCCAGCCGTCTGGCGTGTAGCCTGAACCCACGCGGCTCAACAAGGTGTGGCAGCCATTGCAGTTGGCCGCAGCCAATTCCTTGCCCGGTCCATCGGGCAACTCCTGGCTCTGGGCGGGAAGCCCAGAGCAGAGCAGCACTGCCGTCAAAATCATGCTTGATTTATTGGACATGGTACCTCCCTGAGAATTTCGCGCTCTACGGAGTGCCCGTGGCGCAATTGTATTGGAAGGGCCAGCGTCGTCCGCAAACCAGCGTGCGTCAAGCCATCGGAGCCGACCGAAGCAACTATTAAAAACACATCGATCGAACGCTCGGCGCCACCACCTCGCCCCGTTCGCTAATTAACGTAGAGTCGCGCGAGTGCCGAACGGGACCATGGATCGTTCGGCATTCGCGTGGGTTATCGCGCACACGCGCACGCGTTCCCCGGATGCTGCGCGGCGCGAAGCGATGCGCTGCCGATCCAGGGTCCATGCTTTGCACAGGGGCTGTGGGTCCCGGCTCAGCGGAGCAGCGTGAAGAACGCCGCGCCGCGTCCGGGACACGATCCCGAAAACCTACTTCGTCTCCGCCGGGTCGCGGTGCACGGGATCGATCCACAGCACCGTTTCCGGTTTTTCCACCGGCTCGATGTCAAGATTGATCGCGACCGCCTGGCCGTCGCTGCGCACCAGCACGCATTCCAGCGCCTGGTCGGGGCTGGCGTTGATCTCCTGATGCGGCACATAGGGCGGAATGAAAATGAAGTCCCCGGGGTTGGCCTCGGCCATGAACTGCAGATGCTCGCCCCAGCGCATCCGCGCCTTGCCACGCACCACATAGATGATGCTTTCGAGATGGCCGTGGTGATGCGCGCCGGTCTTGGCGTCCGGTTCGATGGTCACGGTCCCCGCCCATAATTTCTGTGCGCCAACCCGCGCGAAATTGATCGCGGCCTTGCGGTCCATGCCCGCGGTCGACGGCACGTTGGGATCGAGCTGATCGCCGGGAATGACCCGGACGCCATCGTGCTTCCAGCGCTGCGCGTCATCGTGATCGTGGGAATGATCGGAATGGGTATGGTCGTGAGAGCCTGTCATCGTGCTGCTTTCCGCTAAGTTCTGCTCGCAAACCGTACATAACACTATGATCGCAAACCATATGAGAAAAACAACTTTTGGCGGATTTGGGACTTGTCTTGGTGGAGTTCAATCGAGTGAAGGAGAACAAGAAAAACGTGGATGGCCGGGACATGGGCGAGCGGAAGCGACGCCGTCCTTCGGACGGCTATGCCCGGCCATGACGAATTTAGACGACGGCTGCCTACCCCTTCACGTCGAGCAACTCGACGTCGAACATCAGCGTCGCGTTCGGAGGAATGGCGCCGCCGGCGCCGCGGGCGCCGTAACCCAGCGCGGGCGGAATGATCAAGGTACGCTTGCCACCGACTTTCATGGTGGCGACGCCTTCATCCCAGCCGGCGATCACCCTGCGCTGCCCGATCGGAAACTCGAACGGCTCGTTGCGATCGACCGAGCTGTCGAATTTCTTGCCCTTCTGCCCGTTCTCATAGAGCCAGCCGGTGTAATGCATGACGCAAATCTGACCGGACTTCGGTGTAGCGCCCGTGCCGACCGTGCTGTCAATCATCTGCAAGCCTGAAGCTGTGGTCATGGTTTTTCCTGCGGTCTGGGCCGCTGCTATGGTGGATACATACGCCAATGGCACAGCCGCGAGTGTCATTGCAATCGCTGCTGCCATCGGGATTTTTGCACGCTGGAGACGTCGCATCCTTGGGCACCTTCCCTCAATCATCGGAGCGGGTCTAGCCCAACACCACCGGCGTTTCCACCCATTGACAGGCGTAAATCCGCCGGGCTGGACCTGGAACACTTGACCTTGCCGCTGCCGCGACGCGGCGCCTCATCGTTTCAACCCAAACAATGAGGTCCGAACCGGTCGCACCAGCGAACGAACCGCACAGCGATGCGCGCACACTTTCGTCGATGGACGGAATCAAGACACGCGCGATGAGGCGCTAATCGCTGACTTCCTTTTTGTAGATTTCAGAACCGGCTTCGTCGATCACGACCACGCATCGACCCTCGTGGCCGTCGTCAAGGTCAATGGCGATTTGACGGGCCATCAGGTCGGCGGTTTTCCTGGCGTCGTGCTCGTTCTTGCAATCCAGTCCAACCGGATCTTCGAGCCGGAAGCCGTCAGCGATGTCGAAATGAAAAATGGGCATTGGCCTCCTCCTTGAGGCCAATGCCGGAAAGCCAAGCGTGTTCCAGAATGCGGTCCAGCTATGCTAAGCGACGCCATCGGCGGCGCGAAGGTTCCGCAGGGTGTTCAATACCCGAGCGCGCAGCCGTCCTTGCGTGGATCGGAACCGCCCGTGAGCGTGCCCTTGTCCCAGTCGATCCAGATCGCCTGACCGCCGCCGAGCGGCCCGACCACGCTGGTGGTCTGATGCCCGAGCTTCTTGAGGCCCTCGACGATATCCGCCGGCACGCCATCCTCGAGCTGGTAAACGCCTTCGTAATGCAGGCCGCGCGGCATGTCGATGGCCTCCTGCACGTCGCAACCGTAGTCGAGCATGTTGGTCAGCACATGCACCTGCCCGACCGGCTGATATTGCCCGCCCATCACGCCGAACGGCATCACTGACCGGCCGGCCTTGGTGACCAGTGACGGAATGATGGTGTGCAGCGGCCGCTTGCCCGGCGCGATGCAATTGGGATGACCGGGCTGAATGCGGAAACCGCCGCCGCGATTTTGCAGGAGAATGCCGGTCTTGTTGGAGACGATCGCCGACCCGAACGAGTGGGCGATCGAATTGATGAACGAACAGACGTTGCGGTCGCTGTCCACCACGGTGATGTAGACCGTCGAGGGATTCATCGGCGGCGCCACGTTCGGCAGATCGCGCAGCCGTTCCATGCTGATCTTGCTGGCGTGCTCCTCGGCAAATTCCTTGGCCAGGATCCGGACCACATCAACATCGACGTGGCCGGGATCGCCGATGTACTGCTCGCGCATCATGTAGGCGGCCCGCGCAGCTTCCGCCTCGAGGTGAAACCGCTCGACGCTCAGGGCCGGGAATTTCGAAAGATCGAAGCGCGCCAGGATGTTCAGCATCACCAGCATGGTGATGCCCGGACCGTTCGGGGGGCACTGCCAGACGTCGTGGCCCTTGTACATGGTGCCGATCGGCGCCGTGATTTCGGTGGTATGTGTGGCGAAGTCGTCGAGCGTATGCAGCCCGCCTATGCCGCGCAAAGTCTCGACCATATCCTCGGCGATGGCGCCCTTGTAAAACGCGTCGCGGCCGCTTTTTGCAATCGCCCGCAGCGTCTGGCCGAGCTCGGGCTGCCTGATCACGTCGCCGACGGCCGCCGGCTTGCCGTGCGGCAGCAGATAGCGCTCGGTGTTGGAGCCGTTCTTCAACTTGTCGAACTGGTTCTTCCAGTCGAAGGCGATGCGGGGTGCTACGACATAGCCCTCTTCCGCGGCCTTGATCGCAGGCTGCAGCAGGCGATCGAGCCCAAGCTTGCCATGATCGCGCAGGATGGTCGCCCAGGCATCGATCGCACCGGGAATGCTGACGGCGTGCGCCGAGGTCAGCGGGACCGCACGGATGTTGCGCTCGAGGTACCATTCAGGCGTCGCAGCCTGCGGCGCGCGGCCGGAGCCGTTATAGGAGACGATCTTGCCCTCGCCCCTGGGCTGAACCAGCGCAAAACAATCGCCGCCGATCCCGGTGGATTGCGGCTCGATCACGCCGAGCAGCGCACAGGCCGCCACGGCGGCGTCGGCTGCGGTGCCGCCGGAACGCAGCACCTCGATCGCCGTCAACGCCGCCAGCGGATGCGACGTCGCCACCATCCCATTTTGGGCGTGGACCGTCGACCGGCCGGCGAGATGGAAATTCCTCATGCCAAATGACTCACTTTGCCGTTTTACCGTTGTTCCCCAAGCGCTGGTTTACATGGCATATTCGCGAGGTGATGGGCAATGCTTGGAGACGCATAGCATCGTCGTCCCGGCGAAGGCCGGGACCCACAGCCACCGATGTTCGTTGTAGCAAAGGCCATTGGCTCCATTTTCTGACCGCCACGGCACGGCGTGACGACGCCGTATGTGTTGATTGCGTCCCCTCCATCCTGATAGACCACCGCCATGTTACACAGGGTCGCCGCGTTCTATCAATTCGCCGCGTTGCCGGATTTCCGGGAGCTGCGCGAGCCGCTGCGCGCGATCTGCGCCGAACTCAGGCTGAAGGGCAGCGTGCTGCTGGCCCACGAAGGCATCAACGGCACGCTTGCCGGCAGCGCCGAGGGAATTGCCGCGCTGGTTGAAGAATTGCAGCGCGGCGCGCTGTTTGGCGGCCGGCTCGACAACCTCGAATTGAAATACTCGCATGCCGCGGCGATGCCATTTCAGCGTCTCAAGATCAGGTTGAAAAAGGAGATCGTCACCCTCGGCTACACGGAGGCCGATCCAACGCGGCAGGTCGGCATCTATGTCGACCCCGCCGACTGGAACGCGCTGATCGCAACTGCGGACACGCTGGTGATCGACACCCGCAATGCGTTCGAGGTGGCGATGGGCACATTTCCGGGTGCTGTCGATCCCGGCATCCAGAGCTTCGGGCAATTCAAGGATTTTGCCGCGTGCCATCTCGACCCCGCGAAGCATCGGCGGGTCGCGATGTTCTGCACCGGCGGCATTCGCTGCGAAAAGGCCAGCGCCTATCTGCTCGCGCGTGGTTTTGCGGAGGTCTATCACCTCAAGGGCGGCATCCTCAGATATCTCGAGGGTGTTCTGGAAGCAGAGAGCCGCTGGCGCGGCGAATGTTTTGTATTCGACGACCGTGTCGCGCTCGGCCACGGCTTGCGGGAACGCCCGATGGGGCAGGATTCCGATGAGTGATGTGAAGACGCTCAGCGACCGGATCGACGTGCTCGAAATGCGGCTGACGTTTCAGGACGAAACCATCGAGGCGCTGAACAAGACCATTACCGCGCAATGGCTCAAGATCGACGCGCTGACGCGGCAGGTGGCCGACCTAAGCCAGCGCCTGCGCGAGGCCGAGACTCATGCGCCCGGCGCCACCAACGAACCGCCACCGCATTATTGAGATGATCGCGATCTAGATGTGAACTCTCAAGGTGATCGGCGGCGCGAAGCTTCAAGGCTTGATCGCAAACCATATGATGATCGCGACGATGGCGACGACGATGGCGGCCCACACCCATGGCGTAACCTGTTTCGAACCGCCGCTTCGTGGCGAGTCGTTGGCGGCGTGATCGAATTCGCTACTCATTCGGGCGTCCCTTAGCGCAGCCGGCGGCGATTACTTCAAATCAACCTGTGCAGACCTAGCGAAAGACCGCCTTGACCTTGTCCCAAAGCGAAGCCGCTTCGCGGTCGCCGTCCGGCTTCGACGGTGCCGGTTGTGCTGCGCTGACGGGATCGGATGCCGGAAAACTGTCGATCAGACCGGCTTCCAGTTTCGCATGGGTATCGCGGTCGGCCGATGCGGCTTCGCGCGGGTTGGCGGCATGCTTGTCATGTGCCGCCGGATCGAATTTCTCAGCCATGTTGAGCCTCCATGCCAATATAACGCGTCGGCAATCCGGACGTTCCCCAATCGGATGAGCGGAATACCCAGAGCGGTCCGTTGTCGCCTGGTCGGAGCGTTCGGATCTGCCAAATGCACGGAAAACAGCACAACCGGCTAGACTTTTTGCCGCATTGGTCAATTTTGCTCAGACAGGCGCGGCGACTTGCGGTCGAATGCGCTGGCGATGAGATTGCACCCTCATCGTCAAGCTAATTTAGCG
>WNGL01005402.1_pt1 | contig 16063 bp, 12 predicted proteins | sample 5400591 | NCBI WGS metagenome assembly WNGL01 (sample SAMN13153377, study PRJNA577476) | soil metagenome | isolation source: 80 cm soil or saprolite under Garry oak tree replicate 1 | place: USA:California | collected 2016-06-15
TTGAGTGATCGTATGAAGCGCAAAACAGAATGAAGCTTTAGTTTCAATTCTTTGGTGCTGACTGACCGGGAAGCATCAACACCAATCCATCAGCTTCCAAAACACGATGCCACCCATCGTCAATCGACTTTAGCCTCGTCAACACTCTCTCGCTTTCAGATTCGGGAACCGCCACGGCATTTGCGCGCCCGGTTTCTATTATCTGACGAAATCTCGGTTCCAACGATTTTAATCGGTCAGGGTTGAAAGCCCGGTCTCCGCTGATAAAAGCCTCTGCCTGACTGCGGAGGTTGCCCTCTTCCGGATTACCGGCATTGGCGAAATAATGCGTGACCAGTCGCGGGGCAACCACCTTCATTTCGGGAAACAGAAGCGGCAACTCGCAACCCGCGGTCCAAATTGGTGCGAGCAGTTTGGCGTGAGCAATATACCTGTCGGCAACTCTGGCAAAATCGAGGTTTCCCGGAAGCAGCTGATATTCGCCGGGCGCCTTCCATGCAATGCCAAGTCTTTCGTCTTTTGGAAGGATCGAAATCCCATGATAGCTTCCAGCAAAGCTGACGACGATAGCTGAAAGCGCGAACATTGTTGTTAAGCTTTCCGTGATCACATTCCCTTTCTGCGCCAGCTGCGGTCCCGCAGCTGCTATTAAGGCGCATAGCAAAGGCAGTTGCAGAAGATATACGAGTCGAAAGTAAGTTGGCGCCAGAATGTTTCCCATCCACCAGTGCGCCAGTAACGGATTCAAACAAAAAAGCCAGACAGCACAAAGGTAAAAGAAGAGAAACGAGCCGGTGCGCCCACGAACAATTAGCAACGGTACAGTAATCATTAGCACTACATCACGGAGGTACTCAGCACGCCCGCCAATGGCATAGTCAACCGCTTCGGTCCATGGCATGTATCTCGGTCCGAGCATGTGGATGTCGATTGGCTTCGGGATGATATCCATTTTCAGTAACGCCAGTATTCCGATGGGATATGCAAGCGGGAACAGCAGTAACATGCCCCGAGATATCAGCTTCCATAAACCTTCCCGTGTGCTCCGTTCGAACACTTCAAGCATGAACAAAGCTACCCAGGAGCAAACGCTAATTGCCGGGAGCAGGTAGAGGGCCGGATTGCTGATGCCCACACCGGCGATGCCCAAAAGGGTAAGCCACACCAGGTCAGTGGGGTTACCTCGGCTAAGGAACCGGTAATTGAGCGCGAGCGCGATCGGCAAAAACAAGATCAGTACGATCGCCTTCCCCTGCCAAAGGTAGCCGGCAACTGTTGAAAACCCCACCCATCCTCCCGGATCGGCTCCTTCCAGTGATTTTGCGGCGCCAAGTAACACGCCGAATGAAGACTTGTCAGCGAACAATAGAAAACTTATGCCGAGGAGCGCCCCAATTGCGGCGGGCCAGCGATCTAATCCGAAAATTCGAGCGCACCAATAGAAGACAAATGGAAGCGAAAACGCAACGCACACGTGAGCAACGACCTGGTAGCAATAGAGAGGATTGATGCCCAAGTAGTGACCCAGGAAAGCCGTAAGCATTTCATAACTTGTTGTTAGATGCACTGGTGAGAAGGCTGCCGCGTCCATATCAACACTCGTCTGACGCAGGAAGATAGGGTGGTGAAGGTCGAGTAGTTGACTAAGAGCTCTGTGGAAATACACCACGTCGTCCTGGTTTGGTCGTCGCACAACCAGAGCTGTGATCGCGTAGCCTAAGCCCAAAGCCAGCAACAGAAGTTGTGAGGGATGAAAGCGATAATTCTTCCCGGGGATTGCGCTTGTTCTCGTCCACAAATGTCCCAACGCACCCCCCCCTGCTATCGTGAATGCCACGAAACACCACGTGATAGTGTGCGCCGGCCATCTGGCTACGAGAACAAGGTCATAGGCGAGCGTCCAGAATGCGATGAGCGCTATCGGCAACAGCAGAATATCGCTTGCATGGGATTGATCGCATCGTCCGGAGATCCGGCTGGATTTCGTCCAGGAGTCCTCTGCAACTAGGCGTGCCCGCGCGACGCCTTCTGAAACATTAGCGCGAATTCTCACTCGTTTAGCCCTGCGCGAGCAGATAAATTGCGAGCAGCGCGAGCAAAAAATACGGAACAAGCACCGCTGCGCCAGCGTAATCCTTGGCGACGCGCTGCCCAAAAAACAACGCAATGATCGCAGCAGCGGAAATGAGGGCGCCGCAGAACGCGACTGTCGAATCTCGCAAAAGAAGTAGAAGCACGCAGCCAAGCGCGCTCAGCACGCCGGCAGTGACCTCGAGGATTGTGATGGCAGTCAGCAGCGCGGGAACAGTTTCCGCCAGTGGGCTCTTGGCGAAATGTCCTTTTAGCCATTCCAGGTTCCCACGACGATCTACGATCTTATCAATACCTGATTGGAGGAAAAGAATCGCCAGAAAAGCAGTGGCTAGGATCTGCATCAGATAGATCGTGGCGGATGTGTGCAAAGCTGCCATAACGAGCCTCACTTTAAACGCAACAATTCAGAATTGTCGATGCCCTGAATCCTCTTTTGCCGAACAAAGACGCAGAACTTTAGTCCCCTTGGGCGAAGGCATCGGCGAAGGCGACCTCGCCGGTTTTGAGATCTAGTTCGGCTTCGGCCGGCGTCCCAAACACGCGCGCACGCCTGTCATCGAATTCACCTTCCCATCGGGCGACCACCACCGTTACGAGACAATTGCCGATGACGTTCACGCACGTGCGGCCCATGTCCATCAATTCGTCCACGCCAAATATAACGGCCACACCGATTGGTCCCATGCCTGATGGTATAAACGAATTCAGGGCCCCCAGCAGGATGACAAGCGACGCCCGCGGCACGCCCGCCACTCCCTTGGAAGTAAGCATCAACGTCAACATCATGGTGATTTGTTGGCCTAACGACATGTGCCACCCGATTGTCGTCTCGGCGGCTTGCGCGACGAACACTGATGCCATTGCCAGATACAACGTCGATCCCGTCAGATTAAACGAATAGCCCGTCGGCATCGCGAACCCCACGATATCTGGCGGCACGCCGAAACGCTCCATCGATTCCATCGCTTTAGGTAATGCTGACTCGCTGCTCGTGGTTGCAAATGCGAGCGCCGCAGGCTCGCGCATCGCCCGCACGAATTGCCGCACCGGAATCCGGGCGATCCAAATCACAAGCCCAAAGATCAAGAAAATGAAAATCAGCAGCGCGAGATAAAGTGAGCCGATCAATTTGCCCAGGTTCACGAGCACACCGAGACCCTGGGTCCCCACAGTGTGGGCCATCGCCGCGCCGACGCCGATCGGCGCAAACAGCATCACGTAGTTCGTGAACTTGAACATGACCTGCGACAGACTGTCCATTGCGCGGACAATTGGTTTGCCTTTTTCGCCAACGGCTGAAACCGCTAGCGCGAAGAGCACGCTGAACGCAACGATCTGCAGTACATCACCGCGCACCATGGCCTCGATCACGCTGGATGGAAACACGTGCACGATCGTTTCGACCAAAGTCTTGGGATGACTCTGGCTGATTGTCTTAAGGACGTCGGTGTTGGTGGCGGCGAGGGCGACTCCGGCGCCCGGTTTTGTGAGATTGACTACTGCCAATCCAATCACGAGCGCTGCGGTCGTTAGGATTTCAAAATAGATCAGGGCTTTGATCCCCATCCGCCCCACTTTCCGTAGCGCACCCGCCCCGGCGATCCCCACCACGATTGTCGAGAACACCAGCGGCGCTATGATCGATTTGATCAGGTTAATGAAAATGTCGCGCAAAAAATAGACCGCGTTTCCCCAATCAGGGCGCAACCATCCGATAAAACCGCCGACAACTAGCCCGATCATGATTTGCACCGTCAAAGATGGGCGATACCACCGTCGGCGTGCCGGTTGAGCAGTGCTCGCGCTCATCGCGTTGGTATTATCACAAAGACAAATTCAAATCAGTGCGCGTTTCAATTCGCCAGTCATTATCACGCTGAGCAATAATTTGTAGGGCGTCTGCGTCAGACGCCTGGCCTTTCACAGAAACGCCCTACAAGACCTAATCGATCATTCGCTCTTCAATGCCCCCATAGGCATCGATTCTGCGGTCCCGCAGGAACGGCCAGTGCGTCCGCTGTTCGTTAACGCGCGCCCATTGCACATCGGCCATCACAATCTCCTCTTGGTCAACCGAACCCTTGGCAATGATCTCGCCGTCGGGGCCACACACGAAGCTTTGGCCCCAAAATTCAATTCCGTCTCCGCCGGCCGGCGCTTCGTCGCCGACCCTGTTCGCCGCAGCGACGTAGCAGCCGTTGGCGATAGCATGGCCACGCTGAATTGTTTCCCATGCCGAATGTTGCGCTTTCCCGAATTTCTTTTTCTCACTCGGGTGCCACCCGATTGCGGTGGGATAAAAAATAATCTCCGCTCCATGCAGGGCAGTCAGCCGCGCCGCTTCAGGGTACCATTGGTCCCAGCAAACACAGACACCGATGTTGCCGCGCTTGGTTTGCCACGCCTGAAACCCGAGATCGCCCGGTGCGAAATAGAATTTCTCGTGATAGAGCGGATCATCGGGAATATGCATTTTCCGATATTTGCCCAGCAATTTGCCGTCCGCGTCAATGATTGCGGCGGTGTTATGGTACAATCCGGCGCTGCGCCTCTCGAAGAGGGACGCAATAACCATTGTGCCGGTTTCTCTCGCAATTTCTCCCAATGCGGCCGTCGATTCTCCCGGTACTTCTTCGGCAAGGTCAAAATTTTTGTGATCTTCTGCCTGACAAAAATATTGCGACCGAAACAGCTCCGGTAGACAAGCGATCTGCGCCCCTTTTCGCGCCGCGTCGCGGATGAATTCAATTGCGCGCGAGAAATTCTTCTCCGGTTCCGCTCCGCAGCCCATCTGGATGAGTGCGACTCTGGTTGCTTCGGCCATCGGGCAATTTAACCACGGAGGCCACAGAGATCACGGAGGAACACGCTCCTTTTAACCTCTTTGACCTCCGTGATCTCTGTGGTGAAAATCACTTTACGGAATCCGCCGGCACGATTTTGACGCTCTCGACCACGACGCGTTTGGTCGGTTTGCTCGGTTCGCCCATGCTATTTCTGGTCACCGGTGTGTCACCGATTTTTTCCAGAACATCATCGCCTTTGATCAGCTTGCCGAACGTCGTGTATTGATGGTCGAGCCGGCGTACCGGGGCGAGGCAGACGAAGAATTGCGAGCCGGCGGAGTCGGGATCTGGCCCGCGCGCCATCGAGATCACGCCGCGCTCGTGACCGTGATCGTTGAACTCGGCCTTGATATTGTAACCCGGTCCGCCTTCGCCGTAGCTGTTTTCTTTTGCCGGGTCTTTAGAATTCGGATCGCCGCCCTGAATCATAAATCCTTTGACGATGCGGTGGAAAATGGTCCCGTCGTAAAAGCCTTGGCGCGCGAGTTTCTTGAAGTTTTCGACCGTGTTAGGCGCCGCATCAGTCCAAAACTGCACCACCATATCGCCTTCGCTGGTTTTGATCACTGCGACTTCATTGGGCGAATTCATCGGAGTTTTTTCTTCTTTCTTTTCTTCAGCGGCAAAGGCAGCTGAGGCTAACAACACAGCTAACACAATAGAAAATTTCATGCTGACAAATGGCATCAACGCCCTGTCATGTCGAGCGAAGTCGAGACATCCCGTGACGGCACCATTAGATAACTCCGCGGCATTCTTCGACTCCGCTGCGCTTCGCTCAGAATGACAATGCTGTTTTTCCGCTTTAACCCTTCAACGCTTCAACCATATCAAGCACGCGAAGCGTGATATTCCTGCAAGCTGCGCACCTGGACTTTTCGTTTTTGCAGCGATCGAATACCATTGGCGCTGGCGAGCGCGGCCCGGACGGTGGTCATAATTGGAATCTTCGCGGCAAGCGCGGCATTGCGAATGACCACCTCGTGCTCGCGCGGAATTTTCCCGCTCGGGGTGTTAACGATGAAGTTGATGTCGCCGTTCTTGATCCGGTCGAGAACATTCGGACGTCCTTCGTGGATCTTAAAAACCTTGGTCACTTTAATTTTCGCTTTCGTCAGCGCCCCCGCCGTTCCGCTGGTGGAAACAATCTCAAAACCGAGCTTGAGAAATTCGCGCGCGACGGGAATGATCGTTTCCTTGTCGGCATCTTTGACGCTGATAAAAACTCTCCCCCCCTTCGGTAACGGAGGCGGCGCTGCCATCTGCGATTTGGCGTACGCAAGACCCAGATCGATATCGATCCCCATCACTTCACCTGTTGATTTCATCTCCGGCCCCAGCGAGATGTCCAGTCCTTCGTACCGAAGAAACGGAAACACCGCTTCTTTCACGCAAAAATGTTTGGGTACGATTTCCTTCGTGAACCCTAGTTCACCCAAAGATTTTCCGGTCATTACTTTGGCGGCCAGTTTTGCCAGCGGAACGCCGATCGCCTTGCTGACGAACGGAACAGTGCGCGAAGCGCGCGGATTCACTTCTAAGACGTAAACATCATCGCCCTTAACGGCGAACTGGACGTTCATCAGACCACGCACCTTCAGCTCGCGCGCCATAGCCTTGGTCGCGGACGAAATTTCGTCTAGAATTCTTTGCGACAGCGAGAAGGTCGGAATCACGCATGCGCTGTCACCGCTGTGGATGCCCGCCTCCTCGATGTGCTCCATGATTGCGCCGATCACGGTCGTTTCGCCGTCGGAGATGCAATCGACATCGACCTCAATGGCGTCCTCGAGAAAGCGATCGATGAGCACCGGGCGATCAGGCGTTACTTCAATTGCGTTTGCCATGTACCGTCTGAGATCTGCCTCGGTGTAAACGAGCTCCATCGCGCGCCCGCCGAGAACGAAGCTCGGCCTAACGAGCACCGGATACCCAATCCTCTTCGCTATCAGGACGGCCTCTTTCGTGCTCGTCGCCGAACCGTTGGGAGTCTGGCGCAGCCCAAGTTTGTCCAGCATCGCTGCGAACAGCTTTCGGTCCTCCGCGGTTTCGATGCTTTCGGGCTGTGTTCCGAGGATCGGGACGCCTGCCGCTCTCAATCCGATGGCGAGGTTCAGTGGTGTTTGCCCGCCGAACTGGACAAACACGCCTTCCGGTTTTTCCTGGTCGTAAATGTTAAGCACGTCCTCGAGGGTGAGCGGCTCGAAATAAAGTTTATCGCTCGTGTCGTAATCAGTGGAAACGGTTTCAGGATTCGAGTTGACCATGATTGTCTCGAACCCAAGCTCGCGCAGGGCGAACGCAGCGTGCACGCAGCAGTAATCGAATTCAATACCCTGGCCGATCCGGTTCGGACCGCCGCCCAGAATCATGATCTTACGTTTGCCGCTCTCGCGTCGCTCGTTCTCATCCCCGTAAGTTGAGTAGTAGTACGGCGTGTAGGCTTCAAACTCTGCCGCGCACGTATCCACGAGGCGATAGGTGGGGGTAATTCCTAACGACTTCCGCTTGGCACGGATTTCGACTTCGGCAACCGCGTTGGCGACCGCCAGTTGCCGATCTGAAAAACCAAGCTTCTTCGCGCGGAGGAAGTGCTCGCGTCGTAACTCAGGCATCTTGCCTGACCCGTCGCGCATGCTTCCAGCTTGCGCGATCTGTTCGTCTGGCGCGAGGATGTGCCTTTCTTGCAGCACGAACTCGGTGTCACGCAATCGGGCTTTCTCTGGGTTTCCGGCTATATACCGCCGCCAACTGAGCAACTCTTCCCAATCACGCACGATGTGGTCGTAGCTCTCGTGCATCCATAGCTCTTCACGACGGCGCATTAAGCGATTGATTTCATTCGCAGTGAAGGATTTCCACGAATGGAGAATTTCGCTTAGCGAATTGTCGCCTGTCGGCTGAACCAACGCGTGAACGTGATTGGGCATGATCACGAATGCGTCGAGGTAATAGCGTTCGCCGTCGAAAAATCGCAGCGCATCGGCGACTATTTGTGCCGTCTCGGAATCGCGCAGTAGGCAGCTGCCATGTCCGCGATCAAGCCAGTCTTCGCGCTGTTCTACGAAGCGACGATGATATTCGCGCTCGGTTTTCCAGTCCCATGGCTTCGGATGAAACTTCAGCCACGTGTCTTGCTCTTCGCGCCAGTGTTGTGGGAGCTTTTGCGGAACCGAATCAGCGAGCCAGAAGGTCACTAAGTACGTCGCCTGCGGTTGCTCGGAATGCGGCAAGTCACGTTGTCGCTGAATTACTTCGCCATAAGGATCGAATCCGCGGAAGGGGACGGTACAAGCTGGAAGCTTGCGTGACGAAACAGGCTGGAAGCCTGTGTTACGGTCGCGCTCGGCGTCTGCAGGCGCTTGCGCGCGTAACTCAGGCGTGCTGCCTGACCTGTCGCGCACGCTTCCAGCTTGCCGCGCTTCCTCCACGATCTGCTGCACATTTCGCAAAAACCAGCGGTCGATGTTCGTAAGCTCGTAAACGTCGTCGATCGACGCGTTTTTCTGGAACGCCTGTGCGATGTAGAAAATTCGTTCCGCGTTTGGGATCGCCAGCTTCAATCGCAGCGTTTCAGGATCGAGATCCCTGTCCGCTCCGTCGGCGCATAGACCGAAGCGTTTGATCTCCAGGCTGCGCAGCGCTTTTTGCAACGCTTCCTTGAACGTGCGTCCGATAGCCATCGCCTCTCCGACGCTTTTCATCCGCGTCGTGAGCGTCGCATCAGCCTGTGGAAACTTTTCGAAGGTAAACCGCGGCACCTTAACCACGCAGTAATCGATCGTCGGCTCGAAGCAGGCCGGCGTTTCGCGGGTTATATCGTTTTTGATTTCGTCGAGGGTATAGCCGACGGCGAGTTTTGCCGCGATTTTCGCAATTGGAAAACCAGTCGCCTTCGACGCCAGCGCGCTCGAACGCGACACGCGCGGATTCATTTCAATTACGACCATGCGGCCCGTTTCGGGATGAACAGCGAACTGAATGTTCGATCCACCGGTCTCGACACCGATCTCACGGATGACTGCGAACGCGGCGTCGCGCATCATCTGGTACTCTTTGTCTGTGAGCGTTTGCACCGGTGCGACGGTGATAGAATCGCCGGTGTGCACACCCATTGGATCGAAATTTTCGATGGAACAAACGACCACGCAGTTGTCCATCCGGTCGCGCATGACTTCCATCTCAAATTCTTTCCAGCCCACGAGCGATTCTTCGATCAGAACTTCACGCACTGGCGAAAGATCGAGGCCGCGTGCGGCAATGACATCGAGTTCCTCGCGGTTGTAAGCGATCCCGCCACCGGTCCCGCCCAAAGTGAATGCGGGGCGAATGATCAGCGGAAATTTTCCGATCTCAGCGACGATGCGGTCAAGATCCGCAAGTGAGCGCGCCACGCCAGAGCGCGGCACGTCCAAGCCGATCCGCAACATCGCTTCCTTGAACAATTGACGGTCTTCGCCTTTTGCGATCGCCTGCGCGTTTGCGCCAATCAATTTCACGCCGTGCCGCGACAGCGCGCCGTTGCGGTTCAATTCCATCGCGGCATTAAGCGCCGTCTGGCCCCCAAGCGTCGGCAAAATCGCGTTCGGCTTTTCCCGCTCCATGATCGCTTCGATCACTTCGGGCGTGATCGGCTCGACATATGTGCGGTCGGCAAATTCCGGATCAGTCATGATGGTAGCTGGATTGGAATTCACCAGCACAACCTCGTAGCCTTCTTCGCGCAGCGCTTTGCACGCCTGCACACCGGAATAATCAAATTCGCAACCCTGCCCGATCACGATTGGACCGGAGCCGATGAGAAGAATTTTTTTTAGTTCGTTATTCTGCGGCATCTGCGCGCCGAAGGTAACTCAGGCATCCTGCCTGACAAGTCGAGCAAGCTTCCAGCCTGCTAGTAAAGGTAGACAGGCAAGATGCCCGCTTGACGTCACAGGCTGGAAGTCTGTTACGCCACCTGCGCCATGCGTTGGCGATCCAGCCACACTTTGCAGATGCTTTTTATGCGCGTAAGCACGTAATACACAGTCTGGCTGCGGAGGCGCACAAGTTCGGTGCCAACGATTCGCGTCACAAAATCGCTCGGCATATTGAGAATCTCCTGCGGCGTGGAGCCATCGAGTCCCTTGCAGAGAATCGCGGTCATCGAGCGGGTAAGCGTTTGCACTTCCGGGCCAAGTGTCATGCGAATGTGGGCTCTGCCATTTTCATCCACGTGCAGGTAAACACCGACCGTGTCCGTGCATTCCTCATCTTTGCGCACATCGACAAGATCGAAATTCTCGCCCTCGCGAGGCTCCCGTTTCTTCGCGTTGTCCGCATACGACACAAGCGTCTCACGCCGCTCATCTTCCGGCAGCGATTCAAAGAGATTGATGATCTTGTTTAATTTGCCCGGATACATCGCATTGAAAATCTAACGCTGATTTCATTCCTGTCATTCCGAGCGAAGCTGGAAAGCTCGCGCGGTGAGGAAGACGTGGCCGGCACTATGCCGGCCACGGCGGGGCAAAATGCCCGCACTCCCCAAAACTCTGCGATTCGTTAAGAGATAAGGCGTTTATGGAAGGGGAGCGCGAGCATGTTGCTCGCTCAAGCCGGCATGTTGCCGGCTTATTGCCGTGTTCGGCTTTGCTCGGGAACACGTTTATGGCTAATTGCACCATGAAAACTCCGATTAAAGTCGCTGTGACCGGCGCCGCTGGGCACATTGGTTACGCGCTTCTGTTTCGCATCGCCTCCGGGCAAATGTTCGGGCCCGATCAGCCGCTCAGACTTCATCTGATCGAAATTCCGGCCATGCTCGGCGCGCTCGAAGGCGTGGTCATGGAACTGCATGATTGCGCGTTCCCGCTTCTGGAATCGGTGATACCAACGGCTGATCTCAATGAAGGTTTTCGCGATGTGAACTGGGCGTTGCTGGTCGGGAGTGTTCCGCGCAAGGCCGGCATGGAACGCAAGGACCTGCTGGGGATCAACGGCAAAATTTTTATCGGACAGGGTCAGGCGATCCAAAAAAATGCTGCAGCCGATGTGCGCGTGCTCGTGGTTGGAAATCCATGCAATACCAATTGTCTGATCGCTATGAATAACGCGAAAGACATCCCGCGCGACCACTGGTTTGCCATGACGCGGCTGGACGAGAACCGCGCCCGCGCGCAGCTCGCGCACAAGGCCGGCGTGAGGATTCAGTCAGTCACGAACATGACCATCTGGGGGAATCACTCTTCGACACAGTATCCAGATTTCTACAACGCCAGGATTGACGGTCGCCCCGCGAACGAAGTGATCGGAGACGGGACATGGTTGAAGGAAAACTTCATCGCCACCGTGCAACAGCGCGGCGCCGCCGTGATCAAGGCGCGTGGCCTTTCTTCAGCCGGCTCCGCTGCCAATGCCGTCATCGATACCGTTTGTTCGCTCATCAACGACACACCAGCGAACGATTGGCACAGCGTGGCCGTTTGTTCCGACGGAAGCTATGGCGTCGAGCAGGGATTGATCTCGTCATTCCCCGTCCGCGTGCACGCCGGAACATGGGAGATCGTGCAAGACCTTCCGATAAATGATTTCAGCCGCGCGAAAATTGATGCGTCAGTAGCAGAGTTGAAAGAAGAAAAATCGCTCGTTAGCGAATTAATCTCATAGAAGCCATCGCATGCAGTGCTGTCGTGTTGAGCGAAACATCACTGGCTGTTCCTGTGCGGGCGCTCCAGAATTGATCAGAGATTGAAAGCCTGGCCTCGCGGACTTCGCCCGCTGCGTTGCAGCTTCGCTTCGCTCAGAATGACATTGAGGACTAACGCCGCGCTGTTTCACTTCCTTCGGCCAACGAGAGTGAAAAGCGTGTGCGGTCTTCCGCGGTGAAATTGCTGGTGCGTCGCGGCCTCTGAGGTCGTGAAACCCATCACCTCCAGAAATTGGGTGAAGAATCGCGTGCTGAAATGCCACCATGTATGCCACAGAAAATTCTCCGGTGTCGGCGCCAGACGACATACCGGCGCGCCTTCCAGGTCGGGATGGAACTTGTCGACGATGATGAGTGATTTTGCTCTTTTTCCGCATTGCTCGACGATTCGAAGAGGATCGCGGCAGTGGAGCAGCACCGCTCCCATAACGGCGATGTCGAATTCTTCCAGCGCCGCCGGCAAATTGTAAGCATCGCCGTAATAAACCCTCGCCTTGGATTGCAAGGCGGCGTGACTGAACCAGTAGGAATTCTTTAGCTGTTGCATCACGATTCGACGCGGCCCGAAGACCTCTTCCAATCTTGGCTTCGGGTATGGAACAAAATCCCAACCGTGCTCGTCTGTGACTTCGACGGAGATCACGTCGGCACCGCGCTTTTCCATCTCAAACGTTAAGAAGCCGCTGGCGGGACCGATTTCCAAAACCCGCTGACCGGCAAAATCGACGTTGCCGAGATACTCATCCACTCGACCACGCAAATCCCAATCCTGACCTTCGATGACTCCGCGGCCCGGGAGTTCCATCGTGTGGTAAAAATAACAATCGGCGAGATCTTCCACCTTCTGTGGCGTCGCAAAGATCTTCTGGTCGCTCACGGCTGGTACTTTTGGCTGAGCGTTCTTTCCAGTCCTGCGTTCCAAGTGAGAGGGCGGTCTTTGAACCAACTGGAATCAAATTCGGGGGCGGCAAAAAGTGCCCACGTCTGGCGCGGATGCTTCCAATCCAGAATTTCGAATCGCAGATTCACATCTTCGGCTGCGCGCTGCAATGTAGTTGGGCGGTAATTCACACAATCGGGGTAGATCCAGCCCGTTCGCGCAAAGTCTTCTTCGCCGATCAAAAAAGTGGCAACCAGCGCTCCGTTTTCAGCCAGTGAACGGGAAATCGCGGACAACCACCCCTTGATTAGATCGAGTCCGCAATGACTGAAGATCGATTGAGCCACAGCGAAATCGAAAGCCATTTTCGCCTGGGTAACCGTGTCCGGTAAATCCGAAAAAAAGAATGTCGGACGTTTGATTTGTACCAACATTTCGCCCAGCTCATGCCTGATTCCCTCTTGGATCAGCCACTCGTTAGGCTCGATGCCAAAGTATTTGCCTCGGTTCAGGTATAGGATTAGCAGCCGCCCAATCCGCAGCGAACCGCAACCGATATCAAGCAGCGAATGATGTTGGCGCAGGCCGAGTGTGGTCAGAAGATTGAAGGTCATCGCGGCAATCAAATCGTAATCTTCCGGCGGACCGACATACGCCCGATAATGCGGGTCGCCGGGCTTAAGGCCGAGGCCAAGATCCTCCCGATTGTCCGAAGCCATGTCCGTGGTTACTCCAGCGGTCTCAATGTCGTAAGGTCGAAGCCCTTCAGCGCGTCCTGAGGTTGATCGGGAAATCCGACCACGCCGCGCGACCGGTCGAATTGGTAAATACGGGTCGGCGGGCGTTGACGGAACGGAAATGCGCGAAGTTTATTGCCCTCGAGTGAGTCCAACGCGCCGGGGACTCGACATGCTTTCACCGCCAGCGCATACAAGTCGCTCCTGACCTCGGACGACGAGTTGATGCTGTTCGACAACTCGTTAGGGTCTTTTTTGCGATCGAAAAGCTGTTCCCGTCCGCTGTTGGCCATGAAAATGTATTTCCACTCGTCGGTGAGGACCATGATTTTGAAATCATGTGAGCCTGGAACTTCAACCATCCCGATGAGATGCTGGCGCGGCGCGCATTCGCCTCGAAGCATTTTGAGAACGTCGATCCCTTCGCGCGCTTCGCATGCGCCTGCGGCTCCCGTGGCAATCGCGAAGAGATCTGCCAGGCTGATGAAGTCAGTTCGCTCGGTTGCCGCGGGCAGCGCGGTTGGCCAACTGAGCAGCAAAGGAACGCGACAGGCCGCCTCAAAGAAATTTTGTTTTTGCCAGCCGTGATGGTCGCCGAGAAGATCGCCATGATCGGAAAAGAAACAGATGAGAACGTTGTCCGAGTTGGCTCGCGCTTCGACCGTATCGAGAATTCGCCCGAGACAATAATCGAGATATGTGATCTCGCCGTAGTAACGGGCCTTCACGATTTTACTCAGCGCGGGGTTAATTGCATCTGCCCAAACGGCGCTACTCATGAAAGAAATTTCTTCATCCAAATGATCTTCCTGGACCTTGCCGAGAACTGGTTCCGGCATTCGATCGGGATTGTACATCCGGTTGAAAGGAATCGGCGGAGCCAACGGCGGATGCGGTCCAACGAATGACACAAATCCGAAGAATGGGCGCGAATTATCGGACTTTTCAATTTCTTCCGCCGTACGATCAGCTGTCCACCATTCGCCGCCCAAATCGGCCGGAAGCGGACTGCGTTGTGGAAGGTAAAACATCTCGGTGCGTTCGCCCATGGGTTGCTCGAGGAAGTCGAACTCCGGATGCTCCCGTGCCAGCCACGAACCGTAATCATCGCCTTCGCGATTTGGGGGGTGATAGGTCTCTTCGCAACGCCACAACGTTTCAAAACCCAGATCTTCATTCCACGGATTAGTATGGAACTTTCCGACTCCGAAGGTTCGATACCCGAGCCGCGACATCGTTCTAGCCAGGTACGCTCCGCACCGCGTTTCCATCTCCAAGGCCTGGCCGTCCACCGGACCTGCCTTGGCGTTAGTAAACACGCGGGTCGTAGCCGGCTCGCATCCAGTGCGGATCGTGTACCGCGCGGCAACGCAGACCGGACACGTAGCGTATGCATTTGAGAAAGTGATTCCCCGTCGCACCAGCCGATCCATATTTGGCGTGTAAATATCCGAGTTCCCGAGCGCAGCGATCGTATCGAACCGCTGCTGGTCGGTCATAATGAACAAAATGTCGGGCCGGGTGTGTGGCATTTGCGTCAAATGCGTTCAAACGTAACACAGCCATCTTGGCTGTTCAGTCGAGCGAGCATCCTGCCCGCAAGGGTTAGCAGGCTGGGAAGCCTGCTCGACGCTTCAGGCAAGATGCCTGAGTTACGAGCCCGACGACGCGCTCTGGCGTAATTGCGGCCCTGCATATTGATCGGTTTTAGCCGCGTACGATCTCGCTGCCCGTCAATCGGCGAAACGCCTCAAGATATTTGGCCGAAGTCTTGTCGACGACTTCCTTGGGTAGACGCGGTGGGGGCGGAGTTTTGTCCCAGTCAAGGGTCTCCAGATAATCGCGCACAAATTGTTTATCGAAACTGGGCGGGCTCTGCCCAATCGCGTATTCGTCCTTCGGCCAGAAACGCGACGAATCCGGCGTGAGGCATTCGTCGATCAACCGCGACGATGATCCCGCACTGGTCCGCGTGTTCGCGACCACGGGAATAAATCTTCAGGCTCAGGCTTTTCACGCGCTCGGCTACTTCGTCGCCCAGAATCTGGGCACATCGTTGCATGTCAATGTTCTCGTCGTGACCTGTCTCAGCTTTTGTCGCAGGCGTGAAAATTGGTTCGGGCAATCGCGACGCCAACTTGAGTCCGGCCGGCAACTTAATGCCGCAAACGCTCTGCGATTCCCGATATTCCTTCCAGCCCGAACCCGCGAGATAACCGCGCACTACACATTCCACAGGCAACGGCTTGGTTTTTCTCACCATCATCGAACGGCCGGCAAGCTGCTCGCGAAATGGCTGCAATTCCTTCGGGAATTCGTCGAAATCTGCTGTGACAAAATGGTTCCGGATATCGTCGAAACGCTTGAACCAGAATGCGGAGATCTGGTTGAGCACCGCGCCCTTATGGGGAATCGGATCGGGTAGAATGACGTCAAATGCGGAGATGCGGTCCGTGACAACAAAGAGCAGTGTCTCGCCGAGATCGAACACTTCGCGGACCTTACCACTGCGCACTCTTTTGATTCCGGGTAATTCGATAGAGGATTGAAGGTCGGTTTGCATAACTGAATGTGATCTGTAAAACCATGAAGAGTGAAGCGCTGTCATGCTGAGCGAAGCACAGCGGAGTCCTCGACTTCGCTCGGAATGACACTGCGGTTCACCAATCACTGATACTTTGCAGGATGGCCGGAATTGTTGTCAAACCGCGTGCGCGAATTTTGCATGGACACGACTGGGTATTTTCGAGCGAAGTGCTCAAAGTGTTCGGAGATCCCGCGGATGGCGATGTGATTTCGCTCAAGGACGGCAGAGACC
>WNGL01004848.1_pt1 | contig 16059 bp, 17 predicted proteins | sample 5400591 | NCBI WGS metagenome assembly WNGL01 (sample SAMN13153377, study PRJNA577476) | soil metagenome | isolation source: 80 cm soil or saprolite under Garry oak tree replicate 1 | place: USA:California | collected 2016-06-15
CAGACTCTTCTTCACGTTGCGACTTGGCGATAACCCCCGTGCTGTTGAGCAGCATAGACTGGCCTCCGATGCGAATCATCAGATTGCACAAGAGACCGACGCCTGAGGGTGGAACGACGGAGGGATGTGTAAGAGACTACTAGCCATCTCATATATGCCTCAGTAAAATCAGGCAGCAGCCGAGGTAGAGCATCCCGAGAAAGTTCTCTGCGTATCGCTCATAACGGACGACCAGCCTACGGAAGTTTTGCAGCCACGCGAAGAGTCTTTCAATCTTCCAACGTCGGCGATACCGTCGCAGGCGCCTTAAATCTTGTGTTCTGTTTTTACGGTTGCTGCGGTGCGGGGAGATCAGTTCGATCCCGTAGCTCCTGAGTCTCGTGTCCAACTTGTCGGAGTCATAGGCGTTGTCCCCGACGAGATTCCGTGGAGGCTCCGGGATCACCATCTGCAGCAGGGTGGACTCGGCCAACTTCACTTCGTGAGGTGTGGCACTTTCAACGGCTACCCCCACCGGCAGACCATGGCAGTCTGCCACGGCCATGATCTTTGTTCCCTTGCCACGTTTCGTTTTGCCGACTTTCGATCCCCCTTTTTCGCCGGAGCAAAGCTGCCGTCGATGAACGCTTCACGGACATCGAGCCGACCTTGAATCCGCAAGTCCTCAGCTAGTGCTTCGAGGATACCGCGCATGATTCCTGACCGTACCCATTGCTGAAATCGACGATGACAGGTTTGGTATGAGGGATAACGGTTTGGAACATCTGCCCAAGGGGCGCCCGTACGGAGTATCCACAGAATCCCATTCAGGACGGCACGTCGATCTTTCCATGGTCGTCCGCGTCCATCTTCGCGACGCGATGGTTCAGGAATAAGCTCGTGCAGGATTTTCCATTGTGCATCGGTGAGGTCTCGAGTATTTGCGAGAGGCATCGGATACCCTCCAAGACGGGCGCTCAGATCGAGTCTTGCTCTATAACGCGAGGCAACAGATAGAAAAAGGACGTGGGCCATAGCAGAGTGATGTATGTGAGCCATTTCCACCCTGGCGCGATTGTCGTGACTTCTTGCGAACCTAGTTCTGCGACTACGTTCCGAAGCGGCGATACCCAGGCAGCTCGCGCTCCCTTTTTGTTTCCAGGGCTGGAGAATCCTCCCACTTCAAAAAACATTTGCCGTCAAGGATACCTTCTGCGGACTGCCACCACCATCGTCGCTGATAGAAACTGCAGCGGTGAAGATCCCAAAATCCGGAGGTCTGAATCCGACTGTGATGGTGCAAGACTTTCCTGCTCCCACGCTCGTGCCACAGGTGTTCGTCTGGGAATAATAGATACGCGCCGGCCCCGTGATCACGATGCCGGTAATGTTCAGTGTGGTGCTCCCGGTATTGGTCAGTGTCGTTGTCTGGGATGGCGTGCCGCAGCTGCGCCCTTTGCAGAAGAAGTGCAGGCTGGTTGGGACGAGCTCCACAACCGTGCTCGTGCCATTCAGCGTCACTGCCTGCCGATTGCCGGGCGCGTTATCTGCAATGGACAACGTCCCGGTTCTTGGTCCTCTTTGCGTGGGTTTGAAGGTCACGCTGATCGTGCAGGTCGCTCCGGGCGCGAGGCTTGAACCGCAGGTGTGTGTTTGATCGAAATCACCGCTCGTGACGATGCTAATGATACTGAGCGCCATCTTGCCGTAGTTGGTCACTGTGACAGACTGTGCTGGGCTGGTGGTGCCGACAAGCTGGGTGCGAAAAGTCAGGCTGGCGCGTGACAGAGTAGCGTTCGGTCCTGAAGTGACTCCCGTGCCACTCAAGGCGACGAGCTGCGGGCTTCCAAACTCGTTGTCGGTAATCTCGACCGAGGCAGACCGCGGTCCAATCTGGATTGGCTTGAAGGTTGTACTGATCTTGCAACTGGCTCCGGCTGGCAGGCTCGAACCGCAGGTGTCAGTTTGGCTAAAATCGCTAGCGTCCGTTCCGGTGACGGTTATGCTGTTAATGCTCAGCGGTGACACGCTGGCATTGGTGAGTGTCAGCGTTTGAGGAGTACTGCTGGTCCCGATCAGCTGATTGGCAAACTTCAAGTTTGTGCTGGACAGCGAAGCGCCTGGAGCCTGCAATAGGATGGAAACTGCGTCAGTGCCAGTAATGGCGACCGCCAGGTCGAGCCTACCGTCGCCGTTGAAATCTCCCACGGCGATCGAGCTGGGTTCGAACCCAGCACCGAAGTTCAGCACAGTTTGAAACGTCCCGTCGCCGGTGCCTAAGAGCATGCTAACCTTGCCAGCACTAAAGTTTGCCACGGCCACGTCCAGCTTGCGATCGCCGTTGAAATCTCCCCCCGCCATCGATCCAGGGTTTGTGCCGACCCCGTAGTTCACGGCGGTCCGGAACGTCCCATCACCGTTGCCCAACAGCACGCTGATACTGCCGTTCACACAACTACCGCTGCTCCCGCAACTACCGCTGCTCCCGCAATTATTGGCCACGAGCAGGTCGAGCTTGCCGTCCCCGTTGAAATCCCCAGTCGTCACTGAATCGGGCCCTAACCCGGCGCGGTAGTTCACGGGGGCTTGGAAAGTGCCGTCACCGTTGCCCAGGAGCACGCTGACGTTGTTGCTGCCATAGTTCGCTACAGCCAAGTCCAGCCTACCGTCGCCGTTGAAATCTCCAACCACCACAGAGTCGAGCAGAGACCCGGCGCGGTAATTCACGGAGGCTTGGAAGGTGCCGTCACCGTTGCCCAAGAGCACGCTGACGTCGTTGCTGTCCTGGTTCGCGACGACCAGGTCCGGCTTGCCATCGCCGTTGAAGTCTCCCACTGCCACCGAGACGGGATATGACCCGGCGCCGTAGCTTACGGCGCCTTTGAACGTTCCGTCGCCATTGCCCAACAGCACGCTCGCATAGTTGGTGCCATAATTCGCCACGGCTAGATCCACCTTACCGTCACCGTTGAAATCCCCCACTGCAATCGAGATGGGAGACGACCCGGCACCGTAGCTCGCGGCGACCTGGAAGGTGCCATCGCCATTGCCCAGGAGCACGCTGATGCTGCCGCCGTCGGAGTTCGACACAACCAAGTCCAGTTTGCCGTCCCCATTGAAGTCGCCTGTTACTACTGAACCAGGGCCAGCACCGGCACCGAAATCTAATGGACTGCTGAGCACGATCGAGGAGGTAGGGATAGTAACTTCGAAGAAGACTACGTTCGAGGTATCACCACCAGGATTGACCACTTTCACCGAGGCACTACCAGGCTTGGCGATGTCCGAGGAAAAGATATTCGCGGTCAATCGCGACCTGCTCACAAAGGTGGTACCCCGTGCGCTGCCGTTCCAATTCACTACAGAGCCCGAGACAAACCCCGTGCCATCTACTGTGAGCGTGAATCCCGTTCCGCCCGGCCTCATCGCGTCCGGGAATAGGGGTTGGCTGATCAGGGGTACGGGGCTTGCGGTTATCGCGGCAGTAGTATCGTTCGCCTGTTCCTGTGCAACCAACCAAGCTGGCATCACCAGCACCGCGAATAGAGTTACCGGAATAATCAACCTGAGTATTCTTGTTTTCATGTTGGCCTCCTTCCTGGTCTAATGCCACGGCGAACTTTGCGTGGGCCGGCACAATTGTCGTGACTTCGTTCGAACCTTCTTTCTCTTTCAGCCCAGGGGTCGCACCCAGCGAGTACCAACAAGGTTCCGAGCAACAAGATGTGGGATGCGGTAACGGCAAGCCTCTTTTTCATGAACTCCAGAACTCATAACCTTCTGTTTACTGCAGTGCATCGCACAACGGTTGAACCGCCGCGGTATCTCCGAAAACGAAATAGTCTTGGAAGGGGTGCGGACCTGACTCACGTATGAAGCTTCCGTCTCCTGCTGCGACGGTTCTGCCAGCCTCAAATATCACCGTTCCACCTTGCGGCCGGTAAACTCGGAATGATCCGGTCAAGACCTGCGTACCGCTGGTGATATCTCCAGGAATCGAAAGGTCGTGAAGCGTGGTGCCACGCCCGGAGAAAGACACCGCTGTGTGTGTGATGGGGTTGGTGAACGTGCCGGTGTCGACCTCGTGAAAGTGCCGGCGTGTCAAGTTTCCGTTCTGGTCATAGTAGCGTCTCCCTTGCACCGACCTGTTTTGAAATTGAAACACCTCATAAGAATTGGGTCCTGTTCCGCAGATGACGCCACTGCCTCCGGCGAAAGGCGGATCGCTAAATTGCACCGTGCAGATGGTTTGGTTTCCGTCCTTCTCACAAACCGGGTTGAATTCCGGCGGTGGAGGGGGATTCAGGGTCGCTGGATCAACTGGTTGCCCTGCGAACGCCGCTTGCGGCGCGAGCACAATCAGCGCCGTCACAGCGATGAGCGATAGGCCGACGAACTTTGTTGATTTCATATTCATTCTCCTTGTGTTGCGATCATTTGCCGCTAAACCATAAAGCTGAAGCCGATCGGAGATAAACGGACACATCTTGCTTCTTTCATATTGATTCGCCTTGAAATGTTGCCGCTGAACTTGAACGCCCGGAGTGAAGCAGGTCCCTCTCGTCGTCACCGGCAGGAAGGCCCTCGGTTGCCTCCAGCGACGCACTGCAATCCCGGGCAGCACTGGAGAGTCGAACTGCATTGCCTCCCCAGCGGTACGCACTTCCCAGCGACGCCCGTGCCGCTAAGCGAAACCGTCTGCGGGTTGCCAGGCGCGTCGTCCGTGACGGTCAGGGTGCCGCTTTCGGTGCCAGTCACAGTTGGAGTAAAGGTCACACTGATGGTGCAACTCGATCCGGAAACGAGACTCCCAGAACAGTCATCGGTTTCGCCGAAACCTGCGCTCCGGGTGATACTCGAGATGTTGAGGGTGGCCGTCCCGTAATTGCTCAGAGTCACCGACTGAGGCGCGCTGGTTGTACCAACCGTAGCGGACAAGCTCAAGCTTGTTGCTGACAAGGTGGCATTCGGGCCCTGCGTCACGCCCGTACCATCCAGTGAAAACGCGTGCGGACTGCCAACACTGTTGTCGGTGACGGTTATGGCGGCGCCGCGCGGACCCAACTGGCTGGGCGTAAACGTCACTGCGAGTGTGCAATTTGTTCCGGCTGTCAGGGTTGCACCGCAGTTATTGATATTTCCGAAATCTGCGGCATCAGAACCCGTCATCGTGACGCCGGTGATTACCAGCGCAGAATTTCCGATATTGGTGAGCATCTCTGTTTGTGTGGGGCTCGCGTTTCCGACCGGTTGTGTACCGAAGGTAAGGCCGGCGGGTGAGGCAGTGAGAGTATCGGGCTCCAACAGTATGGAAACGGCATAGGTGTGTGTGGCTGAGTGGCCAGCGGAGTCGGTTAACTTGATCGTGAAGCTTACTCCCTGAGCTGCAACATCCGGCGTACCGGAAATCAGCACGGTGCTTGTCGCACTGGTGTTAAGAGAAAGATTGTGAGGAAGTGCGCCTGTGCTGACTGCCCAAGTGAATGGACCAACGCCGCCGCTGGCTTGGATGAGTTGGCTGTATGCCACTTCAGAAGTGCCATTCGGCAAGGATGCCGTGGTGATCGCCAGCTGCGGCGATTGCTGCGGTCCGCCACCGCAACGCGAGAGTGCGACCATGGAGATGATGGACAGAGCAACTGCTGTCGCGCGGATAAGCGATTTCATAAGGCCTCACTTTCTCGGATAGGAGCAGTTTCTGCGGCCCGGCCTGAGCCGCTTTGCCACCACCCTGGCTCAATTTCCCGGGCGATCAGCCGTGAGTTGAAGGACCTGAATCTTCAATTGCTGAATCTCGACCTGCTGCGATTTGATTGCTTCAATCAGCAAGGCGGTCAGTCTGGAATAGTCCACCCTTGAACCTGTTTTGTCTCTGGATCTCGGGACACCAGTTCGGGTACAACCTCGTCCACGTCTTCAGCTATCACGCCGATTTCGTGCCTGCCATCGGTCCTGCGCTCGTAGGTAACCCCTTGGAGTTGCTCGATTTTGTTCAATGCCCCGACGAGTGGTTGGATATTGGTCTTGAAACGGCGGGAGCTGCGGGTGATCCACGAATCAGCAAGTGTTGAGTGACCGGCCCCGACTTCGAACGTAGCCGTTGGGGTTGATGTGGCGACACCGACCTTCCCCCCGACGGGTGCCAAAGTGATATTGCCGGAATGGCCTGAAGAAGAGAGCCCTCTGCCGCCCGAACCCGGCTGCAACGCGAAGCGGAAGCTGCTTTCGCCCTCGATTGCCCGGATATCTGCACCATTTAGAGACAGCGCTGATTTCCCAGCAGACACCCAGAGTGACGCCGGCGAAGCACCTAGATTTACCGAAGCCGTTCCCGCCGAGCAATAAGGTGTATACGCTATGGCGCTCGACATCCGATTTCTGATCGTCGGCCTTCCTATAGCTTGCACGAAAAGCTGATAACTCCGCTGTTGCAGCGTGTAGCTGCACAGGTTCAGAGAACGAGAACCTACAGCCATCGTAGTCAGAGGCATGAGATGCTGGCCATCCGTACTGATGAAAATGCGGTAGTGATCGAGAGTGTCCTCATAACCACTCACCGCCCATTGCAGCGTGTTCCCGGAGAGGCTCGCCGACAAGGACATGCAATTGTCAATTCCGGTCTCGATCTCAGTGCCCTCTTCATAGTCGTTCCAGGTGGGAAGCTGCAGGGCGTCTAATGGCTTCGTAGAGTTGTAGAGGCTGTTGATCTTCGCGAAGGTTTGCAACCAAGTGTGGCTGCAGCGCTGGGTCATGATGCGATTCAAACCCCATGAGGCCAAGGTATCGTTAAACCCTTTGTAGGAGGCACCGATCGTCTCCAAGCCGGGATAGCCCAGGCCTGTGGTGTAAAAACCCGTCAAATAAGTCATGCCAAAATCGGTCGTCGAAGGTCGCACCCAAGAATAGCTGCCGCCGGTCACAGCATGTGTGAAACCGCTGGCATCCTCAAAAATGAAAACCGGATCGGTGGTCGCACTTGCCGCGGCTGCGCTCCAGTTAACGAACGGGTAGTGCAACTCCACGTCGAAGTTAGTGATCAGCGGACGACCGTTGATTCGCAGATACGCCGGCGATGGAACGAAAGTCTGTTCGACATAGTGAAGCTGCTCAATCAGCGTTTGCTGCGGTGTGCATCCCGAGCACGCGCTTAACTTTATTGCTCCCTTGTCGATCATGATCGCGAACTTGAATCCCGCATGCTGTTCCGCTTCCGTCATCACTCGAAGCGTGGTTGTATTCGTGAAGGTGTCCCTCGACCCGTACCAGTCAATGATGACGCCATCAATTCCGCGGCTGATCATGTCCCCGATCTGACGGTGAATCTGCGCTGGATCCTGAGAGTTGTAGCCCACGCTCATGTGGCGCGGATCACCAAACCAAGGCATGAAGTGCGCATAGATCTTTGTGCGGTTGCCCGGGTACAGCAGAGAGTGCATGTTCACTTTGCTGACGTTGGTGGCCCCCAGGTTGCCGTTGGTCTGGGATTGAAAACTATTTGCGGCGCTGGTGTTGTTGGAGGTTTGCGCCTGAAGAGTGGTGCTAGGAACAATTTGTAGGGTGCTGGCCGGTAGTGTTCCCGGCAACGCACCTAAAAAGACTGCAACCGCGAGAACCCCTTTTCGCATCTCCTGCCTCCTGATCCGGTACTTCGGAAGCCTTGCAGTACCTCCCAAGCAACTTGCGGTGATATTTAGGTTGTCGCAGGACGCAGGAATCACCGGGAGTGATGTCCCCAGCACCCGCATGGTTTGGAAATGTGCACCCCAACGCTTAATAGGGTGCAGCGCTTACGACGGTTAGCTGCTTCTTGTTGGTTCTATCCATTTTCAGATGGCCTTAAATTTTTCACGCTTCCGGACTCAACCGAAGCGTTGCCATGAGGTGGTATTCCGCGCTCCAGGTTGACCCATGGCAAACCAACTCAACATGTCGTACTGCGTCGAAGTGCACGGGGTGGCAGAAGCCGACGCAACCAGCAACGGAAGTAACGCCAGAAGCTTTTTCATAAGGGCCTCCGGCCTTGGCGCCGCAAAGCTTTGCGGATTTCTTGTGGTCGATGCGAGCTCGGTCCGTACGCTAGGCGTGCGCGAAAGAGAACCGTACGGATTAAAGCTTCAGAGTTGCGTAACCATGTACAGCGGTCCGCAATCCAAAGCAATCAGCGAAACACCTTAGGCCCTGTGGAAATCTTCTCCTCTGGTACGCGAGCCATGTGTTGAAGAAAGCCGATCCCAAAAGCGGCTGGTTGAGATCGAAGAGGCAGAGCGAGCGAAACGCAGCGGGCAACAGGAAGCGCCTGGGAAAGTTAAAAGCGCCGATGCCCATCGGGGCTCTTTCGCGTCGTTCGGGGTACTCGCGCCAGCGGCCCGATTCACGGCGGGTCTGTCTCAGCGGGCGCGGGTGGCGGGGTCCTCGGCCGCAGGCCGGGGCAGCTGGTAAAGCCGTAGATTGCCGCCCGCGTACGTCATCTTGCCCATGGTCGTTAGTTGCGGAGTCCAGCTGGGAAAGTCGTATACCCAGACGTAGTCATAATCCCGCCGGATACTGTCCCAATCCAGTGGGTCCTTGAGCGGCCGCATCGGTATGTAAATCTTTTCCGTGGTGCGCAGAGCGGTCTGCCCCCTCAGGTCGAAGAGGTACGGAGCGACGGCGCCACGCTCGATGATGCTGTACGCCCAAAAATGCACGTATAGACGCTGCAGTGGATCATCGTCGTCGTTTTCGTTGATGAGCGGCAATAGACGCGCGTTTCGCGGGAGGACCTGCACTGCCTGCGCCATGCCTGAAAGCTCCGCCTGCTTGGCGACAAAGTTGCGCGCCACGTCTGCAGTGCGGAGCGTGAACAGCAGCAAGGCGGCCACCGCCACGACGCGCTGTCGCCTTCCGAGTCTGGCGAGGACTAGGAGCGTCGCGAACAGCAGCGGTACCACACGCACGTCAATGTCCCAACTCTCGCCGATTTCGTCGGGCAGGGCGCAGTAGAGCACCAACAGCCCGACGAAGACCCACACCCACGGGCGCTGTATGCGGAACTCGGAATTGCGCACCCACGCCAAGAACACGCAGGCGACGATCACCCACAGCGTTAACGTCTCCAGCCGTGGGGAGTACCCGTGCCGGAGGGCGGCAAGTCCCTCGTAATACTTCTCAGTCCAATCGCGGAAGTACAGCTCGGTGCCGTCATACTGCGCGATTCCTGATAGAAAGTACAACACCACACCCGGCGCGAAGAGCGCTCCCGCTATGCCCACGTCGCGCAACCGGCGTCGATCTGCTGCCGTATATGCCAACACAATGAATCCAGTCAGGACAAAAGCGATCAAGTGGACAAAATAGGTTGCCGTCGCGAGCGCCAATACCGATAACCATCGCTTTTTCGTCGGATGTTCGAGGTAGCGCAGCCACAGCCCGACGGTGACGAAGGAGAACGCCAATCCAAGCTGAAAATTCACGAAACCTTCGAGGAAGAAGGTGTTGTAGGCGAGGAGGAGTCCCCAGAGCGCCAACGCGTCGTGCCCCGGATTCGCTTGTCGCATGAACCACCAGGCGGCCATTGGAACTGCGAGCACGCAGAGGCTGAGGAAGACTTTACCCGCCACCTCGGCTGGTAGGACGCGCTGCAAGGTGACGAGCGCGAGGTCCATGCCAAGGTAGGGATAGGGACCCCACTCGGCGCGATAGAACCCGCGGAAGTGAAAGGCGGGATCATTCAGGTGCGCCAGAACAAAGCCACGCGCGAGATGATTGGGGTAGTCCAGCAGCGGAGGATATCTAACGAGCCATACGGGGAACAGCAGCGCGGCGCCGATCAGCGCCATCAGCACGACACGTAGCAGTGTGGTCTTGGACGTCAAAGTCAGTGCGGTATTTTCTTCTTTGTTTACCGTTTGTACCTAAAGAGAGCGTCCAGAGATATTGGGACGGCAGTTGCGCAGGATGCGAAGATCATTACCACAAATGGCGTGCTCAGAGCGAGGCGTATTGTTTGTCCTTGATGCCCATCCCGGGGTGAAAAAGTGCGCGGCATCGTCTCGCGACAGCACAGCTAACAGCCCTCCGAATGTTCGCCGCTGCCCCGAGTGTTCAGTGTAGGACATTGATGGCGGTGTTGTGTTGCGTGCCTCACATTCGCGAGGGCCTTCCATAGCTGGACGTGTTCTCCGAAGACCTTGGTCAACATTAGAGTTCTAAGTTGTTCAGTTTACAATGACTAGTGAGCGTGCCCAGACTGTTTGAAAAGCACAGGTTTCATCGCACTCCGTTACCGTGCCAGCCGCATTGTCCGTTGCACGACAGACCGCAGTGGCACTCTCATACGGGGGCCGAGGGTCCGATGCCCCCTTTCGAGTCTGTTTCCATCATCTTTGCAGCTCGGAAGTCCAGTTAAGCACTATGTTCAAAGGCGGCGGATTGCTTTGTTTTAAGTTGACATTGATCAGGAATCGCTGCCCGTCGGGTGAAGCGTCGTAGGTGAAGATCTCCTCCGCCGAAAGGGGCGCACGGGCTCGCGTCTGAAACAACTCGGAGGGCGCGCCGAATTCGAATGTTGCGCCGGCCTTTACCGGCACTGACATCAGCTTCTTGTCCTTGGACAGGAAGAACAGCTCCTTGCCGTCCCGTTGCCATCGTGGTTGCTGTCCACCATCTTTCGAAATCTGATACTTGCCTCCCGGCCCCGGAAAAGGTGTCACATACACCTGCCACTGGCCCGACTCGTTCGACGAGTATGCCACCCAGTGCCCATCGGGCGAGAACTGTCCCTCCACCTCGGCAGATTGGCCATGCACGAACGGATGGGGTTTCGATTCTCCAGTCATCGGCAGGATCCACATCTGCCGGATCCCATCAGGTCGTGATTGCGTATAGAGCACAAAGCGCCCATCCCGAGACCAGTCGTTCGGCACAGAAAGGGGCAAATCTCCAGCCGAACGGAAAATGGCGTCTTCATTCCCCGATCCAGCGGCAGCCTTCACATAAAACTTAGTTTCTTGTCCACGTTGGGACATCCACAAGATACGGCCTCCGTCAGGTGACCAAATCGCTGTCTCGTCCTGGGCTGGATCAAAAGTGAAGCGGGAGGGTACTCCGTGGCCAAGATCGACAACCCAGACATCCGTGCTGGATGATTGGGGGTCATCAATGTCTAGAGCGACCTTCTTCCCATCGGGAGAAATGCGTGGGTTGGCGTAGCTGGCCGGCGAGCCTATAGTGGCTAGTCGCTTACCATTGCGGTCAAACCACTGAAGCTGTGAAAACGCTGCGCTTGAGCCGGTCTGATACACCAGTGTTCCGCTTTCCGAGACGGAGAAGAGAGAGCGCGCCACCGTGCTTAGGTATCCAGCGTCATCCGCAACTGCAAAGGCCTCGCCCGCCAACTGCAGGCGGTCGGCATCAAAGCGTTGCGCCATTAAAGTCCCGCTCCGAAAGAAGACTAGGTATCCCGGAGGTACGTAAACAGCATTGGAGTTAGAGGTTACAAGCCGCCGTTGTTCCTTTGAACCGAGTGTTCCGAGGTAAATGGCATTCGTTTCGCTTTGCAGATCCGCAAAATCCGCCACGCTGTAAAGAAAGTGCTTTCCGTCTGGCAGGAAAAACGGCCACCGGTGGCTCAAGTTGGGCGAATAATTGCCTAAACGAATCTCGGCCACGCGCGTAACCGCCCCTCCCGCGGCGGAAACGCGGGCAAGACCCCCAGCCGCGTCCGGTGCGAAAACGATCACTCCGTCGCGATTCCAGGTACCGCCCCGGCCAAAGGGAGCATCGCAGAGGACCTGCACTGCTCCACCGGCGGCCTCGATTCGCTTCAGCTTGCCGTCGGCGAAGAACCCAACGGACCGGCCGTCCGGGGACCAGAAAGGAAACGACGCGCCTTCCGTGTTCTCCAGAACGGGCATTGCTGTCGAGCCAATCTCGCGAACCCAGAGCACATTCCCGCCTCCGTTCGGCCGCGGAGCAATGAATGCCAAGGTACGGCCGTCGGAGGATAGCGCCAGGTCTCGCACAGACGAGGGCAGTGCGATGGAAAAGTGCATCGCCCGCTCCGGCCTCGGAGCGCGACGGAAATAACCGAGACCGAAAACGGTTGCTAGCACCAAGAGAACGGCTGCCAACAGCCACGCCGCTCGCTCCCGATACTTTCGCGTGCTGATCATCGGCCCGACGGCACCCGCTTGCAGTCCTGCCTCGCCCACCCACCTCAGCTCACTCGCCAGGTCTGCCGCGCTCTGCCAGCGGTCGTCTGGGTCCTTCGCTAAACATCTCTTGACTACTCGCTCGAACGCTGGAGGTATCGTAGGTTGAAGGCTTCTGATTGGTGTCGGCTCCGAGGAAAGAATCGCCGCGATGAGACTTGCCCGGCTCTTGCCACAAAAAGCCGGCTTTGCCGTCACCATCTCGTAAATCATTTCTCCCAATCCAAAGATGTCTGTCCGGGCGTCGGCTTCTTTACCTTCGAGCTGCTCGGGCGCCATATATTGGAGAGTCCCGATAATCGTCCCCTCCCCCGTCAGCTTGCTCTGCTCCATCGTCTTCTCGGTCAGCGCAACTGCAAACGGTGCTGCCTCCACCTGCTTCGCCAAGCCAAAATCCATCAGCTTAGCTCCCGACTTCGTCAGCATGATATTGGAAGGCTTTAGATCGCGATGGACAATGCCTTGCTTATGTGCAATCGCCAGCGCATCGGCAATCTGCGCCGCGTAGCGGATGGCCTGCTCTATAGGAACTGGCCCGTGTTGCAGCCTCTGCTCCAGGGTTTCACCTTCCACGTACTCCATGACCAAAAAGTCCACATCGTCGTAATGGCCGATGTCGTGGAGCGTGCAGATGTTCGGATGAGAGAGCTTGGAAACGGTCTTTGCTTCCCGTTCCAGCCGCTGCCGCAGATTGGGATCAGAAGATAGATTCGATGGAAGAATCTTGATGGCTACGGTGCGTTCGAGGCGTGTGTCTCGCGCGCGATAAACTTCCCCCATTCCTCCGGTGCCGACGGCGGAGACGATCTCGTAAGGCCCGAATCTCGAACCAGAGGAGAGGGCCATGAGTGGAAATTATAGTAGCTGCCCCGCCCAATGAGCTAGTACGTTCCCGTCCGGTGGCATTCGTACAAGTCGAAACCTTCCCTTTTTCCACACAGACCGGGGCGAGTGTGTTTGATATTTGACAGAGCGCGGTACTACAGTCAAGGATTGACTTTCAGCGCGAAGGCCCCACAACAGAAGCTCTCGGAAGAGTCTCCTTTCCGGGCGTATACAGCGCTCATAATATTTTCATCCAGGAGGCAACAAGCTGGTAAGGTTCGCCAAAATCGCGCGCGTATTTACCATTCTCGGCGTTATTGGACTGTTTCCCGGCTTTACGCTGGCCCAAACCACTGATCGCTTGGTCGGCAGCTGGAATTTCAAGGTGACAGTCACCGGCGAGTGCACGACCGACTGTAAGTACATTGGCATGATCGCCTTCAACCAAGGCGGTACGGTCGTCGAACAACGCGGTACGGTCGTTGAATACAGTGGGTTGGGATACGTTGAACGCACTGCGTTAGGAACATGGCGATCAACCGGCACGTCTGTCTATAGGTTCAGAATGAAAAACTTCGTCTTTGATTCAACGGGGAAACTTTCTGCGTTTATCGTTGGAACTTCCGATGTAACGCTAAGCGCAACCCTGAATTCCTTTAGCGGTTCAGGAACGGCACAGATTTTCAAGGCTAGCGGCACGCTGATCGGCGCTACAACTTTCACGATTACCGGAGCTCGATTCTGAGCAATACGGGGACTGGGAAGGAGTTCCACCATGTCTGGACAACAAAGATTGCTTTCCGATCATGTCTGCGAGTTGTGTCTGACGAACCCCTGAAATCTATTGCTCAAGCCCGCTATTTAAAAATTACCCAGCTAATTGAAGTTGTGAATTCATCGAATTTCGTTCCGCAAAAGATTAAAAATAGCACTTGTCATTTTTAATTCGCAAAGGGGAAAAATACAAAGAGGTAATTGTGAAATGGTTAGTCTTTTCCTAAATTTCGTTCGAGAACCCCCAAAATTCGTTTGTTCGGTGATCTTGTTCGCCTTTGCTGCTCTCCTGTGCAGCTTTTCAGCTTGTTGGGCTCAGGGTGGATTGCCCCCTGCGGCAAACAGAGTCTCCGGGGTGCCGCACGCGGACTCGAAAACGTTCCGGATTCTGCGGCCGGGGACGATGTCAATAATTGCACGCGATCCGCAGACGGGTGAACTAGGGGTGGCAGTTGAATCCCACTATTTTTCGGTGGGTCCTGTGTTTGTCCGTGGGCAGAGGCCGGCGTTGGCGCTGTCGCAACCCAAGCAACTGCCGAGCCGCTGTATGGGCAACTTGGACTTGAGATGATGCGGTACGGGAAGGATGCTCCTGCGGTTCTTAGAGCCTTGCTGGCTGCGGACTCAGCATCAGAAACTCGGCAGGTCGCGATAATCGATGCCAGAGGAAATGTGGCTGCACATACGGGCTCCAGAATTGCTCCCGCCGCTGGCCACTTGACTGGGAAGAACTATTCCGCTCAAGGCAACACGATGTCCAGCGAGAAAGTCTGGCCCGCCATGGCGCGGGCATTCGAGCAGAAGACAGGCGATTTAGCTGATCGGCTCTTGGCAGCTCTTGAGGCGGGGCAAGAAGCGGGGGGAGATATTCGTGGGCAGCAAACCGCAGCCATCATCGTCGTGAGCGGCACTTCCACCAGACGACCATGGAAAGATCGTATTTTTGACCTACGTGTTGAAGATTCTCCCCAGCCGATCACCGAGCTAAAGCGCTTGGTTCGATTACAGCGTGCATATCGCTTTGCATTCAAGGGCGATGATTCGGCGAGTGAGAAGAATTGGGATCAGGCTATCAACTCGTATAGGAAGGCAGTTGAGTTGGCTCCCGAAAAGGAAGAACTCAGATATGGTCTGGCGACAGTACTGTTGCAAGCCGGTCGCGATGAAGAATCGTTGCCAATCTTCCAGCAGGTTTTTCGCGAGCACCCTATATGGGTTGAGATCACCAAACGAAATGTAATATCGGGAGACCTGCCCAATGACCCAACGAGGATTCAGCGGGTTCTAGATCAAGCGGTGGTAGGAGACAGGAAATGATGAAGAGCATCGGCCTAAGCGGCATGCGCTCGGCCTGATTCGCGGCGGCTTACGAAGTGTTTTGCTGGCCTTTTAGAGCCGGGCGCTGCTCGCGAGTTTTTTCTGTGGTGATCGTAATCTGCTTCCGTTTGCGATAAACGCTGATGACCGCAAGCGTCCAGAAGGGAACCAAATCGACTCCGGGCACGAGTTCAGCAGCGAATGCTGGCAGAAATTCCCAGTGCCACCCGAGCAGGTTTACCAGCACGGCTGCCACCGCAAGATCAAGCACGTCATCAGCGGGGGACAAAGCGCCTTCGGCAAATAAGGGAAACACAAAAATCTGAAGTGCATCCGCCGCCATGGCCAGAATCATGGCGGCTTGAAAGCGTGAGCGGAGCGAGTGCGGCGAGTTCAACGGCAGCACAGATGCCAGCAATTTGTCGTGGAGCGGCAGCCACCAACCGGTGGGCGAAATCAGTGTTAGCTGCCTCTACCAAGGAATACCGTGCCCGCGCTGCAAGAAGAATTTGATTCACCGGCCCATTTCAAATACGTATAACCCGACCTCGAACCGAATCGAGCACTCGCCGTACTTCGCCGGATTGATTGCCTGTTCCGAGTGCCGGGCAAACTGAGGCTTCCGTCGCTGCGTACCAGGCCGCAATGCCCGCATTCTCTTCATACTCCCTCCGCCCGGCGTTGATTTTCATTAACAATCTATTAATGCACTTTTAACTTTGTCGTAACGCAACCGGCCTACGATCATCGCCAACCCCAGAACACAAAACGAAGCCAATCAATCGATCACGCAGTCCCGACCACTAGCCGTGAGGAGGACCCTATGCAAGAAAGGCATTCACCCAAAGCGCTTGCTTATCGGTTAAAGTCCATCTCGTGGATGCTATTCACAATCTGCATTACCGGCGCGATTTGCGTGGCGCAGATCGACCGCGCTGCGTTCACCGGCACGGTCACGGACGCAACTGGAGCC
>WNGL01016673.1_pt1 | contig 16057 bp, 15 predicted proteins | sample 5400591 | NCBI WGS metagenome assembly WNGL01 (sample SAMN13153377, study PRJNA577476) | soil metagenome | isolation source: 80 cm soil or saprolite under Garry oak tree replicate 1 | place: USA:California | collected 2016-06-15
CGCGGAGTGGCCGCTCGGAGTCGATCTGGCCGAGGCCAGCGCGCTCGCCGACGCCGCCGCCGCAGCCGGGGTCGTGCACGCCGTGAACCTGCAGGCCTACCACTCGCCGGGCGCGCACTTCGTCGCCGACCTGCTCGCCGACGGCCGCATCGGCCCGGTCCAGTCGGTCAGCATGACCGCGGCAGGCGATCCCCTTGGCGGCAGCAGGATCCCCCGGTCGCTGGCCTGGAGCACTGAACCCGCGGCCGGCAACAACCTGCTGACCGTCATGGCTGGCCATGCGCTTGCCGCCCTCGAGCGCGTGGCGGGGCCGCTCGCCGACGTCTCGGCCGTCCTGGCGAACCTGCACGACCGGGTCACGGTAGCCGAGACCGGCGAAATGATCGCCAACCACGTGCCCGGCCAGGTGGCGCTGCACGGCCGGCTGGGCAGCGGCGCGCTGCTCTCGCTGAGCATCCACGGCGGCAGCGCGGCCGCGCCCGGCGGGTTCGCCATCACGATCACGGGCACTGACGGCACGCTGACCATCACGCCAGCCGACCCGGGGCACTACCCGGGCTGGGCCGAATGGCGCGTCCGGCTCAGGGGCACCGACGGCGCGGCGGCGGACCTGCCGGTCCCCGGCCGCTACCGCCTCGTCCCGGCCGGGGTGCCCGCCGGCCCGGCCGCGCACATCGCCGCCCTGTACCGCGAGATCGCGCAGGCGATCACCGAGGGCCGCCCGGCGCACCCCGGCTTCGACACCGCGGTGCATCACCACCAGACGCTCGCAGCCATCGAGCGGGCCGCCCAGACCGGCGTCCGCCAGCCGCTCGCCCCGCCGGCCGGGCCCCGCCAGACGCCCGCCGCACGTGATCACACCGGGGGGAAGGTCGCATGAAGATTCTGGTCATCGGGGCCAGCGGCTACATCGGATCCCACGTCGCCGCCGTCTTCGCCGACGCCGGGCACGGGGTCTCGGCCCTGCACCGGCCCGGGGGCGCCCCGCCGCCCGCGCGCTACAGCCGCGTCGCTGGCGATCTGGCCGAGCCGGGCTCGCTCACTGCCGCCGCGACCGGTTACGACCGGGTCATCCACGCCGGTGCTCCCATCGACGACAGCACCGACCGGGCCGGGGCGGAGGCGCTGCTTTCCTCCGGCAGCCCGGTGCTCTACACCACCGGCGCCGCCGTCCTGGGCGCCGGCGCCCAGGACGAGGACAGCGCGGCCGACCCGCACCCGATCGCCGCCGGCCGGCCCGCCATCGAACACCGCGTGCTCCGCGCCGACGGCTGGGTCATCCGCCCCGGCATGGTCTACGGCGACGACGGCGGCCTCGTGCACGGCCTGCTCACCACCAAGGCCGTCGAGCGGGGCACCGGCGTCTACATCGGGCCGCCCGGCACCCGGTGGCCGGTCGTACACGTCGACGACCTGGCCGCGCTCTACCTGGCCGTTGCCACCCGGGCGGCACCAGGCACCATCTGGCACGGTGCCAGCGAGACCGTCCGCCTCGACGCGATCGCAACAGCACTGGGCGGCGGCACGGCCGCCAGCTGGCCGGTGTCCGAGGCCAGCACCGAACTCGGCCTGCTCGCCGACCTGTTCACCCGAGACCAGGACGTCTCAGCCGCGAAGACCCGCGCCGCGCTAGGCTGGGCGCCCGCCTGGACCTCGATCGTCAAATACCTCACCGCCTGACCACGGCACCGTCACAGCGCATCGGCAGGAAACGGCAATCATGCAGGGCTGAGCGGCAGGCCGCCCGGCGGGCACGCCACTAGCGCTCGCCGGCACAGATCACCTTTGCCTGGGCAGGTAAGGCGGTTACCCGCGCGCAACACGTCGGTCCGCCGCGACCGTCCGTAACGGCAATCTGGGGATGTCGCCGACTCCCACGACCGCCGCCAACGTGAGCGGCCCCGGTGCCAGCGCAATCGTGGCATGGACGCCCACCGCGCCATTGCAGATGCCGAGGTCCGGCAGGCGAGCTCACTGGCCATACGATCGCGTTGATGAGGGCTTAACGAAAACCGCCGGGCAGTGCCCGGAGAGGTGGGAGGACCTGACCTATAGAGGCAGAGTCGGAGCCCGGGGCGCCGTCTCGCGCCATGCTCCTTGCACTCGATCCTGTCCGCGGCGTGATAGTGCTCGGAACTGGTCGCCCTTTGCTCCGCCCGGACGGCAGCTACCGGTCGGCCTGATGCAGACTCGGATCCCGCAGCCGCCGGCAGGTGAGCACTGCGCTGCCGGGCCGTGAGGTGCCTGTCCGCAGATCGCGCCCGCGTGGGCCTTATCGGACGATCACATCGCCGACCTGCCCGCCGCCGCACTCGCCAGTGGCTGGCGGTCCTGGCGGGCCGGCCGGCACCGCTTCGGTATGTACAGCGCCGGCACCGCCGTGACCATGCTCACGACCATGGCCCTTGCCGGTGCGGGCTTCGCCCAGTCGCCCAGGCTCATCAACCTCGGCGGGCTGTTCCAGCGCGCCAGCATCATCACCGGCTTTGCCTGGCTCACAGCCCTGTCCGCGCAAGCGCTCCGGCGAACGCCCGCTACCGCAGCACCACGCCACCAGGCAGGCTGAGCGTTCCCCCAGACCACCCGAAATGCGGCATGACCGGATATTCGTCGGCCCAGAACGTGATGTGGGTCCGGGAGATGCGGTAGCCGTCCGGGTCGGTGACCCATGCCGTCCAGAAGTCTGCGGACCCGTCGGGCGATCCGGGCTCTTCCGCCTGGATTCCTCGTGCAGCCAGGTGCGCCACCGTCGCGTGCACGTCTTCGACCTGAATCACGAAGTGGCTGAGGCCGCCGGGCTCAACCCCGCCGTGGGCGGGGTCGTGGACGAGCTCAAGGGCCACGAACTCGTCCCCGGGGAGCTTCAACATCGTCAAGGTGCCGAGATCGGTGGCAGGCACGTCGCCGAGCACCTCGTAGCCAATGGAGGTGTAGAACGCGATCGACCGCTCCAGATCGGCGACCCGCAGGTCGAGGTGCAGGGTTCTCATGACGTCTCAACTTCGACGAGCGCCTCGACGAGCGCGGGCCTCGCGGTAAAGCAGGTGGCAGTCATGCGTCCTCGCAGTCGGCTCGGCGAAACAGTACCCAGCCTGCGCGGCGCGTCGGCCTCTGGTCGAGCTGCTCGCGATCGCCACGACGCAACTTCAGGCAGACCATCTCAGGAGTGCGCCACAGGGAACACCAGGTGGGTGACTTGCTTGCCCTGGATGCACACCGTCGGGTCGTTGAGCGGGACGTCCTCGAGGGAGAGCTCGCCGAAGAACGGACGGCCTTTGCCCATCACGACCGGGACGAGGTCGATCATCACCTCGTCGAGCAGGCCGAGTTCCAGGCACTGCCGGGCGATGGTGCCTGCGCTGACGAACACGGTTCGGTCCCCGGCTATTTGCTGTGCTCGAGACACCGCAGCCTCCACCCCATCGGTCACGAACGAGAACGGGGCGTCGGGATGTGACTCCACCCAGTTGGTGGGAATCTGGTGTGTCACGACCACCACTGGCACGTCCAGAGTGTGTCGTCCATTCCAGCCGTCGACGAAGTCAAACAGTGTTCTTCCGACCACCAGGGCGCCGAGTTGCGAGGTCCAGCGACGCCAGTGCTCGGCGGTCTGCGGCGTCAGGTGTACTGAGAAGTCCTTCGCCGGGGTCGGGATCTCGAGGTCACCGTTCTGGAGCCAGTCGAAGAGCCGACCGATGGTGTTGTCCTGCTTGGCGATGAACCCGTCAAGCGACATCGACGCTTCGGTGATGACCTTGCCCACGGTCATCCGCCCCCTTCCCCTGCCGACGTCCGGTTCCGGCACTGGCAGATATCGGCAAGTTCACCGCAGTTCGCGGCAAGGCGCAAGCACCTCGCCGAACGGATCGAGGCAAGTGATCTCTGACCGCTCATCGGCATGCATGAGTGCGTGCCTGCAGCGTTTCCAGTGGAGGTCCCAGCGCGCCGATCTACGCAGTCTGCATGAGCCTGGCCAGCCCGATCGGAAGAGCATGGGCCGCGCTGGACGCGGTCGCGGCCGCCCGCTACCGGGCCGGCCGCGACCGCGGTCACCGTGGCCGCCGGCCCGGTCTCGCCGGGCTGGCCGGGATCGAGGCCGGGGCGATCCGCGGCGCCCGCCCCTGTGACATGATCACGGCGCCAGGCTGGCGCGCCGGCCGCGCCTGGCTATCGCGTCGTGGGGTTCTGGAGCTCTTCCCGGGGAAGTTGCCACCTGGGGCATCCAGGCAGTCCCGCGGCCTGACGGCACCGGTGCCGGTGCGGGCCTGCCCGACGCTCTGCTCCCCCGGTTGCGAAGGGATCCGGGATCTCACGGGCAGCCCGGGCATCCCCCAACCTTTGCGGATAGGGCCTGGCAGAAGTGGCGCTGGCCCGGCTGCCAGGACCCCTGCGGGCAGCCGTTAGTCCCCACCGGCACCCATGACCTATTCGAATCTTTTCGAATTAGGTCACCTACCTGAGCCCCGTTACGGAATCGAACCATAGACCTTCTCCTTACCATGCATGACGATTCTGTCTCATGGTGTCGGCTTGGGTCGGATTACAGCAGATAGGAAGGTTTGCGGCGTTGGAGCACGTCGTGCTGCGTTCGGCGCTGCCTGGAGGCGTTGTCACTTGGTTCGTCACTGGCTTCGCGATCGCTTTTTCGAACTGGCACCTCACTGAGACATCACGCATCGGCGATGAACCAAAAGCCTGGAATCGACGAAGTCGTAGCGGCCCTATCGTAGGTCGGAGAGAAGCACGTCGACGGTTAGTTCCTCGTGGACGGCGACATCGGCTGCTGTCATCGTGGCGCTTAGCCCCTCATCCCACGGCGTGGCCTGGATGCGCCCGCTTAGGGCGAGCCGATTATCAGTGGGAAGACGGTCAACCGCGTCGACATAGTCGATGCGCCCGAACCGCCACGGACGGGCGCCTCGGTCGAAGACACGACGGGCGATGGCTATGCCAGGCCAGTCGAAGTCTCCGTGGTAGAGCACGACCGTACGCGCGAGCAGGGTCATGCCAGCAGCCGCCGGGTTGCCGGACATACAGGCCACCGGATGTTCCACGCCCGCCGTCGCTAGCCGCTGCAGAACCTGGGGGTTTTCGCAGGCGTGGATGATCTCTCCTGGCCGGGTCAGGTCCGCGGCGCGCTGAAGTTCATGCACAGTCAAATGGGTAACCAGGCCCAGGTCGGCGCGTTCGCGCATCATGGCGGACCAGCGGTCCCAGCCGGGCGGCCGCAGCGCCCAGGTGACGACCGTGCCAGAGACCTCATCGGTGCTGACGCCGGCGCGCTGCCAAAGGAGCCGACGTTCGGCGGCCGAAGCAGCGGGCGCGACGTCGAGAGCAATCGCGAGCGCTCGCAGCACCAGGGCGGCAGAGACGCCGCCATCGAGGCCGTGGGCATCACCGATGATCTCGCTGGCGAGTTCGGCCAGGCCGATCGACGGGTGAGAGTCGTCCAGGACCCGCGCCAGGACCTGGACGGCGATCGAGAGGGTGGTGATGGCTTCAGCGGCAGGAAGCCGGGTCAGCAAGCCGCCGCGACGGCACCAATCCGTCCACTGCGGCACCCAGTCTTGGGCCGCCAGGTTGTGCTCGGTGAGCAGGAGGTCGAGATGCGCCCAGAGTCGCTGCCGGCCGACGCGAGCGGCGTCGCGCTCGGCGGGCCGATTCTGAAGTGGTCCGCCCGTTAGTTCCGCTACGACAGCGACCAGGCTGCGCCCAGCCACGCTCGACCGGAGGGAAGTGTCGAGATCAACCAGCCGGATTCGGGTCTCACCGGCTGGTATAGCACGGCCGAGCAGGCCGCTAAGCCGGTCCGCGCTGTCGTCGTCAAGCGGCACCGATATAGAGCCGCGTAGCGCGTGCCCGGTGCGCTCGAGGCGTTCGCGCAGCCCTGACCGGAGTGGCTGCAGCGACGGCGTCAGCAGGTAATCGCGCAGGGAAGGCGGGATGCCATTCATGCCGTGCTGCGTAGATGGCGGTTACGGCCGTCCCAGTGCACGTGAGTGGTTACCGCGGAGCTGCCGTCGCTGCGCCGGACTTCGTACACGTCGAGGCGTGGGACCTGGGGGAAGCAGCCCCACAAGGCGTGGCCAGTCATCACGAAGTCGAGATCGAGCGCGACGAGCAGACCCATGAGTTCGGCCACGGTGCCGTCGTCGACCTTGGCGAACGCGTCATCGAGGAGGATGACGCGCAACGCCCGGCCATCGTCGCCGAGGCTGGTGAGGTAGCCGTCAGCAGCGGCGAACAAGGTCACGTAGGAGACGAAGCGGATCTCTCCCTGGGAGAGCTTGGCGCGCCGGGACAGGCGACGCTGCTGGTTTACTTCCGGTCCGAGGATGGTGACGGTGACCTCGTGCCATTGGCGGTAGTCCAGGGCGGCGGCGAGGTGGATGGCGTACCCGCTACTCGGATCGGCGCTGTAGTACTGCTCCACTCGCTGGCGCAGCAGATCGGTGAGTTCAGCGTTCTGGGCTTCGGACCGGACCACGTCAGAGGTGGCCACCAGTGCGAGGATTCGGCCGAGGATGGCGTAGTCGTCGCGAAGGCGCCAGCCGAGGCGCACGCCGATACCGTTGCTGGTGCGGATCTCGCGGAGGCTGGCGTTCATGGCCCCGACTAGCTGGTCAGCCTGGTTGACCCGGCGCCGGAGTTCCTCAGCCACGCCGCCGAGGACGAAGCGGGTGAAGACGGCGCGTTCACGCTCGCTCAGAGCGGCCCGGCCGGCTTCCACCCGGGCGGCGAGGGTGCGGGCCGCCCCGGCCAGGGTGTGCTCGTCGCCCGCGCCCGCCACCTCGACCAGGAGCACGTTGTCGTCGATGGTGTGCCTGACGTCGAGCTGGCCGGAGACCTCACGGTCGAACTCACGGAATGCGTTGGAGACCGTGGTCAGCGAGGCAGGCTGGCGCGGCGCCGGAACCGCAGCCAGCATCCCCTGGGCTGCGGACCGCACGTCGTCTGGCGATTCCGGGTAGACAACCCCGGACAGCGGCTCGGCGCTCGCCGCGGCGGCCAGGCCGGGCAGGACCAGGCCCCAGTTGAGCCGTTGCGCGGCGGCGACCAGCCGGGCGGTCTGCTCACCGGCATCCCGCTCGGCCTGATCACGATCTGCCTCGGCCTTGCCGAGGCGAGGCCCGAGCGCAGCCTCAGCCCTCTGGGCCGCTTGCAGATCACGCTCGGTGGTCTCCCTGGCCGTCTGGGTCTGGGCGAGTTCGGCCCGGGCCTGCTCCAGCGACAGGTCGACAGCGGCGTGCTGGGCGGCGAGTTCGCTGGCCGCGGCGTGCCATGCCGACCAGGACTTCTCGGCCGCCTGCTCGGTATCGTCGCGGCCGGCTGCGGCCTCCTCGGCTCGGCGAAGCTGCTCAGCATGCCGCCGTGCGCGCTCAGCCAGCCGCACGAGCTCCCGGCCCAGCTGGGCGCTCTTGTCTTGGGCCCGGCGCGCCGCAGTCACGGCACCCTCCAGCGCCCCGCCCTCAGCGGGCAGGCCGAGGTGCGCGCAGGCGGCCTGATGGGTGCCTAGCTCCGCGACCCACGCGGCGCGGAACTGGCGGGCCCGTGTTTCCTCTTCTCCGGCCCGGCTGGCGCTGCCGACGGCGCGTTCAGCGGCCTTGGCGGCGACCCGCCGGGCGGCATGCAGGTCTGCGGTGCGTGGCGCGGCACGGACCAGCGCGTCGATCCGGCCAGTGCGGGCATCGAGACTGGCAAGCTGCCCGGCCCGCTCCTCGGCGGCCTGGCCGAGGTCCGCGAGCTCGGCGTCGATCTGGGCGATCCGCTCCCTACGGTGGGCCGCACGGGCGGCCGCGCCGATGTGCCGAGCCAGGCCGACGGCGTGCCGGCCGCGCAGCGGGCCGTTCCGCCAGCTGCCGTCGGCCGATACCGAGGTGGCCGCGTCCGGGTCGTCGAAGCCGAGGCCGGCCAGGACACCGGCGATGACGTCCGCGGGCAGCCCGGCGGCCGGGTCCGGGCGGAGCGCGGCCGTCATCGCCGGTGTCCTGGCCGGCCTCGGGTCCGTGGTGAATTCGACGCAGCGCCACAGCGGCTCGCCGGGACGGTCCGGGTCTAGCCAGGGAGGATCGCCGGGCTTGAGATCACGCTCGGCAGACAGGTCGGCACGCTCCGACCGCAGCATCCGCTCACGATCGCGGCTGGCTTCGGCGGCCGCGTCGAGCCGCACCCGTTCGGCCTCAATCTTTCCTTGCGCCGGCCGGGCAGCTTCCGCCGCCGCGCGATCCAGGCCGCTCAGCTCGTCTTCCGCCTCGCCGGCCAGCGCCTCAGCGTCGAGGATCAGCGGGCCAACAGCCGGGTGAGCGAGCCAGTCAAGGTCGCCGAGCAGTTCACGCGTGCTGGCGTCGCCGGTCCAGGCGCGCCACGCCTGGGCCAGATCGACGGCGGCGGCGTCCCGGTCGGCAGCCTGTTCCGCGGCGGTCCGGGCGTCCCGGTCGGCTGCGCTCCGCAGCTGCTCGGCGTCGGCCTCGGCCCTGAGCACCGCCTGCTGCGCCTGGGCGAGCCGCCGCGCTTCGGCCAGCCGGCGTTCGGCGGCAGCCGCTCGTTCGGCGGCGCCGCCCGCGACGGCCGCGGCGCCGCGCTGAGCCGCGGCCGGATCGGCGGGGATGAGCTCGGCCAGGGCGGCAGCCGGGCGGTTCACCGGTTCCGGGTCATCGTGACGGCTGGTGCGCACCAGCACCCGCGCGGGCGGCGGGCTGGTCTCAAGCACGCGGACCTCACCGGGCAGGGCCCCGTCCGGCAGATCGGCGTCACCGAGCGATTCGCGGGCGGCGGCCAGCGCGGCCGCGGTGTCCCCGGCGGCCTCGCGAATCTCTGCCAGGACGCGGTCGGCGTCCGCCACGGCCCGCCGGTGATGGGCCCGCTCCCGGTTCGCGGCGGCCAGGGCCTGGTCAGCCGCGGTGGCTAGGGCAGCCTCGGCTTTGTCGCGCTGGACCAGGTCGTCGGCTGTCTTGAAGATCTCCCGGGACTGGATCGCGGTCAGCGTGTGGTCGATCTCGGTAAGCTCGTCGGCGAGCTGCTTGGCCTGGGCCTGGAGGTCGCCGGACTCCTCCCGGAGGCTGGCGAGCTCGTCCGCCCGGCGGCGGGAGTTCCGCTCCGCCTCGATGGCGGCGTCGGCGGAGGCCAGGGTGTCCCGTGCCATCGACCGCAGGGTCTCGGCGGCGTAGCGCTGGTAAACGGCCAGGAACGCGGTCACACGCTCGGCCGAGTTCTCCAGACGGTCCTGAGCGGCCCGGGTCTCAGTGAGGCCGTCGAGCTGCTCGCCTGCGCGGATAAGGGCTTCCTCATGCAACGGCGGCAGCGATTCAAGCAGGATCTGCGGCAGCCGGCCCTCGTCGATACGGTTGCCGACGTCGGGCGCGCGCAGCGTGTGCAGGAGCTGGAGTAGACCGTCGTAGCGGTCCCGGCCCGCGTCGCCGTCCAGGCCGAACACCTCGGTGCGGACGCGCTCCCGATGCACGCCGGGGGATTCTGTGATGCGTTCGGCCCCGACCAGCTCGGTCAGCGCGTCGCGGGACAGCGGCTCGCGGGAGCTCGACATCAACTCCAGGCCGTCGCCGACACGCAGCGGTGTGGTGAAGTACCAGACCTTGGTGCTGCTGGCCGACTGGCTGTGCCGGACCAGAGCCCCAACAGTGAGGCATTCGCCCGCCCGGCTCAGCTCCAGCCAGAGGTAGCCGGTGCGGTTGGACTGGCCCTGAGCGCCAGACCGCATCAGCTCATCGAGGCTGACCCGTGCCGCGCCGGTGGCGTCCATGCGGCGGCGGTCGGCGTCGAGCAGGAACGGCAGCAGCATCTCGAGCGCGCGGGACTTCCCTGAGCCGTTGGTGCCGCGCAGGATCATCCGGCCACCGCTGAGATCGAACTCGTTGTCCAGGTAGTGCCAGATGTTGACGATCCCGGCGCGGGAAAGCCGCCAGCGCTCGCCGAAGCGGCGCGGAGCATGCTGCTGGCTCATCCGAGCACCTCCTGGGTCAGCGTTCGCACCTGCGGCTGGTACCGGGCCGCGAACGGGAAGACGGCCAGGCCCTCGTCCAGGCGGCGGGCCAGGCGCAGGGCAGCCAGCAGGTCAACGACCTCGGTGCGCAGCGTGTCCGGGTCGTCCTGCCAGACGCGGGGATATCGGACAGCCAGTTCGCCCAGTACCGCGGCGACCTGCGGCCACGGTGCCAGGACGCCCGGCAGCGGCCTGCCGTCGACCATGACGAGCGATTCGCCGGACGGCGCCAGGGCGGTGGCCAGCTCGTCGAGCAGTAGCAGCGCGGCTTGCTTGGCCCGGCCGACGCCGGGGAAGCCGAGGTCGGTGAGCGTACCGGACGGGTCGTAGGCCAGCACGCCTTCGGCCCGGACCTCTAGCACCAGGCCGAAGTTCTCGTCGAGCTGGCGAGCCAGCTCATGGCGTTCGCGGGAGAGCACGTCGAGTTCGTCCCCGGGCAGCTCGGCACGGAACAGGGCTGGGTTCTCCACCAGCCGCTGGCGCAGACGACGCCGGGGCGGCTCGGGCTGGCGCCGCGACCAGGTGTCCTCGGCTGTCTCGAAGTGGTATAGCGGGCTCGGAAGCAGGTGGATGAGCAGCGAGCGGTTGATGCTGAGCAGCGCCTCGTCCTCGGCTCGTTCGCCCCAAGCGCTCAGCGACCCGTCGGTCTCGGTCACCACCCCCCAGGACTCCAGTAGCCGGAGCGCCCTGACCAGGTGCCGCCGGTCGCTGATGCTGTCGGTGACGGTGATCGACTGCTCGGCGGCGTCGGCCCGGATCTGGTCGACCAGCGCGGAGATGAGGATCTGCTCGCCCACGCCGGGCGCCAGCAGTGCGCCGCAGGCGAGCGCCAGGTGCACGTAGGTGGCAGGGGTGAAAGGGCTGTTGTCAGTCATCCGGCGGGCCGGGCGCACCGGCGCGGACGCCGGCAGCGGGGCCTTCACGAGACGGGCGAAGCCAGATTCGACGATCAATGCGTACCCCAGCTGGCCGACGAACATGGACTTCAGCGCGGTGGCGTGCCGTCGCACCAGGTCAAGCTCGGCGGGTTGGCGAGCGGCGGTCAGGATGGGCGACGCCAGGAGAGATCGCGCGGCTAGCCGCCGCTCCCCTGCATCTAGGCCGACCGTCGACACCCGCCCCGCGGTCATACCGCCGCCTCCTGACCGTGCATGATGCCAGACACCCAAAGGCTCAGACCGACAAAGGTCGTGGTGCCGTCGGAGCTAGTGACGACGGTGTCGGGGCCGGGACCGCGCGCAGCCGCAAGCCGACGTCGTGGTCCGTGATCTCCTCGCGATGCCGGGCCAGCAGTTCGGCGATCAGATCGAGGAGCAGGTTGCGGGCAGCCGGGGAGATCGTGGCGCGATGCAGCGACCCGGTGACGGCAAGCTCAGGCGCAGCGGTCTGGCGCTGTTCGGCCTCGCGCTGCGCCTCGGCGATCAGGCGGAGCCTGTCGGCGGTTGGGTCGGGAACACGGGAGCTGCGCCCCCGCATGGCCCGGTCGCCGCGTTCACGAAGTGACACGGGGACGGAAACCGGGTCCGAGTCCCCACCACGACATCATGGGGCCGATGCGCGGGTCGGGTTCCTCCGGGCCGAAGAGCAGGTGCCGGGCCGGATAGGCGCCGAATGCCGCTGCGTAGAGCCGGTGGGCGCCGTCGTCGTCCGCCACGGAGAACCAGCGGGCGAGCCGGAGGAAGTCGGCACGCCGCGAGAAGCCCGTCCCGGAGGAGTCGAGCAGCCGCTTGGCATTGGTGATCAGCTGGCCGAGCGCCTGCCCCGCAGCCGCCCGAAGCTGCTCCGGCCCCGAGCCGCGGAGTGCGTCATACCAGAAGGCGAGCTCCTCCCAGTCCTGATTGGTGCGTCCTTGCGCCCGCTCGACCGGCGTACCGTCCGGCAGGGTGAGCCCGGGCAACCGGGCCAGGACGTCTAGCAACGGATCGATCTGCTTCAGCACCAGGTTCACGCGGTGGGCGACGGCGGGAGCGTGCCGGTTGACGTCGGCCGTGATCAGGTCGATGTACACCAGCAGCAGTTCCTTGAACTGCGCGTACTCCTCACCGCCGAGGTCGTAGCGGCTGAGGATGCCGGACAGGTAGGCGTAGAAATCCCGGACGCTGTCGGTGAACAAGCGCTGGTTACCGAATACCGTGGTCACCTCGCCGGCCAGGGCCTCGGCATCGACCTCGGGCCGGTCGAGCATCTGCAGGATGCGCTCGAGAGACTGAACGATCTGGCCGAGAAGCTCCCGTGCCACCTCACGCGCGCCGTCGCTGGCGTGCAAGATGGCAACCGCCTCGCGGTGCAGGCGCCCGCCGAGCTTGGACACCTGGTAGCGGGAGCGGGAACGGATGTACTCGGCCACGGTGCTCACCCGCGCGTCGCGCACAGCCGGGACGAGATTGCCCCAGGCGACGAGCTGTCTACACCGCGCCTCGACGGTGTCACGGTCGATAGCCCAGGCTCGCTCAGCGAGCTGCACGATCACCTCGGCGGCGGACAGGTCGACCAGCAAGGTAGCCGAGAAAAGGTCCATGATCGCCAGATAGTCCGCGGACTCCTCCGCGGTCAGATAGCGGAACAGGCCATGCCGCGAGCAGTCAGCCGCGGGCGAGACCGGGTCCGAAGGATCCACGGCAGCAAGGCTAGAGGAGCCTACCGACATTTTCCGGCTGTGCGGATCTGAAAGGTATGCCGCAATTCCTACCTCAAGTCATGCAGCCATCGATGCCCGGATCAGGAAGGCTTTCCCCGCGTTTCCAGTCTCATCCCGGCGGCCAGCATGTTCCTGGCACCCGCTCATCAAGTGAAGTAGGCGTGCACTCCACCGCACCTGGTGCCACCTCGTGAGCCGGCGGCAGCGGCACAGGTACAGTTGCTACTGTAAGACAACTTGTCTTACAGTAGCAGGTATGGCCGATACGATAACTGTCCGCACTGACGAAGAGACCGAACACGCCCTTGACGTGCTGACCCACGACGGCAGCTCGCGATCGGCCGCGATCCGGCAGGCCGTGCTCGACGCAGCTCGTCGCCGCGAACGCGCCGCCGAGATGCGCCGGGCCGTGCTGCGCATGGACCTCGGCGAGCCTGACGGCGTCAACGTCGCGGAGGAGCTGGCTCGCGATCGCGCCAGCGAGCGCTAATGATCTACCTGGACTCGGCAGCAGTCGTAAAGCTTGTCCACGCCGAGCCGGAATCGGCCGCGCTGCGCAGCTGGCTGGATGAGCGAGCCGATATCCAGTGGATCAGCTCGGTGCTCACTGAGATCGAATCCTTCCGCGCGCTCGCCCGGTACGCGCCGGAGGCAGCCTCTCGCCTACCTGCCGTGCTAGACCAGATCGACCTGATCGACCTGGACCAGCGCATCCGGATGCTGGCCCAGACAGTCACCCCGGCGACGGTGCGCAGCCTAGATGCCATCCACCTCGGCACAGCCTTGGGCTTCCGCTCTTCACTGACCTCGTTCGTGACTTACGACAAGCGCCTGCTCGACGCGGCCCAGGCAGCGGGTCTGCCCATCGACGCGCCCGCCTGACAGCAATCGCCGGCGAGGCGACACCTGGCCATGAAGCGCCCTGCTATGCGCGGTACGCAGCACGAGGCTATCCCGAGACATCAGTCAACCTGGAACCCCGCCAGATTCGCGCGTCCGACGCGGTCCCCCTCGTCCCAGAAGCCAGTGACGAGCCGAGTGAGAACGGCCCCGGGCAGCGGCAGCCGTCGCCAGACGTCCTCAGACGGTCCCATCACCTTGATCTCTGCAGATCCGACCCCAATGCGACCTGGCCGGACGAACCCAGTCTCGCTGCAACGGAGACGGGTAGCGGTCCAAACCCGGGCACATCCGGATGCTCCGAGGCATCGAGTTGGATAACCACAGGTCAGAGGGACGCAAACAGTTGAGTACGTCGCAATATTCCAGTTGCCAGCGGGATGTTAGCGGAGCCCGATCGCTTAGTTAGTCACCTCGCGCTCAAGCGCGCCATCCGGCACGCCGAAGCCAACGACCTGGTCAGCCGCAACGTCGCCGCCCTGACCGACACCCCCAAAGGCCAGCAAGGCCGGCCGTCCAAGTCGCTGACCCTGGACCAGGCCGCCGCGGTCATCGCCGCCGCCAGGATCCTGCCGGTGATGGAACTGCGGCCCGGCCTGAAGGACGTCCGCCGGCCGGCCGCGCTGATGCACGCCTACATCGTGCTGAGCCTGCTCTGCGGGCTCCGCACCGAGGAGGCCCGGGCGCTGCGCTGGGCGCACGTCGACCTGGACGGCGACCCCGATGCCCGGCCGCCCGTCCCGCCGCACGTGGCCGTCTGGAGGTCAGTCCGCGCCCACGGCGAGACCAAGACCGAGCGGTCCCGCCGCACCCTCGCCCTGCCCGCGGCGGCGGTCCAGGCACTGCGCGCCTGGTCCGGCAGCCAGGCCGGCGAGCGGCTGGCGGCGGGGGACGACTGGCAGGATACCGGGCTGGTGTTCACCAGCCACCTGGGCGCCGCGCTGGACGCGGGGAACGTCCGGAAGATGTTCAAACGCATCTGCGCCGAGGCCGGTGCCGGGGACGGCTGGACCCCGCGCGAGCTGCGCACCACCTTCGTCAGCTTGATGAGCCACCAAGGGGTCAGTATTGAGGAGATCGCCCGCCTGGCCGGGCACGCCACCACCCGCACCACCGAAATCGTCTACCGCCGCGAACTACGGCCCGTCATCACCACCGGCGCCGAGGTCATGGATCAGCTCTTCACCGGAACCTAACCACCGCACCAGCCCCAGAACCGCCGACAACCCCTGCACATGCCAGCCACCGAACTCTGCAGCCATGAGGCGGTCCGCGTGATCAGGAGAAAGCGAACCGCAGGCACATGACCGGTGATCATCACGGTCAGACGGCTGGGACCGCAACCCTGCTGGTCAGAGCCGTGGATGGGATTCTCGGCACGCACAGGGTCCTCCGGCGATTGAGTCCCGGCATAGCAGGCAATCGCTGTCGCCGCAGCGCGTGATGCCCTGGTTCTCGCGCATCGCGGTACTCGCGGCGTCGAGAACTTGCCTCGCGGGAAAGGCCCGCCACCGCGAGTTGCCAACGACCGCGGAACGCGCATACTGACGCAGGACCGACTCCAGCCGCGGGAACCCTTCGGAGCAGGATCCCACCTCGAACACGGAGACCCGGCCGTCGGTGGCCTTGGCCCAGCGCAGGAACAGCCGGCGTCCTGACTGCTGTTCAGCCAGGTGGATCGCGGTCATCCGGTTGAGGCCCACTCCGATGAGGATAATCCGGCCCCCGCGCGCGGCCAGTTCACGGATCGGGCCGTACACGTCCGCGGGACTTTGTGCTGCGATCAGTTCCTCTGCCTGCGGTCCGAAAGCGGCGAACGAGTTGAGCGGATGGCTGCCGCGCACGGCACCGCCGCGCTTGATCAGGGTCGCCGGGAACACGCCGAGACCAGCGTTGATGAGCTCGCAGCCGGGGGTGTAGGCGGTGCCTTCTGGCAATCGTGGTTCCGCGGGGAACTTGGCATAGTCGATACCGTTTCGCGCGGGCCGCTGGGCAGCGGGGGCGGGCAGGCCGAACTGAGGCTCAGTGAAGGCCGGCACCAGCACTGTGCGGTCGCGCGTCAGTAGCGCGTCGAGCAGGGTGTCGGCGCCTCCTGCGATGGGTGCGCCGAAGGAACGCAGCGAAACGTGCACCATGAGCGGGCGCCCCGCTGGTGCCAGTTCCTCAACTGCCGCGGTGAGGTCGTCGGCCATGATCGTCATGACTGTCCTTCGTGGAATGTCGGTGGTAGTGAGGGGTTCAGGCAAGGTGACGAGCGTCGATGATCCGGCCACGGCGGAGTTCTTCCCGCGCCCTCTGAGTCGCCAGGGTGTCCGGATGCTCTTCGCCCAAGATCCGGCGACGCTGGTCCAGGACATCGGTGTAGCGGGACTCCGCTTCCGCAGTCCGGCCACGGCGGGCCGCGATCCAGGCAAGCTCGTGACGAATGACCATCGTGTCCGGATGGTCTTCGCCGAGGACCCGCACGCGCAGGACAAGGAGCTCACGGTAGGCGGTCTCGCCCTGCTCCCACTGGCCCTCCT
>WNGL01015740.1_pt1 | contig 16054 bp, 16 predicted proteins | sample 5400591 | NCBI WGS metagenome assembly WNGL01 (sample SAMN13153377, study PRJNA577476) | soil metagenome | isolation source: 80 cm soil or saprolite under Garry oak tree replicate 1 | place: USA:California | collected 2016-06-15
TTCTGAAGTACTCAACGCACGCCGGGCAAAAGCGGATAGCTTAGTCACACTTTCGTTACCTCGTCGTAACGAAATGTCGCCGCCGTGACGCAGGTCCGTGCGCGCGACCACCGAGTCCCCAGCCCCAATAGGTACCGCCAAGCGGCGGTCGCAACCGGTCTGACGTTCACTCTACGTACCCGAGATCACACTTCGGTTGAGAGGCGGGAACTGTAAGGCACCGGAGTCGAGCGGAGACCGTGACAATCAGCACACTGTTACTCCAGGCTACAGCGGGGCAATCCGGCAAGGCGGTGCAAGCGGGCGGAAGCGGACCCAATCCGTTTCGGTGCCGCCGGGTGCCAGCTCGTGCCATCACGGGGGTGGTCCAGGTGACCGCCAGCCAGGGCCAGCGCGGGCCGTGGACTGTGGCCGGTGAACCGGGTAATTGCTCGATGTGCGGCGCCCGTTGGGAGACCGGCGGGCGGGTCAGGCACGACCCGGACGCGGCCGGCCTGGTCTGTGTTGCCTGCGGCCAGGACGAGGACGAGGTGCCCGGCATCCTGGACCAGCTCCTCGGCGGCCAGGAGGAGGCCAGCCCCTAGGACCGGCGACCCGGCGCTTCTCAGGTGCACCGTGGCGCGCGCAGCCAGCGCGCTTGTCGGTCGCGGCCGGTACCCTCTTCAGCCGGGGGCACGCATCATCACCAACTGGTTACTAAGGGGTAATCATGATTTAGCGGGGCTCGCGCATCCACGAGGTCCTGAGCCACATCGTCAGGATGACCGAACTGGCCGACGCCAACGCCAAGGCGAGCGCCGACATCCTACTCACAAAGGCGACCGATCCCAGGCCGTCGATGGGCCAGCTCGTCACCACGCTGCGGGACCTGAGCCAGGAGGCCGCCTTCCGGGCGGACGCGCTGGAGAAGGTCTTCGCCGAGTACAACGAGCGGCACGGCTAGCAGCACCCGCGCGATGACGCCCCGCCATTCGATGACCGGCGGGGCGTCTCGCGTTGGTGCGGTGGCTATTCTTGCTGCTCTGCCGGGCCTGAAGACCACACGTCGTCCAGGTCCGTCCCGGCGTCGCGGAACCGGAGGAACACCTGCTCGCCCAGCTCGGTCGGTGACCATGTAGGCTCCGGTGCCAGTTTCGCCGGGTTGAGGACACTGGGAGGGCGACTATGGCGATGGGTGCCGGCAACTCTCAGCCGCTCGTAATCAGCGACCTGCTTCTCGAATGCCTGGGCGTACTTCTCGATCGCCTCCCCGGTCTTGTCGTTCTGGACCACCAGGCCGTGGCGCTGGAGCGTCCCGAGGAGGCTCGGCGCGAGGGGGTCGAGGTTAGGGCGCGTGTGCGCGATCAGCTCACGCGGCCAGTCACGCCCGGCGACATCCCAGCCGTCATAGAACGGGCGGTCGTGGGAGTCCTTGGGAAGATCCAGTGGGCCGTAGATCAGCGGCTCAACGAAGTTGATGTTGCGGTCGTCCGGCCGCCAGGCGACCAGAAGCTCCAGCATGGCCAGCTGGGGACCCTCGATGTCAGCGATGGCTGCGATGGTCATCTGCTCGGTATCGATCTTGGCATTGTCGTCGGTCAGCAGCCCGGAGGCCAGGGAGCGGCCCAGCGTCCGCACCTTGTCCTCCCAGGCGGTTCGCGAAGCGGCGCTCAGCGCGTAGCCAGTCAGCAACTGCATACGCTCGGAGGCGTTGATCCGCTCTTCGAGTTCATCGACGGGAATCCCGGCCTGGATGGCCCAGAAAAGCATGTCGGTCTGGCGCTGCCGGGCGCTTTCCGATAGCTCTGCCCAGCCCCCCTGACCAGCGGCTCCAGCATCGGGCCGAGAGCCGCCCCGGCGATGGCCCCGGCTGGTCCGGCCATGATGCCGCCTAGGGCAGCACCAGCGGCTGCGGCAACCGCCCGCTGGTTCCTCTCCCGGCGCTCATCATCGTCGCGATCAGCCACGCGGCAAGGCTACCGACGCGAGCAGCCGTCATGGGCCGGCTGACCGCGGTCGTCAGGGCAGCGCCGGACGGTCGCCGTCGCCGCAGGCTTCGCGGTACGCCTCGGCCAGATCGGTGGCCTCGGGCACGCCGTGCTCGGCCACTGCCTGGATGACCTCGCGGGCGCGCCAGTAGTTCGACGGCACGAGCCGACCCGAGCTGATCGCCTCCAGCGTGGTCCCGGCCGCCTCGTCGTGGCGCCCGGCCGCGACCAGCGCCAGCGACAGGTCCAGGCGGGCCGAGGCAGCCCGGCGCGGCCTCGGCGGCCCGCCGTTGGCGGATTCGAGCCGGGCCAGCACGTTCCGGGCGTATCGCTCGGCGGCCGGGTCGCCGATCCAGGCCAGCGTGGTGGCCACGTACGCCTCGGACTTGGCCGGGTCGTACCGGTAATGGTGCTCGGGCCGGTCGGGCACCGGCAGCGGCGACACCAGCGCCTCGACCCTGCCGAGCGCGGCACGGGTCTCCGGCCCCGCGCCGAGCCTGGCCCAGGCGCGGCCCTCCTGCGCGGTCGCCTGGATGAACGCGCTCCCCGACTTCGGCGCGACCTGCTGCGCGGCCACCGAGATGTCCACGGCTCTCTGGTAATCGCCCTTGGTCAGCACCTGCCACGCCTGGGTCTCAAGGCACCAGGCGCCGATCTCGGCGTGCCCGGTCTCGCGGGCCAGCTGCGCGGCGGTGCGCAGGTATGCCGCCGCCGCATGATCGCGGTGCAGGTCGATCAGGGTCGTGGCGGCCAGCAGGGACAGCCAGCCCGCGACGACTAGCAGACGGCGGTGCTCAGCCAGCGTCATCCGGCCGTCGAGCAGCCGCCTGGTGTATCCGAGGTAGCCGCGTGCCCGGCTGTTCAGCTCGGCTGGCGGGGTGCCGGGGTAGGCGGTGGCCAGCTCGTCCACGGCCAGCTCCAGCCGCTCGACCGTGCCGGTGCCGACCTCGCTCAGCTCTGTCATCCTGGCCAGGTCCAGCGCGGCGATCTCCTCGGCCACGCCATCATCGCCGCGAGCGGCGGGCTGCCTCCGCTGCGGAACCGGCTCGGGTGCGAGGGCGGCCAGGGTCCCGTCCGCGTCCAGCCGGTCATCGAGGGTCCGGGCCAGCTCCGGGGAGGGCCGGGCCTTGCCGCTGCGCAGGTTCGAGATGTGGCCGGGGTTGCACGGCACCAGCCGGGCCAGTTCGCGCACGCCGAGGCCGCGCGCCGTCATCAGGCGCTCTAGCTCGGTGCCGAAGTGGCTCATCTGCGTGTACCGGCTCTCGGACAAGGACCGTTGCCCGTTTGCCATGGCGTGTCCATACAGGCAACGTCTTCAGGCTACGCCCCGGTCTGGTCTTGACTGCCGGTATCCCGCGCAGGCACGGACCAGGGAGAAGATGACGATGGGCAGGGCAGCCGCAGCCAGCGGGGCACGTGATCCATTCGCGGTCGACCAGGACGCCGCGCTGGCCGAGCTGGAGCTGGCCTGGGCCGACGGCGGCTACCACGGCTTCTCCGCCGATGGCGGCACCTGGTGCGCGATCACCAGCGCGGGCGAGGTGCTGACAGGCGCCACCCCGGACGCGCTGGCCAGGGCCATCCGTGCGCACTGGCAGGGCTGGCAGTGACCGATGCGGAAGCGCTCGATGACCTCCGCTGGCACTACGGTGACGCTTACCTGATCGAGCTGATCGGCGACCGGTGGGTAGCCCAGCGCCGGGACTCGCCCGCAACGATGAGCGCCGGTAGCGCGGACGAGCTGCTCGGCCTGATCCGGGCCGACTACGCGGCTCACCCCGTGCCCCGCGATCCGCGCCTCTGCCGGTTCCTGCCCGAGCGCGGGTAACCGGCTGGTCAGTTTGCGTGCCGATGTCCGCCCTTGCACGATTCAGTAGCCGAGCAGACACTCCGGGTATGGCGCTCTGTGGTTCAACAAAAACTGACGATGGCAGACCATGTCGGAATCCCGTCAGACCCGGTGAGCGCCGCTGTTGGCGTCACGGCGGCTCCCGCGCGCCTTCCCACGGGAGGCGACGAACCGCCAGGCGCCGCACCACTGCTCCGGTGCGGCGCAGGTCAGGAAGCGCCCGACCTAGCTCGGTCTCATCATTTATGCCCGTAGGTCCGCCTGGGACCCATACCCAGAGCTTGTGGCAGCCGCCGGAACCACCGCCGGCCCCGTCCCGAAGGGAACAGCAGCGTGAGCGAGTCAGGGAGGCCGCCGCGTTCTGCGCCGACACCCTGTCTAGTAGCTGGCAGGAGGCCGTGGCCGACCGCGCAACCGACTACGCGCAGACCGCCTGGCAGCGCCTAACGAGATCCCGGCGGAAACGGAACTGCAAGGAGCTGGCACGCATCGCCCGCTCGATACTGGCCGCAAAGACTCAGGTGCACAAAACTGTCGGAAGAGCGGCCGGCTGGGCTGCCGGTGTCCTGGGAGCAAGCGATCCGGCCCAGGCGTTCTACGAGGAATTGATGTCGAGGATCCCGCTACCCACTGACGCCAAGATGATCGCAGCCGCGCGAGGCGTCCAGATCGCCGGCATCCTGCTGTGCGTCATGGACGGCAGGGACCTGACGAAGTGCGAGTGCTTTATCGACCTGGCTATGGCCGAGACCAAAGAACGGGTAAATCGGATACTCGTTGCCGCGATGTCGGATTGGACGAGCCTCAAGCGGTTCGGCCCTGGTTCTACCTAGCTCTGCGAGCCGGTCCTGACCACCCGGCCGACCGCACAGGGCATGAGGCAGGGTGGCGCTGGCCTGCGGCGATGCGGCGTGCTGGCACAATTTCGGCTCACCGAGGGCTGCCATGCGGGCGGTGTTTTGCGCGGCACGGCCGAGCGCGTCGTTTCAACTTACGGCGCGCACCGGCCCCGGCGCCATTCCAGCCAGCGGCGCAGGCGGCCTCCTATGCGAGGTGGTTGCGCCGACCGCCTTGGGACCCCGGCCCATCAAGGGAAGACTCCGAAAGAGGACCAACGGGCGGGTTTCCGGCGGCCGGACCGTACTGGCGCCGGTGCCAGCATGGCAGCATGATCTGACTGACGTATCCGACCCAGGGAGGCCGCACGTGCGCAAAGTGCTGATCGCGAACCGCAGCGAGATCGCGGTGCGGGTGGCGCGGGCTTGCCGGGACGCCGGTCTTGCCAGCGTCGCCGTGTACGCCGAGCCCGACCTGGACGCACTGCACGCGCGCATGGCCGACGAGGCCTACGCGCTGGGCGGGTCGACCAGCGCCGAGACCTACCTGGACAGCGACAAGATCATCAAGGTGGCGGTGGAGTCAGGCGCGGACGCGGTGCACCCTGGCTACGGCTTCCTGGCCGAGAACGCCGAGTTCGCCCGGGCGGTCGCGGCGGCCGGGCTGACCTGGATCGGCCCTCCGCCGGAGGCCATCGAGGCGCTCGGGGACAAGGTCCGGGCCCGGCACATCGCGCTGGAGGCCGGGGCGCCGCTCACTCCCGGCACCCCGGACCCGGTCCGGGACGCCGGAGAGGTGCTGGCGTTCGCCCGGGAGTACGGCTACCCGGTGGCGATCAAGGCGGCGTTCGGCGGCGGCGGGCGCGGGCTCAAGGTGGCCTGGCGCGAGGAGGAGGTCGCCGCCCGGTACGAGTCGGCGGTCCGGGAGGCCACGGCGGCGTTCGGCCGGGGCGAGTGCTTCGTGGAGCGCTACCTGGACCGGCCGCGGCACGTGGAGACGCAGTGCCTGGCCGACGCGCACGGGCACGTGGTGGTGATCTCGACCAGGGACTGCTCGCTGCAGCGCAGGCACCAGAAGCTGGTCGAGGAGGCACCGGCGCCGTTCCTGACCGCGGAGCAGACCGAGGCCCTCTACCGGTCCTCCAAGGACATCCTGCGCCGGGCCGGCTACGTCGGCGTGGGCACCTGCGAGTTCCTCGTCGGCCAGGACGGCATGATCAGCTTCCTCGAGGTCAACACCAGGCTCCAGGTCGAGCACCCGGTCAGCGAGGAGGTCACCGGCATCGACCTGGTCCGGGAGATGTTCCGGATCGCCGAGGGCGAGCCGCTCGGCTACGACGACCCGCCCGTCCGCGGGCACTCGATCGAGTTCCGGATCAACGCCGAGGACCCGGGCCGCAACTTCCTGCCCGCCCCGGGCACGATCACCGCGTGGAACCCGCCGTCAGGGCCTGGCGTTCGGCTCGATGCCGGGTACGCGGCCGGGATGACGGTCCCGCAGGTGTACGACTCGCTGATCGCCAAGCTGATCGTGACCGGCGCCAGCCGGGCCGAGGCACTGCAGCGCTCGGCCCGCGCGCTGGCCGAGTTCGAGGTCGGCGGGATGCCGACCGTGCTGCCCTTCCACCGGGCCGTGGTGGCCGACCCCGCGTTCGCCGGCGAGCCGCTGCGGGTGCACACCCGCTGGATCGAGACCGAGTTCGACACGCCGATGCCCGCGCAGGAGACGGCGGAGGCCGCCGAGCCGGCCGAACGGGAGCGGCTCACGGTCGAGGTGGGCGGGAAGAGGCTGGAGGTGATCGTGCCGGCCGGCCTGGGCGTGGCCCGCGGTACCGGTTCCCAGGGGGCCGAACGGGCCCGTACTTCCCGCCCTGGCCGGGGCCGATCTGCCCCGTCGGGCGGCGGAAATACCCTGGTGAGTCCGATGCAGGGCACGATCATCGAGATCGTGGCCAGCGAGGGGCAGCAGGTGTCAGCCGGCGACGTTATCGTGGTGCTCGAGGCGATGAAGATGGAACAGCCGCTGACCGCGCACAAGGACGGCACGGTGACCGGGCTCGCCGTCGAGGTGGGCCAGACCGTCTCGGCCGGCGCGGCTATCTGCGAGCTCGCGGACTGATCACCGTGAGCAGGATCCCGGGGGACCCGGGCCTGGGACGTCAGGCGCTGTTCGCGCTCGGCGTCCGGCTGCCGGACCGGAACCGGGACTGGGTCCGGCACGAGCTGACCGACGCCGGCTGGCGCGGCCGGCTCACGCTCCGCCATCTGGTCGTGATGCTGCCGCTCTGCGCCGTGCTGGCGCTGCTGCCCGGGGCGCTGTGGATCCGCATCGCCGTGCCTGGGCTGTTCCTGCTCTGCAGCGTGGGCATTGTCGCGCTGTACGCCGACGACATCCGGGTGTCCCGGCTGCGCCGGCACGGGCTCGAGGCCCCGGACGACCCCGACCTGGGGCGCCCCTCGCATTGACGGGGGCACGCGCCCGGCCCGTTCGGGACTAATCCCTGAACTCCATCAGCTTGCGGGCCGCCTCGGTGACGCTGCCGGACAGCGACGGGTAGACGGTGAACGTCTGGGCCAGTTGCTCGGCGGTGAGGCGCTGCTCCATCGCGACGGAGACGGCCAGGATCAGCTCGCTCGCGCGGGGGGCCACGATCACGCCGCCCAGGATCACGCCGGTGCCCGGGCTGGTGAACAGCTTGACGAAGCCCTCGCGGAAGCCGGCCATCTTGGCCCGCGGGTTGGTGGCCAGCGGCAGCTTCTGGGTGCGGGCCGCGACCTCGCCGGCGTCGACAGCCCGCTGCGAGACCCCGACGGTGGCGATCTCCGGGTCGGTGAAGATGGTGGCGGCCACGTGGCCGAGCCGGATGGGGCGCACCGACTCGCCCAGCGTGTGCCACATCGCGATCCGGCCCTGCATGGCGGCCACCGAGGCCAGCATGAGCACGCCGGTGCAGTCCCCGGCCGCGTACACGCCGGGCACCGAGGTGCGGGACACCCGGTCCACCTCGATGAAGCCGCGCTCGTCCACCTTCACCCCGGCCGCGTCCAGGCCGCAGCCCTCGGTGCGGGGGACCATGCCCACGGTCATCAGGCAGTGGGTGCCGGTCACGGTCCGGCCGTCCGCCAGGGTCACGGTGACGCTGTCCTGGTCGCGGCTCACCGCTCGCGCCCGGGCCTGGCTGAGCACCGTCATGCCGCTGCGGCGGAACACGTTCTCGATCAGGTTGGCCGCGTCCTCGTCCTCCTGCGGCAGCACCCGGTCCCGGGAGGACACCAGCGTGACCCGCGAGCCGAGCGCCTGGTAGGCGCCGGCGAACTCGGCCCCGGTGACGCCGGAGCCGACCACGATCAGGTCCCTGGGCAGCTCGGTCAGGTCGTAGAGCTGACGCCAGTTCAGGATGCGCTCGCCGTCGGGTTCGGCGCCGGGGAGCACGCGGGGCAGCGCGCCGGTGGCGATCAGGATCGCGTCGGCCCTGATCTCCTGCTCTCCTGCTAGGACCCGGCCGGGGCCGTCCAGGCGGCCGTGCGCGGTGATCACCTTGACGTTCTCGGCGGCGATCCTGGCGGTGATGTCGCGGGACTGAGCCCGGGCCAGGTCGGTGATCCGCTCGTACAGCCGCACGGCGTTGACCGTGTGCAGGCCGCCGCTGGCGATGCCGAGGCTCGGGCTCCGGTTGAGCAGCGTCATCGCGTTGGCGGTCTCGATGAGGGACTTGGAGGGCACGCAGTCGGTGAGCACGCAGGCGCCGCCGAGCCCGTCCGAATCGACGACGGTGACGTCGGCGCCGAGCTGGGCGGCGACGAGGGCGGCCTCGTAGCCGCCGGGGCCGCCGCCGAGGATCGCGATTCTCTGGCGTGGCAGTCGCCCGGCGACGCGACGCCGTACGCTTGCCCCCGTGGCACTGTACGCGGCCTACGGCAGCAACCTGGACCCGGCACAAATGCTGGTGCGCTGCCCGCATTCACCGCAGCGTGGAACCGGGTGGCTGGAGGGCTGGCGGCTGACGTTCGGCGGCGAGGACATCGGCTGGGACGGTGCCCTCGCGACCGTGGTCGAGGATCCGGGCTCCCGGGTCTTCGTGGTGCTCTACGACGTCTCCGAGGGTGACGAGAAGGAGCTCGACAACTGGGACGGTGTCACGCTGGGTTACTACCGGCGCGCCAAGGTGCGCGTGGAGACCCTGGACGGCGACGTGCTGGCCTGGCTGTACGTGCTCAACTTCTACGAGGGCGGGCTGCCGTCGGCGCGGAGCATCGGCATTCTGGCTGATTCGGCCGAGCGGGCCGGCGCCCCGGCCGACTACGTCGCGGTGCTGCGAGCGCTGCCCTGCGCCAAGATGGGCGACTCGAACACGGCCTACGAGAGTCCCGAAGGCGCCGGAGGCCCCTGAACCCGCCGTTCCTTCTTGATCGCGAAGGAACCTTAGTCCGGGCAGGGCTCTGTCGCAGCTTTTCTGGATGGTTACGACTGCCATGCCAGCCGGGTTATGGGGGCTGGGGCACACAACCCCGATCATGGTAGACGCGGGTTTTCGGAGCGGATTTCGATGATCGCGAAGGGTTTACTACCGCATCGAGTAGTAAACCCTTCGGGATCATGGGACTAGGGCGAGGCGAGGGCGCAGACAGCCGGAACCGGGGCGGGATAAACCCGGCAAATCGGGCATCGCAGCGCCAGGCGCGGTGGGGCGTGGGTCAGATGAGGACGACGATCAGCAGGATCAGGGCGGGGATGAGGAGGGCGGCGAGGGCGCGGCGGCTCCAGGTGCTGGTGAGGGGTCCGGTCCAGCCGGTGGCGGCCATGGTGGTGGTGGCAGCGGAGGCCGTGGCAGCGGAGGTGGTGGCAGCGGAGGCCGGGGCGGATGCTGTGTCCGGGGCGGGTTCTGCGGCGTCGGTGCCGGCCGCGGGGCGGGCGCCGGTGGTCTCGGCCGGGCTGTCGGCCCAGACGGCTTCGGCATGGGCGGCGGTGGCCCGCGCCTGCAGCAGCTTGACGATTCTCTCGGCATCGGCCTGGGAGGCGGAGACCGGCTCGCGGGCCGGCCCGACACTGCCGTAGGAGCGGCCGAAGCCGACCGGGAACGCCGAGGCGGAGCGGCGGGCGCCGCGGCGCGCCTTGGCCTCGGCGGCGAACTGGCGACGGCGCGAGTAGTGGATGGCCCAGGCGCTGATGACCTTGTGGTGCTCGCGGTCGGCGGGGGCCGCGCCGGGCGGGCCGCCCCAGGCGCAGTGCACGCGGAGCAGGTCGACCAGGTCCACCTCGGCCACGCCCGCCCAGCCGATGCGGTGATCGCGCAGCGGGTTGCGGACCGTCACCCCGGCGTCGTCGGCGATGATCCGGGGCCGCTGCGCGGTGACGTAGGCGGCGCCGGTGGCCAGCAGCAGGACGGCCGCCGCGACCACGGACAGGTGGTCGCGGCCCTGCACGGCCAGGTCAACCCAGTTGCCGACGGCGAACAGCAGCCATACCACCCAGACCACCACGGCGGTCGGCGAGCGGAAGGACTGCGGCTTTTCCACTCGCTTAGGGTATCGCCGCCGTGGTCACGCGCCGGTCACGCCGGGCAGCGGCTGGGCCACGATCGCGCCGTCGTCCCACAGCGCGGTGATCGCCGTGGCCGCCATCACCCGGACCCCGACGCCGATGGCGCGCTCGTCCACGTCGAACGTCGGCTGGTGGATGTCGTGCGACGCGACCGTGCCGGGCACCCGGGTACCGAGCCGGGCCAGCGAGCCCGGGATCGACTCCAGGTACCAGGCGAAGTCCTCGCCGCCCAGGCTCTGCGGCGTCTGCACCACCGAGCCCGCGCCGAGCACGTCGAGCGCCGCGGACGAGATCATGGCCGAGCTGGCCTGGTCGTTGACCGTGGGCGGGACGTACCGCTGGTAGTTGACCTCGACGTTGATCCCGTAGGAGCTGGCCACCGCGTCGATGAGGCCCTTGAGCAGGTCGGGCGCGCTGTGCCAGGCCTCATCGTCCAGGCAGCGGACGGTGCCCTCGGCCATCCCCTCGTCGGGGATCGCGTTGGCCACGGTGCCCGCGCTGACCCGGCCCCAGACCAGGCTGAGACTGGACCGCGGGTCGACCCGCCGGGACAGCGCCGCGGGCACCTCGGTGAGGATCTTGCCGAGCGCGTAGACCAGGTCCGCGGTCAGGTGCGGCCGGGCGGTGTGCCCGCCGGGCCCGGACACCCGCACCTGGATCCGGTCGCAGGCCGCAGTGATCGCGCCGGAGCGCACGCCGAGCTGGCCGGCGTCCAGGCGGGGGTCGCAGTGCAGCGCGAAGATCCGCCCCACCGACGCCATCCCGCCGGCCGCGAGCACGTCGAGCGCGCCGCCGCCCGCCTCCTCGGCGGGCTGGAAGACCAGCCTGACCCGGCCGGGCAGCTGGCCCGCGGCGGCCTGCTCGGCCAGGAACAGGCCGGCCCCGAGCAGCACCGTGGTGTGCACGTCGTGGCCGCAGGCGTGGCAGGCGTCGGGCACGGTGGAGCGGTAGGGGACGTCCTTGTCGTCCGTCATCGGCAGCGCGTCCATGTCGGCGCGGAGCGCCACCACCGGCCGGTCGGTATACGGCACTTGCTCCGAGCCGATGTCGACGAGCATGCCGGTGCCCTTGGGCAGGATCACCGGCCGCAGCCCCGCCGCGGCCAGCCGCAAGGCCACCCGGCGGGTGGTGCGGTGCTCTTTGAAGGCCAGCTCAGGGTGCCTGTGCAGATCGCGGCGGAACTCGATCAGCTCGGCTTCGTGTTCCGCCAGGAACACATCCAGACCCGCGAGCAGATCATTTCCCTGCTCATCTCCGGCCATGCGCACCATCCCCGTGCATGCAGAATCTGTCTTCGGCGAACTCGGTCACGAGGGCGTCTACCACGCTGATCATGTCCCCGGTTCGCGCGTAGACGGCTCGCTGCCGTTCGTATGAGGCGCCGTGTTCGAGCACGTCCGAGACGACGGAGAGCTCATCCTGGCAGCCTAGCCTCGAGGCTACCGGTTCCAGCTCGGCGAGGAGCTCGAAAAGCTCGTCGCGCAGCGGAGCGGTGGCGCCGGCCTCGTCAGTGATCACGATCGCGTCCAGCCCGTACCGGGTGGCACGCCACTTGTTGTCCCTGACCACCCACGACGACGGGCACGGCAGCGTGTAGCCGCGGTCCAGCTGGCCATCGAACAGCTGGACCAGGCACTGCGACAGCGCCGCGACCATGCCGACTTCGCGCAGCGTGGGTACACCGTCGGACATGCGGATCTCGACGGTGCCGAAGTCCGGGTGCGGCCGGATGTCCCACCAGACCTCCTTGATGCTGCGGATGGTACCCGCGCGGAGCAGGGTGTCCATGTAGTCCTCGAACTGTTTCCAGTCCGTTAGCCGATGTGGCGGACCCGCCGTGGGCAGGGCGCCGAATGTCACCGACCTGCTGGAGGCGAGCCCAGTGTCGTACCCGCACCAGAACGGGCTGGACGCGGTAATGGCGAGAAAATGCGGAAGGTAAGCGGCCAGGGCATTGACGATCGGCATCGCCTTTCGCCCGTCGCGAATCCCCACATGGACATGCAAGCCGAAGGTCTGAATCCGGCGGGCAAGCCACTGCATTTCCTCGACAAGCTCCGCGTAGCGCTGGATAGGCGCCATCGTCGCGTCTCGCCAGTCACTTACTGGGTGCGTCCCGGCGCACGCCAATAGGATACCGTGCCCCGCCGTCATCCGCTGGAGTTCGGTGATCGTTACCGCCAGGTCGTCTTTTGCTTCGGACACGGTGCTGCAAATGCCGGTGACCAGCTCAAGAGTGGACTGCATCAGCTCATGCCTGATGCGAGGGTGCTCCCCGGTATCGGCGTCCACGGGCAGCTCGTCGAGCAGCTTCCCGGCTTCCTGGCGAAGCAGCTTGGTCTCGCTGTCGATTAGCTGGACCTCCCATTCGACGCCGAGCGTCACGCCCCGGGAAGGATTCCACTCGATAGCCATGCCAGGACCCTTCGTGCTCTGTTCAGTTGTCAGATTTCGCGGGGCCGATACTCGCCCCAGACATCGCGTAGCGCGTCGCAGACCTCACCGAGAGTGGCATCGGCCCGCAGTGCGTCCCGGAGCGGGTACAGCACGTTCTCGTCACCTTCCGCGGCCGTTTTGAGCGCGGAAAGGCCGCGCGCCACCGGCTCTTTGGCTCGCTCGTGCCGCAGCCGGGCTAGCCGGGCCGCCTGCGCCGCCTCGATGGACGGGTCGACGCGCAGCGGCTGATAAGGCTCCTCGCCGTCGGCGACATATTTGTTCACGCCAACGACAATACGCTCGCCCTCGTCGATTTCCCGTGCCACCTGGTACGCCGCGGCCTCGATCTCGGCTTTCTGGAAACCCCGCTCGATCGCCGCGGCCGCCCCGCCCATATCCTCGATGCGGTCGATCAGGCTTTCCGCGGCCGCCTCGATGTCGTCGGTCATCGACTCGATCGCGTACGAGCCGGCGAACGGGTCCGCGGTCGCGGTCAGGTCGCTCTCGCTGGCGATGACCTGCTGGGTCCGGACCGCCAGCCGGGCCGCCTTGGTGCTGGGCAGCGCGAGTGCCTCGTCGAAGGAGTTCGTGTGCAGCGACTGGGTCCCGCCGAGCACCGCCGCGAGTGCCTGCAGGCTGACCCGGATCAGGTTCACCTCCGGCTGCTGCGCGGTGAGCTGAACGCCGGCCGTCTGGGTGTGGAACCGCAGCATCTGCGACCGGGGGTCGGTGGCCTTGAACTCTTCCTTCATGATGCGCGCCCACAGCCGCCGCGCGGCGCGGAACTTCGCCACCTCCTCGAGCAGCGTGGTCCTGGCCACGAAGAAGAACGAGAGCCGGGGGGCGAAGTCGTCGACGGCCAGGCCCGAGGCTAGCGCGGCCCGGACGTACTCCTTGGCGTTGGCCAGCGTGAACGCGACCTCTTGCACGGGCGTGGCGCCGGCCTCGGCCATGTGGTACCCGGAGATGGAGATCGTGTTCCACCGGGGCAGCTCGCGACGGCAGTAGGCGAACGTGTCCGCGACCAGGCGCAGCGACGGGCGGGGCGGGTAGATATAGGTTCCGCGGGCGATGTACTCCTTGAGCACGTCGTTCTGGATCGTGCCGGTCAGCTGGCCGGGCGGGGCGCCCTGCTCCTCGCCGACCGTCTGGTACATCAGCAGCAGCACCGCGGCGGGCGCGTTGATCGTCATCGACGTGGACACGGTCCCCAGCGGGATGCCACCGAACAGGGTGCGCATGTCGCCGACGGCGTCGATGGCCACGCCGACCTTGCCCACCTCGCCGTGCGCGACGTTTGCGTCCGAGTCGTAGCCCATCTGGGTGGGCAGGTCGAAGGCGACCGAGAGCCCGGTGGTGCCCGCCTCGATCAGCTCGTGGTAGCGCTGGTTGGACTCCTGGGCGGTGGCGAACCCGGCGTACTGGCGCATCGTCCAGGGCCGGTCCACGTACATCCGCGGATACACACCGCGAGTAAATGGATACTCTCCCGGCCTGCCAAGCTTTTTTTCGGGCCGGAAATCCGTAAGCTTGCTTGCGTCGTAGACGGGATCGACGGGAAGCCCTGACTCGGACATGCGTTCCATGTGCTCAGGTTACTTCGGGGCGGGCGGGCGACCCAGAATGGAGAGCGGGAGGCTCATGCGCAGCGTGCTGGCCGCCGTCGGGGCGGTGCTGGCCGCCGCCGCGATTGCTGCCCCCGCCGTGGCGGCGTCCCCGTCTCCCGCGGCTATCGGGCCAGCCATAGGCGGAGTGCAGCTCTCCGGCCGCGGGCTGCTGGTCAACTACCCGTCCCGTGCGGTCCCCCGGCTGCCGAAGATCAAGGCCTCGGCGTGGGTCATCGCCGACGCCGGGACCGGCCAGGTGCTCGCGGCCAGGGACCCGCACGGCTGGTACCGGCCGGCCAGCACGCTCAAGGTGCTGACCGCGATCTCGCTCATTCCCGCGCTCAACCCGAACGCCATGGTGGTGGCCAGCAAGCAGGCCACCACGGTGTCGCCGAACATCGTGGGGCTGCTGCCGGGGCATTCCTACAAGGTCTCCGACCTGTTCACCGCGCTGCTGACGATCTCCGCCAACGACGCCGCGATGGCGCTGGCCCAGGCAACCGGCTCGCTCAGCCAGGGCATGGCGGTGATCAACGCGGAGGCCAGGCACCTGCAGGCCGGCGACACCGCGGCCGTGACGCCGAACGGGCTCGACGCCCCGGACCAGCACACATCAGCCTACGACCTGGCGCTGTTCGCCCGGCAGGGGCTGCAGATGCCGGCCTTCCTCAAGTACGACCAGACGACCAGCGGGCAGTTCCGGATCAGCAAGAAGAAGTCGGTCGGCCTGTGGAACCAGAACACGCTGCTCGCCACGTACCCGGGCGCGCTCGGCGGCAAGATCGGCTGGACCAGCGCGGCCGGCGCCACCTACGTCGGGATGGCCAGGCGGCACGGCGTCACGCTGATCGTGAGCCTGCTGCACTGCCCGGCGCTGACCGAGATCATGGCGGGCAAGAGCCTGCTGAACTGGGGTTTCGCCGTCGACGGGAAGGTCAGGCCGGTCGGCACGCTGGTCGGCCCCCGGCAGCCGCCCGCCGCCGCCCCGGCTCCGTCCCGGCCGGCGGTCGCAGCCAAGCGGGTGGACCGGGCCCAGTCGGTGCGCTCCGGCCCTTCGGCGCTGGCCGCGGCCGGGTTCAGCTGCGTGGCGCTGCTCGCCGCGGGCATCGGCTTTACATATAGCCGCCGCCAGCGTCGTTCTTAAAGGGCCAAGGGCTTGAGCAGGCCCATGTGGTCGCGGACGGCCGCCATGGTCTGGCCGGCGACTTGGTGCGCGCGGGCGGCGCCGTCGGCGAGGATACGGTCGAGCGCGGCCTCGTCGGCCAGGATCCGCTCGGTCTTCTCCTTGATCGGGGCGAATGTTGCCACGACCCGTTCGGCTAGATCCTTCTTGAACCCGCCGTAACCCGCGCCGGCGTACTTGGCCTCCAGGACGGCCACCGGCTCCTCGGCCAGGGCCGAGTAGATCCGCAGCAGGTTGGTCACGCCGGGCTTGGTCTCGGCGTCGGCGCGGACCTCGGATCCCGCGTCGGTGACCGCCCGGGCGATCTTCCTGCGGATCACGCCCGGGTCGTCGAGCACGTCGACGATGCCCTGCGGGGAGGAGGACGACTTGCTCATCTTGGCCGTCGGATCCTGCAGGTCGTAGATCTTGGCCACCTCGGCCAGAATGTACGGCTGCGGGGGCACGAACGTCTGGCCGTACCTGTGGTTGAACCGCTGCGCCAGGGTCCGGCTCAGCTCCAGGTGCTGCCGCTGGTCCTCCCCCACCGGCACCTGGTCGGCCTGGTACAGCAGGATGTCCGCGGCCTGCAGGATCGGGTAGGTGAACAGGCCGACCGAGGCCTGCTCCTGGCCTTCCCTCGACGACTTGTCCT
>WNGL01020533.1_pt1 | contig 16053 bp, 13 predicted proteins | sample 5400591 | NCBI WGS metagenome assembly WNGL01 (sample SAMN13153377, study PRJNA577476) | soil metagenome | isolation source: 80 cm soil or saprolite under Garry oak tree replicate 1 | place: USA:California | collected 2016-06-15
GCTCGCCGACGGGCGCGAGCTGATCGACGGCATCGCCTCCTGGTGGACCGCCTGCCACGGCTATAACCATCCCCACATTCGCGCCGCAGTGGAGCATCAGCTCGCGCTGATGCCGCATGTGATGTTCGGCGGGCTCGCCCATGCGCAGGCGCTGACGCTCGCTCGGCGGCTGGCCGCGCTCCTCCCGGGCGATCTCGAGCGCGTGTTCTTTTCCGATTCCGGCTCGGTCGCGGTCGAGGTCGCCATGAAGATGGCGGTGCAGTACTGGTTCAACCGCGGCGTCCGCAGGCGCAGGCGCTTCGTCGCCTTCAGGGGCGGCTATCATGGCGACACCACTGGCGCCATGGCGGTCTGCGACCCGGACACCGGCATGCATGCGCTGTTCCGCGGGTTCTTGCCCCAGCACCACATCGTCGATCTCCCGCGCGACGAGGAGAGCGCCGCCGCGCTCTCCCGCCTGCTCGAGCGCCATGCCGAGGAGATCGCCGGCATCATCGTCGAGCCTCTGGTGCAGGGCGCAGGGGGGATGCATTTCCATGACCTCGACGTGCTGCACCGGCTGCGGAGCGCATGCGATCGCTACGGCCTGCTGCTGATCTTCGACGAAATCTTCACCGGCTTTGGCCGCACCGGCCCGATGTTCGCCTGCGAGGCCGCGGGCGTTGTTCCCGACATCGTCACCTTGTCGAAGGCGCTGACCGGCGGGACGCTGCCGCTCGCCGCGACCATCGCGCGCCGCAAGGTCTTCGAGGCCTTCTGGTCGGACGATCCCAGGCACTCTTTGATGCACGGGCCGACCTACATGGCCAATGCGCTCGCCTGCGCCGCCGCCAACGCCTCGCTTGACCTGTTCGAAACCGAGCCGCGCCTGCAGCAGGTGGCGGATATTTCGGCGGCGCTCGCGCGCGGTCTCGCGCCTTGCCGCGGCCTGCCCGGGGTCAAGGACGTGCGCGTCAAGGGCGCGATCGGCGTGGTCGAGCTCGAGCGCATCGATGATCTCGACGCGCTGCGCCACCGCTTCCTCGCCGAGGGCGTGTTCATCCGCCCGTTCGGCTCGATCATCTACCTCACCCCCGCCTTCACGATCGCCGAGGAGGAGCTCGCGACCTTGACCCGGGCGGTGGTGCAAGCCTGTAGCCCGTAGGATGGGTTGAGAGCGAAACCCATCATCTCTCGATAAGAAGCGATGGGTTTCGCTTCGCTCAACCCATCCTACGCTTCTACGCTTCCCGCACGAGAAGTGGCACTCAGAACCCCACCGCGGTCCCGTGCAGATCGTAGGCGTCTGCGCGCTCGATCTTGACGGTCGCGATCTCGCCGATGCGCAGCGGCCGGCGGCTCGCCACGTGGACCACGCCGTCGATCTCGGGAGCGTCGCCCTTGCTGCGGCCCTTGGCGACCGTCGGCCCGGCCTGATCGATGATGACTTGCTGGCGGGTGCCGACCTTGCGCTTGAGGCGCCGGGTCGAGACCGTCTGCTGGCACGCCATCAAGCGGTGCCAGCGCGCCTCCTTGATCTCGTTGGGGACCGCGGCGGCGAGACCGTTCGCCACCGCCCCTTGCACCGGCTCGTAGCGGAAGCAGCCGACCCGGTCGAGCTCGGCCTCGTCGAGCCAGTCGAGCAGCAGCTGAAAGTCCTCCTCGGTCTCGCCGGGGAAGCCGACGATGAAGGTCGAGCGGATGGTGAGATCGGGACAGATGTCGCGCCAGCCGCGGATGCGCTCGAGCGTCTTCTCCTGCGCCGCGGGCCGTTTCATGCGCCGCAGCACCGCGGGACTCGCATGCTGGAACGGCACGTCGAGATAGGGCAGCACCTTGCCCTCGGCCATCAGCGGGATGACCTCGTCCACGTGCGGGTAGGGATAGACGTAATGCAGCCGCACCCAGACCCCGAGCTCGCCGAGCGCGCGGGCGAGGTCGAGGAATTGCGCCCGCACCTCGCGCCCCTTCCATTGGCTCGGCGCATATTTGAGGTCGACGCCATAGGCCGAGGTGTCCTGCGAGATGATCAGCAGCTCCTTCACCCCGGCCGCGACCAGGCGCTCGGCCTCGCGCAGTACCTCGGCGGCTGGGCGGGAGGCCAGGTCGCCGCGCAATTTCGGGATGATGCAGAATGTGCAGCGATTGTTGCAACCCTCTGAAATCTTTAGGTAAGCGTAGTGGCGGGGGGTGAGCTTGATGCCCTCGGGCGGAACGAGATCGAGGAACGGGTCGTGGCGCGGCGGCAGCGCGTCATGGACCGCCTCGACCACGCTCTCGTACTGCTGCGGGCCCGACACCGCGAGCACCTGCGGGTAGCGCGCGGTGATCTTCTCGGGCTCGGCGCCCATGCAGCCGGTGACGATCACCTTGCCGTTCTGCGCCAGCGCCTCGCCGATGGCGGCGAGCGATTCCGCCTGCGCGCTGTCGAGGAAGCCGCAGGTGTTGATGATCGCGAGGTCGGCGCCCGCGTGGCCGCGGGCGAGCTCGTAGCCTTCCGCGCGCAGCCGCGTGATGATGCGCTCGCTGTCGACCAGCGCCTTGGGGCAGCCGAGCGAGACGAAGCTCACCTTCGGCGCGCGGAGATCGTCCATGTTCGGTCTCGAATGTCCGTAGGGCGGGTTAGCCGAAGGCGTAACCCGCCGCTCTCCCGAGCGATGGCGGATTACGCTACGCTAATCCGCCCTACGTGCTACGGGCTTCTCCCTTTTCCCGCAAGCGGGAGAGATGCAAAGGGTGCTCGATGAAGGCCGTGATCTTCCCGTTCGGACCCAACGACCCGATCCTTGCGCTCACCAGGGATTTCCCGCAGCTGCAATGGTCGGTCGTATCATCGGCCGAGGCGCTCGAGCGCGCAGTGCGCGACGCCGACCTGCTGATCACGAGCAACCGCGTGTGCAACCCGGCCTATGGCGCGGCGCTCCGGCGTGGCGCCGGGCCTTCGCTGCGCTGGATGCATTTCAGCTCGGCCGGGATCGAGCGCGGCATCGCCATGGGCCTGCCCGAGGGCCTGACCATCACCAACTCGACCGGCGTCAAGGCCGGGATGGTGTCCGAGCACGCGATCGCGCTGCTGCTCGCGCTCCTGCGCCGCCTGCCCGATATCGACGCCGGCCAGCGCGGGCGCCGCTGGCTGCGCGAGGAGATCACCGCGAGGTTGGCCACGCTCGAAGAGGCCGTCGTCTGCGTCGTCGGGCAGGGCGCGATCGGGCGCGAGACCGCGCGCAAGCTCAAGGCGCTCGACGCGCGGCCGATTGCGGTGTCGCGCGCCGCGGCGGCGGCCGGGAGCGATGTCGAGGCGGTCTACTCGCGGGCGCGGATCGGCGAGGCCTTCGCCATCGCCGATGCGGTGGTGATCTGCACCAGCGGGGACGCGGGCAGCCATCGCATGATCAGCGCGGCAGAGCTCGCGCAGATGAAACCGACGGCGGTCATCGTCAATGTCGCCCGCGGCAATATCATCGACGAGCCGGCGCTGATCGCGGCGTTGCGGCAGGGCAGCATCGCGGGCGCCGGCCTCGACGTCGTCGACAGCGAGCCGCTCGCGCCCGACAGCCCGCTCTGGGACCTGCCGAACGTGATCATTTCGCCGCATGTTGCAGGCGGCGGCTCGACCGGCTACCCCCAGCACAAGAAGCTGTTCGCGCAGAATCTCGAGCGTTTTCGCGCCGGCCTGCCGCTGATCAACGAATGTCGCAGGCCGCATTCGTAGGATGGGTTGAGCGCAGAGCGAAACCCATCGCAACGGCGGTGTTCGTCGAGAGAGTGATGGGTTTCGCTGGCGCTCAACCCATCCTACGGGATCGGAGGACTCCGATGACGCTGATCATCAACAATGCCGAAGTGGCGAAGGTGCTCACCATGGAGACGACGCTGGCCGCGCTGGAAGAGGCCTATCTCGAGCTCGCGGCCGGGGAGGCGGTCTGCCGGCCGCGCATCGATATCCGCATTCCGACCAGCGACCCGGCCAGGAACTACCAGTGGGGCACCATGGAAGGCGGCTCGACCTCGGGCTATTTCGCCATCCGCATGAAATCCGACGTCATCTACGAGACCGCGTACAACGGCGTCCTCACCCAGGAGAAATATTGCAGCCGCCCCGGCCGCTATTGCGGCCTCATCCTGCTCACCTCGGTCGAGAACGGCGAGCCGCTCGCCTTCATCAACGACGGCCATCTCCAGCACATGCGGGTCGGCGCCGATGGCGGCATCGGGGTCAAGTATCTGGCCAACGCGGAGGCCGAGGTGGTGGGCATGCTCGGCTCGGGCGGCATGGCGCGCACCCACATGCAGGCCTTCACCCGCGTGCGCACGATCAAGAAGCTGCAACTGTTCAGCCCGACCCGGGAGAACCGCGAGCGCTTCGGCCGCGAGATGGCCGCGACCTACAATATCGAGGTCAAGGTCTGCGACCGGCCGGAGGAGATTTACCAGGGCGCCCACATCGTCGCCGCGCTCACCGACTCGGCGCTGCCGGTGACCGACGGGAGCTTGCTCGAAAAGGGCGCCCATGTCGTCGTTGTCGGCGGCACCGGCATGCCTGACCCGGCGAGCCTTAAGCGGGTCGATGTCTATTTGCGGTTCGGCGATACGCCCGCGCCCGTCGGCCATCCCGAGCTTGCCACCGATGCCGAGCACATCGGCTATGAGGCGAGACCGGAACGGCGCAAGCACGGCGATGGCCGCAGCCGCCGCCGCGCCCACGGCGACCTGCTGCCGGACAGGCGGATCAAGCTTGCCGACCTCGTGCAGGGCAAGGTCGAAGGCCGCACCTCCGCCGAAGAGATCACCTATTCCGAGCGCGGCAACCTCCAGGGCGCCCAGTTCTTCGCGCTCGCCGGCAAGGTCTACGAGCTCGCCAGGCGCGCCGGCCTCGGCCGCGACATCCCCACCGAATGGTTCCTGCAGGACATCCGGGATTGATTGGCCATGGCGTGTAGGATGGGTTGAGCACAGCGAAACCCATCGCGACAGGCGGTGTTGTTGGTGAGATGATGGGTATCGCTGCGCTCAACCCATCCTACGGCCCGTAGCCCGCGGAGGTGCGGATGATGACATTGTTCACCACGCGATCAGCCGTCCCGCTCGCGCTCTCCGTCGCGCTTCTCACCGTTCCCGCGCCCGCCGCCGCGCAGGGGCCGGAGAGCTTCTACAAAGGCAAGACCGTGCGCATCGTGGTCGGCTTCACGCCCGGCGGCGGCTACGACGTCTATGCCCGCCAGCTCGCGCGCCATTATGCCCGCTACATCCCAGGCAATCCGACCGTCGTGGTGCAGAACATGCCGGGCGCGGCGAGCCTCAAGTCGGTGCAATATCTCGCCGCCGGCGCGCCCGCCGACGGCACCTTGCTCGTCACCTTCAATCCGGGCCTGATCACCCAGTCGCTCACCGCGCCCGACAAGGTCCCGGTCAAATTCCTCGACTACGCCTGGATCGGCAATGTCAGCGAGGATTTTCGGGTCTGCTTCACCTGGAACGCGACCGGCATCAGGAGCTGGCGGGATTTTCTGGCCAAGGACAAAGTGACCTTCGGCAATACCGGGGTCGGCACCTCGGCCTATATCGACGACCGCATGCTGACCGACCTGTTCGGAGTCAAGCTGCACGCGGTCATGGGCTATCCCGGCAGCGCCGACAAGCGCATCGCGATCGAGCGCGGCGAGCTCGACGGCGACTGCGGCTCCTGGACCAGCCTCCCCGACGATTGGCTCCGGGACAACAAGATCACTCTGCTCGTTCGCTTCTCGCCCACGCTCGCCCCCGGGATGCCTGCGAGCCTCCCCTATGCCGGCGATTTCCTGACCGATCCGAAGCAGAAACAGATCTTGGATCTGCTCACCGCCGGCGCCGTGGTCGGCCGGCCTTACATCGCTCCGCGCGGCGTTCCGCCCGATCGGCTCGCGGCGCTGCGCGCCGCTTTCGATGCCACCATGAAGGACCCCGATTTTCTCGCCGACGCCGCGAGGCAGCGGCTGCTGGTGACCCCGATGACCGGCGCGCAGGTCGAGACCTTCATCAAGGAGCTCTCCCAGACCCCGCCCGACGTCATCGCCGCCGCCAAGCAAATCTCCGGCGAATAGCTCCAACCCCATCCGCTCATTCCCGCGCAAAAGGGGGAATCCAGCCCGTCCACCTAACCCGCCCCTCTCGCGAGGAATCCGCCCTACGCTGCGACCATCAATTGACCGCCGCAGCGATTGGTCCGGAGGTGCATTGCGGCGGCGCATAGGGTGGTGGCGGATTGGCCGCGCTCTGTCCCCTGGCGAGCGGACGCAGCGTCACCGTGACCGGATTCGGACAATGGTCGAGCGTGGCGCCGCTCGCCACATCGACGCCCGCGCCGACCACGCCTCCGATAAGCGCGTTGCCCACGAAGCCGGCGGCGCCGCCTGGCGCGATCCGGGTCTGGACCGCAACCTGCTGCGGCATGTAGCCCGGCTTCGAGAACATCACGGTGAACTCGTCTCTGCGGCCGAACTGAAGCGTGCAGGGCGTCATGCAGAGATGTCCCATCGAGGTGCGCACCTCCGCCCCCGGCGGGTCCGACAGGAACTGCACTTGGTCATTGAAGCCGCGGGTCACCGACGCGCAGGCGCCAAGCATCAGCGCGACGGCCAAGATCGCAACCCACCGCATTCGCCAGCCCTCCCAGAGGCTCGGAACGTAGCATGCAACCGAGGCGCGACCAACTGAGGTGCAGTGGCGGAAGGGGTGGGATTCGAACCCACGAGGGAGCGCAAACCCCCTGGCGGTTTTCAAGACCGCTGCCTTAAACCGCTCGGCCACCCTTCCGATCGATGACAATCCGTAGGGCGGGCTAGCCGGAGGCGTAACCCGCCGCTTTCCTGAGCGATGGCGGATTACGGTCTGCGCTAATCCGCCCTGCATCCTTCCCGGGAGGTAGCCGTGACCTCGAAACGGGTCAAGGAGGCCAGAAGGAAGCGGATCGCAAACCGAGTGGCGCGGCGGTTTACCTTGGGGCGCAAAAAAGAGGTGCCTCGAATGGCAGAGCGGCATGATGCGGGGTACACATTTGCCTGGGGGCTGTGTTGGGCGTCGGTACGAAGATCGTGACCGAAGGCCGGGCCCGGCCACGAGGCGGGCACAGGGAGACGTCCAGCTCGGACTTTGGGGGGAGGGGAGCGTGCGCTTATTGCGGATCTTGATCGCTGTCACCTTGGTTGCGGGGCTCGCTGGCTGCGGGCAGGCTCCGCCGGGGCCGAAAGGCGATGCCGGACCTCCGGGTCCCCCAGGGCCGAGAGGCGAGGCTGGGCCGGCTGGTCCGGCCGGACCGCCCGGACCGCCTGGTCCGTCATGATCAAGAAATCGAAAGGAGTTCCGGCCCCGATTGTTGCCTGAAAAGCACAGGGTGCAAGCCCGATGAGGATTACCCCCTGCTGGACCTTCCACGGGACTTTTGCGTGCGTTATTTAGGAAAAGGCCAAGTTTGTCGTGTGTGGGGCGTTGGCCGAATATCGCACATCCAGGTCAGCAATTTGCGCGAGCCGCGATCCGAGATAATGTCAAACGTCGGGCCCGTCGTTGCGGTGACTTGCCTCTCCTTCGAGGCCCGCATCGCCGCCGGACCTGGAATACACGTCCTTTGCGGAAACGCGATGCAGCAGGCCAGCAAGCTCGACTCGACCATGAAGCTCGGCGGTCGCGGAATTATCAGCATCGGAATCGCAGGCGGGCTCGACCCCGGTTTGGCGCCCGGCGATTGGGTCGTGGCCGCTGGCGTGGTGACTGAGCGGGAGCGCTTTCCGACCGATCGAAGCTGGTCGCAGCGGCTCCTCGATGCATTGCCGGGAGCGCTCTACGCCGATATCGCCGGCGTCAACTCTCCGGTGGCCGACCCGATGGCCAAACGTGCGTTGCGCGATGCCAACGGCACCGCCGCGGTCGACATGGAGTCCCATATCGCGGCCGAGGTTGCCGCCGCCCACCATGTTCCCTTTGCCGCCTGCAGAGTCATCATCGATCCGGCAAGTCGGACCGTTCCGCCCGCGGCCCTCTTGGGATTGCGTCTCGATGGAATGCCCGACATCGGCGCCATGCTCCATTCGCTGGTGAGGCAACCCTCGCAGCTGTTGGCTTTCCTGCGAATCGTGGCCGATGCCAGGGCGGCGGGCGCTGCCCTGTTGCGTGGCCGCAGGCTAATTGGCGCGAACCTCGGCTTCCCCTACGTTGCCGAGCCAGGGGTCGAGCTTGCGCACACGGAGATCATCTCCCCCGTGCACCCGTAGCCCCGCGCAACGCGGTATTTACCAACCTTTCACAGCCTTGCCCGATGGCCCCATTCCAGCCGCGATCGAGCGGCGATATGGTGGGGCAGGTGGTCGCGGGCTGCGGCGGGGTTGCATGGGACGGCAGGAGGCCGTGGGGTTGGGCATTGGCCGGCTCGCGCGCTTTGGCGCGCTCGGCCTCGTTTGCATTGCAGTCGCGGGTTGCTCGTCGGCGGTCGACACCAAGTCCAAATACAGCCGGCGGGTGATCGAGGAAGGCGAGCCGGTCCCGAAGGGCGGTGGCTATTACAGCGTCGGCAGGCCCTATTCCATCAATGGGCGCATCTATTATCCATCCGAGAACGTCACCTATCGCGCCGAGGGCATCGCCTCCTGGTACGGACCCGATTTCCACGGCCGGCTCACCGCCAACGGCGAAATCTACGACATGCATTCGATCTCGGGCGCGCATACGACCTTGCCGATCCCGAGCTATGCCCGGGTCACCAATCTCGCCAACGACCGCTCCATCATCGTGCGGATCAATGACCGCGGCCCCTATGCGCGCAACCGCATCATCGACCTCTCGATCGGCGCCGCCAGGGCGCTCGACTTCTATGGCGACGGCCTCGCCCGGGTGCGGGTCGAATATGTCGGCCGGGCGCCGATCGAAGGGACCGACGATGCCGTGCTGATGGCGACCTTACGCCATGGCAGCCCGGCGCCGGCTCCCCGGGCGGTCATGGTCGCCTCCTCGAAGCCGTTCCTGCCGGTCCTCCGGGAGGCTCGCGAGGTTGCCGCCGCCGAACGCTCGGCATGGGGTCGCCGCGCCTGGTGGCCAGCGCCCCGCTGCCGGCGCCGCAGGCCGCGCAGGCGAGGGCAGTGGCGAAACTCAGGGATCCACCCGCGCCGGAACCGCCTCCTCTCCCTGCCCGAGGCCAGCCCTCGACCTCCGCCTCCGCCTTTGCGCCCGTGCGCACCGAGGCCCTGGGCCTGATGAGCGGCCGCGGTCTTTATTGACCCGTAACCGTGCGTCCATTCGTGGCATTGATTTTGCTCGATCGTGCTTGCTAAGCAGGGGTGGGCAGTAAGGGGACGTGGGCCAAGGCCACGCCGAATTGCCGCAATCCTTAACCATGCTGATGCGCAGGATGATCTCGGGCTTGCCACGCCGGGCGTTTGGCAACGGGCTGCTTGCGGGCGTTTTCGCCTGCCTGGCGGGCTGGGCTTTCGCCGCCCCCGCCCCGAAGGGCAACGAGGGTTTCCAGACCTCCGCCACGACCGCGATCATGATCGAGGCCGACAGCGGCAGCGTGCTATTCGAGAAGAACGCCGACGAGCTTACCGCGCCCGCGAGCCTCTCCAAGCTGATGACCGCGGAGGTGGTCTTCAACGAGATCAAGCAGGGGCGGCTCAAGCCGACCGACGAATTCATCCTCAGCGTGAACGCCTGGCGCAAGGGCGGGGCGCCCTCGCGCACGTCGAGCATGTTCATTCCGGTGCACAGCAAGGTGACGGTGGACGACCTCCTGCATGGCGTCATCATCCAGTCGGGCAACGATGCCTGCATCGCGCTTGCGGAAGCGATCGCGGGCAACGAGGATAATTTCGCCGAGCTGATGACCAAGCGGGCGCGCGAGCTCGGTCTGACCAAGGCCACCTTCGGAAACTCGAACGGCCTGCCGCATCCGAAGCAGCTCATGACCGCGCGCGAGCTTGCCAAGCTCGCCCGCCACATCATCCAGACCTATCCCGACTACTATCGCTATTACGGGGAGCGCGAATACACGTTCAACAAAATCCGCCAGCTCAACCGCAATCCGTTGTTGGCGATGAATATTGGCGCCGATGGCCTCAAGACCGGCTTCATCAGGGAGGCCGGCTATGGCCTCGTCGGCTCGGCGGTGCAGGGCGGGCTGCGCCTGATCCTGGTCGTCAACGGCCTCAAGAGCGAGAAGGAGCGCGCCGACGAGGCCAAGAAGCTGCTCGAATGGGGTTTCCATAACTTCCAGTCGTCGCTGCTGTTCGAGGAGGGGCAGGTGATCGCCGAGGCCAAGACCTATGGCGGCGAGCCGAGCTATGTGCCCCTGGTGGCGCAGCGCGCCGTGCGGCTGATGCTGCCGCGCGGGGTGCGCGAGCGCATCCTCGCTCGCGTCGTCTATTCCGGGCCGCTGCCGGTGCCGGTCAAGAAAGGCCAGAGGATCGGCACCCTGAAGGTCTGGCGCGGCGACTTCATGGCGCTCGAGGTCCCGCTGCAGGCGGCCGAAGACGTCGGGCCCGGCACTCTCCCGCGGCGGGCCTGGGACGCTGCGACCGAGCTTTTCATCGGCCTGTTCCGGGCCGGCATCCGCAAGCTATAGTTCGAGCGATGCGTGGACGTTTCATCACCTTCGAGGGCGGGGAGGGGACGGGCAAGTCGACCCATGCGGCGCTCGTCGCCCAGCGGCTGCGCACGCTCGGGATCGGCGTCGTGCTCACCCGCGAGCCTGGCGGCTCGCCCGGGGCCGAGATCATCCGCCATGTGCTGCTGTCCGGCGCGGCGAAGCCGTTCGGCCCCGAGGCCGAGGCGATCCTGTTCGCCGCCGCCCGCGACGACCACATCCACGCGACCATCCTGCCCGCGCTCGAGCGCGCCCGCTGGGTGATCAGCGACCGTTTCGCCGACTCGACCCGGGTCTATCAGGGCACGCTCGGGCACGTCGACCCGGTGTTGATCCGGGCGCTCGAGAGAGTCACCGTCGGCGACCTCAAGCCCGACCTCACCTTCATCCTCGATGTGCCCGCCGAGGTCGGGCTCGCGCGCGCCAAGAAGCGGCGCGGCAAGGGCGCGGCCGACAGGTTCGAGGCGGAGTCCATCGACTTCCACGAGCAGCTGCGCGAGGCCTTCCTCCATCTCGGCGCGAGCGAGCCCGACCGCTGCGTGCTGATCGACTCGAGCGAGCCCCGCCCGGCCGTGGCGGAGCGGATCTGGAACGTGGTCAGCAACCGGCTCGATCCGGCGACCGCTCCGGTCACGCTCGAGGACGTGGCCTCGTGAACGCCGCTGGCGCCGAGGCGGACGAGGATTTCGAGCCGCCTCACCCCCGCGCGACCACCCGCCTGTTCGGCCATGCCGAGGCCGAGCGCATGCTGCTCGATGCCTATCGCGGCGGCCGCCTGCCGCATGGCTGGCTGATCGGCGGTCCGCCCGGCATCGGCAAGGCGACCTTGGCCTATCGCATGGCGCGGTTCGTGCTTGCGCATCCCGATCCGCAGCTGCCGGCGGTACAGTCGGCGCCATCGCTGGCGCTGCCAGACGATCACCCGGTCGCGCGCCGGGTGGCCGCGCAGGCGCAGGGCGATCTCCTGGTGCTGGAACGCACCATCGGAGAGACCGGCAAGCTGCGCACCCGGATCGCGGTCGACGACGTCCGGCGCTCGGTGTCGTTCTTCGGCTCGACCGCCGGGGAGGGGGGCTGGCGCATCGCGATCGTCGATTCCGTCGACGAGCTCAATCCGTCGAGCGCGAATGCCCTCCTCAAGGTGCTGGAAGAGCCGCCGGCCCGCGCGCTCCTCCTGTTGGTCAGCCATGCGCCGGGACGCACGCTGGCCACGATCCGCTCGCGCTGCCGTCTGCTGACGCTGCGGCCGCTTGCGGCGGGGGATGTCGCACGCGGTGCCGCGGCGGCGCTCGGCCGCGATGCCTATGAGCCTGCGCTGCAGGAGGCCGCGGCCTTGGCCGAAGGCAGCATCGGCCGTGCGCTCACGCTCATCGAAGGTCGCGCGCTCGCATTGCGCAGGCGAGTGGTCGAGGTGCTCGGCCGGTTGCCGAAGGTCGATCCGCGGGCGCTGCACGCGCTCGGCGACGCCCTTGCCGGAACCGAGCCTCTCACGCTCGCGATCTTCCTCGACACTGTCAATGCCTGGCTCTCGGCCCGCCTGGCGCAAGGGCCGCAGGACCCCGCCCGGATGGCGCGGGTGGCGGAAGCATGGGACAAGGTCAACCGCGCCGCGCGCGATGTCGACACCTACAATCTGGAACGAAAGCCCCTGGTTTTTGCAGTGTTCGGCTGGCTTGCCGAGGCGGCGCGCGGTTGATACCTATCGCCGGCCATGGCTGACAAGCCCCGCTACTACCTCACGACCGCCATCAACTATCCGAACGGCGCGCCGCATATTGGCCATGCCTACGAGGCGATTGCGACCGACGCGATCGCCCGCTTCATGCGGCTCGACGGCTACGACGTGTTCTTTCTCACCGGCACCGACGAGCACGGAATCAAGATGCTGCAGACCGCCGCGAAGGAGGGGCTCACGCCGCAGCAACTGGTTGCGCGCAATGTGCCGCGCTTCCAGGCCATGGACGAGCGCCTGAACTGCTCGAACGACGTCTTCATCCGCACCACCGAGGACCGCCACCACCGCTCCTCGGCCGCGATCTGGGAACGGATGGAGAGGGCGGGCGACATCTATCTCGGCAAATATGCCGGCTGGTACTCGGTCCGCGACGAGGCCTATTACGACGAGAGCGAGACCCGGCTCGACGACAAGGGCCAGCGCATCGGATCCAACGGCACGCCGGTCGAATGGGTCGAGGAGGAGAGCTATTTCTTCCGCCTCTCGGCCTATCAGCAGAAGCTCCTCGACCTCTATGCGCGGGTGCCTGACTTCGTGCTGCCGAAGGAGCGGTTCAACGAGGTGACGAGCTTCGTCCGCGGCGGGCTGCAGGACCTCTCGGTCTCGCGCACGACCTTCGACTGGGGCATCCGGGTGCCCGGCAATCCGAAGCACATCATGTATGTGTGGGTCGATGCGCTGACCAACTACATCACCGGGGTCGGCTTCCCCGATACCGACTCGGCCCAATTCCGCCGCTACTGGCCGGCCGACCTGCATGTCATCGGCAAGGACATCCTGCGCTTCCACGCGGTCTATTGGCCGGCCTTCCTGATGTCGGCCGGCATCGAACTGCCGCGGCGCATCTTCAGCCATGGCTTCATTCTCAGCCGCGGAGAGAAGATGTCGAAGTCGGTGGGCAACGTCATCGACCCGTTTGCGCTCGCCGACGCCTATGGCGTCGACCAGCTGCGCTACTTCCTTCTGCGCGAGGTGCCGTTCGGACAGGACGGCACCTACAGTCACGAGGCGATCGTGGCGCGCATCAATGCCGACCTCGCCAACGACCTCGGCAACCTGGCGCAGCGCTCGCTCACGATGATCGCCCGCCAGCTCGGCGGCGTGCTGCCGAAGCCATGCGCGTTCACCGAGGCCGACCGGACGATCCTCGCCGCCGCCGACGCGCTGATCGGCAAGGCCCGCGAGGCGATGAAGACGCAGGCGCTGCATCACGTGCTCGCCGCCGCCTGGGCGGTGGTAGCGGACGCCAACCGCTATTTCGCCGCCGAGGCGCCCTGGGCGCTGGCCAAGACCGACCCCGCGCGGCAAGGGACCGTGCTCTACGTCACCGCCGAGGTGATCCGGCAGGTGGCGATCCTGGTCCAGCCGGCCATGCCGGTTTCGGCCGGAAAGCTGCTCGACCTGCTGGCGGTCCCGCCCGAGGAGCGCAGCTTCTCCGCGCTCGGAGGCAGCCGCCGCCTGGCCGCGAGCGCCACGCTCCCGCCCCCGGTTCCGGTCTTCCCGCGTTATGTGGACAGCGAAGGAACCGCGCAGACGTGATGCGGCCGATGGTGGTCAATGGGCCAGCGTATCTCTGTATCTCTCTATAATATCAGCATAATATCAGATAATACCAGCCTTTCGGAAAGCGTGACTTTTGCCTGTTGAGGGAGGACCACAGTGTGATTCATTTTCCGTGATTCATTTTCCGCCTGAACGCCTGCTTTGACGCGGAAGGGTCATCAATGCGAAGGCCGTTATCATTGCGTGGTGTCTCAAAAACTGTCTCAGTCTTGAATTTTTCGGCCTGTAACCCTACTTTTAACGAAAACTAGTCAATTTCTCGACTAAGAGAGGCGATAAGATCGCCTCTGGCGAGGTTTTTGGCATGCTCCATCGTCTGGAACTTCAGAATTTTTACTCCGTCCGTGACCCACAGGTCATTGATCTTCGCATCTCGGCAAAGGTTCCGGACCTCCCGGGACGTTTCGCCCCCCTGCATGTTGGCTCAGAAGTCCGAGTACCGAAGGTGGTATCACTCTTCGGGCCAAATGGCTCCGGTAAGTCCACTATTCTGCGAGGCTTGGCCTTTCTGTCTTGGTTTGTTCAGCACAGTTTTCAGTTGCCGCCTGCAAGTGACCAGCCACCGCCTGGAACCGGCTTTCAACCCTGCGACCGCTTTTTTTCGAGGGATGCCGCTGAAGAACCGACACGGCTGTGCGTACATTTTACAGGACCAATAAATCTTTTTGATCCACCAGAAAGTTGGAAGACGTTTTGCCGATACTCGTATGAGGTGACCTTTGAGAGTCGCGCCGGCAAACCACGCAATGTTCTGCACGAAAGCTTTCGACAGTGGCCAAAGTCGGCTGGCAAGTCAGTTCGAGTGTTTGAACGAAATGAAAGAAATGAGGTAGTCGGATCAAAGTTATTCAGCCTTGCCGGCTATCAAAATGTCATCGACAAAGTACGATCGAATGCCAGCCTAGTATCAACATTAGCCCAATTTGACCATAAGCCATCGTTGCTACTCCGCCAGGTAGCTGCTCAAGTCACTTCGAATCTCTTGGTCGAGAAGTTCGAAGTCGCAGAAGCGGCAATATTGCAGTGGTACAACACAACGCCCGCTGTGATTGATGCGCTAAACAAAGAACTGGAAAGAATTGATGTTGGAATTAGGGCTATGCGGCTCGAATCAGGTCCGCAGGGGCCTATTGCGTGGTTTGACCATGAGGGCCTGAGTATTCCTGTGCCAATGAACTTAGAAAGTCATGGCACGCGACAATTCGTGCGAATCTTCCCCATCATAGCTTTTGCTCTCGCGATCGGCGGCGTGGCAGTCGTCGATGAATTAGATCAGAGCATTCACCCGGTAGTGTTGTCTGAAATCATTCGCTGGTTTCACGACGCAGGGCGGAACCCCCGCGACGCCCAACTATGGCTGACATGTCAAAATGCGGCGGTTTTGGAGCATCTTCAAAAGGAGGAAGTGATATTTTGTGAAAAGAACAGCTCGGGTCGGACCAAGGTTTACAGCTTACAGGATATCCAATCCGTCAGGCGGAATGATAACCTCTACAAGAAGTACTTGGGGGGCGTGTACGGGGCCACGCCACATCTCGGATGAGGCGAGGCATTCGAAGTGTTCCGCTTCGTCGTCGTATATTTGTCGCTTGCGAGGGCGAGAGTGAACAGGGCTATGGCGCATTGCTACAACGGATTGCCGACGACCAGCAAACGCCGCATATTTTCCTCGACTTACAGCTGATCGGGGGAGGTGATCCGTTGTCCGTTGTGGAGGGTGCCCAACGAAGGGAGCGAGAGCAATCGCTTAGGTATGGGCAATTCGAACTTCGAGCCATTTTCCTTGATTACGACCGACTGGGACAACAACCCGCTAGGGACGCTCGGATTGCAGCAATTGCAGCCGCCGGGAATTTTCTGCTCGTGTGGCAAAGGCCGTGCTTTGAGGGATTCTTACTTCGTCATCTTCCCGGCTGCCAAGCACTTCGACCACCGACTTCTCAACTCGCGCTTACTGCGGTTACGCAGCGATGGCCGGACTATCGCAAGCCCATGCCCGGAGCCCGGCTTGCAATGCGGATCGCCCACAGCGAAATTTGTGCTGCCACGACTGTCGAAGCAGACCTAAAGGCATTCCTCAACAGCATAAACTTCCTCTAGCTGGTGGTATGGCGTTATATTAATCTCCGCGCCGGAGAGCAGCTCGACCCGGATGAAGCGCCATGCGGAC
>WNGL01004856.1_pt1 | contig 16042 bp, 16 predicted proteins | sample 5400591 | NCBI WGS metagenome assembly WNGL01 (sample SAMN13153377, study PRJNA577476) | soil metagenome | isolation source: 80 cm soil or saprolite under Garry oak tree replicate 1 | place: USA:California | collected 2016-06-15
GGCGAAGACGCCCAATCCATCCAAGCCCGCACCGACTACGTCCACTGCAACGGCCTGGCCGGCACCATGATGTTCTCCATGTACGACCTGGACGACCCCACCAACACCCTGTTCAACACCCTGGTCAACGACCTGGCCGCAACCACATCCTCCTGCACCAATCCACCACCCACCACCACCGGCGGCACCCCCACCACAACCACCAACAACCCACCGCCTACCACCACGACCAATAACCCACCGCCTACCACCACGACCGGTGGCGGCAGCGGTGGTAGCTGCTCCGGTGTCGCGGCGTGGAACAACCAGACCGCCTACCCGGGTGGCAGCGTGGTCACCAATGGCGGCCACCAGTGGACCGCGAACCAGTGGAACTTCAACGAGGTACCCGGCGGTTCGTCCGGTGCGTGGACCGACAACGGATCCTGTTGAGCACGCCTGAGCACCCATGAGTTCGTGTGTCGGGCCTCGGTCCCCTCCTCCGGCCGGGCGCCCGGCACACGGCTTCCAAGGAGTTGACCCGTGAACCCCACCCTGCGCTTACTGCGGCTGCTCGGCATCGCGCTGGCCGTTGTCGTCGCCGGATTCGGCATGGCCGTCCCGATGCTGGCACCGGCCGCCCATGCCGACGGCACGTCATCGCTGCCTACCTGTCCATTTTGGACCAGCGTGGTTCCCCCGGTGCGCAGCGTCACGCCGTGGGTGCCGCCGTTGCAGACCGCGGCACCCGTGAACTTCACCGGCCGCCTGCCCACCCCGACCGGCATCACCGGCACACTGTCCAACGGACAGGTCACCGTCACGCTCAACCGGGTGCCCGGCGCGCAGGCGTACCGCGTCTGGCGCAACGGCCAGTCGGTCGCCTGGATCAGCGATTTCGGCCAGCCCACCCTCACCGCGGTGGACACCCAGCCCTGCCAGAACGCGTTCTATTCGGTGGTCGCGATGAGCGACCAGAGCGGCTCGGACGCGTCGATGGGCCAACTGTCGCCGCCCTACCAACTGGCCGCCGACGGCACGGTCGTGCCGTGGCAGATCCCGGTCGGCAGCACCATTCCGATGCTGGTGACGTCGTACAACGACGGTGGCCAGACCGCGTCCGCGTACAACGCGCAGCTCGGCGTCTGCGCCGTCGACCCGCGCGTCGTCCCGTGGGGAACCTATTTCACCGTCCCCGGTTACGGCACCTGCTACGCGGGCGATATCGGCACGTGGATCCAGAACGACACCGTCGACGTGTGGCTGCCCGGCACCCAGGCCAACAACTGGGGCGTCCAGGACCGCACCATCACCATCATCGCCAACCCGTTCACCAGCGGTGGCACGACCACCACACCGCCGCCTGGACCGACAACGGACCCTGTTGACCATTGAGGCTTATTCGAAACGAGCCCGGCGCCGTTGCCGCCGAGCACCTGCCTTTGGCTGCCGAGTCGCGGGCGAGGTTTGAATAAGTCTCACTGTGACACGAAACCAGCACATGGGACGAAACCGGTGCCTACCCGGCACCGGTTTCGCTACCTTGTCTGACGTGGTCGATCTACCGAGCTGGGTCCCGCTGGACGTGGACGTCACCCAGCCCAGCATCAGCCGGATCTGGGACTGGTTCCTGGACGGTTCGCACAACTTCGCGGTCGATCGTGACGTCGCCGCCGAGATGTTGAAACTGATGCCGGAGGGCCCGAGGATGGCCCAGGCCAGCCGGGCGTTCCTGCGCCGGGCGGTGCGGATGTGCGTGGAGTCCGGCATCACGCAGTTCCTGGACATCGGCTCCGGCATCCCGACGGTCGGGAACGTGCACGAGATCGCCCAGTCGATCAACCCGGCCTGCCGCGTCGTCTACGTGGACATCGACCCGGTCGCGGTCAGCCACACCCGCCAGATCCTCGCCGGCAACGAACGAGCCACGGTCGTACGGGCCGATCTGCGCAGTCCGCGGGAGATCCTGGCCGCGAGCGAACTGCGGAATATGCTGGACTTCACCCGGCCGATCGCCCTGATGCTGGTCGCGATCCTGCATTTCATCCCGGACAGCGACGACCCGCTCGGCATCATCCGGCAGTTCCACGACGTCCTGGCCCCCGGCAGCCACCTGGTGATCGGCCACGGCAGCCGTAACACGGAGGGAATGCCCCGCGAGAACCTGCACTCGGCCCGCGAGATGTACGAGCGGACGGTCGCCCAGGTGTCCCTGCGGTCGCGGCCCGAGGTGATGGCCCTGTTCGAGGGCTGGGAGCTGGTTTATCCCGGCGTGGTGTGGATTCCGCAGTGGCGGCCGGACGAGTTCGTGACCGAGGCGGACGCGATCCTGCCGAACGCCGGCTATGCCGGTGTGGCCCAGAAACTCTGACTATCCCTCGCGGAGGGCGACCACGGCCTGGTGCGCCGTCCTGGCTTCGCGTTCGGCGGCGGCCAGTGCGGCTCGGGCGGTGGCGACGGCTTCGAGCGCCGCGTCGTGGGCCAGGCGGGTCTCGTTGAACCTGGCCCTGGCCTCGTCGGCTTCCTGCCGGGTCCGGGCCGCGTTGTCCTGGGCGTCGGTCAGGGCCTGTTCGGCCCGTTCCCGTGCCGCGACGCAGTCTTCTTCGCGCTGGCCGGCTTCGATCAGCTCCTTGCTCGGCGCGGGCGGTTCCGGCTCCGGCTCGGGCTCGGGTTCGGACTTCTCGATCGACTTGACCACCGGCGGCGGCTCGGTCGGACGTGGGGGTGGGGCCGCCGGGGGGCGCGGCCGGGCGGACCACATCGGTGGTGGGACGTCGATATCCGGCAGCAGGCCGATCAGGTCGGCGTCCTGTTCCACCGTGGCCGCCAGGGCGCCGGTACGGACCACCCGCAGTGCCGCCGGATCGACCAGGGCCGCCTGAAATGTCGTCGCCACCTGGCCGGCCGCGTCGGCGCCGATGCGGAGGCCGTCTGCCGCGGCGATCTCGCGGACCAGCGCGTCCAGGTCGCGCAGCAGGGCCTGCCGGTCCCGGCCGGCCGCGCGGATCCGGTCACCGTCACCGTGTTGGTGTGCCGCGCGCATCCGCTCGGCGAGGTCGTCCAGCGCCGCCACCTGTTCCGGGTGCCGGCGCACGACCTGGTTGACCAGCCATGCGCCGACCGTCGGCTTGCGCAGCGCTGCGATGCGGACGGCCAGTTCTCGGTCGCCGGCCGCGCGGGCCTGTTTCGCGCGCTCGGTGCGGGTCGGCAGGAAGTTGTCCCGAGAGCCGCCGTACAGCTCGTCGACCACGGTGTACTCGTCCATCGGCACCAGCCAAACACACCATGCCGGCCGCCGCCGATCCGGTGTGGACTCAGCGGGCGCGGTTGGCGCGGATCCGGGCGGCCGCAGCGCCGGCGCCGAGCAGCAGGACCAGCGCGACCAGACCCCATCGGCGCTGCTTCGCGGCCTCGGCGGCCACGCTGACCGGCGGCTTCGGCGCGGCCACCGGCAGGATCGTCGCCGCCGTGGGGGTCGGGGGCGGCGGGGTGGCCGGGAGTGGTGACGTCGCCGGCGGTGACGGGGTCGGCGGCACCGGGGGTACCGGCGCGACGACCGCGACCGCCGGCCGGGGGGCCGGCGCCGGCGCGCCCGGTGGCGCGGGTGGCACGACCGGCGGTGGTAGCGGCGGCACGGTCGGGGGCGGTGGTGGCGGCGCCTTCGGGGCGGCCGGGAAGCAGCCGACCGTGGACACGCCGGCACCCGGACCGGTGACCGGTAGGCCGATCGACAGGCAGGTCTTCGGCCCTTTGGCCGGCGCGGCACCACCCGGCAGGGCGAACACCACGGCCAACAACCCCGCCGCCACGGCGGCGATGGCGCACCTCTGCGCCGTTCGGCTCATCGGGAACTCACCCGAGCCACTTCACTGGAGGCGGCCCAGCGCGCCCCGGAACGCGTCCGGGCCGATCGACGCGCCGCCGGCGAACGGATTCTGCAACTGGTAGATCGCGAACAGCAAAACCGCGAGTGTGGCCGCGAACGTCGACACGATGACGATATGCGCCCGCATTTTCGGGCCGCCGAAAAGCAGCGGCAGGCCCAGTGACAGCAGGCTGCCGATGGCCAGCGCGAACCAGATCACCGTGCTCACCCCGGCCGCCGCGTCGGTGAGCCGTTGTTGGCGGGACTGGTAGAGGGTCAACAGTTGGTTCGACGCCTCGGCCTTCCGGCTGTCCTGCCACAGGGACGTTGTCTTCGTGTCCGAGATCGCTTTCTGCAACTCGGTCAGCGTGCTCCAGCCGGTCGTGCTCACCGCGTTGTGCGCGGCCATCTGCGGCCATTCGGTATTGATCACCTGGTGCGCGTAGGTCACCGCGAGCGAGCGGATCTCGGTGCCGGCCGGCTGCGGCAGCTCGTCACCGGCCCACGTCATGGCCACCAGACTGTTCGCCTCCTGGTAGGACGTGTCCTGCGCGGCGCCGACCGCGTCGAACAGTCCGATGAGGACGAACGCGATCAGCACCGCCTGCAGCCCGCCGACAATGGTGAACACCTGGCCCGCCGATTCGTTGTTCTCGGCGCGTCCTTCTTTGTTCGTGAAATGCCGCGCGAAGTAGGCGCATGCCCCGGCCAGGATCGCGACCCCGATCACCCATGCCGCACCGATGACATAGAGAGGCATCCGGGTCCACCCTCCAGCGACTCGAAAAACGTGACAAAAGATGACGGCGCTGCGTTCCGGCGGCCGTGACCGACGCTCGTGTCTGGCTGTTCCGGAACGTAGCGCAGCCGTTTCCGTGGTCGCAAGGGCCACCAGGTCTCCATTCGGACGTCACTCGCTGAGGGTGACGCGGGTGTGTCATTCAGGGGACATTGTCGATCGTGTGACGCCACCGCGTGTATCCGAACCCGGCGATTCGGGTGGTCTGGCGGGTATTTGTCTAGGCTTTTCGTGGGCGGCGGCGTTCCGTCGCTTGGCCTGGCCACCGACCGCCGGATGGGCGAGCCGCGACACGGCCGGACAATGTCCGCCAAATGGCCGTAATGACCTAATACCGACCGCTCGCAGAGTCGGGTCGTGATACGCAATCCAACGTCTCACAGCGGCCGTACAGGTAACGCAGTTGTTACCGGACTGCTTCCCAACGGACAGGAACTGCTATGTCGCTCCTCTCTCGTTCGGTACAACCCCTTGCCGTGCTCGCGGCGGTCGGCGGCCTCGTCGTGGCGCTGCCGATGACCGCCGCCGCGGCGACGCCGGCTGGCCAGCACAGCGGCGCATTCGCGGTCCAGCAGGTCAATCTCGTCTCCGACCAGGCCGGCGTCGCGCCGCTGACCGACCCGGATCTCGTGAACCCATGGGGCCTCGCACTGAGCCCGACGTCGCCACTGTGGGTCGCCAACAACGGCACCGACACCTCGACGCTGTACTCGAACGCGGCGGACATGGCCGCCCCGGCGAAGGTCGCCGCCATCCGGGTCACCTTCCCCACGGCGGCGACACTGCCGACCGGGCAGGTCTTCAACGGTGGCACCGGCTTTCTCAACAACCCGGCCATGCCCACCAGCCAGGCACGGTTCATCTTCTCGACCATCAGCGGCACCATCGCGTCGTGGAGCCCGGTGGTCGACCCGCTGAAGGGCGACCTGGAGACCAAGGCCACCGTCCCCGGCGCCTCCTACACCGGCCTGGCGATCGCCACCGCGACCGCCGGTGACGAGCTGTTCGCCGCCAATTTCGCGCAGCGCCGGATCGACGTGTTCGACTCCACGTTCAAGCAGGTCAAGACGCCGTTCTGGGCCTTCAGGGACTTCTTCCTGCCCAGTAGCTTCCGTCCCTTCGGCGTGCAGGCGCTGGGCGGCGACATCTTCGTGGCCTACGCCAAGCAGGACCCGAAGACCGGTCGAGCGCTGAACCAGCGGGGCGCCGGCGTCGTCGACGAGTTCACCGCGGACGGCATGTTCGTCTCCCGCGTCGCCACGGGGCACAGCCTCAACGCGCCGTGGGGCCTGGCCGTCGCGCCGGCCAGCTTCGGTCCGCTCGCCGGATCGCTGTTGATCGGCAACTTCGGTGACGGCCGGATCAACGTCGTGCAGCCCGACTCGGACGGCGGCTTCCGGCACTTCATCGTCGGCCAGTTGCGCGACACGATGGGCCACACGCTGGTCATCCCCGGCCTGTGGGCGTTGACGCCGGGCACCGCATCCACCGGCGGCGCCGACGCACTGTGGTTCAGTTCGGGCCCCGCCGGCGAGACGCACGGCCTGCTCGGCGTGCTACGGAAGGGCTGAGAAACCCCCGACAACGACAGGGGAACCGGCACGCCCCGCGTGGCGTGCCGGCTCCCCCTTTGTCCCGGTCAGTGCTTGACCAGGGTGGCCACCTGGATGTGCGGCCAGTCGATGCCCAGGAAGTTCAGGATCACCTTCTGGGTGTACTGCAACTGGAGGAACGTGCCGACGCCGTCCTCGCGCTGCACCTTCTCGATCCAGAAGATCGCGCTCATGCTCGTCGCGTTGACGTTCCGCACGACGAACGGGATGTTCTCGATACCACCGGCACTGCCGCCGACCTGGGTGGTGGTGCTGATGATCAGCACGGTCGTCTCGACGATCTTCTGCCGGGAGATGGCCTCGGTCAGCACCAGGTTGGGATTGGCGATCGCCCCGGCTGGAATGCCCGGCGGCAGTGGTGTCGTGGTGAACGGGTCCAGATAGGCGCCGGTGACGGGCTTGCCGGCGTTGGGCCCGGTCGAGAACGTGGGCGTCGAGTCGACGGGGTCGATCTGCGGCGGGCCTTGCACGGTCAGCGACGACCCCTGGGCGAGCAGCGCGTCGCCGTGCGGGATCGTGGCCAGCCGCACGACGCTCGCCGCCGCGACCGGGTCCGTCGTCGCCGGGATGTTCAGCCACATTCCCGGTTCCAGGTGCAGCGCGCCGTTGCCGACCGCGTCGCTGATCTGCTGGAGATAGTGCACGCCAAGGAAGAAGATGTCGTCCTGGCCGCTGCCCCGGTTCGGAATCGGCGCGCCGATCTCGGTGAACGACAACGACTCCCTGGTCGCGTTCAGCTCAAGGAAGAACGGCTTGTTGTCGTGCTTGTCCGGGCGGGCGATCAGATTGAAGCCGCTGCCCACCCAGGCCCCCGGCAGTTCCAGCAGCGGGCCGAGCTGCGGAGCGGACTCGGCAGCGGGCGAGCTGGCACGAAACACGGTTGTCATACGAATTCCCCCTTGTGGTTGTGCATGGCGAAGCGCTGGCAACAGCGATTCGCCACTGTGGTGCGGACCTGTTGGTCAGTCCTCCACTGACCGGGCGTCGCGGCGCACCTTCGCCATGATCACCGTGCACGCGGCCAGCAGGATGATGTCCTTCAGGACGTACTGGCCCTCCAGCGTCGGCGCGTGATGTGGTCCGCTGAAAAGTTCCCCCGGGAACAGGACGATCGGCGACAGGATCGCGAACGCCCAGACGGTCAGCGGATAGATCAGGTAACGCAGTCCCCAGCCGGTGATCAGCGATAAGCCGAGGATGCTCTCGACCGTCGCGAACAGCGGCAGCGTCACATGGTCGGGCATCAGGCCGAACGTCAGGACGCGGTTGACGTGTAAGACCAGCGCCTGGGCCGGGCTGACTCCCGGAAAGTACTTGAGAAATCCAAATCCGAAGATGACCAGCCCCATGCTGATCCGCAGCAGCGGGAAGCTGTAGCGCGCCAGCCAGTCGTCCAGCGCGTTACGGCTGGCCGGCCGCTCAACTGGTTTGGTGGCACCCCGCATGGCCATGTGTGACCCCCCTCGTTGTCCCTGTGTCCTGTAAGACGCTTGGGAGGCCTGCGGGGATACAGTTTGGGGGGTTCTTCACACTTTCGGGGTTTTGGTGGTAGCGGTCACATTGTCCCGGTATTCTGGCGACAAACACCTGGTGGCCAGTAGTAGCCACGCGTCCCCCGGCACTGTTGACCTTCGGTACAGTGCGGCCCCGATCGTTCCGATGAGCGGAAACGTGGGGTGGCCCACCGGCGGGGTCCCGGCCGATGGGTCCGTTGCTTCAGTGTTCGCTGGGGCGGGTGTGGATCACTACCAGATCGGTCGGCAGTTCGCTCAGTTCCAGCTTGACGGCGCGTCCGCTCAGCGTGCGTGCCGCATTGTCCAGATCGGCGCGGGTGAGGGTCAGTTGCCGGCCGGGCTCATTGGTGTTCTCCCAGCCGTAACGCTGCACCACCGCGCATAACAATGTTTCTACGGAAAAGATACTCATGGTCCGTCCCTGAAGTCATTGCCCGGTTCACGGTGGCCGTGAATACGGGATGGGTTGGTCACGTAACCGTTGCCGGGGTGACTTCAGCTTGGATGGTGACGCGGATCGAAGAACCACCATCTCGGCGGCCCCGTACCTGGTCGGATGCGGGTCGCCAGCAACAGGTCAGGAACTGTACCAGATATCGGCCCGGTAATTCCGGACACGGGCCAGCCGGGCCCGGCGCCGCCACCGCCGAAGGAGTTCGTGTCGGTGATATCCGCGATCGGCCCGCCGCCATCGGGCAGTGATCCGGCACCGCCGGGCGATATCGACCCGTCCGAACTCGAATGTCGCACCGGCACGAAGATTCGGTCGGCCGGCGTCGCGTTCGGCTGCCGCATGAAGGGTTGCCGTGCGGTGGCCGGCTGGGCCGGCGACACGCCCACGCCGGCTGACGTTGCGGCCGTGGCCGGAGTCGGTGTGTCCGTGCGGGTTTCGGCCGGCGGCCAGGTCTCCGTCGGAGTTGGGGCGAGCAGGGGCTGGAGCACCGGGGTGGTCACGGAGACGGCCGGTTGGACGATCGGCACAATGGTATGGACCACCGTGGTGGTGAGACCGGTTGTGATGGAGGTAATCGCCGTCGTTACCGGCGCGACGGTTGTCGTCACGGTGTTCACCGTGTGCGCGGCCACCGATGTGACCGTGCTCGCCACCGGCACGGCCGTGTGCGTGACCGTCTTGACGATGGGTGCCACGACCGGCGGTAATCCCGGCAAGCCCGGTAACTCGATCCCAGATCGTGGTTTCGCTGGTGGCGGCGGTAGGTGGCTTTCGGCGTGTGCGAGTGCGTTACCGGCCAGTAAAAAGCCGAACAACAGGCCGGTAACCACCAGTGAACGCCGCAGGAGACCGATGATCCGTGGATCGATCGATCTCACCCTGCCGGCTAACGCGCACATCCATTCCATCGTACCGGAGGCTACCCAAACTCGTTCCGAACAATCCTCCCGGCGGTGCAAGTAAAATTGCTCAGGAAAACCACCAACGGAGGATTTTTCGGGCAGCCGCAGTGTGGACGTCCTGTTTGTTACTATCGTGGTGTTCCTGCCGATGCGAGCGGGGGGGGTGTGCGATGACGGAACGCAAGCCACTCGGTACCAGCTTCGAATCGTGGATCGACAAGCAGATCCGGGACGCGACCGAGCGCGGCGACTTCGACGACCTGCCGGGCAAGGGCAAACCGCTGGCCGGCGCGAACGAGCCCTACCACGAGGACTGGTGGCGGGGTGACTGGCTGCGCCGCGAGGATGCGCCGGTGGACGCGCTGCTGCCGACGCCGTTGCGGTTGCGGAAGGAGATCGACCGGCTGCCGGAGACCGTGCGGGCACTGCGGAGTGAGGACGGGGTGCGCGAGGTCGTCGGCGAGGTGAACGACCGGGTGCGGGCGTGGTGGCGGTCGTCGATCGGGCCGCAGATCCATGTCGGGCTGGTGGATGTCGAGGAGATCGTGCGGGGGTGGCGGTCGGACCGCGCGGAGATCGCGGCCGAGCCCGAGCCGTCGGCCGTCGATGGGCCGCGCAAACGCTGGTGGCGCCGTCGCGCTAGGTGAGCGTGGGTGGGTCCGCGCGGCTCACCAGGGCACCCGGACTGTCCACATAGGCCTGCCACACCTTCTTCGGTACGCACATCCGCCAGGAGTCCAGTACCAGCTCCCGCATCTCGTCGTAGTCGATCGCGGCCAGCCAGACGCGTACCCAGTTGTAACGCATGTCCGCGGCCCGTGGCAGGTGGAACTTGTGTGGCTCGCCCGCGACCAGCGCGTCCCGTTCCTCCTTCGGGTAGCCGAACCCCATCACCGTCTCGTCCTGTGAGAACGACAGGAACACGATCTGCTTGATACGGAACTTGATCCGGTCCCGGACCACGACCTCGTAGGCGCGCGGCAGCGTCCGTGCGAACGCGCGTACCTCGTCTGCCGTAACCACAGTTGCTTGCCTCCTACCCGGTCATGCTGATGGTGACGTACAGGTATTCGTCGATGATCTTCGCCAACGGCATCCCCGGCCGGCCGACGATGGCGGATACCGCGTCCTCGTCTCCGCCGGCTTCCGCGATGATCGCCGCCGCCCACGTGCGACCCAGGCGCAGGTGCCGGCCGAACGCCGCGCCGTCGCGTGCGCCGTGCAGGCGTGTCGCGATCGCCGCGTCCCATGGGGTGATCGCCGCTGGCCGCAGCGCGAACAGGGCCTTCGCCGCCGCCGTCGGACCGAGGGTGCGCCGCGCCGACACCATCGTCGCCGACAGTGCCGCGTAGGCGTCGGCCACGTCGTCGACATCCTGGTCCGACAGGTGGCCGAGGCGGACCGACGGCAGCGCCGACCGCCACGAGCGCCACCATGCCGCGATCCCGGTGTCGAACGGCGCCGGCTCGCCATCGCGCGGATAGCGGATGCGGCAGCCCCAGGAGTTCAGCCAGCGCAACAACAACGTCCGGTGCGCGGCGGTGGCCAGGTTCAGTCCGGGCGCGGTGTCGGCGACCAGTCGTGTCCACGAGGTGTCCACGCCGAAGCCGTTGAACACATCGGCGGCTTTCCGCAGAGCCGCCAGATCCGGCGCGTCCATGAGCACGGGCGGACCCTAGCCGGCACCACCGACGAACCCAGACACGATCTCGTGCGAAGCGGGGGTCCGGCGGGGCCTGGCCGCTAACGTTCACCTATTCACAGTTGGGACGGAACGGGGAGGTCAGATGGTGCGCCGGACTCGTGGGGCCGCGTTGTGAGTACCTGGCCGGAATTGTGGGACTCGCGGACCGTGCAGGCCGGTCGGGCTACCGGAACCGTCATCCGGTGTGGGCAGATGGACGTGATGCTGGCGGAACTGCCGGTGTCGGTCGTGTTCTGCTACGAGCGCGCGGTGGACCTCGAACGCCTCGCGGCCGGACTGGCGCGTGCCCTCGACCACATTCCGAGCTTCGGCGGCCGGATCCGCGACGCGGGCGACACGTTGGAGATCGTCTGCGACGACGCCGGCGCGGCCATGGCGACGTACGACCTCGACGACACCCTCGGTGCGGTGATCGGCCGGTTCACGTTGGCCAGTTCGGACTTCGTGGACCACATCGACGCGCGGGCCGCCTGCCGGGGCGGGTTGCCGCTGTTCACGGTCCGTGTCACGCGGTTGTCCGACGGCGGCATGGTGCTGGGCTGCTCGTGGCATCACGCCGTGGGTGACATGCACAGTTTCATGCTGCTCATGCGGGCGTGGTCGGCGTTCGTTGAGGGTATGCCGCCACCGGACGCCCAGCTCGTCGAGGATTCGGACGCGTTCCTGGACGCCGCGCTGCCCCAGGAGGAGTCCGCGCGCCGTCCGGGTTTCCGGTTGCCGGACGAGGCGGAGACCGCCGACCTGATGCGGGAGATCGGCTCGGCGCTGCGCGCGAACCGGGTCGTGCAGGCGTACTTCACGAAGGCCGAGGTGGCCACGATGAAGGCGAAGATCTCGGCGGCGGCCGGGCGCTGGCTGTCGACCAACGACGTGTTGTGCGGCCACGTGCAGACCACGATCCGGGCGCTGGACGAGGACGTGGAACCGCGTGCCATGGCGATGCCGGTCAACATCCGCAAGCACATCGGCGTGCCGGACGGCGTTGTCGGCAATTTCGTCAGCGAGATCTACCTGTCGTGCGCGGCCCAGAGCACGGCCGATGCGATCGCATTCGACATTCGCACCGCCGTGACAGATTTCGCTGGTTCGCATCTCAATCTCCGCACCAATCGGGCGTTTCTCGAATCGATCGGGCGGTCCCGGCTGCGCGAGTGCTTCCCGATCGGGTTCAACCCGATGCGCAAGACGTTCCCCATCACGAGCTGGAGCAAGTTCGGCGTCTACGACGTCGCCTTCGACGGCCGGACGCCGGTGCTGTTCAGCCCGGTCACCAATCTCGCGTTGCCGTGGGTGGCGTGGCTGGTGGAGGGGTTCGGTGGCAGCGGCATCCTCTTCATGGCGGCACTGCCGGCCCGGCTGGCCAATCGCCTGCGTAGCGCGGACGGCCGAGCGGCGCTGCACTGTTACCGCGATCCGGACGAGGAACTGCCGGAACTCGCGAAGGCGATCCGTAAACTGGCCTGACAACGAAAACGCGGGCACACGACTCCGTGGGCCCGCGTTTCGTTGTCGGGTTACGGGAAACTGGGCAGGTAGACGTTGTCGTTGGACGAGTTCACCGCTGCCCCCGTCTCGTTGATGACGTGGCTGATCGTGCCGACACCACCCAGCGAGACCGTCAACAGATCACGGAACTGCACGCCCGATGTGACGGGCGCCTGGAACGCGTGATCATTGATGATGGAGTTGTTGACGTTGAAGAAGCAGTAACTGCCGACGCCGAACGCCTGGTGCGTGGTGACCGACGGCGCCACCTCGTACGCCGGGAAGCCGTCCGTGCCGCCGTTCGTCCAGGACGCCTGGTCCGGCGGATCGTAGGGATTCTCGTTCTGGAAGAAGTAGGTACTGCCGCCGTTGGCGTTCCACAGCACCTCCGTCTTCTGGTAGTGCTCGACGGCCAGCCCGTACCAGGTCGTGTTGGCGCCGTTCACGACGAGTCCGGTGTCCGCCGTGTTCGACGTCCAGCCGACGCCGCTGCCGTGGTCGGCCCGCCACAGCCAGGTGTTGTCGCCGATGGTGTTGGGGCTGTTGACGACGAGACTGTTCGTGGCCTTGCCGACGCCGTCACCGCCGATGCGGAAGTGCAGGTCCTGCACGGCGTTCGGGTCCGCCGCGTTGTTCGCGCTCGCGCCGGCCGGGCCGAGGAGTACGAGCGTGTTGGAGTTGGTCGGGCTGGCGTCGATCAGCAGGTCGTCCAGTTGCACGCCGCCCACGTCGGCCGTCGAGATCGCGGCGATGCCGTTCTGCGGCTGGAGGGTGGCCAGGCCCATGCCCAGGATGATCGTGTTCGGGTGGGTCACGGTGAGCGTCTGGTTGAGCTGGTAGAAGCCCGGCGTGATGATCAGGTTCAGGCCGTTGGCCAGCGCCGCGTTCATCGTCGCCGCCGTGTCGCCCGGCTGGGTCACGTAGAAGTCGTGCATCGGCAGCGACGTGCCGGGTGTCGGTCCGTTGGCCCACGAGATTCCTTGCGTGTTCTGGCGCAGGGACGGCACGAACACGTGGTACAGACCGGCCGAGTCGATAAAGATGTACGGCTTCTCCAGTTCGACCGGCGACTGGCCGACCGTGGTGAACGACGGGTTCGGGAAGTGCTGCGCCGGCGCGTTCACGTCACCGACGAACACCATGTTCCACACGTTGCCGGCCCAACTGCCCCAGGTGTCGTTGCGCGACATCCACTGCTGTTGCGAACCGGAGGTGACCTGGCCGCTGATCCGCGAGTCGGACAGGAAGCCGCCGCTGGAGAAACCGTCGCCGGTCGGGTCGAGCTTGAGGTTGCCCCGGATGTCGACGCGGCGCATCGACGCGCCCTGGGACACCGCCCACGTGTCGGTGCCGCTGCTCGGCGTGATCGCCAGGTTGTCGACGCCACGCCAGAAGTTGACCAGCGCGTTGTTGCCGGACGCGTCCGCCGTCACGCCGCCGTTGATGTTGACGTCGTCCGGGTTCTGGCCGAGTCCCTCGATTTCGGTGTAGTAGCCGACGTTCGCGGTGACGTTGTAGGTGCCCGGCTTGAACAGCAACGCGTTGCGCTGCGTGCCGAACTGGTTGTTCGCCTGCGCGTTGAACACCGAGTCCAGCGTGCTCTGGATGTTGGCCGAGGACTGCGACGGGCTGAAGATCGTCACGTTGGGCCCGAAGTTCGGCGTGTCGGAGGTGGGCGGCGGGGGCGGAATCGTCCCGGTCGTCGTTGTGGTCGGTGGGGGAGAGGCGCTGCCGGTGAAGACGCCGAATTCCCAGAGCGAATAGCCGAACTGGGTGCCCCGGGTCGTGCCGAGCATCCGCACGAAGCGGCCGCTACCGGACACGTTCAGGGTTTGCACGCCGCCGCTGCCGGTGGTGGTGGCGAAGATCGTGGTCCACGTGCTGGCGTCGGGCGATGTCTGGATCTGGAACGCCGATGCGAACGCGGCCTCCCAGTTCAGCGTGACCTGGCAGATCGACTGGGTGGATCCGAGGTCGACCTGCAGCCACTGCGGATCACTGAACGCGCTGGACCAACGCGTGCTGGTGTTGCCGTCCACGGCGTTGGACGCCGGGAAGGTCGCGTTCTCGGTGGACGACGCGGTGGCCGGCCGGTTGAGCGCGGCGTCGGTCGTGCCGCAGGCCGCGCCGGTGTTGACCGAGCCGAAGACCTGGAACTCCCAGAGCGAATAGCCGAACTGGGTGGTCCGTGCCGTGCCGAGCATGCGGACGAAGCGGCCGGTGCCGGTGACGTTGAGGGTTTGCACGCCGCCGGTGCCGGTGGTGGTGGCGAAGATCGTGGTCCACGTGTTGGCGTCGGGCGATGTCTGGATCTGGAACGCCGATGCGGACGCGGTTTCCCAGTTCAGCGCGACCTGGCTGATGCTGGCCGTCGACCCGAGGTCGACCTGGAGCCACTGCGGGTCGCTGAACGCGCTGGACCAGCGGGTGCCGGTGTTGCCGTCGGTGGCGTTGGACGCGGGGAAGCTGGCGTTCTCGGTGGACGATGCCGTGGTGGGCTTGCCTTGGGACAGCAGCGTCGCGGCCGCGTGCGCCGGCCCGCCGCCGATGATGACCAGATATGCCGCGAGCAGGAGCGCGGCGACGGCCGCGATGGCGGCCGGCAGTGGAGTCCGGCGCCGCACTGGGCCGGAGTGGGTGACCGTCATTGGTTACTCCGATGCTGATTAAGAGCGCTCTCAGCCGTAGCATGCGTGCCGCTCAAATCCGCGTCAAGGCCACCGACCTGCGCTCTTTCCGCTTCTGAACGTTCGTCTGCAACCGATTCAGCGCAGATCCGCTCCGGTACCGGAACGGTCCCAGCTTGTTGAAAACCCAGGATCAAGAAAGCGCTTCCAAATGTACGGCACACACAACAGGGGTCCGGGCCGTTGTCGGCCCGGACCCCTGTTGTCGGAGTTGGTCAGGAGGAGCGACGGCGCAGCCGGGTCAGCGCCAGCACGCCCCCGCCCGCGAGCACCAGCAGGAGACCGGCCCAGATCAGCCAGTTGTTGCCGAATCCGGTGAAGGCGAGATTCTTGGTGCCGGTACCGGTCGACGTGGTCGTGGCGCCTGCGACCGCGGCGGTGGACGTCGCCGGTGACGGGCCGCCACCGGAGCCGGTCGTGGTGGTCGTCGTGCCGCCGCTACCACCGGATGTGGACGTGGGGGCAGGCGATGTCGTCGTCGTACCGCCACCGCCGCCGTTGCTCTTCGAGACGCAGGCGAACCAGTGGCTGATGGTCGGGATCTGGCCGCCCGGGTTGATCGGCGAGTGCAGGTCGGTCCAGGACGTCAATCCCTGGTACACGTTGTACGCAGGCCCGCCCTTCACGACCACGGCCAGGATGGTGTCACCCGCCGGAATGTCGCTGGCGGTGATCGTAATGTCGGTGCCGGACGCGTCCACGTTCGGGAAGACGACGGTGTCGCCCTGCAGGCCGGCTTCCGCGCAGGTGGTGACGTTGCCAGCGAAGGCGGTCGCGCGGTCGTCACCGGAACTGGGTGGCGGCGCGGGCGCGGCCAGGGCGACGGTGCCGGTCAGCAGGGTCGCGCCGAGCGCGAGGGCGGCCGCTGTCAGCATTCGGCCAGGGCGGGGGGCAGGCATCGGGGCTCCGGGGCTGTTCGATCAACACATCAGGGCTGGACGGATCCTGCCTTACGCGTAAGCCGAACAGCCCAGTAGAATGGCCAATGAGACCAACCTGATACCTGCTCATGGGCGAATGCCACACTCAGGGCAAATCG
>WNGL01012089.1_pt1 | contig 16040 bp, 12 predicted proteins | sample 5400591 | NCBI WGS metagenome assembly WNGL01 (sample SAMN13153377, study PRJNA577476) | soil metagenome | isolation source: 80 cm soil or saprolite under Garry oak tree replicate 1 | place: USA:California | collected 2016-06-15
CCGGCCCGGCGATGTAGCCGTCAAGTGAGACGCCCATCGAATAGGTCACGCTGCGCATCAGAAGTCCTCCTCGGTAACGGGTTCGACAGTACGACCGCCGGACGCCGCAGAACTCATCGCGGCTCGCGGGACAGGGCAAACCAGTTGTGGATCCCGGGCCACACCAGAGGAACCTCGGTATCGACGCCTCGGAGACACGGAATATTTTCCTGGAAACGCGGAATATTCATCAAACCGGCCGTCGGCCACTGTGTGATCCGGCCATCAGGGCGGTCAGGTCGTCCGGGTGCAGGAACGACGGCGGTGGCGGCGGACCCCAGTTGAACAGGCCTAGGGCGCCCCCGAAGGTCTCCGGCGTCCAGACCCGGTCCTCTGGCACGCAGTCCATGTCGGAGTAGTACTCGCTGAACGTGCCCGCGTCCTTGATGTAGTCGCTCGCCTGCAGCCCCAGCCCGTCACGGAAGAATGCCGCGGTGGCATCGAAGTCGGTGGTACCGATCACCACATGGTCGAGCTTGCGCGGACTGACCCGGCCCGTGCGCAAGATCCCTGGGGCGCGAGTTCCGGCCCGCTCTGTCCGGCCGGGACCATTGTAGGGCGTCGGCCCTGTCACGGGCTGCTTCAGCCGCGGCGTGACCTGGAGCACGACCCGGACCCGCGTGGTCTGGTCGCAGGCCGTCAGCGTCCCGGCGGCCGGGTCGGTGGTGGCGTCGATACCCAGCCTGATCAGCCGGGACGCCGCTCGGGCTAGGTCGTCGGCATCGTCCGCGCCGATCCGCAACTCAAGCAGGCGCCGCGTGGGTGCGGTGACGAGCCGGAGCTGGCGGCCGCCGTCGCGGCTGGCGAACCAGCCGTCGCCAGAGTCGGTGAGCCCGAACTCCCGGTAGTAGGCCGCGGTCTCCTCGGGATTGGGCACCCCGAGGGTGAATGACGTCAGCTGGTGCAGGGCCACGGTGTCCTCCAGATGTCAGACGAGCGGCGTTATCTTCTCTTCCACGCCGAGCAGGGCCTTGCCGTACACCTCGTAGCCGATCGTCGGCGAGACCACGGCGTGCCTGGCAGCGACGTTGGCGTCCCGCCAGATCCGTTGGAGCGGGCTCACGTCGGCGAAGCCGCCGGCCCCGTGCGCGTTCATCAAGATGGTGAGCGCCTCGACCACGTTCTGCACCGCGTACCCGGTGTCGGCGCGGGCATCCAGCTCGCCCCCAACGCGCTGCGCATCCTGGATGGTCTGGGCGTGCTCCCGGAGCTGACCGCGCGCGCCGTCCGTCTCCGCCACCTGGTGTTCATGCACGCCGACACCAGCCGGCATCTCACCACCCTGGCCTTCGGCGAGCCGTTCGAGCGGCGCTACGGCTATGCCTACAGCGTCATGCACCGCGGTGACCTGCTGACCGTGCTGCATGAGGCGTGCCAGGCGGACGAGCGCATCACCCTGGAGAGCAGCCGCGAAGTCACCGAGCTCATCGATCATGGCGGCACGGTACAGATCCGCTTCGCCGACGGCGACAGCTATGACTGCGATGCGGTCGTCGGCGCCGACGGCCTGTGGTCGACAGCCCGCCAGCTGATCTGCGACGACCACCCCATCACCGACAAGTTCGTCGCCTATCGCGGCGCCCTGCCGGTAACCGACATAGCACTGCCAGCGGGTGAGGACGGCATTCCGGCCGGGCCGGAGGACGAGATCATCTGGATCGGGCCGTACAAGCACCTAGTGCAGTACCCGATCCGCCGCGGCGAGCTGTACAACCAGGTCGCCGTCTTCCGCAGCTGGCGCTACGCGCGCGAGGCCGAGCTGACCGACAGCTGGGGTACCCCGGCCGAGCTGGAGGAGAGCTTCGCCACCTCGTGCGACCCAGTGCGCGCAGCGGTGGCCCTGGTCAACCGCGACCGCCGGTGGGTGATGTACGACCGGGAACCGCTGGACAACTGGACCACCGGCCGGATCACCTTGCTTGGCGACGCCGCGCACCCCATGGTGCAATATCTCGCGCAGGGCGCATGCCAGGCCATCGAGGACGCCGGCTGCCTGGCCCGCCAGCTCACCGAGTACGACGGCGACATCGTCAAGGCCTTCGCCGCCTATCAGGCCGAACGCATCCCGCGCACCGCGCTGATCCAGCGCGCCGCCCGGACCTGGGGCCTGATCTGGCACGACGACGGCCCGGTCATCCCGTTGCTGCGCGACAAGATCTTCACCCGGCGCGACCGGCACGACTACACCGACCTGGACTGGCTGACACGAAAACTGGGTCCCCGGTGGGCGCGCGGGGACCCAGTTTTCGTCCCACCACGGGAGAGCCACGAAGCGGCGCATGTATTCCTTTACCGGTACCAGGCCGGGCGGCATCTGCGAAGGAGAGTAATGGCTACCACCCGATTCCATGACGACGCCCCGGACGTGGACGGTCTGTACGCCGACCTGGCGGCGGCCGACCTGCAGCCGTTGTGGGTGCAGCCCGGTCTGCTGACCCCGACGCCCAACCGGCACACCCCGGCGGCACTGCGGTTCGTACTGGAAGGCAGCGGGGTGTGGACGCTGGTGAACGGCGATCCGATCCACATGGCAGCGGGTGACCTGGTGCTCACCCCCAGCTGGACGTGGCACGAGCATCACAACCCGGGCGCGGAGCCGATGATCTGGTTCGACGGACTCGACCTCCCCCTGGTGCGGAACCTCGACGCGATGTTCTTCGAACCGGGCAGTGAGGACCTGGCCGGCTACCAGCCAGTCCACGTGTCCCGATCTGAGGACCGCTACGGCAGCGCGGGACTGCTGCCGGCGGCCGATGAGCCGGTCATTGTCCAGGACCCGGCGTCCGGCCGGTTCTCCAGGCTGCTCGCCTACCGCTGGCCATCCGTCGACGCGGTCCTATCCCGGATGATCGAGACCACCGGACGGCGCGCGGCCTCTGTCCGCTACGCCGATCCCGCAACCGGGCGGGATATCATGCCGACGGTGCGCGCGGAAATGCACCGGGTGCTCTCCGGGGGCCGCACTGGGACGGTCCGGACGACCGGCAGCGGGATCTGGGTCGTCTACCGCGGATCGGGCGCGACCGTGATTGACGGGCGCCGCTTCCGCTGGACAGCGGGAGACATGTTCGTCACGCCGTCGTGGGCGGCGGTCGATCACGAGGCCGCCGACGACGCCGACCTGTTCCTCTTTTCCGACCAGCCGACGCTCGACGCGCTCGGCCTCGCCCGCACAGAGAAAGCACCGCAGCAGGACGTGCTGGTGGACGACGCAGGATGACGACCGCGACCCCTGGCAGGGAGCGGCGGGCGGCGGCACCGGCAACCTGCTGCCGGTGCGGGCCAGCTGACGAGGAGAAATGAATGCGACTGGTGAGTTACGACGACGGCCGGGTGGGGTGCCTGGCCGGCAACCAGGTGATCCCCCAGCCGGCCCGGACAATGCGGGACATGATCGCTTCCTGGAATGCCGGAGGGCTGACTGTTACAGACCACGAGGACGCAATCCCGCTCCGCGACGTCCGCCTTCGCGTGCCGGTCCCGTCACCGGCGCGGCAGCCGCAGCGGTGATCGCGCGAATGGATCCTGCCGGACCCGCCGTCTAAGGGCCACGAGGGCGTCCTCAACAGCCATCCGCTTCCCCGCTCACCCGGTAGCGCGCGACCGATTGCCGCGCTTTTTCCATGCCCGCCTGGTCAAGGCCGCCGATCTGCAGCTCGAACCGCAGGTCGCTGCCGGATCGCGGTTCGGTCGCCTCGACGGTGAGCAGCCCGGTCTCCGACATGTAGAAGGTGACCTCGATCGGCGTCTGCGCGGGGAGCCGCGGCGGCAGGTTCCGCAGCATGCCCTCGCCGACCTTCCGGTTCTCGGCCAGATCCTCCGACGCCACCTGTCCGGCCTGCTCCCACACCTCGATTCCGACGAACCGCTGGTTGTCGAGGCTGGTATGGAACGTGAACGGGCCTGTGTCCGTCGGTAGCTCGGTGTTGGCCGGCAGCAGGTGCACGATGATCTGGCGAGCCCGGACCGGATCGGTCAAGGCCAGCGGATCCCGGCCGTCGACCGACTTCACGCCGAACGCGCGCGGCACGACCGTCGCCACCCTGGTGGCGGCCAGACGTTCGGCCTGCGGGAGCGTCAGCCCGGTCATGGCCGCGACCCGCTCCGGCGCGGCCGCTTGCCCGGCTTCCGCGCGGACCGCGCAGACCAGCGCGTACTGCGCGGCGCCTGCAGCCACGGCGAGGTCAGGCTCGTGGTGATGCGCGTCCAGGCCCAGTCGCTCCTTGAGGATCCGGGTGACGGCCTGAGCCCTCGTCATGCCTCCCACCAGCAGGACGTCATCGAACCGGTCCACGCCCTTGCGTTGGGCCTTCGTGATCGTCCGCTCGGTCACCGTGACCGTCCGCTCCAGCAGGCCCGCGGTGAGTTCCTCCACCTTGGCCCGAGTGAGCTCCACCCGCGTGACGGCGCCGCCTGCCCGCATGATGTAGCGCTTGGATTCGGCCATGCTCAGGTCCTTCTTCAGCCGCTCGGCATTGATGAGCAGGTCCTGCCGGAACTGCTTATCCTCGTCGGCGCGGGAGCCGGGATGCTCCCGCATGAACTGACCGAGGCAGTACCCCGCGATCGCCTCGTCCCAGTCCGCGCCACCGAGCCGCGGATCGCCGTCGGTGCAGACGACGGACACCTTGTCGCCGTCCAGCCGGATCACGGTGGTGTCGAACGTTCCGCCACCCAGGTCGTACACCAGGATGTGCCGCAGGCCGCCGGACGAGCGGGTGACAGCCTGATAGTGCAGGGCGGCCGCGACCGGCTCGGCGAGCACGTCGAGCACCACGAGGCCCGCCAGCTTTCCCGCGCGCCTGGTGGCCTCCTGCTCGGCGACCCCGAAATACGCCGGAACGGTGATCACCACGTCCCGGACTTCCTCGCCCGTGTTCTCCCGCACGGCGCGGGCCAGTTCGGACAGGATCAGCGCGGACACGGTCTCCGGCGTGTGCCGTTCGCCGTGGTAGGTGTACTCCGCGTCCGTCCCCATGTCGCGTTTCACGCACTGGGCCACGAGGTCGGGCGCGATCAGCGCGTGGTCCTTCGCCGCCCGCCCCACGATCGCGTGCTCGCGCGACTCGAAGTACACCGCGGACGGCGTGAGGTCCTCTCCGATCGCGCTCTTGATAATCACAGGCCTGCCCGCGCCGTCAATGCGCGCCACACAGGAGTGAGTGGTGCCGAGGTCGATTCCGAAAGCCATGTCACCTCACAGGGGTTGGTCAGCGGGCACGGTCACCGGCCCTGGTACGAGAAGCCGGCCCAGGCCTCGGGACTGGCGTACGGGTTGACGCCGGACTCGCGCGCCAAGGCGGCCTCCTGCCGGATCGCGTCCGGGAGTCCGCCTGGTACGTCGCGTGCGGTGTCGAGCATCCACAACTGGGTCTCGCGTAGCGCGCTGGCCGGGCTCGGGTGGCTGCCGTTCAGGAAGTGGTGGAACAGGGTCATGAACACCGCGGTCTCGGCTTCTCCGACCATCCAGCCCGCTCCGACGACCCCGATGGCGCCGGCGGACAGGAACGCTGTGATGAGCGTGAGCGCCTCGTCGTAGTCGGTTTCGGTCGCGCTGCTGAAGCAGGAGGCCAGGACGACCAGGCCGCCGGCGGCCGCGCCGGGCGCGTTCCTTCCCTGCCTGGCCCGCTGGAGGATGTCCCGTACCTCAATCCTGATCCTTTCGCCGTCCTTGCCGGCGCCGAGCAGAAGGCTGGAGTTGAGGACGGGCACCTCCACCTCTCCGTGACAGCCGATGTGCAGTAGCGAGGCCCCCGGATGGCCCGCGTGCGGCAGGGCGGCGAGCACGTCGCCCGGTGTCGCGGCGGCCGCGCCCGGCACCGCCACGTCCAACCGGGTGTGCGCGTGGCCGAATACCTTAGCCTTCGCGTAGTGGTCGGCCTGCAGGCCGGCGACACCCACCGCCGTGATGTACAGCGAGGGCGAGGAATCGGAGATGAGCACCGGCTCCTCCGCCCACGGCCGGGGGCGGCGCCGGGCCGCGTCGACGAACTGACGCGCCGAGGCCGCGTAGGAGATGATCGCCCCCTGGCAGGCGTACCTGAGGTCGCCCGGGCAGCGCGCCGCGTGCCAGGGCACCAGGCCCAGCTCTGCGCCCGGCACCAGGACGATGCGCGGTTCCCTCCCGGCGCCGGCCGGGACGGCGCTGAACACTCGCCCGAGGGCGACCCGCCACGCCCAGTCGCACAGCGCGCCCAGAGCAGCCAGCCAGAATGGCCTGGCGGCCGCCCCGGGCTGTCAGCCCCGGCTTTCAGCCCGGGAAGCGGCAGCATCAGGACCGCCGCGTCCCGGTCAACGAGCACGGCGAGGCCGTGTCCGCACTCTTCCTGCGGGAGCAGGTAGACCAGTGCGTCCGCGCCGACATGGGTGAGCGTGGCGGCGATGTCTGCGGCGGACGGAGGGGACAGCAGCCGGGCTTGGGCCGGAGACTGCTCGAGGGCCAGCATCGTCCGGTACCGCAGGTCGCTGTCGTCGGCCGCCGCGCTCACCCACTCCTCCGCCAGGTCGGCGTGACCCGACTCCCGCAGCGCGGTTTCCACCCCGGCGCCGGACGAGGCGGCGTGCAGCACCATGCCGCGGCCGAGTTCGAGCGCGCTCACGGCCTCGGTGGCCCGGTCATGCTCCAGGAGCCAGCGGGCCATCTCGGTCGCCTCGTTGGTCCCCTGCCGCGCCCGGTAGAGAGCGTTCTCGTCGGTGTCCTGCATGAGCACGTCACCGACGAGCTCTTGCAGGCCCGCGAGCCCGAGTGCGGCTGCCCGGTCGACGTCACCGCGTGCCTGGTCGCCTCGCGCGCGGTAGGCGCTGGCGAGCCGCTGTAGGACACTGGCCGCATTCGGGCTGCCCGGCTCCTGCTCGACCGCGCGCCGGGCCTCCTCCAGCCGGTCGATCGCGTTGCTGAGGTCTCGCTGGCTCCCGGTGAGGGCGTGCCGGGTGAGCAGCGCGAATCCGTGCCCCTCCAGCAGCTGGGTACGCTCGCGGGCCGCCAAGCCGGGCACCGAGGACGCATTCGCCAGCGCGGGGATCGCGCGGTTGATCAGCTCGTGGTCATGTGCGGCGAGTCCGCGGAGCATGAGACCCCCGGCGCCCTGCGCCAGCAGCAGCGGGTACTCGGGATGGTCACTGCCGATCTGCTCGGCCGTGGCCAGCATGACGTCAAAGGCCGCCTTCTCATCGGCTCCGACGAACATGCCTTCCGCCGGAGCCGCCATCCTTGCCTGCATGGTCCGTGCCGTCTGGATTGTAGAGATCATGAAAGACGACACCGGGTTGTCTGAGCCGACGAGCTCGACCGCCCGCTCCAGGCAGGCGAGAGCCTCCGGCAGCCGCGCCGAGTCGCGATCGTAGTAGTAGCGCAGGACCGTGAGGTGCCCGCGCAAGAACAGCAAGGAGCCGTGGCCGGGGGTTCCTTCCGCGTAGGGGCCGGCCGGATCGATCGCCTCGAAGGCCCGGCGGACATACTCGTCCGCCTGGTCTAGGTGGCGTATCTCGCCGCCCATGCCATGGAGGTCGACTAAGGCGAATCCCACGCTGGCGAACAGGTACGGCCGCCACGGGTTGTCGGCCGGCACCGAGTCCGCGAGGCTCATCAGCCCGGCGATGGCGCTGTCGGCGAGGTCCCGCCGGTGCTCCATGTTGGCTCGCAGCGATGCCATGGCCAAGTACATGCACTGGGCCATGGGCCGCACAGGATCATCTGGCGCGAGTCGGCCGATCACCTGTTCCAGCTGCGCCGACAGCCGGTGCTGCTTCAGCACGGACCGGTGTGACGCTCCCGCGCCCAGTACCTGCAGGCCGATCGTGGCCACTGTGCGGGCTGCCTCCGGGTCACCGCTCGGCATGCGGTCAAGCGCCGTCACGATGTCTTCGAGCCGCCCCGCGGGATCATCCGCCGTGAGCAACGGATCTGCCGGCTCCCTATCCTGGACGTCGTCAGTCACGGTCTATCCCCCCAGCCGGACGAAATACCGCATAATTCGACCGGGCACCACGATACCCGCATGGCCGCGGGAAAAGACCACCTGGTCAAATTGCGTAATTTATCCGTTTTGACGCTCACCGCGAGCGCTTGTTGCGGTCCGGGCTGGTGCTTGCCATGCTCGGTAGTGTGGCTGAATTTCCGAGCCCGCGGGAGCCGCGGCTGGCTGACCGGCCGGAACCTGGGCCTTATCCGGGCGAATTCCCGCCGGCTTCCGCCCAGCGGACACCATAGCCGAGGCCCGGCCGCATGTCGCGGAAGCTGATCGTGATCTCGCCGAAGCGATCCGGGATCACGGTTTCTGCTGTCGGCGCGCCCTGGTATATCCGCGCGGCCGGAGCGTCGCGGAGGATCCAGACGCATTCCGGCGGGCGGTCAGGGTTGAACCGCACCCGCAGCTCGAAATAGTCGCTGCGCCGGTACGGGACGTGCACGTAATGCGGCGTCATGCGCTGGCCCGGCGGTATCGTCAGCCGCATGGCGTACTCATGGCGCTCGCCGGCGCGCAGCGGCCTGGGCAGGATGATCACACTCTGGAAATAGCCGTCATCGGGCTGCCTGCGGCGTTCGACCGACCCGCCATAGAGCAGCTCCGATGCCAGTTCGCGGTCCTGACCGGCGTCCTGTGGAGGGCGAGGAAGGCTGACCGAGGTCACGATCTCGCTCAGGCCGTCGGCGGTGGCCACCACGACCCGGCGCTCGAAAGCCTCGATAGGGTCGGCGTCCAAGCGCAGGAGCGCGCTGAACGACTCGGTGAACCAGCCGTTCGCCTCATCGGCGTCCCAGGCGGGAGGCGAGACGGCGCCCAGGTTACCCAGCTGCGGCCCGCGGGCCCACGGCGGCGCCACCGACCGGCTGACCCCGGATGGGACTCCCCCGTCCAGCAGACGCCTGACCTGCGTCCAGTACTCCCGCCACTGTCGCAGGTCGCCTTCGCAGGCTCGGACGAACGCTAAGGTGACCTTCAGGGTGGGCAGCCGCTTGCCAGCGGCGGCGCTCTGCACCGTGCTGGTCGCATACCGGGACTTCCTGCCGAGCTGGTCGTAGGTCAGGCCCGAGCGTCTGCGCAGATCACGAAGCCAGAACGCGAACTCGCGCACCGGCGAGCCGTCCCGGTCCAGCGGCTTCTGCGGGCGTCCCATATCCACAGTCCTCCACGCTGGCAGTCACGCTTTCACCCGAAGTTTTCCACAAATCACCCGGTTTTACACGCTGAACTGGCAGTTCTTTTCCTGGACGACCAACGGGTTTGCGACATTTTCCCTAAAAGTCTTGCCTATCACCACGTGACCGGCATAGAAATATACGGTCCATGCATGCCATGGGAGATGGTCGGCAAGGACGTCTAGGGCGGCACGCTTAATCCTCGGCATGGCTTACGCACCGCGCGGGTCATGCACGGCGTGGGGGGTGGCATTGGTGATTATCGGCTGACGCTGTACGGCGCGCTGGCCTACGCGCTCAATCACGCTGCGCTGGCCGGCCCGTCGACGAATCCATATTTGTCACACTTGCCCCATTTCCCGCAATCGGGAATTTACGCATTCAATCAGGTGCGTTGCCGTGAGTTTCTACCGGGATGCCCGGGCATTCGCCACATGATCGCAGACGCGCGTGAGCTTCCCCTAGCGGCGGTCGGGCGGGCGTGACACGAGTTTGCTGCGAACAGCAGGAAGGAGCAGACGTGACACCGGAGACCAGTTCGGTCAGGGAGCTGGAAGAAGCGGGCATCTCGGAGGTAGTGGCTGACGCTGACTCCGGCGGCGCTGACCAGGCGGCGCCGGGAAGCGGAGATGGCGCGGCGGAGACCGGAGGGGAACGATCCGAGAGCCGCGTGATGGGCGAGATTCACGGAGCGCTGCGAGACCTCGCCGATTCGTCCCAGCGCTACCACGCCCGGGCTGAGCAGCGCGAAGGCGTCATCGACCACCTGCGGTCCGAAGTGGAAGTGCTCCGCAGGGGGGAACGGCGCGGATTGCTCCGCCCGCTGCTGACCGACGTGTGCCGGCTCCGCAATGACCTGCTGAGGCAGGCAGCCGATCTGCCCGCGGACTACGACGCGGCCAAGGCGGCGGAATTGCTGCTTTCTTACGCGGAAAGCATCCAGCTCACGCTGGAGAGCAACGGGGTTATCACCTACGCACCCGATGACGGTGAGCCGTTCGACCCGCGGATGCACCGCCGCGTGGCCGGCCAGGCCTCGGCCGATCCCGCCCTGACGGGCCGGATCGCTCACGTGCGGCACGACGGCTACCTGGACATCGAGGCGAACAGTCCGATTGCGCCCGCGGAGGTCACCGTATTCGCGGCCACGAAGGGAGAACAGTGAACGAGCCGCAGCAGGGAATCTTCGGCATCGACCTCGGCACCACCTATTCGGTGGTGGCCTACATCGATGAGACGGGCCGCCCGGCGGTCACCCGGAACAGCTACGGCGATGACACGACGCCGTCGGTGGTGTACTTCGAGAGCGAGACCAACGTCGTGGTGGGCAAGGTCGCCAAGGAGTCGGCCGGGGTCTCCCCTGATCAGGTGGTCTCGCTGATCAAGCGGGAGATGGGCTCCAAGGACTACAGCCGGGCGTTCTTCGGCAAGGAGTACACGCCGCCGTCGGTCTCCGCGCTGATCCTGGGCGCGCTGGCCAAGGACGCGGCCGAGGCCACCGGGCGGTCTGTGCATGAGGTCGTGATCACCGTGCCGGCCTACTTCGGCCTGCTGGAGAAGGACGCCACCAAGAAGGCCGGGGAGATCGCGGGACTGAAGGTCATCGGGATCGTCCCGGAACCGGTCGCCGCGGCCTTGCACTACGGAGTGACCGGCAGCGCGGACGGGACCACGTTCCTGGTCTATGACCTGGGCGGCGGCACGTTCGACATCAGCCTGATCAAGATGACCGAGGATGTCATCGAGGTGCTCGCGGTCGGCGGCAACCACATCCTGGGCGGTGCCGACTGGGACGAGAAGCTGTTCGACCACATCATCGCGCAGACCGTCGAGCAGACCGGCGACGACTCGATCCTGGACGACGAGGGGGTGCTGCAGGAACTTCGGATGCTGGCCGAGAACACCAAGCAGGCGCTGTCCAAGGCCGAATCCAAGACCATCATCCACCGCCACACCGGCACCGCGGTCAAGATCGTCGTCACCCGCCAGCAGTTCGAGGAGATGACCGCCGAACTGCTCGAGGAGACCATCCGCATCACCGACCGCACACTGACAGAAGCGGACAAGCTATATCCCGGGGTCAGGGGCAGGATCAGCGAGCTGCTGCTTGTCGGCGGGTCCAGCTGGATGCCCGCTGTGGCCGACCGGCTCAGGCGGGAGTACCCCTGGAACCCCAAGCTCGCCGACCCCAACCTCGCCGTGGCCAAGGGCGCCGCGCTGTACGCGGCGGGCCAGACCGTCCGCTTCGTCGAGGCCGGCGCCGAGGGCAGCCAGTCCGCGGACACCGCCGCCGACCCGGCCGCCAGCCTGGCCCCCGGCCCGGTGACCCCCGAGGCCGTCCGGGCCGTCGCCGCCCGGACCGGCCTGGACGAGGAGCAGGTCGAGAAGTTCGCGAAGAAGACGGTGGTCAACGTGCTGCCGAAGGCGGTGGGCATCAAGCTCCTGGACACCAGCAGGCCGAACTGGGAAGACGACCCCGACGGCGCGTCGTACATCAAGCACGTCATCGCGGCGCAGACCCAGCTGCCCTTCCGGGCCGAGAAGTTCACGCCCAGCACAGCGGTCGCGCGCCAGGAGTCGATCGAGATCGAAATCTGGGAGCAGGCCGGGGCCGTCCCCGACGGTGAGCTGTCGGCCAACCACCGCGTCGACGACGCCGGGGTGATCGAGGGCCTGGCGCCGTTCGCCCTGCCCGCCGGATCACCCGTGGACATTACCATGGGCGTCGACGCGGAGGGCACGGTCAGCCTGGTCGCCGTCGAGCCGACGAGCGGCAAAGAGCTCGAGATGTCGGTCCGGATCAGCGTCCTGTCCGAGGAGCAGATGGCCGAGGCGAAGGCCAACGTAGCCAGCCTGGCCCTGAGCACATAGCCGGCCCATGCATTTCGACGAGAAGCGGTACGAGGAATTCCTCATCCGGCATCGCCGTAACCGCACCAACCCCGATGACCTGATGGAGCGGTACGCCATCACCCTCCCCGCCACCGACGCGGAAATCGCCGCCCAGGTCAAAGCGGTGCGTGGCTACTGGAACAGGATCTGCCTGGGAAACTCCCGTGCGTCCGGTGTGGCCAAATGGTGCCGGACGCAGGATGAGGTGCTCGCCCGCCAGCCCGGCACGAAGCTGGAGTCCAGCGCGTGGTGGCGGCGGCAGCAGGCGGAACGCGACTCGGCGGCCGCGTCGTCGATCCAGAGCGTGGCCGAGGACCTCAGGCAGAACTACGGCTCGCTTGGTGTCGTGACCAGCGGCACCCTGGACAGGTTCGCCGCCAGCGGGAGCCTGACCTCGGCTCAGGCCGAGGAGGCCGCCCAACGGGCTGGCCTCACGGTAATCGGCAAAGATGTCTCGCTGCCCGACGCGGCGCCGCTCCCCAACTTCGGGCAGCTGGTCCGGGAGATGGGCGAGTGCGGGGCGGCCTCGGTCCCGGATTTGGTTCACCCCGGCTCGGGGCCGTTCAGCATCGTCGAGCGGTACGAGTGCGCGAGTGACAAGAGCAAGCGGCTGGACACCGTGGCGGTCACGAAACAGAGCGACGAGGTCGAGAAGCGCGGCGTGTCGGGAGCCGACAACGCGCGGATGCGGGCGCTGCGCATCCTGCGCAAGGCCGACAGCGACGGGGTGAAGCTGCGCGACGTGGCGCTCTACCACCTGGTGGATGCCGTCAGCGGAGCGCCGACGTCCACGTCGGCCAAGACGATGCTGGAAAAGCTCGGCGTGTCGGCCCAGGACGCCGCCGTCATCGCGGTACTGCTCGCGGAACGGCGCACCGCGACGACGACGACCGGCCTGGTCAAGGTCATTAACCTGCTCGACGCCGGGCAACTGCGCGAGGCCAGGGCGGCCGCGCAGAACCTTACGGCCGGCTCGGACATGGCCACGGAGGCGCTGCAGCGAGTCCAGGCCGCCCAGGAGCGACTTGACCAGCTCCTGGGGCAAGCCAAGGCGGCGGTGAGCGCGGCCGACGAGGCGCGCGCCGAGGCCCTGCTCAAAGACGTGGCGCTGATCAGCGCCGAGGACGCCGCCTCCCTGCTGGCCACGCTCCCGCCCGCGCCGCCCGAGGACCTGCGCGCCTCCCAGGACGGCGCCGAGGTCAAGCTGTTCTGGCGGTCCGGCCCCGGGCATGACGAGGACACCGGCTATGTCGTCCGCCGGACACGGCAGCGCCCGCCCGCCGCCCCCACGGACGGCGACCAGGTGTACGAGGGCAAGGGCAGTACCTGCTCCGACCCTCAAGCTCCCATCGCGCGCCCGGCCCAGTACGGCGTGTTCGCACTGGGCCGGGACAGCCGCCCGCCCTCCCGCCCCGCCACCATCTCCGTCACGCTGCTCCCGCCGGTGACGCGGCTCAAGGCCGAGGTCGGGCCGGCCACGATCTCGCTGCACTGGTCCGCACGGCCGGACGCGGAGGTCCGGGTCACGCGTGCGGCGGACACGGGCGCGCCGGTGCCGGTGCCGGTGACCGGCAGCGGGTGCCACGTCACCGGGCTGCCTGAGGGGAAGATGCAGCACTTCGAGGTCGTGGCGGTCTACCGCGGCCCAGGCGGCGCCGAGGCGCGCTCGGTGGCCGAGCAGATCAGCGTAACCCCGCGGGCGGAGGCCAGCCCGGTGCCGAAGCTGACCGCCCGCCTGGCCGAGTCGGGCGGGGTGGTCCGGGTCCGGGTGACCTGGCCGCGGGTCGACAACTCAGACGTCAAGATCATGCGTTCCGACGCCGAACCGCCCTGGCCGTTCGGGACGATCATCACGGCGGAGGAGATGGCGCAGGCCGGCCAGGAACTGACCGGCCGCGTCATCACCACGGGGAAAGAGACCGGCCTGGAGACCGACCTGCCGGGCGGGGTCCACCACCTCGTGCCGCTATCGGTCGGCGGCACGGGCGTCGCCGTCGGCCGGGCCACAGCGGTCGCCGTGACCGATCCGGTCCGCCAGCTCATCGCCACCCCGTTCGCGGACGAGGCCAGGGTGTCCTGGCAGTGGCCGGCTACCGCGCAGATGGCCGAGGTGAACTGGGCGCTCGACGGCGAGGAAGACTTCTACCTCATCACCCAGGCCGAGTACCGGGCCAACGGGGGGGCGCGCGTTCCGCTCGGCGCCGGACCGTGCCAGGTGGACGTGCGCGCCGTCATCATGGTCGGCGGCAAGCCGTATACCTCGCCGCCGGTGTCCACGGTGGTCAGCCAGGTGCTGGATGTCCCGGTCGGCTACCAGGTCTCCGGCCCGCCTGCGGTCGGCCCGTTCGGCGGGCGGGTGAAGAAGGTGGTGTTCACCGCCGACCAGGGCTGCTCCGACGTCCAGGTACGGATGGTGGCCTCGCCGGGCCGGGTGATGCCCATGAAGGCGACCGAGGGCGTCCCGGTCCTCGAGATCGTGCTCAGCCTCGCGGCCGGCGTCCCCGAGGAGCACAAGATCACCGTCCCGAAGCTGGTCAAGCGCCCGTTCTGGGTGCGGTGTTTCGTCGTCGCCGGGCAGGCCCGACTCATTGACCCGCCCATCAGCTGCCTCAAGGAGACGTGATGGCCACCATTACGGCGTGCCCGTTCTGCTTCCACAAGATCGACTCCTCGCGCCTGGCCTACCAGTGCTCGGGACGCGGGAACAAAACCTGCGAGCGGGCACCGGACGCGGACCGGAAGAAGCTGACCGGCAACCCGGTGGCGACGTTCTGCACGTTCCTGCCCGAGCCTGGGCGCGGGCCCGCCGTCATCCAGGGAAACGCGCCGTCCGCCCTGTGCCCGAAGTGCGGCGGCACTTCCAGGCGGCGGGCCTGCCCGAAGTGCCACACCGCGCTGCCGATCGACTTCGTCGGCACCAAGAACCCGATGATCGGCTTGGTGGGGTCGAAGGGCAGCGGCAAGACGGTGCTGATGACGGTCCTGGTCAGGCAGATGCGGGAGGTCGTCGGGCGCCGCTACGACGCGGACATCAGGATCGCCACCGACAACCCCGACGGGCACCAGGGGATGAGCGAATACCAGGCCAGCCGGGAACGGCCGCTGTACAGCGAGCGCTCGCTGCCCGCCGGCACCAGCACCTTCGCCTTCCGGAAGTACGCCACGCCGATCGTGCTGCGCTGGCGTCAGGAGAAGTCCGGGCGCTTCGGCACCTCGCTGAAGTCCACCATGCTGTCCCTCGTCGACAGCGCGGGTGAGGACCTGAACAACCAGGAGACCGCCTTCACCCTGCAGTACCTGTCCATCTGCGACTCGCTGATCATCACGCTGGACCCGTTCGCGCTGCCCGGTGCGCGTGACCGGCTCAAGCTGCCGAAGGAAGCGACGCAGGTCGGCGACGACGTGCCGCTCGACGTCGTGGACCGCATCACCCAGATCCTGCGCACCGAGCACGAGGTCAGGAACAACAGGAAGATCAAGATCCCGATTGCCATCGTGTTCACCAAGATCGACGCGTTCTACCCGACGCTCGACCCGCAGAACCGGATCATGGCGGCCGCCCCGGCCGCCCCGTGGTACGACGAGGCGGACGGCCAGGCCGTGCACGAGCACATGCTGGCGCTGCTGCGCGAATGGCACGCCGAGAACATCGACACGCAGCTGCGTAACAACTACGCGGACTACCGCTACTTCGGCGTGTCCGCGCTCGGCGCCGAGCCCGACTACGCGGACTATAAGGTGGCCGCGGGCGGGGTGCAGCCGCACCGGGTCGAGGACCCCGTGCTGTGGCTGCTGTCCAAGGCCGGAACGGTGCGGTCGGCATGACGGTTGACGCCTTTGACCGGCTGCTGTACACCGACTGCCTGCCCGGCACCGGCCGCGGCGGCGGCGGCGGATTCCAGGTACAGGCCCAGTCGTCAGGGGTAGACCCGGCCCAGTCCGAGCTGGCGGTCGGCATACTGCTCTACGA
>WNGL01004858.1_pt1 | contig 16039 bp, 17 predicted proteins | sample 5400591 | NCBI WGS metagenome assembly WNGL01 (sample SAMN13153377, study PRJNA577476) | soil metagenome | isolation source: 80 cm soil or saprolite under Garry oak tree replicate 1 | place: USA:California | collected 2016-06-15
GTCGAGAACCATGCGCGTTATGTGCTGCTCTAGGAGGCGCTTGACAAGCAGTCCCTTGGGATACCAGCGAAGGTTCCCCGCATCGGAGGCGGACTCGTAGTCAACGAGTTCATGCTCGCGCATCAGCCTGATGTGAGGCGGCGCTTCCTCCGCGATGCGAGTGCCCTCTCGCTCGTAGGCGTAGAGGTCACTTAGTCCCTCGTCCTTGCGGAAGCCGAACTCGTCGGCCAAGACGAACGAGCCATCCGGCTGGTAGATGCGCCATTCAGATTCAAGCGTCTTCTCAGCTGCGAGGGCACGCGACTCCGCAATGGACGGGTCTTTAGCTGCTTCTCCGACCTCAGGAGGAACGATCGTCATAGCCAGTTCCGAGAGCGGATGTCCCTTGCCGGCTATGTTGAAGGCCTTGTAGAAGCCGAACGGTGCCCTGTGCGTTTCGTATTTGCGGTCGGCCCGCAACTGTCCGACGATCGTATCAATGATCTCGGCAGCAATTCTCGGCCGGGCGAGACTGCTCGAAAGGTGCGCGTACGGGTAGACCATGAGGCGGTCCGTTCCTACCTTGGCTGCCGTCTCACGAATGCGGTCGGCAGCCTCGACAGCGATATCGCGGGGAGCGGACTCGTCTGCCTTCTCAGCGCTTACGAAAGTTACGAGCACATCTTTGAGATGCGCGGACTCCTCGGTGCGGGATAGCTCGCTCGTCGATTCCGTAGCCTTGCTTCTTCCGGTAACCTCGAAAGAGAAGCGGTCGGCATGAATCATCAGCAATCGCACAAGCACTCCCAGTCAGTTCGAGCGCGCGGTCCGTGCAGCATACGCCGTGTGTGGTGACCAGTACCCGGGAAGTCGAGACACCGGGGGACGTCGGCGGCACGGGACCAGCCCGCCCGCCTGTCACCAGAAGCCGGACTGAGTGGGACGATGTCGCCGTCCGCGACGACATGGAACGAGTAACCGGGCGGTATCGCGGTCAGGTTCCGCCTCGGGGTCGGCAGCCTGCGCAGGTGGCTGGTCACCTCCGGCCAGCGCCGAACACGGTGAACAGCACCAAGACGAGGGTGGTGACGGCCAAGATACCGTGGGCGATGACGACCGGCAGCGGGAAGTTCCGTTCCGGAGGGACAGCAGTTCTCCTGGTCAGCGACGGACCAGGAGAAACGATGGCGCGGTACACGCGGATCCAGCGCGCCGCCATGATCAAGCCCAGGACGGCGACGGTGCCCAGGACGGCGACCGCGGCCCAGGCCAGCCGCTCCTCATCTAGCAAAAGGTAGCCGATCCACAACATCAGGCCACCCATGGCCAGCAGCGCGTGAGCGGAAATCACCGGCACGGGCAAGCGGGTCGCAGCCGCGCTCTGGAACTCGCGGTCGTACTCGATGATCCAGATAACCAGAAGAATGAGACCAGCGAGCATGGTGCTCATCCAGGTGAACAAGGCGACGACGCTCATCTGGAGATCCTCTCTGACTCTGACGCTCTGGATCTCGTCTCTGACGCCTGGGCGCGCGTACCGGGGCTTTCAGTCCGCATCTGGTTGGTTGTGAGCTGCTAGTTGAGGTTGAGGGTCAGCGGCGGGGTCGAACGGCCGACCTTCCGCTTCAGGGGAGCGACGACCAGGTGACGCTGCATATAGCCGAAAGAGTGTAGCCGACATGTTTCCCGCTCTTGGACCGGATATGGATCACGCCGTCCACTGAGCAAGCCGTATCCAGGAGACTGCGATGACGTCGGACGACTTCACCCACCACACCGCCCCCACCACCGCGGGGCGGATCCACTACGTCCGCGGCGGCAGCGGCCCCCTTCTGCTGTTCCTGCACGGATGGCCGCAGACCTGGTTCGAGTGGCGACGGGATGCTGGTGGTTAATTCGCGCCCGGGTAGAGCTGGCCAGACGGGACGATCTGCACCCCGAGCGGCATCAGCGAGATCGGGATCATCTTGAAGTTCGCCAGCCCGAGCGGGATACCGATGATCGTCAGGCACAGCGTGATGCCGCTCATCACGTGCCCGATCGCCAGCCACCAACCGATCAGGATGATCCAGATGATGTTGCCGATCAGGGAGGCGACGCCGGCGTCCTGTCGCGGCTCGATCGAGCGGCCGAACGGCCACAGCACATAGCCGGCGATCCGGAACGCGGCGATCCCGAACGGGATCGTGATGATCAGGACGAAGCAGATGAGCCCCGCCAGCGCGTACGCGATCGCCATCCACCACCCGCAGAGGACCAGCCAGATGATGTTGAGGATTAGCCTCATGATCGTCTCGTACCCGCGGGCACCGCTGCCGACGCATCAGCGGCGAGATGCTACTAATCGACGCGAGACCCCGGGCCTCAATGGCGACGTGTCCCGGTGAGAGCCGTGCCTTCATTCAGTTCAGCGGGCAAAGATCCCGCCGGCGGCAAGAGCAGGAAGAAGTCCCGCCAGCGGCTGATCTCATCCCATCCCGGCGCGGCGACCGCCCACGGCCTAGCCAGGTCGATGAGCGCCTTCTTCAGATCGTCGGCGGAGGACCTTGCCGCGTCGCGGACAGCGGTGGCCGTGTCCAGGTTGGCTCGCAGGAGCAGGTACAGCAGGCTGGCGACTCGCTGCTCCCGCTTGGCCGGGGCTTGCGCACCCGCCAAGTCCGTGGTCACGCCTTGGACCTGCCGGTGCAGATGAGCCAGTTCCAGCAGGCGTACGGCTTCACCTGCCACGATCCCCAGGTCGGCGATCAGGTCCGCGCCGGGGGTCCGGCTTAGGTCCGTGGCGGTGTGAATACCGCACCGCTCAAGCGCGTCGCGGTGTCCGGCCAGCGGGGCCAGGGCCAGGAAATCGGGCGGGACGGGCTCGCCGATCAGGCGCTTGAACCGCTCGGCCACTCTGGCCGCAACTCCGGCTTGGCCGGCGCCGCCTAGACGCTCCATTATCTTGTCAACATCATGGAGCGACGCGAACGACGGATCGGATCGGGCCCAGGTCCGGGCCGCTGGCTGCACGACGGCGGCTTCAAGCTCGTTCAGGGCTTCGGAATACCGCCTTTCCTGGTCCGACTCGCCTGGGATACGCGGGACCAGCCCGCAGGCGTGCTCATACCGCGTTAGCAGGTTGACATTTCCGACGCGGCCGATTAGCGGATCGACATCGCTGATGCTCTCCTCGGGGAACGGGTCGGTGAAGCGGCCCCGCCACTCGACGGTGAGGGCCCAGGCGAGGCAGGCCGCTGCGCATTCCATCTCCTCGCACAGGTCAGGGCAGGCCTTCTGGGTCGCCCCATCGTTGAACAGCAAACGCAACTCGATCGCTTGCTTGGCCGCTCGCTTAATCGCATACCGGGCCAGCGCCTGCTGGGTGTCGGCCGGCCAGCAGGTTGAATCCTCACGGGGTTCCGGCTCGAAGGACGATGCGTAGTTCCCCCAGGCGGCGAGCAGGTTGAAGCGTAGCCGCATCTCGAGCGGTCGTAGCCCCAGTTGGGCGGACGGGCTCTCTTTCATGTCCCCGCGTATGCAGGTGAGCAGACCGCTGAGCTTGCGCGCAACCCGCCTGACCTCCGGCGGATCAGTCGCGCTTTGGGACTCCGCGAAGAGCCGGGCCAGCCGAACGGCCCGGTTCCTGCAGTCCAGGGCCTCGGTGCGCACGAGCAGGTCGTGCCGGTCCTGGTCGCTCAGATGGGTGCCCCGATCGGCGGCTATGACCTGGAGGGCGACGCTGCGCCACGCGGTGGCGCCAACCAGGCCGGCTTTGAGATGTGCGTAACGCTCGGACAGGGTGAGCAGGATGAAGGCCGCGGCCGCGATGCGTAGTTCTGCGGTCCAGTCGGCCGGGGTATCCGCCCCGGGCAGCCGTTGCGGCAGCCAGAGCTCTCGTGACCGGATGACCTCAGCCGCCGCCAGTTTCCCGTTACGCCTTATCGAGACGATGACGCTGCCGTCGGCCTGCTCCCAGACGTCCACACCCCACGGCGTCGCCGGCTTGAACAGGGAGAGAGCCAGGCTTCCGAGCTTGTTCAGGATTCCCTCCGGGAGCAGGCCCAGCGTGTCGCCGGACAGCGTGCTCACATCTGTCTGCTGGGTGATCTGGAACCCGCTAGGCGCGGCGCCACCCAGCGCGTGCAACCGGGCCCGGACAAAGGCGCCCAGGCCGACGTCGTCGGCGCCCGTCTTGTCGTGGCCCCGGATGACCAGCCCGATTCCGACACCGCGGGCCCGGCCGGTGATCAGGAAGCCGAGGCCGGCCAGCAGCACGGCCTGAGCCGCCCGAACTGGTTGCCCGTTGAGCCACGGCTCCCGGGAGAGAACCGCTCCCATCATGTTGACCAGGAGCACTGCGCCTGCCACCAGGGATGCTTCCAGGCAGAGATCGTACGGGTCGGCGATGGAATGGCCAGTGACGGAAAAAAGTACCAGGACGGTGGCGGCGCCTACGGATCCCAGGACGATCGACACATCTGAGGACGATGACGCGAGCGAAACGGGCATCGGCGTGCGGCCGATCGGAAACATGACAGCCGCTTCTACCGATGACCAGAACAGGCAGCCGATGCCCACCAGGTACATGAGGCGCATGCCTAGGCGGGGCCATTTCTCGGCTGACCGGGGTCCCTTCGCCTCTACACTGACCAGAAGAGAGGTCCATAGACGAGTGGCTGCCAGCAAGACCGCAAACACGACTAGGGCCGGGGTTCCGAACTCCAGAAGCGGCTTCACCCAGTACGAAAAGAAGTGGTTCCAGTCGTCGGCGATGGCGCTCGGCGTCAGGGCGACGACCGGCTGCCCGGTTGCCAAGTTCAACGCGCGCTCCGTCTCCGCAGCGATACAGCAGAGCCTGCCGGCATGGGCCGACTGCCCGCCTAAGGCGGGTATCATCGATCGGCCAGTTCCTCGACGGTTATCTCGACCGCCCCTTTGTTGTTGAAATACATGAACCAGACGTCATTAGCGAAGCACCACAGTTTCCCGTCTCGGCGGGCCCGGTAAGTGAGGTCCTCACCGATGACGAAGCGGCGTGCGAACAGGAAACGCTGGGCACCGATGAGGGCGAACCAGTTGGCATGCCATTTACGGCGCAGCGGCTCAGCGATCCGGAGTACCAGGCTGTTACTGGCGTAGCCGCCGGGCCCGCACGGCGTGTCCTTGTCCTTCCAGCCGCCACGGGCGGTGATCCGGTAGGTGTGCCCTTTGCGGAGCATCACCCCCGTCCGCGTCCACCGCCGGCGGGCGGGGATCCTGATGGGTTCCGGCCCGCCGGAGTCCGTCGTCACGTCGCGTTCCGTTCCTACCGTGAGCTCACCCTGAGAGAGATCTTGGCCCGGCCGCCCAGAATCTCGTTCTCGATCGCGGCCTTGGTCAGGGGCACGGACGCTTCCAAAGAGGCGCCGTCGTTGGTGAACGTGAGGTCCTGGCCGCCTTCCTCCGGCGGCAGTTGCTGGCTGATCGGGTCCGAATTCAGGTCCGCACCGGGAATCACGGATCCCCAGGCGGCGTACGCCCTCAGCTTGCCCGCGTCCGCATCCGGCTCCACGTCCACGATCAGCCAATCCTGCCAGTACGGGACCTGCTCCGTGGCATTGCTGAAGTCGAAGACCTTGCCCGAGACAGGAACCTTGAACAGGCGCAGGGTGAGGGTATGGCGCATCCGGCTGCTAGCGTCCGGAACCTGATCATCCCGGTCGCGGGGGTCGAGCAGGAACGTCCCGGTCAGCGGCACGCCACCTGGCTGGGCGAGCGGATCATCGTGGCCGTCAGGGGCGCTGAGCATGATCGGGCACCAGTGCTCGGCCATCTGCTCGCTCATGACGATGGACAGGCCACGAATCGACAGCCGCATATCCAGTTGCCAGGAAAACTTCGGGTCCGGCTTCAGTACGGCATCCACGAGAGCCGCCGAGACCGCCCAGCGTCCGAACAGGAAGCGGCGGAGATTCTGGTAGCCCTCTTCGGAGTTGACCTCGCCGTACGGCCCAGAGTGCGACCGGTGGACATAGGCCCGGTGCGCGCCGCGCACGTAGGCATTGTCGATATGGACGAGACCATCGGTCTGCGGGCCCATCGCCGTACGCGGCGCCCATCCGTAGTCAGCCGGGTCGGTGCCGATCAAGCAGAAAATATCCTCCAGCGGAAATACGGGCGGTTTTATAACCTGCGGATCCCAGTCCTTATCGCAGTGCTCGCCAAATTTCTTTCTCGGGTCCAGGTACCCTTGCATCAATTCGGGCGCGAATATCCCGGAGCCGGCCGGGCCGAACGTTTCTTCCACCCATTGAGCGATGCCGCCTGCAGATCGTATGCCGCCGTGCGGCGTCCCGTAGGTGAAGAACTTAGACACCAGTTCGGTGGCTGGCTTATGGTTGCCCATCTGGCAGATCTTCTGGATCATGCAGCGTGCGATGAGACCACCCATCGAGTGAGCGATCAGATTGACCTTTCCCGGGACGCCCGTCTTCGGGTCGGTCGTCCGGTCGATGATCTTTTCGATGAGATCGTAAAGACCGCGTGCAGCCCCCTCGATGTCGAAGCCGTCGCTGGTGATCTCCTGATGCCCCCACGCCCGTATCCGCTGAAGCAGATTCTCGGGCGGCTTCGTAGCGAAGGTCGTCGCGGCCTGATCGTAGAACCGGTAAATCCAGATGGACGGTGCCTTGGTGAGGTCAGTAGACGTGTCATCGAGGATACGCTGCTGGCTGCCGTGGACGTAGACGTGGTAGCCCTCGTCGCTGATCAGCCGGACGAGCGGACCTTCGAACTGGTAAAAGGCAGGCGCGCCATCGCCTGCCACCCGGATGTGAGTGGATCCGCTGTTGAATCCGTAGAAAGGATCCTCTACCACGGTATTGATTCCCGCGGTCGGCCCGCCGTATCCTCGTATGTATACAATAGGCAACTTATTCATCATGCCCCCCACATCTCTAATCCGAGATGAAAGGGCAGTATTCGCCCGAAGGAGCTAAGTTGTCAAGGGTTACATAAGCGGACAAATGCCTCAAACATTCCAAATCGGACGCTTAGCCTGATGCTGTAACCGGCGGAATGATTTTCGGAAATCATTGCTGTTCCATGGTAAGTATTCGGAAGTTCAGTGATTGGGCATGCCAGCGGGCGGCGTGACCGTGTTCGCGGTGACACCGTTATGGTGGCTGTTTCCTTGCGGTTATCCGGGCGCGGGCGGCTGTGCCCAGGCGCGGAGGTCTGCGGGTGCGGCGTTCCAGGGCAGGAACCGTTCCAGGCCGGGGCCTGTGAGGGGCTTGCCGCTGTTGCGTCCGCATTCGTCGAGGTATGCGGTGAGATAGGTGATGTCGTTCAGGCCGGCGATCTGCGCGGTGGCGGTGACGGTCCAGATGCGGGCGGCGAGCCGGGCGGCGTCCTCGTGCCGGGAGCCGTAGGCGTTTTTCCTGGTCACGACGGGCCGGCGCAGGGCGCGCTCGGCTGGGTTGTTGTCGAGCCCGATCATCGGGTAATCGCGGTGCGCGGTGAGGCCGTCCCATTCGCGGTCCAGGGTGGCGAGCGCCTTCTTCGCCGGCTCTTGCAGGCCGGGGGCGTTCATCTGCTTCTTCCGGGCCTCGTCGATGACGCCGATCGCCTCGTCCCAGGCGGCGCCGGCCTCGTCCAGCCGGGCGGCGGCGGCGGCAGCTTCCCGCGGCGCGGGTGCCGCGGCCTGCGCCCACGCGGTCATGAGCTGCGCGTGCGCCGCGTACAGGTCCTTGATCCGCTCCAGCCACGCTGCCGTCCAGTACGCCAGCTGGGCGGGGCTCGCGTCGCCGGCCCGCACGAAATACCTTCGGATGTGCGCCCAGCAGTAAAGATTGACCAGTCCGCCGGCCTTCTTCCCGGCGGACTGGTAGACAGCGTAGAAGTCGCTGGAGATCACCAGCCGCCGCGGCTCCCCGTCATCGTCCGGGGTGAGCTGCCTGGTCTTCTCGTCGATGCCGGCGTGGCGGGCCAGGACCGTCCCGGCGCGGGACGGGTCCATGACGAAGCAGGCGGTGTCCGGGCCCAGGAACACCCATAGCCACCATTTCGCCGGGCCATCCCCGTCCCGCGGGGCCAGGACCCGCCACGTCGTCTCGTCCGCGTGCAGGTGCCACGAGCCCCGCGACCGCGCCGTGATGGCTTCCTCCAGCGGCGCGAGCAGCGCCCCGGCCTGCGCGCAGGCCCCGGCCAGCGTGCCCGCCGCGATCTCCGCGCCCTGCCGGGCCAGCCCCGTCGCCAGCGAGTTCATGCTCCGCCCCGCCACGAACCGCTCCGTGAACAGCATCGCGAGGAACGCGTTAGTGAAAAGGCCCTTGCCGATCGCCTTCGGCGGGCCGGGCGCCGTCACCGTCGCCGGAACCCGGCAATCGCAGGCCCGCCGGTACCGGCGCCGGCAGTCCGCCCGCACCCGCACCACGACCAGCCAGTCCAGCTGCTCCGTCACATGATCGCTGCCCAGGCCCGTGAACGGCGTCCCGCACTCCGGGCAGCAGTACCCGCCGCCCCCGAAATCCCAGACCACCTCGACCCGGGGCAGATGCGAGTAATTCCGCCGCCCCGCCCGCGCCCCGGGGCCGCGCCTCTTCTCCGTGCCGGCTCCGCCGCCCTGCCCGCCGGGGCCAGGGGCGGCGTCACTGCCCGGCGGCTCCGGGCGCGACCGCTCCGACGACCGCCCGAACACCATCCGCTGCAATACCGCCAGGTCAGCGCGCAGCTTCTCCAGCTCAGCAGCCTGCCCCGCGTTCTCCGCCCGCAGCCGCGCGTTCTCCTCGCGCAGCTCGCCGGCCAGCCGCGTCAGCTCCCGGTTCGCCTCCAGCGCGGCAGCCAGCACGTCCCGCAGCGATGCCTCAGCACCCTCCGAATCCGGGACAACGCCCGCCGCTACCGCCACGCAGCACAGCAAACACCCTCAGCAGCCGCAAATCACGCACCCCGCGCCCGCGTGTTCAGCCCGCAGCGCTCGCCGACGCCAACGCCCCGTCACACGATTTCCGAATACTTACGTTCCATGCGCTCTGTTAGCGCCCGTAGGCGCGCCCTACCCCCGATCCAGGAATTTCGCGCGGTGACCGGAGATGCTACCAAATGGTCGTGAGATTTTTGTTATTCCGCGGGTTGATGCGGATTGCGGGAAGTTCGCCGGATGACGCCCTGAGCGGCGTGGTGCACACGGCGGCGGCTGGACGAGGCTGGGCTGCCTCGCCGACCAGTCGTGGTTGGACCACTACGCCCCGCGGGGGTGCTGGGCGGGCATCGCGGTGCCGAACGGGCCGTCGCTGCGTTGCACCGGCTGCAGCCGGTGCAAAGGTCGCCGGTACGCTGAACCTGGAGCTCGGTAAGGTCATCGGTGGCGAGCTGCGCTTACCTTGCGGTTTCCTCCGCCGGGACCCAGTGGGCAATCTTGAGCCGCGCAAAGGCCGCGGACTGGTAACGCTCATGGAGCGCCCACTCGAGCGTAGCGATGGGTGTCTGGATCTGAACAACATTGCCGGGCAGTTTCAGGATCTCGTTGCCAAAAGGCGCCCGAGGCGGTCCGTGAACGGCGAAGACCTCGATGGGCGGGCATTCGCCGAGCACGTGCCACCAGCGCCGGCGGAAGTCCAGGCGTCGTGGGGAGAGAGACGCCACGCCTAGCCGCCACCGGCCTGATAGCCCAGGCTGGTTTCCGTCGATGCCCCGGAGCCCGCTTTGGACGCGGCCCGATTTCCTGAACCGGCGATCAGCGCGCATATTCGCTATGCGTCCAATACCGGCTCCCGCAGCGTTAGCCAGGCCCCACTCGACGGGATCGACAAAATCGCTAGCCACACCGGCAAGTATCGGCTAAGGCCCGGTCTCCGGCAACCTCAGTCGGTTCGGTGTACGGGAGCAGGGTGGAGGTAACGGAGCGCCCGCGAAGGTTTCTGGTGCCCTGGCTGGCCCTGTGGCAGGTCGACAAGCTCGGCAACATTCCTGCCGATGAGGTCGTACTTCTGCGCCCGGCGGATCGACCTGGCAAGCCTGCTTTTGACCTGCCGCTTGGTCCTGCCGCGCACGGTCCGCCGAAGGCGTTTGCCGTCGCCGAGATCGCCGTGCCGTGTTTGCGCCCCTCAGCGACAGCGCGTGAAGATGGCAGCGGGTTGACCGGGAGGTTGGCGATGGCGCTGAGGATCATCTGCATGTGCGGGTATGTCATCCAGGGTGACGATGACGACGAGCTCTGGAGGAGTGCGCAAGACCACATGGGCGTGTTGCACCCCGAGCTGGTTGACAGCGTGACCCGCGAGGACATCCTCGCGCAGTCCGAGCAGCTCTAGCTGTCGGCGCTCAGAAGCAGCAGCCGTCGGTGGATGGCCTGCAGGGTGGGGCTGGGCGCGATCCCGAGCTCCTCTCGGAGCAGGACGCGTAGCCGCTCGTAGGCGCGGAGCGCTTCGGCGACGTTGCCGCGCCGCTCAAGCGCTTCCATGAGGATGCCGTGCCCCGTCTCACGGTAGGGCGCGAGTGCGGTCAGCATCCTGGCACGTTCCTCGGCTTGCGCCAGCGCCGGGCCGCCAAGGCCGAGGCCGGCGGCGGCAAAGCACTCCAGGCCGCGAAACCGGACCTCCTCCAGCCGGCGCCGCCACTCGTCGATCCAGGGCGCCTCCAGCCCGCTGAGGAACGGCCTCGTGGCGACGTGGTAGGCGATCCCGGCCGGACCCCACGCCTGAGCCCATCGTTCTTCGGCGATGCAGGACTCGGCCCGGTGGGCGCCCTCTTGGGCCGCCTCGACGTCAACAAAGATCGCCTGCGGTAGCAGCAGCTCGATCTCTGTCCGCCCACGGAGACGGTCGGCACCGAGGCCGTGCCGCAGCTTGGACAGCAGCACGCTGAGCGCGTTTCTCGCTTCTGCGGGAGCGTCCTGTCCCCAGCCGGCCATGAGCAACTCATCGCGAGGCACTGGACGGCCACGGTTGAGAACGAGGTAGGCGAACAGGATTCGCCCTTTGCGGCCGGGCAGCGTGTCTTCGATGCGGGAACCGTCGATGTCGACGACGAAGCGACCGCACAGTTGGATCCTGGCCTTGGCCCATCTGTTCATCAGGCGACCTTGGGTCAACGGTCCTTGTCTTTCGTGACGGCAAGCATACGGAAAGAACGGGGAAAGGCCAGCGAAGGATTCGCGAAAGCGACGGCTGCCACGATCTTCTTGTCATCGACTGTCAGAGCCGCTTAGGAGGAATCATGGCATCTAGGAACGTCGAGACCTACCGTGCCGGTCACGAGGCCTTCAACGAGAGGGACTTCGACGCCATGACCAAGCAATACGCCGACATCATCGCCTGGACCGATCATCCGCGGGGCCTGACGTTCAGGACGCCCCAGGCGTTCAAGGACGACTTCCTGGCCGGGTGGGTCCAGGCCTCCCGCGACATCCGAATCACCGGCCCTCGCTACATCGACGCTGGTCAAACGGTGGTGTGCACCTTCACCGTCGTAGGCACGCACGACGGGCCGCTCGGACCGCTCCCCGCTACCGGCAAGGAGTTCGCGCTGCCGCTCTGCGAAATGTGGCACTTCGACTCGAGCGGGCGGGTTGCCGGCGGGGACCTCTACTACGACCAGGTCTCGCTGCTCATGCAGCTGGGCCTGATGCCGCAGCCGTCCGGCGCGTAGGCAGTCTCGGGAGTTGGCCGACCGGTTGCTTCAGGGGTGGCCGATGGAGCGGATGAATGCGCGGATGGCGGCGGCAACCTGGCGCGGTGAGGAGATCATCGTCAGGTGCCGACCGGGGACGGCCGCCGGCTGGGGCGCGCCGATGCGCGCTGCTGCCTGCGCGGCCGCAGCCGCGGAAAGCTGGGAATCGTCGACGCCGAATATCACCCGCTTGGGCACGGCGGCAGACCGTAGCTGGCTGAATGCGGCGGCGGTCATGCTGGGTATTCCGTGCCGCATGGTGTACGTGAGGGCCGGTTCGAACCCCGGCTGCTGCAGCGGCTGGCGCCACGTTTCGACGCCAGCCGTGGTCAGCGGCGGGCAGGCCGGCCCGCACTGGGCGGCGTAGATCCGCTGGATAAGCCAGGAAGAGCTCAGCCCGAGTCGCAGGATCGTCGTCCGGTACGGGTCGATCAGCAGCCAGCCGAACCCGGACGGGACTCCCAGCGGCGTCGCGTCGCCGTCGAGGAACACCACCCCGGCCGCGGCGTGGCTGCCGCGTAGCGCCGCCATCCCGGCGACAGCGGCGCCGTTGGAGTGCCCGACTAGGACGGGCGCATTCGCGCCGGTCAATCCTTGCGCGGCCAGGAACGCGAGCACCTGGTCCGCGAGGTGGCTGGCATTGAAGGGCGGGCTTGGCGTGCTGTAGCCGGTGCCAGTCAGGTCGATCGCGAACACCCGGTGATCGGCGCCCAGCGCGGCGCCCAGGGCGGCGAAGGTGTCCGCCGTCTCGAAGGCTCCCGGCACCAGGACGACCGGCGACCCGCTGGTTCCCCAGCTGCGGTACCGCGTGTCGAACCCGCCCGCGCTGAGCATGCGCAGGCCCGGCGGCCGGGGCGCGGGGCCGGTCGCGAGGTTGTAGCCCAAGCTGGCGGCGGTCAGGGCGGCTACGATGCCGACGGCGCACCGGGCCAGGCGGCGCAGCCGGGTAGGTCGCGGGTGGTCACCGCGACGGCGCCGGAACCGGATGAAGGGCAGCAGGCGGCCACGCGGCGTTTCGCCTTCGGTCATGATGGCCTCCACCCTAGGCGCCGGCCCGGTGCAATCGGTGCGTGAGAGCGCTCGGGCGCTACCCGGAGCCGGTACCCTGCCGGCGACCACGAACCCGGTAACAGCTACACCACACCCGGCCCGCCAGCCACCGAAGGGAGCTTATGACCGGCCTGCCCGCCCGCCGCCGGGCAGGCCGGGCCCGCCGGACGGCTGACCGTCTGCCAGGGCGGTCTGCGCTGTCGCTCTTGCGATTCATCTATCAAAGTGATATCATGTTGATAGATGGTCGGGTGGCCGACACCGCAGCTGACGGGAGGCATCCCGATGAACGAACCGAATGACAACACCGCTCCGAAAGGTCCGCGCGGGTGGTGGGCATCTCCCCCGCGATCCGGCATGCAACGCATAATCTCGCCATGGGAGTACCGCCACCTCCGTGCGGTCGCACGCGTGCGCATTGCCGCTGGTATCGTCTTGGCCGGCCTTGGCGCCGTTACGCTCGTGGGGGGTTCCTTTACAACGAAGGCTGTCGGGTGGGCGATGCTGTTCCTGGCGGCAGCGGCGGGAAGCTTCGCGTGGGCCGCCTGGGACCTGGCTATCGCTCGTTCCGCATCTGCCGGAACCTGAGCCTGCGGTCGCTAATCGATGGAGGTTCGCCGCCTCCGGTCGCGTCGCCAAGGTGATGGGCGCAAGCGCCCACCCTTGCCCCGGAGACCTCTGCCGCCCCAGCGGGCCTGACGGCGAGGGCCAGGCCAGAGGCCAGGCCCGACAGGCGCGCGGCGAACCTCCGTGAGCGGGCCATCGGCAGCCGTCGTCTTGTGGCCACAGATGCTGCTGCTCGAATACAGTGGGCGAGTGCCCGATTCTGGAGCCCTTCTGTCGTGCTCGTTCTGCGGAAAGAATCAAAAGCAGGTCAAGAAGCTGATCGCCGGGCCGCACGTGTACATCTGCGATGGTTGCCTCGGCCGCGTGCACGCGGTGATAGCCGAACCCGGCCGGACGGCCAGCACGCCCATCGCCACGATCCAGCAGGTAAGCGATGAGGCCGGGGCAGAGCAGTGCAACTTTTGCGAGAAGCGCCGCCATCAGGTCGCGGCCATGGCATCGGCCGGTGACAAGCGGATCTGCAACGAGTGCCTAGAGCTGTGCGACGAGATAGTGAGCGAAGAATCGTCTGCGCCTTCGCAGTGATCGGCTCGTTTCATGGTCCACATGCGGACCAAGCCCGCAGGGCCGGACAGATTCTCCCAGCTCACGCCGTTTAGCACCTACAGCCTCCGGAACCGTGAGCCCGGACAGGCAGCAGGCGGACCTGTGCAGCAGCAAAGTGCAGCAACCAGACTCACATCGATCGAGTCCAGAGCGATCGGAATGACCCCGCCACCTGCGCAAACGACCTTCGCTGACCCTCACTGCCGATAGTTCGCATCGAGAGGCGTCCCCGTGCCAGCCGCGTGCCAGAACGGAGCGGAAACCGGAGACATTGAGCTGTAGCCAGACGATGAGCAAGCCAGCTCCCACCAGGAAAGCAGCAGCTTGACCCCCTGCCTGAAACGACCTGCTAAGCAGCTAGTCATAGTCCGATCATCAGCTTTCGTCTTCTGGCCATAGCCGGATGCTGCGCTGCGCGGCGTCAAGGATCAGTTGTGCATCGATGCCGACCCGCGTCTCGGCGATCTCGTACATCGGCCATTGGCAGATGAACTCCAGCAGCCCCTTGGGCGGCAACGGCCATGCCCACCACCGGAAGAACTGCGAGTGCGTAGAGCCGCCGCCGCCGCGCGGTCGCAGGATCGGCCCTGTCGGCTCGGATTCCCCGGGCAGCCTGCTGCTGTTGACCTTGGTGCCGTCGGAGAGCAGCAAGCTGAAGAACGGAGCGGCCAGCGGATCGGTACGGCTGCGGCGCAGCATCTCCGGTGTCGGGTCTTCATCGAGGCCAGGCAGGCCCGGCCGGATGCTCCGGGCCATGAAGATCTCGAATCCTGCGGTGTAGGCCGTCAGCCCTGTGATCGCGATCGCGGCTTGCTCAGAGGGGGCGAACGACAAGGTGTCGATCGGCACGATGGCAGGAAACTCCGACTCCGGAGGATCCCAGGGGCAAGGAATCCGACGTTGCAGAGTTGGCCGCGGGGGCGGTGACTTACGAAACAAGCCCATAGCATGAAGCCTTGCCCTAGCGCACGTCCCGCGCAACTGAGGAGCGGTTCCCACCGTTTAGCACCTACGGCCTCAGGGCCGTGAGCCCATGGGCGACAGACGGGCCAGATGCCCCGAGGACGAACGGGCACTCACGGTCAACCACGGTTCACCAAGCACTGATGACCAGCACATACGTATCAGCACGTTGAGCCGAGAGGACGATAACCGTTCTTCCAAGCTGGTGATCAAACAGCCGGGATAGGCGGCAACGGTTCAATGCCCGCCGGGCGCGTGACAGACTGAGCATGTCCGCAGGCGCAGGTTGCAGCCTTGCGACGCCCGTTACCTCGCGTGAGGAAAGCAGTTCAGGTGATGCCAGATGGCGACCTTCAGAACATACGCAGAGGTCCTTAGACCTGACCATCCGATGATGAAAAACTACAAGGCCGCGATCACGTGGCGCCCTAGCGCATTTCGGCCTGCCGAACTCGATCGGGACATGCGCATTGAACCGGGTGTTGTTCTTGGAGATGTCCTCCAGCGGACCGGCGGCGCCTACGAAACCACGACCCGCCTGACGCCGAAGTTCCGCGAGGACATCCGCGAGATAGCGGAGCTGACATCGGACGACCAGCTCCGCAGGATCGCGGAGCTTCCCGAAGTGCCTGTGTCACTGGAGCGTCTTCACCACGTGGATCCGCAAACCCGCATACTCATTGGCTACCGGCTCGATGTCACCGCGGCGGAGAGCCAACGGCTGCGCCGCAGGCTAGCACTTCCGCCAGGGAGCAGGACCACGCTACAAATTGAAGAGGTGCCCATTATGGACACTCCGGGAAGGTACTGGGGTGCTTGTCGGCAGCTACAGGCCTCCTAGGATCCAGACTGCACGTGTCAACCCGAGTCCCGATGTGAGGTCTGGCAGTGGGGACACACCGGTTTCACGGTGATGAGCGGCGATTCGAAGTGACGGCCGACTTCATCGCAGCCCGGTTTCCGAAGGCCCGGACCGCGGCCGACGTTGCAGGCGGGCAGGGAATGCTGGCGCGGCGTCTCCGTAAGCGGCACAACATTGATTGCGACGTCGTGGACCCGCGCGGCTGGGTTCTTCGCGGAGTTTCGAGCCGAGTCGAAGAATACCGCGTCGATATGGCGGGTTATTACGACGTCATCATTGGCTTGCACCCGGACGACGCGCTGCGTGAAGTGGTCAACTCGGCGCGGGTGCGGCCCGTCGTCGTCGTGCCGTGCTGCAATTTCTGGCTGCGGGACACCAAGCTTG
>WNGL01004859.1_pt1 | contig 16037 bp, 12 predicted proteins | sample 5400591 | NCBI WGS metagenome assembly WNGL01 (sample SAMN13153377, study PRJNA577476) | soil metagenome | isolation source: 80 cm soil or saprolite under Garry oak tree replicate 1 | place: USA:California | collected 2016-06-15
GCGGCCCAAGGCCACCATCGAGGACGGAGATCGCCTGTGGATCGGCAAATTCCCGGAAAAAGCCGACCGCTGCAACTTGCAGCGGATCGAATACGCGACTCTCGAGCTTGCCCGCCGCTGCGGCGTCGCCGCCTGCAACGCGCGCCTCGAGTCGGTCGGAGGACGCGATGTGCTCATGGTGGAGCGTTTCGACCGCGAACGCACTCAGGGCGGCTATCTTCGCTTCGGGTTCGCGAGCGGGCTCACCTTGCTCGACTGCGACGAGGGCTATCTCGATCGCGAGCGCTGGTCCTATCCCCTGCTCGCCGACGAACTGCGCCGCTGGTCGGAGAAGCCCGACGAAGATCGCGTCGAGCTGTTCCGGCGCATCGTCTTCAACGCCGCGGTCACCAACAACGACGACCACCCCCGCAACCACGCGGTGCGCCGCACCGCCCGCGGTTGGCGCCTGACGCCGGCGTACGACCTGGTGCCCGCGCCCGTCGTCAGCCTCGAGCGCCGCGATCTCGCCATGACGATCGGCACCCACGGCCGCACGGCGAGCGTCTACAACCTGCTTTCCCAATGCGGGACATTCGGGCTGACGACCGACGCCGCCAGGGGCGAAATCGACAAGATCGTCGCTATCGTCCGGACCTGGCGTGACCGCTTCCGTGCCTGCGGGGTATCTGCGAAAGACATCGAGTACATCGCAACTGCATTACTGCCCGATGACTTCTTCCTTGAAAAATCTCCGGGAGGTTAGACATACGGGAGTTCGAGGCGAAGCGAGGGTGATTACTAGGATACTAGTCCGGAGTTAGCCACTGGCTAAGTATCCGTGCTGCTATTGACGGAGAAATGTTCTAGGCCATCGCGGTTAAATACCTGATTTGGGCAGGAAGTAGGCAGACGAGAAGCAAACACCGCTACGACACGGGTGCGCTCACTGCGAGTTTCAATTGCAAAACACTACAGATAAGCGGAAAATATTAGCAACTCTGTGAGAGGTTACGGATCTCGCCAGAAGGATCGCAACACCACACCACACCACAACACGGTTGGAGGCCGCAAAGCGCATAAGACCTCCGGGGGCAGCACCGCGCGTCAGACCCCACCTTTTGAAGGAACTGATCATGAACACGACCTAGAAGAAGCATTACAAGAAGCTGACCAGCGGTAATCGTGGGTCCTCGCCATTCCCGCGAACGTCGGTACCTCCTTCCTTAAGGTTGTTGAACATGAATGGACCTGTTTTCCTAACGGGTCCTGGTGATATTCAATCGCCAGAACACCCGTTCCGAACTGAAGACGGCTTTACTGCCGAGCAGAAGATCCAGCGGTTCGTAGAGCTCGCGGTCGCGCAATGCGGATCTGCGGCTGCGCTCGCACGAAACCTGAAGGTGAGACCTCCGACCGTCAGTCAGTGGCGAGCGGGGCGCAAGAGGCCGGACGCTGTGAAGCTGATTCGGATTCAAGAGCTCGCTCAAAAGGCGGCCAGACATTGAAGCAAATATCGAACCGAAACGAGGTTTCCATGCACAACGTACGTTTTTATCCAGTAGGCAACGGCGACACGAGTCAGATCGTGCTTGCCAATTCCAAGCGTCTCCTGTTCGACTTCTGCCATCGTACCGACGGCGAAGATCCGGACACGCCGCTCATCGACTTGAAGAAAACCTTGCGCGAGGAACTCAAGGCGGTCAAACGCGATTACTTTGACGTGGTCGCCTTCACCCACGGTGACGACGACCACATTTCCAACAGCACCGAGTTCTTTTGGCTCGAGCACGCGGAGAAGTACCAGGACAAGGAGCGCATCAAGATCAGGGAGTTGTGGGTACCAGCGGGCATGCTGCTTGAGGAAGGCACCAGCGACAATCAGAGCAGCGAAGTGATCATCTGGCGCCAGGAAGCGCGCCATCGGCTGAAGCAGGGAAAGGGCATTCTTGTTTTTTCGAAGCCCGAAAAGCTGAAGAAGTGGTTCGAAGACAATGAGCTCGATTTCGAGTCCCGTAAGCACCTGTTGATCGACGCAGGCAAGCTTGTACCGGGGTTCAGCCTGCAGGTAGACCAGGTGGAGTTCTTCGTCCATTCACCCTTCATCAAGCACACCGATGAGGGCGACGACCTGCGCAACAACTGCTCCCTGATCTTCCAAGTGCGATTCGAGGTGGACGGCACGCGAACCGACTACTTGGCTGTCGGCGACGCTGGCTATGAGACCTTTGAGGATATCGTGGACGCCACCAAAGCGCACAAGAATGATGAGCGCCTCGACTGGCATCTTTTCAACATCGCGCACCACTGCAGCTACACGGCCCTAGGGCCAGACAAGGGCGATAAAGAAACCGAGCCCACGTCGAAGGTCAAAGAGTTGCTTCGCCACGGCAAGTCCGAAGCGTACATGGTGAGCTCGAGTGCTCCGATCTCTGACGACAAGGAGGCCTACAAGCAGGAACAGCCGCCCCACATCCAAGCGCGCAAGACTTATGAGAAGTACCTAAAGGAAGTGAAGGGTAGGAAGCTGCTCGTGACCATGGAGGAGCCGAACGCCTCTCACCCGGAGCCCATCGAGTTTGAAATCACAGGCCAAGGACTGCGATCGAGTAGCGAGCCAATCAAAGGCGCGGCGGCCATCATCTCGTCGTACACCCCGCGGGCTGGTTGATGCCCGAAGGAGTCCTCGACTTCGGGGAGAGACTGCCGGACCAGGACCCGCGCAACCTCACCGTACCGGCAGCGCGTGCTGCCGCTCAGGCCGTGGCAGAGCATCGCGACTTCGAGCTGGTTGAGTTGCGAGGCGACGGCGTGTCCGAGATGCTGGTAGTCCAGTGCGAGTGCGACGTCTTTCCGAAGAACCCGCCCGGAATTCGGTATCGGGAGCCGCTATCGCTTCGGTTTTACCGCAATCGCAAGATCGCGCCTGAGGCAAGGGCGCTTCGCCCGGGCTTTCCGGTGCTCTTGCACGAGAATAGTCCTAAGCCCGGTGAGCCAATCTGGCTTTGCGTATACCAGGAGCCTTGGGCGGACCTTCGGCGTACTTGGACGTCGCAGAAGTTTCTCGCTCGCGTCCAGTGGTGGCTCAAGGCGGCAGCCGCGGGTGAACTGCATCCCCCTGACCGCACGCCGGAGCAGCTTTTTTTTGACAGCCCCTGCAGCATCGTCCTGCCGCCGGATTTCGATCAACTGGCAGGCAGCAGAGACCACGCCCTAAACCTTGAACCGCGCTCCACCGACGACAGCGGCAAGCTTGTTGCCACCGCCAACTTCGGACCGATCGCCCAATACTTGCGGTCCGGGGATCGGAATTACGCATTGGTCGCCATCACGGTACCGGCGATTGACCAGACGAGGCCTGAGTTAGCGCCCTCCACCCTTGGCGAGTTACAAGATCGCTTTGCCGCTGTCGGCTCTCCGATAGACAAACTTCTGTTTGGCGAGATCCAGCGACTCGCGGCCGAGATAGGACTGCCACATGTCATGGGGCAGAAGACCCTACTAATCGTCACCGTGCCGGTGAGGAACCCAGCTGGGGGCGCCGTTCGAAATGAACGGCGTGGGTTTCTCGTTGAAGCGGGCCCCGGCGAGCTTGGGGTTATGGCCGGTGTGCTGATGCGCACCGACAAAGGGGACCGGTATGTGCGCGCGGTGCTGCTTGGCGAGATGCAGCTACAGTCGGCATGGCGAAAGACCGTCGTCATGCAGGTTGAAATACGGGAAGCGTTCACACCCCCAAGTGCGCGCCTCTACAGCGGCGTTACCTCTGCTGGTCAGAAAGGCGTGCTTGCCGGCGCGGGTGCTTTGGGAAGCGCACTCGCCGACATCTGGGTCAGGGAGGGCTGGGGCCAATGGGGCGCCATCGATCCGGACGTGCTCTTCCCGCATAACCTCGCGCGACATCGAGGGTTTGAACCGCAAGTCGGCATACCGAAAGTCCAGGTTGTGCAAAACCTCCAGGCGATCGTCTACAAGAACGTTAAACCGGGTTGCGTGTTGCGAGCTGAGGCGAATGACTTTGCGAATAGCGCAGTCCTTGGACTGCTGCAAAGTGCCGAGTTGATCGCCGATGTAAGCACAACGATCTCGGTCCCACGCGACTTGGCGCAGCGCGATGACCTCAAGCGATGCGTTTCTGCATATATCACTCCCTCTGGCCACGACTCCGTGATGCTCCTGGAGGACGCGGGTCGCACGATTCGGCTCGACTGTCTCGAAGCCCAGTACTACCGCTTCATGCTGGAAGCGCCCTGGGCGGAAACGCACCTGAAGGGTCACCGCGGCGACCTTTACGTCGGCGCCGGCTGTCGCGACGTATCGGCCGTCATACCGGGTGAATTCATCCAGCTACACGCCGCGCTACTCGCGCGTCAGATCCGATTGCGCTCGGCGGAGGCCTCGGCCCACGTTCAGATCTGGCGTGCACAGCCCGATACCGGCGAGGTTCGTACAACCGCTTTCGAGGTTATGCCACCCCTTATCGCCGGTGAACTCGGCCTCGAGATTGTATGGGATGAAGGACTTCGAGCCAAGCTGCGCGACATGCGAGCCCACGGCCTCCCGAACGAAAGTGGAGGTGTATTGCTTGGGTATATGGACGCGATTTGCGGCCGCATGTATGTCGTGGACGCACTTGCGCCTCCACGGGACAGTTATCGAAGCCGCGAGGAGTTCGGTCGTGGTGTCGAAGGGTTAGAGCTGCGGGTCAAGCAGGTCATGGAGCGTACAGCCAACATAGTGGGCTACATCGGTGAATGGCACAGCCATCCGGAAGGCGTTGAAGCGGACCCTAGCAGAAAAGATGCCTTCTTACTGATCCGTCTTGCGGAAACGCTACGCCAAGACGGCGTGCCGGCACTCATGTTCATCGTCGGAGAAACCACCGAGACTTGGCTTCTCGCGGGGTAACGTGAGCGATATCGCGCGCCTGTCTATCGGTCTTGCCCTATCCGGCGGTGGTGTTCGAGCTATGGCATTCCATTGCGGTGTGCTTCGCTGGCTTGCGCAGACCGGCCGCATGGAGGATGTGACGCATGTGTCGTCGGTCTCCGGAGGAACTCTTGCCGCCGGTCTCGTGCTCGCCCTCAATGGTTGGAGATGGCCGAGCTCCGACGAATACCTCAAGATTGTTCAGCCGCAGTTCGAACGTGTCCTCACGACCGGAAGCCTTGCAGCTACAGTGATCCTGCGCCTCATGTGGCCGCAAAACTGGCGGTTCGCCTTTTCTCGTGCAAACCTAGTATCCCAAGCGATCGAGCACGACTGGGGCATCAAAGAGCGTCTTTCGGATCTCCCGGAAAAACCGGTGTGGTCTATTAATGGAACTACGGCTGAGAGCGGTCGGCGTTTTCGGTTCAAGCAAGACCGCTGCGGCGATTACGAAATCGGCTACGCCGACGCGGCGAGCTTCAAAGTAGCCGACGCAATGGCGGTTTCCTCTGCGTTTCCCGGACTGATCGGGCCCCTCGCCATCAAGTCGAGCGACTACAGGTGGAAAAAGCGGCCATATTGGGATGCACCTGCGGATACAGAGCAGGAGATTGTTTTGCCGTACAAGCGTCTGCATCTTTACGACGGCGGCGTCTATGACAATCTCGGACTCGAGCCGTTGATGGATCCTGCAGCGCAGAAGCTCAAAAATGATGTCGGATACATCATTTGCTCTGACGCCGGCGCACCCCTTGGCCGGGTTGGATTGCCTATCTTCGGTTTTAGGCGTGTGAAGCGACTGTTGGATATCGTGATGGAACAGGCCCGCGCCCTACGAATCCGGGCTCTCGCCACATTCCTTGAGGGAGACCCCACCTTGGGGGCATACGCACAAATTGGTGCGGACCCGAACGAGCGGTTGCATCGTTATGAATCCCTGCACCCCTCGAGGGCCCTCCAGCTCCTGCAGAAAAAGTGGCTCAGCAAAGCTGAGATCGCTGCCGCGGCAGGCTACGGAACAACTCTGAATCGGCTGCAACCGGCCTGGTTTCAGCTACTGGAGATACACGGTTACGAGAGCGTGAAATGGAACGAAGTCTATTTCGGGGGGCGCTATTTTGAGCATGCCTAAAAGGGAAAGAGGCTTAGCCGCTGGGGCGAATCTCTCGAGCGGTTGATTGCCAGCCAAAGCGGCCTTTTGCGGCCGCCAAACAGTACTCGCGCTTTTCGGTGAATGTACCCGGCAGCGTTCTGATATGTTGCGCGAACTGAACGACGCAAAGCCGCCATTCGCCTGTTCTTGGTCGGTTGGTTTTTGTTACCGTTAGAGTGCCGAGCGACACCATGCCTTACGACAATTCTTTCAGGCGCCTTTGGGCGGCTGCAGGTTATAGAACAGATCTAGGCAGTGCCGCCACCGGGGAACCACCATCTCCCGAGTTCATTCGTTTATATCATCTGAATTCGGCAGAACACGCGATTAGTAATATTCAAAATACAAGACTAAAGATCGCACGGTTCGAAGATCTGAAGGACCCTTTCGAATTTCGCGCCCTAGAGTTCCGAGACAGCATTGTCCGTACCGTGGTCAAGAACTTTGGTGCGGAATTCGGTCGCACAACAGGCTTGCTCTGCTTTTCGGAGGATTGGACGAGCCCAGTGATGTGGAGTCACTATGCGGCGGGCCACTGTGGAATGTGCTTAGGTTTTGACGTCCGGCGGAGCGCGGTTCGAAGGGTTCTCTACAAATCGAAACGGTTACAAGCCGCACTCGGGGACAGTGATGATCCCTTCACACTCTCACCTGCTATGCGACTGGTTCTCGTAAGGACGAAATGTCGCGAGTGGGGATACGAACGAGAACGCCGCATGCTTGTTCCCCTGAAGATGGCCATCGAAGACAACGGTCTGCTGTTCCGCCCTCTTGACGAGAGACTTCAATTGAGGGAAGTGATCATCGGTTCTAAGTGTGAGATGTCCTTTGAGGACATTCTTGAGAAGGCAGGTCGACATCCGAATGTCCGTGTCTTCAAGTCAAGACTTGCGTGGAATCACTTCAAGGTTGTGCCAGTTGAGAGTTCTGTGCCTTGAGATGTTGGAAAAGTGGGGGCGCCAAGGCCCTGCCGTTTGACTGCCCCGCGCGTGCAGGGTTCGGCCCCATGGCGAATCAACGTTCGGGACGAGTTGTGTTCTGCAGCTAGATTAGGTTATTCGCGAATCAATTCCAACTCTCTCAGGCGAATTGCCATTGTCGTAACGGACACTCCGAATTGACTCGCTAGGGATTTGAAGTGTTGGCCTCCGTAGGAAGTGGCGGAGGCAACGGCGCGAGCGAAATCCAACGACCCAGTTTCGGCTCCAAGCAGAGAACCCGGATCGCCGTGAGACAGCCAGAACGCGGACGCGTCGTCCAAGAATAACGGCGCGTTTACCTGAAATGTCGCTTTGAAGGTAGCCATTGCTAGCTTGCGTGGCACGAGGAAACATGCTGCGAAGTAGTCAGCCTCCCGTTCCAGAGGTGGCCGAGGTAACGTTTCGTCCGCGAATCCCTCGATCGGCCGATCTCGATGCATAACTTCCCTCGGGTGTAACAGCCAATGCCCAACCTCGTGCGCCCCCGTAAAACGCATGGCCGCGGGCTGAAATTTTTTCGAGACCGCAATCCTTCTTGCTTGCCGATCTATCATCCCCGCTATCTCGTAGTGGTCTCGCCCTGACCCGAACCGCCCGAGTTCTTCATAGATCTCGAACTGAACGTTGAGGACTCTGGCCGCGATAGCGGGATCCAGCATTTCGAGGAGGGACGGCACCTGCACCGGCCAAAGGCGGGCGCGTTGCTCCCAGATCTTTTTTTGGAGGTCCCTCGCCTTCGCTTCAATCTCGGGGTACTTCATCTGCACAGCGCACAAGTATCGGCCGCCATGAGACTACCATAGACGTGGAGCGCGGGACGATGGGGGGCGGGACGCTCGTCGTCACCGACCGCAAGCAGGACAAGCAACTCTGGTGCGTCCTCTATGCCATCCCCACAAATCCGATATACACCCCGCACGCGTGCTCCGGCATGACGAGCATCGCTCGTTCGCCGGTGTTGCGAACTCCCCGCGCCGGCGGCGGGACGCCGTGGTCGGCCATCCACTTCGCGGCGGCGTCCATGCTGCTGGTGCGGTACAGGATCTGGAACGGTCCGGGGCCGCGGCGCGCGAGGGCGTCGGCGCAGACGCCCGGCCCTGAGGGTTGCGCGAGGCCGAGGGCGGTCGGGCCGAACTGGAATATCGCCATGTCGGCGTGGATGACGGTGCCGCGCTCCATCTTCGGCGCCGGCACGCCGAGCACGCGGGCGTAGTGGGCGGCGGACGCGGCGACGTCCCTGACCGCGATATAGACGCGCTCGATGCGCTGTACGCCGTTGGGGTGCCAGCTCGCCGCTCGGGCCTCGCTCTTGCCGACGAGCCTGACCCAGTCGACGCTGCCGCGCGCGCGCACCGCCGCCGAGTCCGCGGCGAGGTCGTCGCTGGCGAGGGCGATCGACTGCAGACCGCCGCCCCCGAGCACGAACGCGAGATGATCGCCGTCGTTCCGGGCGACGCCGCGCTCGTCGACGTCGAACCCGATGCGCGTGTACGTGTCGATTCCGGCGCGGAGGTCCGCGACGCCGATCGCGACGTGATCGATGCGGGTGAGAATGGCCGGCCTCCTCCCGTGGAGCCGGCGCAGAGGATAGCACCTCGGCTATGGCATGCGGCGAGCGCCCCTGCACTCTAGCCGGATAGGGACGAGGCTTGCCGCTCCGGTCTGGGCACTGCAGCAAAGTTGCTTTTGACACTAGCACCCAGGCTGCGTCGTTGGTACTCTAGCGGAAGTTCCGCGGAAAAGACCGCTGAACGGCGCGGATGTCGAACCAATGATCAGGGGGCTTCCATGAAGCTGCATCGTTTGCATGAGTGTCTTGTCGCTACAGCCATTGCAATCTTTTTTCTTCCGTCTGCTGCGGTTCTCGCCGATTACGACGGCGTCGAAAAGCTCGGTACGGTGCGTTTCCCGACCTCGTGCAGCCCGGCGGTTCAGCCGCAGTTCGAACGCGCCGTCGCGCTGCTGCACTCCTTCTGGTTCAGCGAGGGCCTGAAGGCATTCGGCGAGATCGCCCAGGCCGACCCGGGCTGCGCGATGGCGCACTGGGGCACCGCGATGCTGACGTGGGGAAATCCCTTCACCTGGCCGCCAGCGCCGGCGGCGTTGGCCGGCGGTTTGGCGGCGGTCGAGAAGGCAAAGGCGGCGCAAGCAAAGACCCAGCGCGAGCGCGACTACATCGGCGCGGTCGAGGCGTTCTACAGTGACTGGGACAAGGTGGAGCACCGCACTCGCGCAGTTGCCTACGTGAAGGCGATGGAGCAACTCGCACAGAGTTATCCCGAAGACACGGAGGCGTCCGTCTTCTACGCGCTGGCGCTCGATGTGACTGCACTGCCCACCGACAAGACTTATGCGAACCAGCTGAAAGCTGCGGCAATCCTGGGAAAGGTATTCGCCGCGCAGCCGGACCACCCCGGCGTGGCGCACTACCTGATCCACAGCTACGACTATCCGCCGATCGCCGAGCAGGGCCTGCCTGCGGCGCGGCGTTACGCCAGCATTGCGCCGTCGGCGTCGCACGCCCTGCACATGCCGGGGCACATTTTCACCCGGCGCGGGTTGTGGGACGAGTCGATCGAGACGAATCTGCGGTCCGTGGCGGCGGCGCAAAGCCATTTCGACAGCCTGCACGCCTTGGACTACCTGGAATACGCGTACCTGCAGGAAGCCCGCGACGGCGACGCGAAACGCGTGCGCGACCAGATCAACGCCATTACGAAAGTAAGGCCGGAGCATTTCGTTACCGCCTACGCGCTCGCGGCGATTCCTTCGCGGTATGCACTGGAACGAGGGCGCTGGGCGGATGCGGCCAACGTGTCGCCGCAACCGACCGAACGAGAGTTTCCGTGGGAGAAATTTCCGCAGGCCGCAGCCGTGATGGTGTATGCGCGCGCTCTCGGCGCCGCGCGCAGCGGCGACGGGCCCACCGTACGCAAGGCGATCGACAAGCTCCAGTCGCTGCGCGAGGACATGATCAAGGCGAAGATACCCTACTGGCCGCAGCAGGCGGACATCCAGATCAAGGTCGCTTCGGCATGGGCCGCGTTCGCCGAGGGAAACAAGCAGGAAGCGCTGAGGCTGATGCGCGAAGGTGCCGACATGGAGGATGCGAGCGAGAAACACCCGGTGACTCCCGGCCACGTCGTTCCCGCGCGTGAGCTGCTGGGCGACATGCTGCTGGAACTCAATCAGCCGGCGCTGGCGCTGAAGGAATTCGAAGCGTCGCAAAAAACCGAGCCGAACCGATACCGCGGACTGCTCGGCGCGGCGCGCTCTGCTGAAGGGTCCGGGAATATGGCCAAGGCGAAGGGCTACTACTCCGACCTCGTGACACTTACCGCGAAATCCGACGGCGTTCGCCCGGAACTGGCGCGGGCCAAGGAGTTTCTTGCCAGGAACTAGCGCAGATCACCCTCAACGCTCGCCTTCGGCGAGCCGCTTCGAAAGGATGCCAGGGGGCGGAGCTGCGGTCACGTCCGCGACGCCGATCGCGACGTGATCGATGCGCTTGAGCAACGGCCCGCGCCTACTCCGCCTGGATCTTCGCGCGCTGCACGATATCGCGCTGCGGCGTGTTTTATGATTCGCGAATACGCGACTTGAAAGTCACCTGAAGCGCAGGACTCCCGCCTTGACCACGGACAGCCGCGAAGACGTTCGCCGCGAGTGCGAGAAGCTCGGTGAGCTCGTAGTGCAAGCCAAGCTCGAATCCGGACATTTCGGAACCGGCAAGGGATTCGCTTGGGAATGGCTGCTGGAACAGCACCACCACCGCCTCCGGGAAGGAGAGTCCGCAGAACGCGAACGTGCCGAGCGGGCTCTGAAGGCCGCAGAGGATTCCGCCGGCGCGGCAAGAGCGGCGGCTGCCGGCGCGCGGTCCGCTGCGCGATGGACGATGGTGGCCGCCCTCTGCGCCGCCGCAGCGGTCATTGTTTCGCTGGCGAAATACTGGTGGACCTAGCCTCGAGAGATCGGGAATCTTCTTGAAGACCTGGGTTATGATTCGCGCATGGCCGCAAAAAAATTCGAAATCCTGGTGCTCAATCCGATCTCGCAGGTGGGGCTGAAGCGTTTTCCCGCGAAGAGCTACAACGTCGCCAAGAACGCCGCGCACCCCGACGCGATCCTGGTGCGCTCGCACGATATGAACTCGATGGAGATTCCCGACAGCGTGCGCGCGATCGGCCGCGCCGGCGCGGGCACGAACAACATCCCGGTGAAGGCGATGAGCGAGCGCGGCGTGCCCGTTTTCAACGCGCCGGGGGCGAACGCGAACGCGGTGAAGGAGCTGGTGCTTGCCGGGATGCTGATGGCCGCCCGCAATCTGGTTCCGGCGGTCCGCTTCGTGGGCTCGCTCAACTGCGACGACGACACGCTCGCGAAGCGCGTCGAGGCGGAGAAGAAGCAATTCGCCGGAATCGAGCTGCCCCGGCAGACGCTGGGGGTGATCGGCCTCGGCAAGATCGGCAGCCTGGTCGCCGACGCCGCGATCAAGCTCGGGATGGACGTCCTCGGCTACGACCCCGAGATCACGGTCGAAGCCGCGTGGAGCCTGCCCTCGCAGGTAAAGAAGGCGCATTCGATCGAGGAGATCCTCAAGGCGAGCCAGTTCGTCACGCTGCACGTTCCGCTGCTTGCCGTGACGCGGCATCTGATCAACGCGAAAAACCTGGAGCTGATGCACCCAGGCTCGATCCTGCTCAACTTCTCGCGCGAGGAGATCGTCGACGCCAAGGCGGTCGCGGGGGCGCTTGCGTCGAAGAAGCTGAAATACTACGTGACCGACTTCCCGGCGCAGGCGCTCTGCGAAAATCCCTGCGTGATCGCGCTGCCGCACCTCGGCGCCTCGACCCGCGAGGCGGAGGACAACAGCGCCGTCATGGTGGTCGACGAGGTGCGCGACTACCTCGAGCACGGCAACGTCCAGAACGCCGTCAACTTTCCCGACGTGTTGATGGGGCGCGAGTCGCCCTACCGCGTCGCGATCGCCAACGCCAACGTGCCGAACATGGTCGGCCAGATCTCGGGCAGCATGGCCAAGGCCGGGCTCAACATCCACAACATGATGAACCGCTCCAGGGGCGAAATGGCCTACACGCTCGTCGACGTGGACAGCCCGGTGAACAGGGGCCTGATCGACGGCCTCGCGCGCATCAGGGGCGTGCTCGCGGTCCGCTACCTGCCCTTGTCCTGACCGCCATGGCCGACGACATCACCCGGCGCCGCGCCGCGATCGACGCGCTCGACGAGAAGATCGCGGCGCTCCTCAACGAGCGCGCCGCTCACGCCGCCGCCATCGGCAGGCTGAAGGCGGACGGCGGCACGTACCGCCCCGAGCGCGAGGCCGACGTGCTGCGCCGCATCGCGCTCGCCAATCGCGGACCGCTCGCGAACGACGCTCTCGCCCGGCTTTTCACCGAGATCATCTCGGCCTGCCGCGCGCTCGAGCAGCCGCTCGCGGTCGCCTACCTCGGGCCGCAGGGGACGTTCAGCGAATTGGCGCTAGCCAAGCAGTTCGGAACGAACATCGAGGCACTGCCCTGCGCCTCGATCGACGAGGTGTTCCGCGCCGCCGAAACGGGCGCCGCGCAGTATGCGGTCGTGCCGGTGGAGAACTCCACCGACGGCGCGATCGGCCGCACGCTCGACCTGCTGCTCGCGACGCCGCTCAAGATCTGCGCCGAAGTGGTGCTGCGCGTGCAGCAGAACCTGATGGCGAAGCGCCCTGCGATGGCCGCGATACGCAAGGTCTATTCGCATCCGCAATCGCTCGCGCAGTGCCACGGCTGGCTCGCGCAGCATCTGCCGGGCGCGGAGCGCGTGCCTGTCGCGAGCAACGCCGAAGGCGCGCGCGTGGCGGCGAAGCAGCGCGGCGCAGCGGCCATCGGGCCCGAGATCGCCGCCGCGCGCTACGGCCTCAAGGTGCTCGCGCGCTCGATCGAGGACGATCCGAAGAATCGAACGCGGTTTCTCGTGCTTGGGTCCCACGATGCCGGTCCTTCCGGCAAAGACCGCACTTCGCTCGTCATGACGGCACACAACAAGCCCGGTTCCCTCCACGACCTCATCGCGCCGTTCGCTGCGCATGGCGTGAGCATGACTCGGCTGGAATCGCGTCCGGCGCGCACCGGGCAATGGGAGTACTACTTCTACGTGGATATCCAGGGACATCAGCAGGACGCAAACGTCGCTAAGGCCCTTGGTGAGCTGCGCGACAAGGCGCCGTTCGTGAAGATCTTCGGCAGCTATCCGGCTGCCGTTCTGTAGGACCGCTCCATGGATTTATGCGAGCGGTCTCCGTCGTACATCCGCGGCATCGCGCCCTACCAGCCGGGGAAGCCCATCTCCGAGCTCGCGCGCGAGATGGGGCTGGACGAACGGAAAATCATCAAGCTCGCCTCGAACGAGAACCCGCTCGGCATCTCGCCGAAGGCGAAAGCCGCGGTCAAGAAGGCACTCGCGGATGGCGCGCGTTACCCCGATGGCAATGCCTTCCAGCTCAAGGCGGCGCTTGCGAGGCGCTACAAGGTGCCCGAGGAGTGCATCGTCGTCGGCAACGGCTCGAACGATTTGCTGGAGCTCGTTGCGGGAGCCTTTCTCGCCCCCGGCCGCGCCGCGGTGTACTCGCAGCACGCCTTCGCGGTCTATCCGCTCGCGACCGAGGCGCGCGGCGCGAGGGGCATCGTGGTGCCGGCGAAGAACTACGGTCACGACCTTCCCGCGATGCTCGCCGCGATCACGCCGGAGGTGCGCGTCGTCTTCATTGCCAACCCGAACAATCCGACCGGCACATTCGTCCCCGGCAAGGAGCTGGAGGACTTCATCTCGCGGGCACCGCGCAACGTCGCGGTCGTGGTCGACGAGGCCTATACGGAATATCTGCCGCCCGAATGCCGCTACGACAGCGTGGCCTGGCTGAAGACGTTCCCGAATTTCGTCCTCACACGAACCTTCTCCAAGGTCTACGGCCTGGCGGGCCTGAGGGTGGGCTTCGGGCTCATGCATCCGCAAGTCGCGGATCTGCTCAACCGCGTGCGCCAGCCGTTCAACGTCAACAGCCTCGCGCTCGCCGCCGCGACCGCCGCGCTCGACGACAGGAAATTCGTCGCGAAGAGCACCAGGATGAACCGCGCCGGCATGGCGCGGCTCGAACGCAGCTTCAAGGCGCTCGGGCTCGAGTACATCCCGTCTTGCGCCAATTTCGTGAGCTTTTGCCTGCCGCGCAGGAACGGGGAGTCCCTGGCCGGCGCGGTGTACGGGAAGCTCTTGCGCCAGGGCGTGATCGTCAGGCCGGTGGCCGGTTACGGCATGCCCGACCACCTGCGGGTCACGGTCGGCACGCCGAAAGAAAACGAAAAATTCCTCAAAGCGCTGAGAGCGGCGCTCGACGGCTGATGGCGCGCATCGAAAAGCTCGTCGTCGTCGGCGTCGGCCTCATCGGCGGCTCGTTCGCGCTCGCGCTGAAGGGGGCGGGTGCGGTCGGCCGCGTGATCGGCGTCGGCCGCGGCGCGAGCAATATCCGCCGCGCGATGGAGCTCGGGATCATCGACGCGGCGGGTGCGCTCGACGCGACCACGCTCGGGGACGCGGATCTCGTGCTTCTGGCCGCGCCGGTCGGGCAGATGCCCTCGATCATGCGCTCGATCGCGCCGCGGCTCGGCGCCAGGACCGTCGTGACCGACGCCGGAAGCACCAAGCAGGACGTGGTCGAGCTGGCCCGGCGCGAGCTCAAAACGTCGCTTGCGCGCTTCGTGCCGGGGCATCCGATCGCGGGTACCGAGAAGAGCGGCGCCGAGGCCGCTTTCGCCGAGCTCTACCGGAATCGCAGGGTGGTGCTCACCCCGCTCGAGGAAAACGAGCCGCGCGCGGTCGCCCTTGCGCGCGCCTCCTGGGAGCGGTGCGGCGCGAGCGTGTCCGAGCTGAAGCCCGAAGTGCACGATGCGGTGCTGGCCGCCGTGAGCCACCTGCCGCACGTGCTGGCCTACGCGCTGGTCGATCAGGTCGCCCGCCAGCATAACGCGGAACAGCTTTTTTCCTTCGCGGCGGGCGGGTTCCGCGATTTCACGCGCATCGCCTCGAGCCATCCGGAGATGTGGCGCGACATCTGCCTCGCCAACCGCAGGGCGCTGCTCGCCGAGCTCGGCCGTTACCGCGGCGAGCTGGAGGAGATTCGCGTCATCCTGGAGCGCGGCGACGCCCAAGCGCTCGAGAAGCTGTTCTCGGGGGCCCGTGCCGCGCGCGAACGCTGGCTGAAAGACGAGGAGCGATGAATTACGTGGTCGAGCCGGGCGGCGCGCTCGCGGGGAGCCTGCGCGTGCCGGGCGACAAGTCGATCTCGCACCGCTCGATCATGCTGGGCGCGATCGCCGAGGGCGAAACCCGGGTGAGCGGCTTTCTCGAGGGCGAGGACGCGCTTGCGACCCTGAACATCTTCCGCGCGCTCGGCGTGCGCATCGAGGGCCCGCACCGTGGAAACGTGACCGTGCACGGCGTAGGCCTGCGCGGACTGAGGGCGGCCGGCAAAGTGCTCGACTGCGGCAACTCGGGCACTTCGATGCGGCTCACCGCCGGGCTGCTCGCCGGTCAGGCTTTCGACAGCGAGCTGAGCGGCGACGAAAGCCTGCGGCGCCGGCCGATGCGGCGCATCGCCGAGCCGCTCGGACGGATGGGGGCCCGGATCGAGACGGCCGAGGGCGGCAAGCCGCCGCTCAGGATCCGCGGCAATCCACGCCTCAAGGGAATCGACTACGCGACCCCCGTGGCGAGCGCGCAGGTGAAGTCCTCGCTCCTGCTCGCCGGGCTCTACGCCGAAGGCGAGACGCGCGTCACCGAGCCCGCGCCGACGCGCGATCACACCGAGCGGATGCTCGCCGCTTTCGCCCATCCGGTGCACCGCGACGGCGACTCCGTGCGCGTCTCGCCGGGTCCGCTCAAGGCGACCGCCTTCGCAGTTCCGGCGGACATCTCATCCGCGGCGTTCTTCATGGTGGGGGCGT
>WNGL01014058.1_pt1 | contig 16036 bp, 13 predicted proteins | sample 5400591 | NCBI WGS metagenome assembly WNGL01 (sample SAMN13153377, study PRJNA577476) | soil metagenome | isolation source: 80 cm soil or saprolite under Garry oak tree replicate 1 | place: USA:California | collected 2016-06-15
CAGCTTGCGGCTCAGCCGACACGATCAGCTTCCGCCACCACGCCGGCGGCTACAGTGACCGACGCCGCGATTGTGCGCAACCATGTCGGGGGCCGCTTGAAGTCCGCCATCATCGCGCTACATCGCGACAAATCAGGTGTCCCTGCACGGTCCCCACGAAGCCGACATGGTTGATATGACCAGGTCAGTCACTCCGGGCGCCGCCGGCGACTCAAGTCTCTGCTCGCAGGTTGACTCTGCCTGACGGCAGATGCCTCGCGGCGCCCGCTGCCTGGAAAAAGGCTCGGCTAGGTGTGGCGAAGCATTGCCTGGCAGGAGACAGCCAGCTCGTCATGGCCGGTTTTCCGGAAGTTCGCGGCGGCGCTCCGGAGCCACGCGACCGGCTGGCCCCATCGGTGTTCAAGTGCGCAGGGCGCGACGAGGCGCCGGGCCAGGTGGTCCCACCATGGTGCGAAGGCCGCGAGGTTCCGGCTGGCTCGCTCGGCCAGCTCCGTGGCGCGTTGATTGTGACCGTCCCGGCCTTGCAGTACAGCCTCGGCATAGCCGAGGAATCCGTCGTTGAAGGACCCTATCGCTCCTGCCGCCCGGGCCTCATCGAGCGCAGCCTGCCCCTTCTGGTCGCCGACGGCCTCGAGGATTGCCCAAAATCCCCATGCGTATCGTGGCGCGCGCTGTCTGGCCGCGCGCCCGTACCAGATTCCCTTGTTGCACTCCGCGCGCGCGCGGGATATGTCATTTACGAACAGCGACGCGGCAGCCCTCGCCTGTCCCCAGGTGACAAGGAGTACCTCCGGGTCATCGGGTAGCGCTAGCTCGGCTTGGCCGACGGCGCGTTCAGTCTCGTCCGGATCGCGCCGGAGGCCGGCGACGCTTGCCTGCACGCACCAGGCCATGGCTTCGACCCGACGATGGCGGATACGGCTCGCTGTCTGCTGGCATGAGCGCGCCGTGCTCAGCGCGCGGTCCAGATCTTGGCCGACGCTCCAAGCCGTGGCCAGCTGAAGATCGATGAGGGCCGTCGTGGAGATCGCGCCCGCCCCAGCAGCCAGATTTCTGGCTTCGGAAAGCTCGTTGGTGGCTCCGGAACCCAGGACCTGGGCGATCCCGATCTGGTGCTTGGCGCGGATCCGCAGGATGGGCCGTCGCTCGGTAGTGGCGATCTGGTGAGCCCGTTCAAATGCCTCGGTGGCCGCCTCAAGATCACCGTTCAGCTGTGCCCACCGGCCGATCGTCTCCAGCGCCTCAAATGCCGTTTCGCCAGCCCAGCCGCGCAGTCCTGCGGTTTCCGCGGGTGCCAGCGCCCGGCCCGCGAGCTCGATCGCGGCTTCGGGCCTGTCCGCGTCCAACGCGCAGCGAGCTGCGACGGCATCCAGCCTTGCGGTCAGTGCCTGGTTCTGCACGGAGTCCGCGATGGAGCGGGCCAATGCGAGGTGCTGGCCAGTCCTGGGCGGATGGACTTCCGAAAACGCGCGGGCCATCCGGATGTGGACGTGTGCTCTCCACAGCTGATCTGCACCGATCCGGTCTAGGCCGGCGATCAGGCGGTCGGCGGCGGGAATCAACCGGGTCGTATCGCCGGTCAGCTCGAATGCCCTGGCGATGGCGTTGTCGACATCAACGAATAGCCGGTCAGGCACCGATCGCGCACCCTCCAGCAACGTCCTGGCCTTGGTAAGCACGTCAGTAGCACTGGCAAACGCGCCGTGCTGCAGTGCCCGGCGACCTAGCTCAAGCCGCAGCTCGGCGGCTTTCACTGTCTCGCCCGCAGCTTCGTACATTTCAAGCGCGAGTTCGCACCAATATCCGGGTAGGTCGGGGTGCGCCAGTTCGATCGCGGCGGCAGCACGGCCCGAACGGGCAGCGCGGTCGGGCGGGCGCAGGTCGGACACGATCGCGTCCCTGATCAGCGGATGCCGGAACCTGAACTCTGGCTGGCTGCCGGTGCACGGCTCCACGAGTTGCACGCCGGAAGCCTGGTTCAGCGCATCGATCGCGGCTGGTTCGCCCACGCCCGCCAGGCGGCCAAGCAAGCTCAAGTCGAACTGGTTGCCCAGGACGGCGGCCGCAGTCAGGACGTCGGCGGCCTCCGGGCTCAGCCCGGCGAGCCGTCGTTGCACGGAGTTGACGATGCCGACGGGAATTGCGGACCTGGCGCGCTGATTCACGTGCCAGTATCCGGCTGAGGGCCGACGACGTCCGGACAACACGATTCCATGACCTGAAACACTTCCTAACTTAAAGTTATCTCGTATGCACTGTAAGTGATCAATCAACTCGATGCTAGGGGCAGCTAGGGGAGGTTCAGGTTCTGCCTAGTCCGGTCGGCTCATCGACATCCCCTGCCCGCTCTCGGTCATCACGGCCACCCGGTCCCGGCCGGCGTTCTTTGCCTGGTAGAGCGCAGCATCGGCCAACGCAAGAATGTCGGTGAGGGAGGCGGCCTCGCCTGGAAGGGCAGCCAGCCCCACCGACACCGTGCAGTGCAGTTGCGGGTCCCTCGATTCGGTTCCTTGGCTGATGACCGTGCTGGCGATCTGAGCTCGCAGCCGGTCCATGGCCGCGCGAGCCTGGTCAGCATCGGTCTGCGGGAAAAGCACCGCGAACTCGTCACCGCCAAAGCGGCCGACGATGTCGTACTCGCGAAGCAGGTTTCGCAGCAGGTCAGCAACTATCGCAAGGGCGTTGTCGCCGACCAGATGCCCGTAGGCGTCGTTGAAGGTCTTCAGGTAATCGATGTCGATGAGAGCCACCGCCACGCGCGAACGTGTCCGGCTTGCCCGGTTTAGTTCGGCGCTGGCTTCCTTGCGCCAGGTGGCAGCGTTGAGCAGGCCCGTCCTACCGTCCAGGCGCAGGTCGCTGAGGAGCTGTGTATGAAGCGATGAGCGCTGCAGCACTATCACGAGCGGGAGGGCCAGCACCAGCGAGAACGGGCTGAAGAAGATGGCTACCGTCACCAGTGCGGCCGCACTGAGTTCGGCAAGATCGTTCAGGACGCCCTCGCGAGTTGCGATGACATCGCGAACGCGCACCGTCGGGTCGGACCCCCTGATTGCAGGCAGTATCAGCACGTTATTCACCGCCCACGCAATCACCCCGGCGAGGACCACAGCCAGCAGCCACCGGAGCGTCACCTGCCCGGCTGCGCCATCGGCGATGGCCGCTATACGGGCAAGGTGGCTGCCAAGCAAATGGAAGGTGAGGCTAGCCGCTCCGTAGGAGAGGCTGATCACGGCTGCCGTGAATACCCGCCGGTGGGGTGCGATCTGCCGGATACGCCACTGCGTCAGCGCGATACGCGGGATGGGGGCGAGCAGCGCGAAGACCGGCGGCAGCAAGATTGCGGCCGGGAGTTCCCAGACGGCGTAGGTGTCCTTGATCAAGCCGGCAGTCTCGCCCCGGCTCCGTGTCATCTCAACTGTCGCCGCGTCGCATCCGAGCAGGGCGGCGAACAGCAGCAACTGCGTGACTCGCACTCCGGGAAACAACAGGTATCCGGCAACCCCGATGACAATCGCGTCGGCCATGACGACTGTGATGACGTAGGCACTCAGCCAGCGTGGGAGGTCCCAGAGCTGCCACGGCCACCGGAAGCGCGTCACCCGCTGGCAGGCTCGGCGAATCCGCGCACTTCGCCGAGCGCCTCCCATGTACCCCCCTGCCGCTCGCCGAAAATGCTGCGGTTCCAGCAGCCGCGCCGTGTGGAACCCGCACACGAAGAGCTAGCCGTGATCCCCCGTCATCGGCGGCGCAGGATCACCATCCCCGGACCTTGCGCTGCACCCTGCGGAGCCTCAAGCGTCCTCGCCGCAAGTCCAAGGCTACTTCTGCCAGCGCACCGCGCCCAATCCATGGTCCTCTCAGCACGATAGATGCATCTATCCTTGCTTAATCTGGCTGATAAGCCGGGTAGATGGCACTCACCTGGCTATGTCACTATGAGTGAAGTGTCGGGTACATCATCATGATCACGCCGCGTAGGCGGCAGTGACAACGTGATGATCGGATCTGACCGCGATGGCGTAACTGTGCCGCGCGTCCCGAACACGAGGAGAGGAGGGCGGCCATGCGCACCACCGGCTGGGGAGGCTAAGCAGCTCCGTCACCGTGTCGGGCTACGGCCCGTGAAGTGGCGTGCCGTGATAAGAATCGCGGCGACGACGCCAACCGCCCCGGCGATGGCCACCACTGTCGCCGGGGCGTGGCGTTGCGCCGCCGCCCCGACGAGGATCATCGCTGAGCCCTGACCCAGGCTCATGCCGGCCTGCGCCAAGCCAAAGGCCCGGCCGCGCTGGCTCTCCGGTGTCGCGCGAACGAAGAGAGTGACCGCGGCGATCTGATAGCAATCGCAAAGGCCGGCCGCGAAGAGGATCACCAGGGCGACCTGAAAATCCGGGCGAAGCGCGAAGGCGGTAAGTGTCGCGCATGAAGCGATCGCGAGCGGCCGCATCCAGCCGATCCGCCGTGCCGGGCTGACCAGTCGGCTGAAGGCGACCGCCCCGACAGACGCGCCGAGTGCCTCGGATGCCAGGATCAGGCCAACGCCGGCCGCGCTGGCTCCCAAGCCAGCTGCCAACGGTACAGCAATCGCCTCCGGGGCGTTGTAAAACGCCGCCAGCCAGCCCAGCAACATCGGCGTCCGCAATGCAGGAACCCCGAAGACGAGGCGAAGGCCGGCCAGCAGACCTGAGGCCCGCGAGGGCGGCGCCGCCTCCGAGGGTTGAGCGGCTGGCCGTGGCTGGACCCAGAGGCCGGTGATCAGCGCGGAGATGGCGAAGGTGACCGCATCTGCTATCAGAGCGCCCTGAAATCCAGCGAGGCTCACCGCGGCGCCGCCGAGCGCCAGTCCGAGGACCTGGGCGAACTGATACGTCGTGAGCGTCGTCGCCGTGCCGAGTACGTACAGGTCGCCGTCCAGCACGTCTGGGTATATCGCCGCGCGCGCCGAGGTGAAGGGCACGCCCGTCATCGTCACCGCAAACAGCAACGCGACCAGCAGCGCCGTCGGGAGCCGGGGCAGGATCATCGCCAGCACGAGCGCCATCCGGATGATGTCGCAGGCGATCATCACTCGCCGACGCGGAAAGCGGTCGGCAAGACCGGAGAGCAAAACTCCGCCCACGAAGACAGGCACAACGCTGGCGGCGAACGTCACCGCCGCCAGCAGCGCGGAATGTGTGCGTCCGTAGACCTGAAGTGTCAGCGCAACCCTGGCTAGCTGATCGCCCAGCACCGACCCGATCTGAGCGAACCAAAGGGCCCGGAACTCGCCCACAGCAAACAACTCGCCGAAGCGCGCCTTACCGCCGGGGTCCTCGACCGCCACCCGACCTCCCGACCGGCCGTGTGGCTCCGGCTGCGCACGCATGATCCCCTGTAGATGTTTCTCGGCCCCGCCGGAGACACCGCTCCGCAGAGGCACAGCACAACCGGGAGTCATTCCGCCACGTCCAAGCACGCTAGCCCCGAACGCCATCACATCACAACAGGGTACTTTATGCTAGTTATCGCCATAATTACCAGGATTTTCGGCATCTGGCGTCGGCCTCGCGGACCGGCATTCAAGCATGAGACGAACAGCCTCCGCGACTGTCGCCATGGGTGCAAGTGACGCTTCGTAGCATGCAACTTCGTTCGCGCGGCCACGATGCGTCCTGCCGCTCTCAAGGCGATCGACGGGGCGTAGCCCAACTGCATTGCGATGTCATGAAATTTACAACTGTATAGCTGATTCGCGTTACGAGCTGTAGGTGCTCTTGGTAGTTAGAGCACTACTACTGGTAATGTCTCGGTGGGTGAAACCCATACTTTGTCCGATCCTCGTTGGCCGTGACAAGGAGCTGCGGACACTAACGGAGCGCTGCATCGCACTCAGCGCGGTTCCGGATGCGTGGTGATCGTCACCGGCGATGCGGGAGTCGGCAAGTCTGCACTTTGTCGCGAACTTTCCGAGCGGGCATCGGCACGCGGCGTGATGGTGCTGACCGGCCGGGCTGTGGAGACTAGCGCGCCCCTCGCTTACCGGCCTGTCGCGGAGGCGCTGATGCGAGCTGCCCGGCAAGGACTGTCGCCCACAGCGCATGATGTCGCCAAGTGGCTCCCGACACTGGGCCGACTGGTGCCGGACTGGAGCCAAGCAGAGCATATTGGTGCCGAACTTACGCCTCACTTGGTCGGCGACGCCCTCATCCGATTGATGACTCAAGGAGCAACACGCAGATGTGTGCTGCTCCTTGAGGACTTGCAATGGGCAGATCCCGAGACGCTGGCCGTCGTCAAGGTCCTTGCCGAGCCTGCGGCCGAAGTGCCCCTCCTATGTATAGCGACGATCCGCGATTCGGAGCCAACGCCCGCGCTGGACACATCGCAAGCGCTCTTGTCGTGCTGTGCTGCGGTGATCCTTCGGCTCGGCCGGCTGGCTAAGCCGGAGGTTCGGAAGATGGCTGCCGCATGCCTAGGTGCTGACGACCTGCCCGATGGGCTGAGCTCGCTGTTGGCCAGCTGCGGCGGGCTGCCGTTCGTGGTCGAGGAGATGCTGGCTGCGGCCGTATCCTCAGGCCAGTTGTCACAGAGTGAAAGTGGCTGGCGTGTTAATGACGGCGTGGCCACCGGTGTGCCAACGTCAGTGACCACATCGATCAACCGACGCCTTGCCTTGCTCGGGCAGCGCGCCGCCGACGTGCTGGCTGCAGCTGCAGTCCTGGGTGAGCATTTCAACGTGACTCTCCTGCCGGCCGTAGTCGAGATGAGCGCGGCATCCGTACGTGAGGCCTTGCGGCAGGCGGCCGACGTTCAGTTGATCGAGAGATCTGCACAGGACGACGAGGTATTCAATTTCGCCAAAGTCTCATAAGGCATGCGATTCTCGCCGATTTGCTAATACCGGACGTGGTGAGGTTGTCAACCCGGGCGTCCGCCGTGATCAGGGAGACGCGGCCGGGCCTGCCTGGCGCATGGTGCGAGCTTGTCGCCGAGCTTCATAGCTTGGCTGGTCAGAGTAAGGAGGCGGCGTCCTGCGTGCTCGAGGCAGGCCGTCGTGCGCCGCGCCAGGGCGCGCTAGAAACGGCAACCTCATCCCTACGCAAGGCCCGCGAGCTGGCCGAGTTGCACAACGACTCTGATCAGCTCGCCGCGATTGACGACGCGCTCATTACGGCCCTCGGTCTCGCCGGAAACTACGCACCAGCAGGCCACGGCCGCCTCATCCAGCACCCCACCAGTGTCCCCGCGGCACGATCCGGCCGCTGGCCCGGGCCAGACCTGCAACCCGAAACCTCGTTATGAGCTCCGCCGGAAGCACACCGTGCTCCATGCGAGAAGTACATATCGAGCCCGAGTGCGCGCGCATAGACGGCTGATTGATCGACCACGGACAGTCACCGCATCCAGGGTCGTCAGAAGGAATCATTCTGCGCCTGCCGATTCTCTGGAGCGAACTTTGTGCGTCCACGACGTCGTTTCTCTCGGCGTGTCGGCTCGTCGTGGACCCGTTCTCTGGAGCCACGTCCTTGACGCGAGAAGCCGCGACTATCCTCTCGTCGCTGCGCTTTTGACGTTCGAGGCCTTCGACAGGAGCTTGGTCATGCACATGTTCACGATGCAGAGTTGCCGGAACCACTAGCGACCTCGCCGTGCGACTCCAGAGATCGCCGACTATGTGCGAGCGGTTGGTGGTGCTTTCGCCGCATGGTTAAGGACACAGAACGGCCAGTTATGGCGCCGTCCTTCTTGACATCGCATTGTGTACGGGTCCTGGCTATGTAGGCCAGCAGCACCCGCTCTTCCACGTTTGCCTGCTCGATCAGCGCGTCGTCGTCACGGTCGTTGGCGTAGGCGGCATCTACGCCGACCTAGGCGCAGCCGGCGCGCCACCGTACCGAGGTGGATGTCGAGGACGAACCGCGCCGAGTTCAGCCGCTGCGGCCGCCGCGCCGCCGCGACCCTGTTCTGCACCGAGCCGGTGACCAGGTTCCGCCGGGAGGCCATTTACCAGCAGGCTGCCGATCTCGATCACCGGTACCCTGAGCGACGCCGCCACCTGACCTAGCGACGATGTCCCGTCACAGGTCACTTGCACCCGCGCGGCGGCGACTTGGCGGAAGGAACGGCAAGTGCTCAGGGGCGAAGTGCACGTCTGCCTCGCCCCTGTCCGCTGTCCCGTGTAAACCATGGGCGGTCCGGGTCCCCCAGGGTACCGGGCGGGCCTGTAATTTCAACGGTGTAACTCCTGACAAGTAGGGAGACACCAGTGACAGATGTGACGACTCGCCAGGATCGTGATGAGCCGGGGCTGTCGGCAGCGGACGAGCAGCTGCTGCGGGAGCTGACCGAGCGGGCCCGGGCCGGCGGGCTGCAGCTCACCGGCGAGGGCGGGCTGCTGGGCAAGCTGACCAAGATGGTGATAGCAGGCGCGCTGGAGGGCGAGCTCGATGACCACCTTGGCTATGAGAAGAACGACCCGGCGGGCCGCAACGGCGGCAATTCCCGCAACGGCCACCGGGTTAAGACAGTGCTCGCCGATACCGGGCCGGTGGAACTCGCCGTGCCGCGGGATCGCGATTCGAGCTTCGACCCGAAAATCGTCGCCAGAAGGCAGCGGCGGCTGACCGGGGTCGAGGATATGGTGATTTCCCTGTCGGCGAAGGGGCTGACCCACGGGGAGATCGCCGCGCACCTGGCCGGGGTCTGCGGCGCCGAGGTATCGAAGCAGACGATCACCACGATCACCGACCGGGTCATGGAGGGCATGGCGGACTGGCAGTCCCGGCCGCTGGATCCGGCTTGGCGCTGTCGTGTTCATCGACGCTATTCACGTGAAGATCCGCGAGGGCCAGGTCGCCAACCGGCCCGTCTGCCCGGCCCTGGGCGTCACCGTGGACGGCGAGCGCGACATCGTGGGCCTGTGGGCGGGCGAGCACGGCGACGGCGAGGGTTGTGGGACTCCCACAGGTTCGTTTGGGCCTGTTCGTGCTGCTGCCTGAGGTTATGCGCTTCTGGCGTGACTTGTGGTAGTCATGGTGAGGCATTGATCTTCCAGGTGCCGCCTTGAGATCGCTGGTGCGGAGAATGGTGAGGCATTGATCTTCCAGGTGCCGCCTTGAGATCGCTGGTGCGGAGAAGGTGTGCGCGTGGCAGATGCCCGGCTTCGTCTTGTCGAGGGCCATCTCTCCCCGGTTGTGGTGCCGGTCGACCCGTTGGTGTTCCAGTCTGAGTGCATGGACGCGTTCGTCGCCTCGTGGGCTGCCCGGGGGTTCGCGGCCAGCACGATCGGCAACGACACCGGGGTGCTGGAGCGGATGCTGGAGGCGCTGGGCCGGCCGGCGTGGGAGGTCACCGCCGAGGATGTCGACCGGGTGGTGGGCGACCTGGCCCGCGCTGGCCGGGCGACGTCGACGCGCCGCAATTACCTGCAGGTGTTCAAGGGCTTTCACCGGTTCCTGGAGGTCCGCAAGGCCGTCGAGATCGAGGTCGCGTTCGGGGTGCGGCTGGTCTGCCCGGTGGATGAGTACAACTCCTCCCGCCATGTCAGCAGCGACTCCCCGGCCCAGGACCCGCCGCCGGGCCCGGAGCGGATCGTGGAGTTCTTCGGCTTCCTGAAGGCCCGGATCGGCACGGCCCGCAAGTACGCTCCGGCCGCCCGCGGCTATGCCTTGTTCCGCACTCTCTATCACGCTGGGATCCGCTGCGAGGAGGCCGTGCTGCTGGACGTCCCGGACGTTCACTTCGGCCGCGGCCCGTTCGGGAAGCTGCACGTGCGGTTTGGCAAGGCGGCGCGCACGTCCGGGCCCCGGCCGCGGTGGGTGCCGATGCTGGACGGCCTGGACCTGCAGCTGCGCTGGTTCCTCGATGACGTTCATGGCCGGTTCCCCGGCTCGGCCGCGCTGTTCTGTGACGAGTCCGGAGGGCAGCTGGCGACCGGGACGGTCCGCAACCGGCTCCGGCACCTGATGAAACTCGAGGGCCGGCCCGCCAGTGACTGGTTCACCCCGCATTCGCTGCGGCGGGCCTGCGCGACCCACAACTACGAGCGCGGCATGGACCTGGTCGCGATCCAGCAGATGCTCGGGCACTGGACGGTGGCCTCGACGATGCGGTACGTCCGTCCCTCAGAAACATTCATCGAGGACGCCTACCGGCAGGCGGTCTCGGCCGCTCTGGGCGAGCTGACCGAAGGAGAGTGAGCATGCAGATCAGGTGGAAGCTGCGGATCGCCGCGGCCCAGCGGGAGGTCTGGACGGGCAGCCAGCTGCGCCGGCTGCTGGCCGAGAAGGCCGGCCTGGAGTTGTCGTCGGCGTCGGTGTCGGCGCTGTTCACCAGGCAGCCGTCGCAGCTGAAGCTCACCACGCTGCTTGCGCTGTGCACCGCCTTGCAGTGCACCCCCGACGACCTGTTCGACCTCGACACCACCCCAGTGGAACGGCCCGCAGTGTCAGCTCCGGCCGAGCTCGCGGCCGCCGGGCCTAGGGCCGCACGGGGCCGGTCGATGCCGCCGATCTGAGGCGCGCAGCCGGTGACAGTCAAGATCAGCGAGTGCGTCCGCTGCGGCAGGCCGGTCGGCATCGCGGGCCGCGAGCATTGCGCCCGCTGCCGTTACGCCCTGGCCCATCGCCCGGCCAGGAACCAGTGCCCGGGCTGCAGCCAGCCCAGGAAGCTGGACGAGGTAACCGGCAAGTGCGTCTTGTGCTCGCGGACCTGTGTCCGCTGCGGCGGGAAAATCGGGCGGATCGGCCGCGACATCTGCAGCCTGTGCCTGGTCAAAGACCGGCGGGCAAATGCCCAGCAGCCCTGCCCGCGGTGCGGCAAGCCCGGCCGGATCCGCGAGGCCACCGGCTGGTGCGGGCCCTGCTCCCACCCCGGCAGGCCGCCCAGCCCCGATGCTGCCTGCCGGGCCTGCGGCCAGGTCACGCACCTGGAGGGCGACGGGCTCTGCTTCCCCTGCTATACCAGGTCCCCGCACAGGATCACGGTCCGGGCTGAGAACCTCGCCGCCCGGCTCAGCGACCCGCCTCCGTGGCTGCCGGGCCTCGCGGACTACCTCGTGCCCCGCCACAACGCCACCGCCGCCTGCCAGATGATCACTGATACCGGGCGGCTCCTCCGCGACGGCGGACCCGTCCACCCGCAGTCCCTGCTGGAGCGCGCCGGCGCACGGGGCGGGCCGCTGGCCCGGGCGCTGGAAGACTTCTTCACCAGCCACGGGCTCGCCCTGCCTCCCGACCACTCCGAGCGAAGGGCCGCTGCCCGCCGGCAGCGCCGCCTGGACGCCATCCCCGCCATCCTGCGGCCCGCCGTGACCGCCTTCAGCGAGCACGAGCTAGCCGGACGGAACCGGGCCCAGCACGCCGGGACCCGGCCGCCATGCCACAACACGATCGAAGGTCACCTCACCTCAGTGCGTGACTTCGCACTGTTCATCACCACCAGCACGGACATCGCCGGCTGGGCGACCGTGAGCACCGGAGACGTCCAGGCCTTCCTCGCCACCCAGCCCTCAACCGCCGCGCACCGGCTGGCCGGGCTGCGCCGGTTCTTCCGCTTCGCCACCCGCCAGCGGATGATCCTGACCGACCCGACCAAGACCGTCACCATCGCCCAGTCGTGGGGGTTCCGCGGTCCCAGCCTCACCCGCGATCAGCAGCGGGAACTGTTCCGGCGCTGGACCAGCGGCCGCGACGACGTCCACCCGCACGAGGCGCTGACCGGGCTCCTCGCGCTGATCCACGGAGCCACTACCCAGGAGATCCGGCAGCTGACCGTCGAGGCCATCGCCCCGGCCGCCCGGACCGTCAGCCTGCGGGGACGGCCACAGGCAACCCCGCTCGACCCGTGGACCCAGGCCGCCATCCAGGCCTGCCTCGCCCACCGGCAGGCGCTGAACTCCGCGAACCCCTACCTGATCGTCACCAGGCAGACCAAGGCGACCCGGGCCCCGTCCGGCGACAGCTACGTCAAGAACATCCTCACCCCAGCCGGAATCCGGCCCCGGATTCTGCGCTCGTCCCGGATCCTCGCGCTCCTCAACGCTGCCGACCCGAAACTCATCGCGGCCGCCTACGGGATGACCTACGACGCCGTCACCGCCTACCTCGCCGACCGCGTCGACCCCACCCGCCTGGACCTGTGAACTTCAGGCAGCACCGCCCACAAGATCACGCGAACATGTGCGCTACAGCCAGGCACTGGCTGCGGGTCCTCCCGGAGATCAAGAACCGCGGCGTGCGGGACGTGTGCATGCTGGTCTGCGACGGGCTGAAAGGCCTGCCCGGCGCGGTCAGCGCCGTGCGGGAGAAGACAATCGTGCAAACATGCATCGTCCATCTCCTGCGGAACTCATTCAAGTACGCGTCGAAAAAGGACTGGGCGCAGATCGCGAAAGACCCCATCTACACCGCCGCATCCGAGGCCGAGGCGCTCGACCGGCTCGCCGGATTCTCCGGAAAGCGGGAGAAACGAGAGGACAGCGAGCATGGACGTTCTGCATGGGGTCCGCATGACGGGCCCGCTGGCGCCGCACGCAACGGGGCTGGCCGGTGAACTGGCCAGGCTGGGCTTCACGGAGATGTCAGGGCGGGCCCAGCTTGGGCTGGCCGCGCACCTGAGCCGGTGGCTTGCTGCTGCCGGGCTGGGCACGATGGCGCTGACCGCGCCGGTGGCAGAGGAGTATCTGGCGGCACGCCGCGCGGCCGGGTATACCGCCTATCTGACGCCGAAGGCGCTGGCGCCGCTGCTGGGCTACCTGCGGGGAATGGGCGTGGCTCCCGAGGCGCAGATCGCCGCGCCGGCGACGCACGCGGAGGCCTTGCTCGAGCGGTACCGGCGCTATCTGCTGGCCGAGCGCGGCCTGCGGGAGAAGGTTGTCCGCGGCTATGTGGACTCGGTCCGGCCGTTCGTCGTCAGCCACGCCGCGGCCGGCGGCACGGATCTGAGGTGGCTGACGGCAGGCGATGTCACGGCGTTCCTGACCGGCGAGTCGCGGCGGCTGGCCCCGAAGACTGCTCAGCGGCTGGCGACGGCGCTGCGCTCGCTGCTGCGGTTCTGGCACGTGGAGGGCCTGATCAGCGGGCCGCTCGACCGGGCGGTTCCGAAGGTGGCCAACCGGCGGCCGGGGCTTCCGCGGCCGCTGGAGCCGGCGCAGGTGCAGGCCTTGCTGGCCTCGTGTGACCTTGGGACCGCAGGCGGGCGCCGTGATCTGGCGATGATGACGCTGCTGGCGCGGATGGGGCTGCGCGCGGGCGAGGTCGCCGGGCTGCGCCTGGACGACATCGACTGGCGGCGCGGCGAGATCACCATCGCCGGCAAGGGGAACCGCCGCGACCAGCTCCCATTGCCCGCCGACGCGGGCGAGGCAGTCGCGGACTGGCTGCAGCATGGCCGGCCGCCCACGGCCCTGGACCGCAGCGTGTTCATCCGGGTCAAGGCGCCGCACCGGGGCCTGACGGCCGGCGGGGTCACGATGGCTGTGTTCGCGGCCGGGCAGCGGGCCGGGCTGGGCACGATCCACGCGCACCGGCTGCGGCACAACGCCGCCACCGCGATGCTCGCCGAGGGCGGGTCGCTGGCCGAGATCGGCCAGGTGCTGCGGCACCGGCGGCCCGCGACCACGGCGGCATACACCAAGGTCAGCATCGAGGCGCTGCGCGCGCTCGCCCGCCCATGGCCGGGAGCCTCGTCGTGACCGGGCTGCGCCCGGCGCTGGCCGGCTACCTGGACCTGCGCCGCGGACTGGGATTCAAGCTGGACCGCGACGCCAAGCTGCTGGACCAGTTCATCACCTACCTGGAACAGCGCGGGACCGGCACAGTCACCGTGACCGACGCGCTGGCCTGGGCCACGCTGCCCGCAGACGCCAGCCCGGGCTGGCTGCGGATGCGGATGACCGTGGTCCGCGGTTTCGCCGCCTACCTTGCCACCCTCGACCCGTCTGCCGAGGTGCCCCCGGCCAGCCTGCTGCCGGGCGGAACCCGCCGTGCCGTTCCCTACCTGTACTCCGCCGCCGACATCGCGGCGCTACTCACCCAGGCGGGCCGGCTCAAGACGCCACTGCGCCAGGAGACCATCAAGACGCTGATCGGCCTGATGGCAGTCACCGGGATGCGAGGCGGCGAGGTCGTCGCGCTCGATGACGAGGACTTCGACCCCCGGCGCGGGATGCTGCTGGTGCGGCACGCCAAGCTCGGCAAGCACCGGCTGCTGCCGCTGCACCCCACCACCGTCATGGCGCTGCTGGCCTACCGGCAGCTGCGTGACCGGCGGTTCCCCCGCCCGGCCAGCCCGGCGCTGCTGGTATCCAGCGCCGGAACCCGGCTGCTCTATTACAACGTCGGCCAGACCTTCGCCAGGCTGACCCGGCAGGCAAGCCTGCCCGGCCGGTCAGGCAATTGCCGCCCCCGGCCGCATGATCTGAGGCATTCGTTCGCGGTCGCCAGCTTGCTGGACTGGTGCCGCGACGGCGGTGACATCGCCTCACGGATGCCGCTGCTGTCGGCCTACCTGGGCCACGCATCACCGGAGCACACGTACTGGTACCTGAGCGCCTCCCCGGAGCTGCTCGCCGAAGCCGCCCGCAGGCTCGCCGCGCCGGGAGCACCCCGGTGACGGCGGTCGCCGGCACCGTGCAGGCATTCTTTACCGAGCGGCTGATCGGCCAGCGGCGGGCCAGCCCGCACACGGTCGCCGCCTACCGCGACGCCATCCGGCTGCTCCTTAACTTCTCAGCAGAGCGCACCGGCGCCGTGCCGTGCCGGCTCGACTTCACCGACCTGGACGCGCCGGTGATCAGCGCGTTCCTCGACCACATCGAGCGCGACCGGGGCAACGCCATCCGCAGCCGCAACGCCCGGCTGGCCGCGATCCACTCCCTGTTCGGCTACGCAGCCCTGCGCCACCCCGAGCACGCCGCCGACATCGAACGTGTCCTGGCAATCCCTCCCAAGCGGGCTGACCAGACGATCGTCACCTACCTCACCGCCGCCGAGACCGAGGCCCTGCTCGCCGCCCCGGACCGGTCAACCCGGACCGGCCGCCGTGACCATGCCTGGATGCTGCTCGCGGTCCAGACCGGGCTGCGGGCCTCCGAGCTCACCGCCCTGACCTGCCGGGATGTCCACCTCGGCGGCGGCGCCTACGTCGCCTGCCACGGCAAAGGCCGGAAAGACCGGATCACGCCGCTGAGCCCGGGCACGATCGCCACCTTGCGGGCCTGGCTCGCCGAACACGCCGGGACACCAGAAGACCCGTTGTTCACCACTATCCGCGGCGGGCCGATGAGCCGCGACGCCCTCCAGCAGCGGCTCACCCTCCACGCCACCGCGGCCGCCGCACCCTGCCCCTCCCTGGCCAGCAAGAACATCACCCCGCACGTCCTGCGGCACTCAGCAGCCATGGCCTTGCTGCACGCCGGTAACGACATCACCGTCATCGCCTTGTGGCTGGGCCACGAATCGGTCACCACCACACAGATCTACCTGCAAGCCGACATGGCCCTCAAGCAGCAAGCCCTCGACCGGACCACCCCGCCAGCAACCCAGCCCGGCCGCTACCAGCCCCATGACCAACTGCTGGCCTTCCTCGAAGCCCTGTGATTATGCCGACATCCCGGACCCGGGCACCCCCGCCCGCCAGCGCCGGGCCGCCCGGTATCGGCATAACAACAGTGTCGGGGTAATGAGCGCAACATGCCTGGTGCCCGGGCAGGTGCTCCCACCCGCCGTGGAAGTAGTTCACGTACCGGTCCGACACCACGATTCCGGTGAACTCCGGCAAGATGCCGAAGGCGCGGAACGAGGCCAGGGTCCGCTCACCCAGGAACAGCGCGGTGAGCTTCTCGGTGAACGCGCCGAGCACGTACTTCTTCTGGCCTGCCGGCCCGGCACGCAGGGTGGTCTCATCGAACCCGGCCACCGCCGCGGCGGTGATCAGCGCCTTGATCAGCTTGACCACGTCCGCGATCACGTCCGCCGCCTTGGCCAGGCACGAGTGGATGAACCCGTCCGAGACCCGGGCGCCGGCGACGTCGGCGATCAGCTTGCGGCATCTCTCC
>WNGL01015865.1_pt1 | contig 16036 bp, 8 predicted proteins | sample 5400591 | NCBI WGS metagenome assembly WNGL01 (sample SAMN13153377, study PRJNA577476) | soil metagenome | isolation source: 80 cm soil or saprolite under Garry oak tree replicate 1 | place: USA:California | collected 2016-06-15
GCGGTCGCGGGCATCGGCGGGACGGAGCGCTCCGGCCAGGTCGCGATGGCCGAGGCGGTACGCCGGTCCATCGACACCGGCGAGCACCTGGCGGTCCAGGCGGGCACCGGGACCGGTAAGTCGCTGGCCTACCTGGTGCCCGCGGTGGCCCATGCGGTGGCCACCGGCTCCAGCGTGGTGGTGGCGACCGCGACGATCGCGCTGCAGCGCCAGTTGATCGACCGTGACCTGCCCCGCCTCGCCGCGGCGCTGGAGTCGCTGCTCGGCCGTGCGCCGACGTTCGCGATCCTCAAGGGCCGCGGCAACTACCTGTGCCAGTACCGGCTGCACGGCGGGGCCCAGGAGGAGCCGGGGGAGACGCTGTTCGACCCCGCCGCCGTGTCCGCGGTGGGCCGGCAGGTGCAGCGGCTGCACGAGTGGGCGGCGACCACGGAGACCGGCGACCGGGACGAACTGGTGCCCGGGGTGGAGGACCGGGCGTGGCGGCAGGTCGCGATCAGCGCCAGGGAGTGCATCGGCGCGGCCCGCTGCCCGAACGGCTCGGAATGCTTCGCCGAGCGGGCCCGCGAGCAGGCCGGGCTGGTGGACATCGTGGTCACCAACCACGCCCTGCTCGCGATCGACGCGCTGGAGGACTTCATCGTGCTGCCCGAGCACGACGTGGTCGTCATCGACGAGGCGCATGACTTGGTCAGCCGGGTCACCACGGCCGCATCCCACGAGCTGACCGTTCCCGGCGCCGAGGCCGCGGCCCGCCGGGCCGCCAAGCTGGCCGACGGCGACACCCTGGACAGGCTGCGGGAAGCGGCCGACGGGCTCGGCCGGGTGCTGCCGGAGGTGAGCCCCGGGCGCCTGGACGTGCTGGCCGAGCCGCTGGCGGCGGCGCTGATCGCGCTGCGCGCCGCCGCTGCCTCGTGTGCGGCGAAGGTCCGCGCCCTCGGCAAGGAAAGCTCCGATGATGCCGAACGATTGGCCGCTGCCCGGGCGGCACTCGCCGCGCTGACTGATATCGCGGAGACCTCCGAGCGGATCCTGGGTGCGTTCGGTGACGATATTGCCGCGCGGCCGGATGTGGTGTGGATGGACCGGCCGGCCGTCGACGAGCGCCAGCGGCCGCCCGCCCTGCACGTCGCCCCGCTGGAGGTGGGCGGGCTGCTGGCGCAGCGGGTCTTCGGCCGCAGGACCGTGGTGCTGACCTCGGCCACGCTCGCGGTCGGCGGATCGTTCGAGCCGCTGGCGCGGCAGTGGGGGCTGCCGCTGGGGGACCAGGACGGCGGCACGCCCGCCCCGGACGGCGCCGGTACCCCGGGCCCGGCCCCCGGCGGTGCGACCGGCGGCAACTCCGGCGGCGCGGCGGACGGCGTGGCCGGGGAGGACACGGCCGGTGACGCGACGGCCGGGGAGCACGCGGCCGGAACTGGCCGCGGTGGCGCTGGTGTTGCCGGGACTGGCGCTGCCGGGACTGGTGTTGCCGGGACTGGCGCTGCCGGGACTGGCGCTGCCGGGACTGGCGCTGCCGGGACTGGCCTCGGCGGGGCTGGCCTTGCCCGGGCCGGCGGCGTCCCGCCCAAGCACGGGCTGGCCTGGTCCGGGCAGGACGTCGGGTCGCCGTTCGACCATCCGCGCAGCGGCATCCTCTACGTCGCGCGTCACCTGCCCCCGCCGGGCCGGGACGGGCTCCCCGCCGCCTACCTCACCGAGATCCGCGAGCTGATCGACGCCGCGGGCGGCCGCACGCTCGGGCTGTTCTCCTCGATGCGGGCGGCGAAGCAGGCGGCCGAGGAGCTGCGCGGCGTGCTCGGCCACCCGCTGCTGTGCCAGGGTGACGACGCCACCGCCCAGCTCGTCAGGCAGTTCGCCGAGGACGAGGCCACCTGCCTGTTCGGCACGCTGTCCCTGTGGCAGGGCGTGGACGTGCCCGGTCCCGCGCTGCAGCTCGTGGTGATCGACAGGATCCCGTTCCCGCGCCCCGATGATCCGCTCGCCTCCGCCCGGCAGCGGGCGGTGGCGGCGCGGGGCGGCAACGGGTTCATGGCCGTCGCGGCGGCGCACGCCGGCCTGTTGCTCGCCCAGGGCGCAGGAAGGCTCCTGCGCACCATGGAGGACAAGGGCATGGTCGCGGTACTAGACCCGCGCCTGGCCACCGCGCGCTACGGCAGCTTCCTGCGTGCATCCCTCCCCCCCTTCTGGGCCACCACCGACCCCGCCGTAGCCCGCGCCGCCCTCCGCCGCCTCGGCGCCGCCAGCACCTCGGCCTAGCCAGGAACCCAGGCCGACCTCCCGCACCCCGTAACCAGGCCCGCCTCCCGCACCCCGTAACCAGGCCCACCTCCCGCACCCCGTAACCAGGCCCACCTCCCGCATCACGGCTCCCCGGATCCACCCCTCGCGTTTCCCACCTCGCCGCCGAAGCGCGCCGGGCGGGCTGCGGTGGGCTGGCTGACGGCGTTTTGCCGGCTGCCAGTCTGCCGCTGCCCGCCACCCAGCCCCTGCCCCGTCCCCTCAGCCCTGCCCGCCCGCTCTCCCGGTTTACCTCCATGCTGTTTCGGCAAGTTTCGCGCCACCTCGCCCCTTTCGGGCAGACTTGGTCCGTGGATCAGTTACGGGCGGAACTGGTCCTCGGCTGCCGGTTCCGGCTCGTCGGGCCGGTCGGGGGCGGAGGGCCTGGCAGCGTGTGGCGCGCGGTGGACGAAACGGCCGGCCGCGAGGTGGCCGTGAAGATCCTGCGCGCGCGTTCGGCCGGGGGCGACCGGCCGGGTTCCGGCCTTGCCTTCGCGACCATGCCCGCGCTGTCCAGCCCCGGCATCGCGCGGGTGCACCACTACGGCGAGGAGCCGGCCACCGACCGCCGCCCGGCGATCCGCTACCTGGTCAGGGACCTGGTCCCGGGCCCCACCCTGGAGGAGCGGCTGGCCGGTGGGTCGCTGCCCGCGGCCGAGGCGCTGCGGTTCGTGGCGTCGGTGGCCGACGCGCTCGCCGCCGCGCACGGCGCGGGCGTGGTGCACGGCAACCTGGTGCCGGCGAACGTCATCGACTCACCGGCCGGGGTGAAGGTCACCGACTTCGGCCTCGCCGCGCTGCGGGACCGCCCGCCGGATGAGCGGTTCCAGAGCGTCCTTTCCTACGCGGCGCCGGAACGGCTCAGCGGCGGGCCCGCCACCACGGCGTCGGACATGTACTCGCTCGGCGTGCTGTTCGTGGCGTGCCTGTCCGGCATCGCCGCGGCCGGGACATCCGGCGCACCGCCCGCCGCCGACCCGGCCGCCGGCCCGGTGACACCGGACCTGGCCGCGCTCTGGGCGGCCTGCCTGGGCGCCAGCCCGCGGGAACGGCCCAGCGCGGCGCACGTCGCGTTCATGTCCCGCCAGGCGCTCGCCGCCCAGCCCGCCGCCCCGCCCGGTGCCGATGGGCAACAGCCCGCCGCCCCGCCCGGTGCCGATGGGCAACAGCCCGCCGCCCCGCCCGGTGCCGATGGGCAACAGCCCGCCGACGGGCAGCCCGCCGCGACGGCGGCGCCGGGGGCGGGCACCCCCGGCGAGGGCGCCGTGGCCGGCGGGGACGCGGCCGGCGAGCGCGGCGCCCCGGTGCCGGTGGGACGGTGGGTGCCGGACGGCGCCCCGGCCCGCCCCGGCGCCGACGGCAGCCCCGGCCACCAAGGCCGTTCCGGCCGGGCAGACCGTTCCGGCCGGGCAGACCGTTCCGGCCGGGCAGACCGTTCCGGCCGGGCAGAGCGTCCGGGCCGGGCAGAGCGTTCCGGTCCCGGGCGCGGCCGCCGGGACCGGCGGACGGGCCCCGGATCCCGCCGCACCCCCCGGGACCGCCTCGGCCTGGCCGGGCGTAGCCCCGGCGGGCTGCTCGCCCTCGGCACGGCGGCGACCGGGGTCGCCGTGGCCGCCGTGGTGCTGACCCAGTTCCTCACCTCGCCCGCGGCCCAGACCACCCGTGCGGGCGCCACGCCAGCGGCGCACGTGACCGCCTCCCGGTCACCGGGGACGCCGCGGCCGACCGTGCACCCGCTGCCGTCGGCGGACGCCACCGCGTCGGTGCTCGCTTCCGCGCCCCCGCCGCCGCTCCGTGTCTTCGACCAGATCCAGGCCACCATCCGGCACGGAGTGGCGTCCGGGCAGATCAGGCAGGACGTCGCCGCCGACCTGGACAACCTGCTGCACCCGGTCCAGGCGGACCTGGCCGCGGGAAACACCGCCGGCATGTCCCGGCTCGTGGCCGGGTTGAAGGCGAAGCTCGCGACCCGGCTCGGTGAGGGCGCCATCACCAAGGCCGCCGACGCCGAGCTGGGCCGCGAGCTTGACACCCTCCTGGCGGGCGTGACCGGCCGCTGACCGGCGTCAGTCGTTCGCGCACACGGTGCCATTAACGTAAAGCGCCGTCGGCGCCGGATACTGGCTGGTGTCGGTGCCGTTGAACCCGATGCTGACCGAGCCGCCGTTCGCGGGGATCGTGGCGTTCCAGCTCGCGGCGCTGACGGTGACCTGCTGGCCGCTCTGCGACCAGGTGCCGTCCCAGCCGCCCTGGACCGCCTCACCGGCCGCCGGGAAGGTGAACGTGAGCTGCCACGGGTTGATGGCGGTGCCGCCGTTGTTGGTCATCGTGATGGTGCTGTTGAAGCCGCCCGGCCAGCTGCTGTTCACCGCGTAGTGCACGGCGCAGGAGCTGTTCTTCGGCGGCGGCACGGTGAACGTCACCGGCGGCGAGGGCAGCGAGGGGTTGCCGTGGCTGTCCACGGCCACCACGTTGTAGGTGTAGCTGGCCCCGATGGTCAGCCCGGTCAGGCCGAACGAGGTGGCCGATGTGGTGCCGGCCAGCGTGCTGGAGCCGCCGGTGCCCTGCTGGTACACCTGGTAGCCGGTGACCGGGTAGGTGCCCGGGCTGGACGCGGGCCACGACAGGGTCGCGGTGCCGGTGTTGTTGCCCGAGGTGCTCGACGACAGCCCAGACACGGCCGGCTGGCCCGGCGCGCCCGGCGCGGTGACCCCGGTACCGCCGCTGCCGGGGATGTGCACCACGGTGAGCGAGTACGGTGCCACGGTCACCGAGGACGCGGAACTCTGCGTCGCGGAGGTGATCGAGGTGGCGTTGTCGGCGAAGGTGTAGACGGTCGGCGAGCCGTTCGGCGTGAACCCGTTGTAGGCCAGGCTGGCGGCGTAGGAGTTGGCCGGGTCCTCGTTGCCGATCAGGACGTTGAGGCTTCCGTCGGCGGCCCGGACCGCGTGCACCCGGACGAGCGCGTTGCCGGAGGTCGAGGTCACCAGCTCGCCGCCCGGAGACCCCAGCTTGGTCAGCATCTCGATCCCGTAGTACGGCGCGAACGGGGTCTCCGGCGCGGGCTCGGTGGTGCCGCTGCTGCTCGACCCGTTGGACAGGATGCCCTGGTCGCCGTAGTCGGTGACGCCGCCGGCCGTGCTGATCGTGCCGGCCCCGTTGTGCTCGTTCCACCAGTCCACGCTGGTGGCGCCGTTCTCCAGCCAGGTCAGGTACATGTCGGCGGAGAACAGGGCGGCGGGCTGGGTGTCCATGTCGACGGTCGAGTTGGTCTCGGTCACCAGGATCGGCACGCTGGCGGCGTTGCCGATCCCGGCGTACTGGGTGATCTCGCTGTGCAGCGTGCTGACGATCCCGGCGATGTCGGCGGGGTCGGTGAGCATGCCCGCGGCCGACGAGCCGCCGGGGTAGTAGTGCACGATCACACACTGCAGGCTCGAACCCAGTGTGGTGAGTACCGTCTGGTTCCACGGCTGCGGGCTGGTCTGCGCGTTGGTCACCCCGTCCGGCCAGAACCCGGGGGTGGTGAGCACCGCGCACACCTTGGCGTTCGGGTCCGCGGCGTGCATCGCGGTCAGGTACTGGGCCACGCCGGCCGCGTACGTGCCCGGCCCGCAGTTGTAGGTCTGCGAGGGCTCGCTGCCGATCGTCACCGGGCCGCCGGACGGCGAGGTGTCGCAGTGCGCGTCGGCCTCCCAGTTGGCGCCGTAGGTGCCGTTCCCGTAGACCTCGTTGCCGACCTCCCAGTACTTCACGCCGTCGCTGCCGGACAGCGCGCTGGACGCCCACGCGGCGGCCAGCGACGGGGTGCCGGTGCCGTAGTTCACCGTGATGATGGGCTGCGCCCCGACCGCCTTCGCCGTGGTCATGAAGCTGGAGAAGCCGGTGTTCGGGGCGACGTAGCCGCCCTGGGCGGTGCCGGCCTGCCAGTTGTAGATGTCGGAGTACGAGCCGCCCGGGTAGCGCATCGCGTCGATCCCGGCGGCCTTGAGCAGCCCCGGGATCGGGGTGTCGTTCATGTACCCGTCGTAGACGGCGGTGTTCAGGCCGATCGCGTCCGCCGGGATGGTGCCGAGCCCGGCGGCCGCGTTCACCGTGACCGAGTCGGTCAGCGTCTGGGCCGCCGCCCGCGGGGCCGCGGGCCCCGCCACCACCAGCCCCGCCCCCGTCAGTCCCAGCAGCACCACAAGCACCTGCCTTGTCAGGCGCGCGTGTCTCATCCCGGCCTCCTCGCAAGCGGCTCGCCCGCGGGCGGGGCGCCGCGGGCGCGGGCGCCGCCCGGCGGCCGGGTGCGAACCCGGCAAAGGGGGCGGGGCCCTCAGGCACTAGCTACGGCCGGGGCCGCCCGCCCGTCCAGTGGCGCCGGCCGCGGCCGGCGGGCACCGGCCGGGCGGCGGCATCGAGGCGCAGGTCAGGGAGGCATTCGGGCCCGGGCCGGCGCCGCTCCACGGGCCGCGTGAAATGTAACCAAGGGGCGGGGCCAGGGCAGGCTGCGGCGCCGGGCATGAATCCGCCCGGAGGGGGCGGGCTTGTTACGGCTCCCTCCGGGCGGATCTATGAGGTTGTGGTACCGCTAGCCGGTGATCAGGTGCAGTTCGCCGCGAACGTCCGGAAGGTGCCCTTGTTGGAGAACCAGCCGTTCACGCCGAGGCTGGGCGACTGGTGGTAGAACCACGAGAAGAAGGCCAGCTCCTGCGGGTGGTAGGTGAACCCGTTCAGGGTGTCCGCGAACGTCGTGCCGGACAGCGGGTCGCCCACCTCGAGGTTGGACTGGCAGCCGGTCACCTGGCCGATGTGGCCCCACGCCGGGGTCGGGTTGACGGTGTTGGGGTCGTTCTGCCACTCGCCCACCTCGTGGGAGAGGGCGGAGATGTCCGACGAGCCGGTGAACGCGTGGGAGTTGTCGTACATCGCCAGGCTGTAGGTCTGCGCGCCGGCCGAGGTGTTGAAGATGTTGTGGTAGCCGAGCACGCAGCACTGGCTCACGTTGCCGATGTACTCGACGAAGTTGTGCAGCACGAAGATCGGGAGCGTCGTGGAGGTGACGCCCTGGCTCGCCAGTGACGGGATGACGGTGCTCTGCAGGAACGGGTCCAGCCAGTTGATGTTGGCCGCGCCGAGCAGGCCGTTGCCGCAGCCGATCGCCGCGGTCGCCGCCTGCGCGAGCGGCACGTTGATGGTGACCGCCTTGAGGGTCTTCACCGACAGGCTGTCGCCGAACGTCGGGTTGATCCCGCCGGGCTTGGCGAACTTCCAGAACTCGGCGCGCTGGAAGGCGTCGATGTACTGCCCGGTGCCGATTGACGTGCCGCCGAACTTCCACGCCTGGCTGGCGATGACCGGGGACTTCTGCGTCCGGCTCAGCGCGCTCGCACCGGGGTCACAGCTGTCGACCTTGGTCGGATCCCAGGTGTGGCCGCCGAACTTCATGATCAGCGGCACGATCTCGGCCTTGACGGTCGTGGCCGGGTTGCTCACCTTGATCGCCGGGTTCTTGCCCACGATCCGGTAGGTGAAGGTCTTGGTGCCCACCGTTACCTTGGCCGTGTACTCGGGCACGGTCGTCCCGGCGAGCGCTGAGGCACGGGCCTGCGCCGCCGTGATGCCCGCGTGGACACCCACGTCGTAGAGCGCATGGCCGGGCCGGATGGTCTTGACGTGTGGTCCGGCCGATGCCGCCGCCGGCAGGGCAGCGGGCAGGGCCATGAGCACACCGATCCCGAGTGCCGAGGCGCCACCGATCATGGCTCGCGTCAAGCGTGTTTGTTTCACATTTTCCCCTTTGCTTCGGCTAGCCCACCGGAATGAAGAGAGCCGCTGGCCGCGTCTCGTGGACGCCCGACCGGCACCATGCACACGTCTCTCTCGCCGCGCAGAAATCATGGCATGACAAAGCGGCTGAATCCACCCCTTCCGGTGTGTTACCCCGCAATCACGGTTGGATCACCGCATTGAGCTGGGCCGGGTCACAAGAATGAACGGGCCGGTTACGCCGATTCGCGGATCACCAGTTCGGTGTCCAGCACCACGTGCACCGGGTCCTGGCCGGCCCGGCCGGGGCGAGTGTGCCATGAGCAGGACGAGCTGAATTCCCCGTGCCGAGAGTTCCCTGCTGATACTCCTGAGCATGAGCGGGAAGAATGGTTCGGAAAAGACGCGGGAATTGTCCTCGCACACCACGAACGCGATCGACCCGGCGCCGTGCCAGCCCGGGACCCAGGCGGCCGGGCCCGCCGGGGAAGGCAGCCCGACGTGAGGGTGTGACCGGCACCCTGGCCTTCACCGGCCACAAGCAGTGGATCAGCCTGGAGTTCGGTACTGCGCGCGTTGTGGAACCAGTGACAACGGTCCGCCGTCCAAGAAACATGCGAGTGCACGAGGTTGCCCTGAGCATGGTCGTAGGCCTGGTCGCTGTGGGGGTTACCGCTTGCGGAACCGGCCCGGATCCCGCTCGCCCGGCCGGGCAGGCGGGTGCGTCGGCGGGAAGCGCGGCTGCCTCTCCTCCAGTGATCGCTACCATGCCGGGTGTCCCGGCAGGGAGCGCGGCGCCGACGGGCCAGATCTTCTCGAACCGCCAGGCGCTTACCGTGGCCAGCGACGGCGCGAGGGTCCGGCTGCGAGTCGCCCAGTGGGTCACCGTCGTCTTGGTATCCCGCGGCCTGGCGTGGGATGTTCCGAAGTCGTCAGGCAGCGCGGTCCGCCGCACCAGCGTGAGCGGCGGTTACCCGACCGGCCTGGCCGCCCGTGCGGTCTTCCGCGCCGTGCGGCGCGGAGCGTCCTCGCTTACTTCGGTCACCGACGCGAAGTGCCTGCATGCGCAGCCGAGGTGTGAACTCATGCAGCGGCTGTGGCGGGTTACTATCATCGTCACGAACAGGTAGTTGCAGCGCGGCAGCGGCGGGTTGAGGTGCCGTCGGCGGCTGGGCAGGTTAGCCGCTCCGGCAGTCGCTGCAACCATCACGGGACGCTCGCTGCAGAGCCAGCCGGACCTTACCAGCCGACAGGTGAACATCTTACTAATCGATGGGGAACACCTCACGCGAGCAACCGCATAGCGCCCCGAAATCCGCAGCGTGTCGGCAGGATAAGGGCACGTCCCTTAGCTGCCTCATGTAGGCGATATGGCCATGTGCCTCCAACTTGTGCCAGTTTGAGGCGTTTACACGCCACCAGGATTCCGGTAACGTCCGGGGCGTTTCCGGGTCGGCCCCCGAGGGGCCGGATGTCACCAGCTCCCAGGGGGAAGCATGGTTATGAAACACCGCAATCGGCTGTTTGCCGCGCTGGCGCTGGCCGGCTCGGCCGTGCTCGTATCAGCGGGTGCGGCAGGGGCCAGTACCAGCTCACCGGTGAGGCACGGAACCGTACCGGTGCTGCAGTCCAGCCGCCCAGCCCCGGCCGGAGTGACACCTCGGCCGGTTGGGCCGGTGCCGCTGCGGGTGCCCAGCCCGAGTGTCTATGCGGCCCAGAAGGCCGCCGCCAACTCGGCTGCCGCGCGGCTGGCGGGCCGCCATTCGCTGTCGGCCCCGGGCACGGTCCTTGCACCGTCTGCCGTGCGGAACTGGGCAGGACAGCGGGACACGGCCGTGGCACCCTCGGACTCGACCGGCGCCATCGGCACCGCCCGCTACATCGAGCTGGTCAACGCCAAAGCCGCGGTCTACAACCGCACCAGCAACACCCCGACCGCCTCGGGGCCGTTGCTCAACCTGACGGGGTGCGCGGTGTCGGCCTGCACGGACAGCGTGTTCGACCCGCAGGTCATCTGGGATCCGGGCACGAAGCGTTTCTTCTACGTCACCGACGACGTGGTGTCTAGCACTCAGAACTTCCTCGACATAGGTTTCAGCACCACCGCGACCCCGACGCTGTCGGCGTCGAGCTGGTGCCGGTACAGCCTGAGCTTCGGGTCCACCTTCCCTGACTACCCCAAGCTTGGCGACACCAAGGACTTCATGCTCATCGGGAGCAATAACTTCAGCGGGACCAGTTTCGCCGGGTCCACCATCACCTGGGTAACCAAGCCCCCGGCGGGGACCACGTGCCCGGCTGCGACCACGTTCAAGGTCGGGGCCTCGGGCACGCTGAAAAACGCCAACGGCGCCGGCGCGTTCACCCCGGTGCCGGGCAACCAGATCGACACCAGCTCGACGGGCTGGGCGGTCGCCAGGCCGGCCAGCATCCCATCCGGCGGGGCGACCTTCCTGACCGTGTTCAAGGTGACCAAGACCGCCACAGGCACGGCGAACATTCCAGCAACCGGAACGTCGGTCCCAGTCGGCGCGTACAAGGTTCCCGCCTCGGCACCCCAGAGCGGGACCTCGGACCTGCTCGACACTCTGGACACACGCAACACCCAGGCCGTGCTGGCCGTCGACCCCGCTCACGGCGGGGTGACCGCGCTGTGGACCCAGCACGCGGTCTTCGGCGGTGCTGGTTCTGAGGTCCGCTGGTATGAGATCAACCCGGCGACACACGCCCTGATCCAGAGCGGAACCCTGACCAGCCCGTCACTCTTCACTTTCGACGGGGCCGTGTCATCGGACCGCCTGGTCAACGGCAGCACGAAGCTGTTCGGCGGGGACATGGTGATCCACGTCGTCCAGTCGTCCTCGACAGCCCTGCCGGTCATCAAGGTGGCGTCCAAGATCGGGTCGGGCGCGATTTCCGCTCTCGGCACGATCGCCACTTCCGCGGCAGCTGACACCGGCTTTGACTGCATCCAGAACGGGGGTCTGTGCCGGTGGGGTGACTATGCGGCAGCGACCCCCGACCCGGCGGCCCCGACCACAGGGTCTGCCGGGCAGGTCTGGGGCAGCTCGATGCTCGGGGCAGCGGGCGGCAGTGCTTCCAGCTCGGGTTGGACGACCCGCAACTTCGCCATCAAACCGTAGGCCGCTCCCAGCCGTCTTGGCAGGCTGCCCCACGCGGGTGGCCTGCCAAGGTCTGGGCGGGCTGCGGAATTGCGCCCGGAGAATCTGGATGGCCGGTTCGGCTACGGGGGCGCGGCTCCTTCCGCTACTCAGCCGAGGACGCGGCGCACCTGGTCGATCACGGATTGCTCGCTGGCAATCGGCCCTACGGCGGCATAGGGGGGCCGGGTCACCAAATAAGGCGTGCCGGTTACGCGGATTCGCGGATCACCAGTTCGGTGTCCAGCACCACGTGCGCGGGGTCCTGGCCGGCCCGGCCGATCAGCGCGAGCAGCTCGCTGGCCAGCCGCTCGCCCATGGCCTCTACCGGCTGGCGCACGGTGGTCAGCTTCGGGTCGGTGTGCCGGGCCAGCGGCGAGTCCTCGAAGCCGATGACGGCCACGTCGTCGGGCACCCGCCGGCCGCTGCGGCGCAGCGCCCGCAGCGCGCCGGCCGCCATCAGGTCCGAGGCGACGAAGACCGCGTCCAGGCCCGGCCTGCGGTCGAGCAGCCGGTACACGGCGTGCTCGGCGGAGACCCGGCCGAAGTCGCCGAACACGATCAACCCGGAGTCGCTCAGCCCGGCGTCGGCCATGGTCATCCGGTAGCCGCGCAGCCGGTCCACGCCCGGCGACATGTCCGGCGGGCCGGCCACCGTGGCCACCGTGCCGCGGCCGTGCTTGAGCAGATACTGCACGGCCATCCGGGCCCCGCCAACGTTGTCGGCGTCCACGTAGGACAGGTCGTCGTCGTTGCCGAACGGCCGCCCGGCCAGCACCACGGGCACGCCGAGGCTGTGCAGATCAAGCGGCCTTTTGCCGTGCATGCTGACGAGTACCGCGCCGTCCACATGGCCGCTGCGCAGATAACGGGACGCTATCTGGTAATCACGCGGCGAGTGTGCCATGAGCAGGACGAGCTGAATTCCCCGTGCCGAGAGTTCCCTGCTGATACTCCTGAGCATGAGCGGGAAGAATGGTTCGGAAAAGACGCGGGAATTGTCCTCGCACACCACGAACGCGATCGACCCGGCGCGATCGCCTCCTCGACCTCACGGCGGGTCTCCGGCCGCACCCGCGCGGAACCGGTGAGCACCCGCGACGCGGTCGCCGGTGAGACTCCGGCCTGCTGGGCGACGTCGGCCAGCCTGGGCCGTAACTTCATGTCCGTGCCCGACACCCCAGCCTCCTCGCCAGCCAAGTTCGGTGCCGGCCGATTCTGGCCCGCAGGCCTTTCCCCAAGTGGCGCACGGTTCCCAGCGTCGCGCACCAAGCGCGATGTTTCGGGTGCGTTACGGTCCTGCAACTCTCTGTTGAATATTCCGGTCATCCGGACCACCCTGTCAAGGGCTTCCGCGAACCTGCCGCTGGCCTGCGATGTCGCGGCGCGGCCCGGCTGTGCGCGGTGGCCGCGCCTGTGAAAGTTTCAGGTCAGGCAATGGCTCCTTGGGCTGTGCGAAACCATCTCATGAAACTTTCATGGTGCATTACGACGGTGCGCGGTCGGCCTGGTGCCCCCGGCGGCCCGGTTCCCGCCAGCCCGGGCACCGGCTGGCCCCGGGTGCCCGCCGTCCGGGGTCAGCCGTGGGTGGCGGCGAGGATGGGCGCACCACCGGCCCCGGGCCCTGGCCGAGCCGGCGGACCACGAGGGCCCCGGGCGGCTTTCCGGCGGGCAGGCTGATCAGTGGGTCCGTGCCGAAGGCACCGGTCACCACGGGGAGCGTATTTCTGGCGGGAGCGCAACCGGTGACCGCGGCGGCGAGGCACAAAACGGCCGCGGCGGCCCAGCGGGTCCGGGACATGCCTGGCCTGCCTCCTTCCGGTGCGGGCTGCCGGACGGCGGCCGGCCGGTCCCCGGGGTTGCCCGGGGACCGGCCGGAAACCTGCCTCCGTGGCCGGTCAGGAGCCGGCCGGCGGCTGCACGGCCGGGAACAGGCTCGCGAACGTCTCGAACGCGGTCGCGATGTCCGCCTCCGCCCAGAAGCGGTGGTAGCTGAAGCTGGGCGCGGACCCTCCGTTCAGGTAGGCCTGGACCTTGGACCACTGCGGGTCGCCGATGTACCAGGGCCGGATCGACAGGAACGTGTTGGTGGCCGAGCTCAGCGGGACGCCACCGGGGTACTTGCCGGTCCAGCCGGACGGGATGAACACCCCTTCGAAGTTGGCGGAGTTGTAGGGGGAGGTGAAGTTCTTGTAGTCGGTCCTGGCCTCGGGGGCGGAGTAGCCCAGGGGGTCGGCGAGATTCTTGTGGATCACGTCGAGGATGTTCTGGGCGTCGGTTTCCGCGGTGGTGTCGCCGGACTTGGCGGCGTAGTACTCGTAGACCTTGGCCAGTGAGGTGGCCACGCCGAGGTCCTCGGCGCAGCCGGTGGCGCTCACGTGCAGCCCGGTGTTGGCCGGGGGCGCGGAGGAGCCGGAGGTGCCGGTGGTCCAGCTCTCGTCGGGCTGGCCGGCCCAGGTGAGCGTGCCGGGCAGGCAGAAGGTGCCGGCGCTGGTGTTGACGGTGGTCACGGATTCGGCCCAGGAGACCCACTTGGCCAGGATCGACTGGGCCTCGGTGTTGCCGGTGGCGAAGTAGTACTCGGCGAGGCGCTCCATGGGCCAGGCCTGGTAGCCGAACCACTGGTTGGACGGCGGGTTGTGGTACTCCGGCTGGGAGTCGTAGTACATGCCGTCGAACGTCGGGTCGCCGGCGGGGGGCTTGCCGGCGTCGCCGTAGTTGCCGCCCCAGTTGTTCTCGATCCCGCCGGCGATGCCGCCCTCGGCGGACTGGAGCCACTTGAACATGTTGAGCTGGGTGATGAGGCTGGTCGCCCAGTCGCCCTTCGCGCTGGGGGAGGCCGGGATGAGGCCGGAGTCGGTGGACAGGGCGAACGCGGCCAGCGGGTTCTGGTAGCCCTCGTGGATGGTGGTGCCGCTGATCCGCCACGACCAGGCGCCGTTGGTCGCGCCGCCCCAGGCGTCGTACCAGGACAGCAGGTAGGTGTCCTCGTTGGCCTTGCCGGTGCCCGCGGGGCAGGCGACCGAGCCCTGCTGGGAGCAGTTCGCGCTGATCTGCTTGAAGTACTTGTCGAACATCGAGTAGCGCAGGAAGTCACCGAGCTTGGCGGCGTCGGCGAGGGTGGTGGCGATCGCCGATTCCTTGCCCTGGGCCTTGGCGTAGGTGTCGGCCCAGTACGCGGCCTGCACCATGCGCGCGTCGGCGTCGGGGGCGTCGGTGTACTTGTACTGCTGGGCGAAGCTGCCGCCGCCGTTGTTGAACAGGTCGAGGAACCCGTTCGGGCCGCCGTACTTGAACGTGTCCCAGTCCGGCTGCGGGATGGTGTCCCACACCGACTCCTCCGGGCCGCGCTGGTAGGAGTTGACCCAGCTCGGCGTGGAGCTGCCGTCCTCCTGCTGGCCGAAGCCGTACCGGTTGTCGGTGTCCATGATCCACATCGGCTGGTACATGTCGCAGTTGCCGTAGGTGGCCTTCAGCTCGGCGAACAGCGGATCCGAGCCGACGGGAACCGAGGAGTTGAGCGCGACGGGGTAGTCGCTGGGGACCGCTTCCTCCGGGCCGTACTGGGCGGGGGAGGAGGCGTTGTAGGTGCACTGGCCGGGCTGGTTGGCGTCGTTCGGGATCATGTACTGGGCCATGTTCGCCCAGGCGTTGTTGAACGGCGTCCAGTTACCGGTCACCCGGCCGTAGTCGGCGGTCAGCCACAGGTAGTAGCTGTAGGTCTCCGAGGTCGTCTGGTGCCCGTAGTCCGGCGCCTCGACGATCAGCGTCTCGACCGAGTGGTACGGGACGCCCTTGGGGCTGAAGTACCCGTTCACCGGGTTCGTGATCGTGTCGTAGAGGTTGAGGAACCACTGGTCGTAGGTGGACTGGGAGCCGGCCGCCAGCGCCTCGGTGACCGTCACCGTACCGGTGTTGTAGCCCGTCGCGCTGGCGCTGAAGGTGCCCTGGCTGCCGCCGTCCGCCCCGGTGGTGCCGGAGGCGATCGTGACCGGCTGGGGCACGCTCCAGTTGGACGTGGTGAACGTGAGCGTGCCGCCGGAACTCACCGACAGGTCGGGGTCGCCGCCGGAGTTCTGCGCCACGGTCACCGTGACGGCCGAGGACGGCTGCGCGGACAGGGCGACCCCGAACATGGTGCTCTTGCCCTGCTGCACGGCGACGCTCGTGGGATTGACCACCACGGTGGGCGACTCCACGGTGATCGCGACCGGGTAGGAGGTAAGGCTCTCGGTGCCGTTGCTCGCCACGGCGGTCAGCGAGTAGTTGCCCGCCGGGACGCTGGCCCACTGCACCGACCACGGGCTCGACGTGGCCGTGCCGATGACGTTGTTGTTCGACGCGGCGGTGCTGTCGTAGAAGGTGACCGAGGTGATCGTCCCGGCACCGGTCACCGGGCTGGCCTGGAGCGTGACCGTGGCACCCGGCCTGAAGATCTGCCCGGCCGCCGGGCTGGTGATGGACACCATCGGGATGCCCGAGCCGCCGCCGGTGGGGGTGGGTGAAGGGCTGGGGGACGGGCTGGTGGGGGTGGGTGAGGGCGTGGGGGTGGGGCTGGGGCTGGGGGAGCCGTTGCAGGTGCCGCCGTTGAGGGTGAACACCGTCGGGGCGGTGTTGGTGCCGGTGTAGGAGAAGTTGGCGCCGATCTGCGTGGAGCCGCCGGTGGCCAGGGAGCCGTTCCAGGAGGCGTTGGTGACGGTGATGTTCTCCCCGGACTGGGACCAGTTGTTGCGCGGCGTTGATCTTGAGGATGTCGGTGACACTGATCTTGGGGATGTCCTGGTTGTGGAAAACCCCGCCGGGCGGGGCCTGGCGGGGCTGGGTGGTGCTCGGGGTGTCGCGAG
>WNGL01004860.1_pt2 | contig 16035 bp, 12 predicted proteins | sample 5400591 | NCBI WGS metagenome assembly WNGL01 (sample SAMN13153377, study PRJNA577476) | soil metagenome | isolation source: 80 cm soil or saprolite under Garry oak tree replicate 1 | place: USA:California | collected 2016-06-15
GGTCGGGGTCGCGGTCGGGGTCGCGGTCGGGGTCGCGGTCGGGGTCGGGGTCGCGGTCGGGGTCCGTTCCGCCGCTCCGCGCAGGAACGGATCGTTCCCGAGCGCGGTCTCGCGCGGGCGCGCGGGCGCGCGCCTCCTGCCGCCGGTCTTGCTCCGGGTCGTCCCTCCCGCCATGCCGACCGTCATAGACGCCACCCGCCGGGCCGTCAAACGTCCATTCGAGTCGAGCCGGCGCGCGCCGTCGGTGAGGCGTGCTACCCATGGCGGCTCATGGCGCGGATCCAGGTCCTCCCTCCCGGGCTCGTCAACCAGATCGCCGCGGGCGAGGTGGTCGAGCGGCCCGCCTCGATCGTGAAGGAGCTCGCCGAGAACGCGCTCGACGCGGGCGCCACGTCGATCTCGGTGGACGTCGAGGAGGGCGGGCTCACCCTCGTCCGGGTGGCCGACGACGGCTGCGGGATGGACCGGGCCGACGCGATCCTGGCGCTCGAGCGTCACGCGACCTCGAAGCTCCACGACGCGGCCGGCCTCGCCGCGATCGCCACGATGGGCTTCCGGGGCGAGGCGCTCCCTGCCATCGCCTCGGTCTCCCGCTTCCGGCTCGAGACCGCGCCGGCGGAGGACGGGCAGGGCACCCGGGTGGACGTCGACGGCGGCGCACCCGCGCGGGTCGAGGCGATCGGGCGGCAGCGCGGGACGACGGTCGAGGTGCGCGACCTCTTCTTCAACACCCCGGCCCGTCGCAAGTTCATGCGCGCCGCGCCGAGCGAGGCGGGGCACGTCACCGAGGTGGTGGTGCGGCTCGCGCTCGCCCGGCCGGACGTCTCCTTCACGCTCCGCTCCGGGGGCCGGCTCGCGCTGTCGGCGCGGGCCGGGGATGCCCCCGCCGAGCGGACCGTGCACGCGCTCGGGCGCGAGGCCCACCGCCACCTCGTCGCGGTGGACGCGGAGCGGGGTGGCGTGCGGGTCCGCGGCTTCGTCTGCTCGCCGGACCACTCCGAGGCGACCTCGCGGTCCGTGTACCTGTTCGTGAACGGCCGGTGGGTGCGCGACCGGAGCGCGGCGCACGCCGTGGTGCGGGCGTTCGCCGGGTCGCTCCCTGCGGGCCGGCACCCCGCCGCCGTGCTCTTCGTGACGCTCCCGCACGAGCGGGTGGACGTGAACGTCCACCCGCAGAAGCACGAGGTCCGCTTCTCCGCGCCGCGCGAGGTGCAGGACGCGATCTTCCACGCGGTGGCATCGACCCTGCGGACCGCCCCCTGGCTCGGGCGGCGCGACGCGGCGGCCCCCCGTGAGGACGCGCCCGGCCCCGCGCCCTTCGCGGCAGAGGAAGCGGCGGGCGTCCTCGCGTGGGCTCGCGCCGCGAGGCCGCCGGAGGGGAGCGGGACCACGCTCGCGCTCCCCGCGCCACCGGCGGGCGGGACGGTTCCACTCGCCTTCGGTGTCGCGCCGGGTCCAGGCGCCCGCCCCGCGGGCTACTTCGGCTCGCTCCGGTTCGTCGGCCAGCACGCGCGGACCTACCTGCTCTGCGAGGCGCCCGGCGGCGGGCTCGTCGTCGTGGACCAGCACGCGAGCCACGAGCGGCTGCTCTTCCATCGGCTCCGCGAGGCGTTCCGGACGCGCGCGGTGCCGATCCAGCCGTTCCTCCTGCCGCAGCTCGTGACGCTTACGCCCGCCACGGCGCGGGCGCTCGAGGGCGGGCTCGCAGAGCTGAAGAGGGTCGGGCTCGACGTCGAGCCGTTCGGCGGAGACGCGTTCGCGGTGAAGGGGGCGCCTGCCGTCCTGGGCGGGGTGGACCTCGCGGCGCTCCTCGCAGACCTCGCGGGGCAGCTCGCGGAGCTCGAGCGGGGAAGCGCGATCGAGGAGGCCCTGCACGACCTGCTCGCGACGATGGCTTGCCACGCGGCCGTCCGGGCGAACCAGGAGGTCTCGTCCGAGGAGGCGAGGGCCCTGCTCGACGGCCTCGATGCGATCGACTTCAAGGCGCGGTGCCCCCACGGGCGGCCGGTGGTGTTCGAGGTCCCCCTCGCGGAGCTCGAGCGGCGTGTCGGCCGTCGGTAGCGCCGCCGGACCAGCGGGCGCTGTGCTGTAATTCCGACCGGAAACCCGGCGGTAAAGACGACGGTGGGCTCTCCGCGAGACGCCGCTCGTGCCCAGTCGATGCGACAGGCAGGGTGTTTTCTTCCGGCTTTCGTGGCACCTCCGATGCAAAGACTAGGGTCGTGCACGGGGCGATCACCAGCCGGGATGTCCTCCTCCACACGGTCACGATCGTGCGGCTGTGGGGTCCCGCCTTCTACGTTCGCTGCCTGCGCGCGATCGCGAGCGGGCGCACCTGCACCTTCCTCGACGTCCTCGCGTCGAAGCGCTAGCGCGTAGGCCGCTGCCAGGGTGGACGGAGCGCCGAGCCTTTGGCACAGTCCGGGCCTCGATGGCACGCGACCCGAGGTACCGCCCCTTCCGGATAGCCCTCTGGGCCGTCTACCTTTCCGTCGTCGCGATCTCGATCGGCCTCACGATCCGGAGCGTGGTCCGGAACCTCCGCGGCCCGCCCCGCCCCTCGGCGACGCTGCCGACCCGGACGACGGTCCGGGTCTGTCTCGCCGAGCTCGAGGGGCTGAACCGAGAGCAGCATGAGCGGACGTGGCGGCTCGGGACCGACCTCGCCGCGGGCGCGGACGCGCTCCAGCGCTGGTCGGCGTGGTCCCGGGAGTGGGAGCAGCGGCTCGAGGACCTCGCCGACCGATGCCGGCTCGACGTCGCGGATCCCGACCCGAAGGGCTACCCGGAGCGCCGGGACCTCGCCGCCGCGCGGGACGCGGTGCTGCGCGTGCACCGCGGCTACAGCCTTCAGATCAACCGGTTCGCGAAGGATGAGTCGGAGCTCGTCGGCGCCGCGGCCGAGAAGCTCCACGCCGCGCGGGCGGCGGTCACGAGCGCGGGCGGCTCGCGGTAGCGAGCCGGCTCAAGGGCGAGGGCAGTCGATGGACGCCGTGGACAGGAACACCCACCGGTACGTCTGCGTCTCGAACGTCTTGGTCGTGCTGGTGAGCGGCTTCTTGTTCGGGAGATCGTAGGGCGTCGTTACGGGCGACGGGTCGAAGCCATTCGACACCACGAGCTCGACGATCCGAAGGATCCCCGGGCCCGCGTACTCGGCGGGCGATACGTACGGCGTCTCCGGTCCGGGCGGTGAGCCGTAGTTGTACGGCTCGAAGGTGAAGCTGGGCACCGAACGGATGAGATCGGTCGGGTCTGTGTTCGGGGGAATCGTGCCGCTCCACGGCTGCAGGTAGCTGAAGTACGTGGGGTACCGCGGATCGTAATTCACGAACCAGCGCGCCTCGATGGACTCGAACGTGTTCGTGTCTGAGACGCTACCTCCGAGCGTGTAGCTCGGCAGGATCGTGACGCAGTTCGCCGGGACGAAGATGATCGGGTTCCCGTCGGTCTCGGGAATCATGTGGTCCATGCGGATCCGCGGCGGCGTCACGGTCCCCGCCGGATAGTCCGGGAGCGGCTGCGGGATCGGGCAGCCGGCGAGCGCGAGCGCCAGGACGGCCGCGGCGAGCGAGGTCGGTCTCACGGTTCCCCCTCGTCGCCGCCGGACGACGGCTCCCCGCGGCGCTCCGCCTCGAGCTTCTCGAGGTGCCGGAAGATGGTGCGCGGGTCGACGTCGAGGTCCTTCGCGGTCTTGGTGCGGTTCCCGCCGTTCCGCGCGAGGACCTCGTTGATGTAGCGCTTCTGGTACTCGTCCTTCGCGAGGGCGAGGGGGAGGATGGGCTCCAGGATCTCGGGCCGCAGGTCGAGGTCCTCGGCGGAGACGAGCGGCCGGTCCGCGAGGACGACCGCCTTCTTCACCCGGTTCTCGAGCTCCCGGATGTTCCCCGGCCACGCGTACTTCCGCATCGCGACGAGGGCCCCCGGCGTGAAGCCGCGCACCCGCGCGCCGAACTCCCGGCCGTACTTCTGGAGGAACCACTTCGCGATGACCACCAGGTCCTCGCCGCGCTCGCGCAGCGGCGGGAGGTCGATCTTCACGACGTTGAGCCGGTAGTAGAGGTCCTCGCGGAAGGTGCCCTTCTTGATCTCGTCCTCGAGGACCTTGTTGGTCGCGGCGACGATCCGGATGTCCACCGGCTCCGGGCGTGTGTCGCCGACTCGCACCACCGAGCGCTCCTGGATCGCACGGAGGATCTTGACCTGGAGCGCGGGGGGCATCTCCCCGATCTCGTCGAGGAAGAGGGTCCCCCCGTGCGCCGCCTGGAAGCGCCCGATCCGCGTCGCGATCGCGCCGGTGAAGGCGCCCTTCACGTGCCCGAACAGCTCGGACTCGAGGAGCGTCTCGGGGATCGCGCCGCAGTTCACCGGCACGAAGGCGCCCTGCGCGCGCGGCGAGCGGCGGTGGAGCTCGCGCGCGACCAGCTCCTTCCCGGTGCCGGTCTCGCCCGACACGAGCACCGAGATGTCCGTCGCCGCCACCTTCTCGATGCGCCGGTAGACCTCCCGCATCGACGCGCCGGCGCCCACGAGGTCGCCGTAGTGCTTCGACTCCACCGCCTCCTTCAGCGCGACGTTCTCGCGCCGGAGCGAGTCGAGGAGGAGCGCGTTCTGCACGAGGAGCGAGGCCTGCGCCGCGAAGACGGTGAGCGGCTCGAGGGCGCGGTCGTCGAAGAGCGACACGACGCTGTCGTTGCCGAGGTAGATGACGCCGAACACGTCCCCCTTCTGCATGAGAGGGGCGCACATCACCGAGCAGAGCTTCAGGTTCACGACCGAGCTCGACCCGGACCACTCGGCGTCGTGGAGCGCGTCGGCGACCACGATCGGCTTCCCGGTCTCGACCACCCGCTGGATGATCGAGTCCGAGACGCGGGCCATCGCGTTCTCGATGGTCTCGCGCGCGACGTTCCGCGCCGCGCGCACGCTCATCTCGCCGTCCTCGAGGAGGATGAGGAAGCCCTTCTCGGCGTGCGTCACCTCGAGGAGCGCGTCGATGAGCTCGTCGAGGAGCCGGGCGAGGTCGACCGCGCCGAGGAGCCGCTCCGAGAACCGGACCAGGCTGTCGAGCGCGACGAGGCGCTGTCCCGAGGCCTGGGCGGCGGCCGGTCCCGCCCGCGAGGCGGGCTCGAAGGCGAGCTCCGTCCCGCCGATCCGGATCCGGTCGCCCGCGCCGAGCCGCCAGGTGGCGCGGCGCTTCCCGTTCACGGTCATGTCCGACGCGGCGTGCGCGGCGACCTCGTAGGCCTTCCCGTCGAAGTGGATGTGGAGCGCGGTGCGCGCGACGGTGGGATCGGCGACGGGGACGTCGTTCTCCGCGTCCCGGCCCACGCTGGTGATCCGCTTCACGAGCGCCACCTCGCGCTCGCTGCCGTCGGGGGCCTTCACGAGGAGCATGGCCATCAGAAGGACCACTCGAGCTTGAGGGCGCCGCCGGGCTGGCGGACCGTGATCTCGGTCTCGATCCGCGGCACGAAGTGCCGGTGGGCGTCCCAGACGCCGTACCCGTAGAGCAGCCAGAACAGCCCTGCCGACGTGTACTTCACGGCGTCGATCTGGCCGAGGAGCTGGCGATCCGAGTCGCTGTAGGGCGGCGTCGCGCAGCCCTGCTGCCCGGAGATGCAGGTGCGGGTCCGGTCGTTCGCGATCTGGTTGTGGGCGACGATCGCGGCGACGTTCACCAACCCGAGGACGAGCTGGCCCGCGGCGATGGCGGTCCCCTTCGCGCGCTCGCCGTTCTGGAACTGCCCGGCGCCGAGCGGGAGCCAGTTGAACATGTAGACCCGCTGCTCGATACGGACGATCTTCTGAGGCGGACCGGCGCGCGCGGCCTCCTCTGCGAGCAGCCGCCGTCGGGCCTCGTCCGCGAGCCGTTGCTGATCGGCGAGCTCCCGGTGCCGCTCCCGGAGCGGCGCGAGCACCGGCTCGTACTCCCTCTTCACCCCGTCGAAGAACTCGACGATGGGCGGGGGGACGAGGAACGGGTCGAGCGCGTAGTCCGGCTCGTACGAGAGGAGGCTCACGAATGCCGCGCGCGCCGCGGCCTTGTCGCCGAGCTGGTACTCGGAGATCCCGAGGATCCGCTGAGCGTCGACCGCCTCGTCGGGCGTGAGCTCGGGCCGGCGCGCGAGCATCTGCCGCAGGATCCCGGCCGCGTCGGCGTAGGCGCCGAAGTCGAACTGGTCCTTCGCCCGCTTGAGCTCCGGGGGCGCGGCGAGCGCGAGGGCGAGCAGGAGCGGGATCACTGGGAGCCCTCCACCGGCGGCTCGCGGGCGGCGCCGACCGCCGGCGCGGCGTCACCGGCCGGTGCGTCGCCCTCGCCGGGGGGCGCGTCGGGCTGCGGCGCGCCGACCGTGAACGCCTCGCCCGCGCGGATCCGCACGTGCACCTCGCTCGCGGCGCCCGCCAGCTCGAGCCGGATCCGGGCGGTCCCCTCGTACGGGCTCGCGCCGCCCGGCGGGATCGGCACCGCGATCGCCGAGCGCTGCGAGTCGCCGGCCGTCCCGGAAGCGCGCCCGTCCACGAACACGCGCGTGTCGGGGTCGCCGTCGACGCGCAGGCGGGCCGGCCGCGGCTGGAGCGGGACACGCAGCTCGCGCGCTGCCGCCGCCTCGGCCGCGTCGATTCGGCGGACGAACGGCGTGCAGCAGGAGTGCTCGATCCGGACCTCGTGCTCGCCGGCCGGGATGGTGAGGTGCACCACCTGCTCGTTTCGCGCGACCTCGACGCCGTCGAGGAGGGCGCGCTGGGCGTACGGGCGGACGTGGACGTCGAGCCGCGACGCCGGGCCGGACTGCGCGTCGGAGGGGCGCGCCAGGCGCGAGGCGGGCCGGAGCGCGCCCGCGGGGTGGTCGGTGCCGGGCGCGGGCGCCGCCCCCTCGGGCTCGCCCGCGGCGGGGGAGAGGGTGGCGTCCGCCGGCGGCGACGCCCCGGGGATCCCCGGAAGCCCAGGCGCGGAAGATCGGCGGAGCGCCGTCGTCGCGAGGAGCACGAGCGCGCCCGTCGCGACGGCCCCGGCGATCCAGGCCGCCACCCGCCGCGCGCGCCGCCGGCGCGTGAGCCGCGAGAGCGTCACGAGCACCGACTCGTTCCCGGGCTCGATGGCGAGCACCCGGCCGTAGAAGGAGAGGGCCCGCGCCGAGGCGCCCTCCGCGAGCGCGCCATCGCCGAGCGCCGTCAGCGTCGCGACCGCGCGCGCGGGGAACGCCGCCTTGAATCCAGCGGGATCGCGGAGGAACGCGAGCAGCGCCTCCTCCGGCCGCTCGAGGCCGACCTGGGCCAGGATCTGGTCGAGCGCGTCGCGGACGTCCGTCGCCTGCTGGGGCCGCTCCGCGGGCGCGGTCGCGAGGCAGCGCAAGAGGAGCGCCGCGAGCGGATCCGGCACGCGCGGCTCGACGACCCGCGGGTCCTGCAGGTCGCCCTCGAGCACTCGCCGCAGGATCGCGGTGGGGTTCGACGCGGCGAAGGGGAGCTTCCCGGTGGCGAGCCAGTAGAGGATCGTGCCGAGGGAGAACACGTCGCTGCGCGCGTCCGCGTCCTTCCCCTCCACGATCTCGGGCGCCATGTGGTGGGGCGAGCCGACGAGGGCGCCGGTCATCGTCATCCGCTCGTCCGAGGCCAGGATCTTCGCGATCCCGAAGTCGGCGAGCTTCAGCGCAGGCGGGTCGTCGAGGCGCACGAGCACGTTCTCGGGCTTGAGATCGCGGTGGATGACGCCGGCGGAGTGGGCGTGGACGAGCGCATCGGCGAGCGCGCGCCCCACGAGCATCGCCACCTCGGGGAAGCCGAACCCGACGTCCTGCGCGAACCCGCGGAGCGTCGGCCCGCGCACGAACTCGGTGACGAGGAAGCTCTCCACCGCCGCGTCGCCCGAGTAGTCGTAGATCTCGACGATGCCGGGGTGGGCGAGCCGGGCGACCGCGCGCGCCTCGCGCGAGAAGCGGGCGCGAGACTCCGGCGCGGAGGCGAGGTGCGGGTGGAGGAGCTTCACCGCGACCTCGCGGTCGAGCGCGGAGTCGCGCCCCCGGTACACCACGGCCATGCCGCCGCTCCCGACCTGCTCGAGCAGCTCGTAGCGCCCGAGCATCCGGATGACGGAGCGGTCGCGATCGCGGTCGCCCTGCCTCGGTTCCGGCTGGATCGTCTCGGCGCCCACGTTTCCCCACTGCGCGGCACTCACGGCCAGTCGCGGTTCGCGACATCCGTGTCGAGTCGCGAGCGGTCACTATGACACGGCCGCCCCGGTCTCGGCCACTTCGGCCATGTGTAGAAAAGCGAAGCTTGGCGGTCCGAAATTCACCACGCGGGCAGGGCGCCCCTGCCTGTGCCCGGGAGGAGGCGCTGGGCGAGGAGCGCGCGGATCGTCTCCACCACCGCGGGCGTCGAGACCGGGTGGAGCGCGCGCCAGCCGATCCGGGCGAGCCGGGAGGTGTCGTAGTAGTGGTCGGCGGCGATCCAGTGGAGCGCCTCGCGATCGATGCGGGGCGCGAGGGAGGGCGCCGTCCCGGTGCGCGTCGCGAGCGCGAGCCAGCGCGCGTCGAGCCGCCGGTTGACGCGGTCGAGCAGCGCGTGATCCGGCACGTGGCGGAAGAGCCACAGGAGCGCGCCGGTGAACCGCGGGAAGGCGGGGAGGATCCGTCCCGGGCGATAGCCGAGCGCGGCGAGCGCGGTCTCGAGGTGCTCGGAGAGCGGCAGCGGCGCCTCGTCCGCGACGTTGAAGGCGCGCCCCAGGACGGCGCCGTCGTCCGGGTGGCTCGCGACGTGGACGGCCGCGCGGGCGACGTCGTCGAGGTGGACGAGGTGCGCGACCGGTCCCCGCCGGATGATCGGCACGCGACCGCCGCGCGGTGCGAACAGCGCGAAGAGCGAAAGGGCGCGGACGGGGCCGCCGCGGAGGGTCGGGCCGTAGACGGCGGCGGGGCGGAGCACGGTGAGCGGCGCGCCGCGACGGAACGCGGCCCAGCTCGCCTGCTCCGCGTGCCACCGGATCCGCTCCTCGGCGGTGCGCGGCGCCTTCAGCTCGCCCTCGCGGCAGGGGAGGTTCCGGGGCCGGCCGTACACGCCCACCGTCGACACGTGCACGAGGCGGCGCGCCCCGGAGGCGAGCGCGAGCTCCGCGGCGCCCGACGCGGCGGCAGCCTCGGCGTCCGCCCGCGCGCGCTCCGGCAGGGCGCGCCCGGAGCGCAGCCCGACGTGCACGACCAGGGACGCGCCACCGGGCGGGACCTCCAGCCGGAGGCTCCCGTCGGTGCCCATCGGCACGTGGCGGGGCGCGTATCCTGCCCCGGCGAGCGCCGCCGCGATCGCCTCGAGGAGGGCCCCGGGCGTCCCCGTGAGCAGGGCGGTGCGCGCCACGGCGTCGTGCGCCGCGGACCGCTAGACGCGCACCTCGCCGGGGCCGGGGAGCTTCGGCGCGGGCGGGATCTTCTCGCCCTCGGGCTCGGGCGCCGGTGGCTTGCGGCCCACCGGGCTCTCCTCGAGCGCCGCCTTCAGCACCTCGTCCATGTGCGCGGCGAAGACGAACTCGAGCTCCTTGCGCGCCTGGGCGGGGACGTCCACGAGGTCCTTCTCGTTCCGCGCCGGCATGATGATCCGCTTGATGCCGGCCCGGTGCGCCGCGAGGATCTTCTCCTTGATCCCGCCGACCGGCAGGACGAGGCCGCGGAGCGTGACCTCCCCCGTCATCGCCACGTCGGAGCGGATCCGGATGCCGGTGAGGAGCGAGACGAGCGCCGTCAGGATCGTGACGCCCGCGCTCGGGCCGTCCTTCGGGATCGAGCCCGCCGGGAAGTGGATGTGGATGTCGGTCCGCTCGAGGAAGTTCGACGCGATGCCGAGGCTGTCCGCCTTCGAGCGCAGGTAGGAGAGGGCGGCCTGCGCCGACTCCTTCATCACGTCGCCGAGCTGCCCGGTGAGGGTCATCGACCCCTTGCCGGCCATCTTGGTCGCCTCGATGAAGAGGATGTCGCCGCCCGCGGCCGTCCAGGCGAGCCCGGTCGCGACGCCCGGGATCTCCGTGCGCTCGGCGGTCTCGTTGTAGAACTTCTCCGGCCCGAGCATCTCGTTGAGGTCCGCCTCCTCGATGGGCCGCTTCGCGGTGGGGGTGATCTTCCCGCTCGCGACCTCGACGGCGATCGCGCGGCACACGTCGGCGATCCGCCGCTCGAGGCTCCGGACGCCCGCCTCGCGTGTGTAGGCCATGATCATCTTGACGAGCGTCTTCTCGGAGAGGCTCACCGCGTCGGCCGAGAGCCCGTGCTCGCGAAGCTGCTTGGGCACGAGGTGGTTCTGCGCGATGTGGACCTTCTCCTCGAAGGTGTAGCCGGGCAGCTCCAGGACCTCCATGCGGTCCTTGAGCGGCCCCGGGATCGGATCGAGCAGGTTCGCCGTCCCGATGAACATCACCTTGGAGAGGTCGTAGGGCAGGTCGAGGTAGTGATCCGAGAAGCTGAAGTTCTGCTCCGGGTCGAGCACCTCGAGCAGCGCCGCCGAGGGATCTCCGCGGAAGTCGGCCCCGAGCTTGTCGATCTCGTCGAGCATCATGACCGGGTTCACCACCGCGGCCTTCTTCATCGACTGGATGATCCGGCCGGGGAGGGCGCCCACGTAGGTGCGCCGGTGGCCGCGGATCTCCGCCTCGTCGCGCACGCCGCCGAGCGAGAGCCGCACGAACTTGCGGCCGGTGGCGCGCGCGATGGACTGGCCGAGCGAGGTCTTCCCGACGCCGGGCGGGCCGACGAAGCACAGGATCGGCCCCCGCATGTCGTTCTTGAGCTTGCGGACGGCGAGATACTCGAGGACCCGCTTCTTGATCTTGTCGAGGCCGTAGTGGTCGGCGTCGAGGATCGCGTGCGCGTTCTCGATGTCGAGGTTGTCGTCGGTCCTCTTCGCCCAAGGAAGATCGGCGATCCAGTCGAGGTACGTCCGCGCGACGGTGTACTCCGACGACGCGGTGGGGATCGACTTCAGCCGGTTGAGCTCCTTCTGCGCGACCTTGTCGACCTCGGGCGGGAGCCCGGCCTTCTTGAGCCGCTCCGCGAGCTCGTCGAGCTCCTCCTCCTCCTCGCCCAGCTCGCCGAGCTCCTCCTTGATCGCCTTCAGCTGCTGGCGCAGGTAGTACTCGCGCTGCGTCTTCGACATCTCGCCCTTCACGGCGGAGTCGATCTTGTTCGAGAGCTTGAGGATCTCGCGCTTGCGGTTGAGGAGCTCGAGGACGAGCTTCATCCGCGCCTTGAGGTCGATCGTCTCGAGGACCTGCTGCTTCTCCTCGATCGGGACGTCCACGTTCGCCGCGATGAGGTCGGCGAGGTGGCCCGGGTGGGTGATCGACTCGACGAGCTCGGTCGCCGCCGCCGGCAGCTCCGGCATGAGCTCGATGACCTCGCGGGCGAGCTTCTTGAGGTTGATGGCGAGGGCCTCGACCTCGACGTCGTCGGTGAGGGTCTTGTCCTCGACGGGCTCGATGCGCGCCTTGAGGTACGGCGTCTCCTGGACGAGCTCGAGCACCTTGAACCGTGCGAGCCCCTGGACGACGAGCGAGTAGTTGTCCTCGCCCATCTTGAGGAGCTTCACCACCCGCGCCACGGTCCCGACCGTGTACAGGTCGGCGGCGCCCGGATCCTCCTCCTCGGCGCGCCGCTGGGTCACGACCCCGATGACCTGCTCGTCGCGGACCGCGTCCTTGATGAGCGCGATCGTCTTCTGCCGCCCGACCGCGAGCGGGAGCACGCCGCCCGGGAAGAACACCGAGTTCCGCAGCGGGAGGATCGGCAGGACCTGGGGGATGTCCTCCTTGTTGATGAGCCCGGGTGGACCCATCGCCGGAGCGACCTGGGCCCCCGCCGCGCCCTTCTTTTCCTTCTCGGACATCGCCGCCTCCTGCATCCTGGGATACCCGCGTGCGGTGAGCATATCAACCAAAACCGGCTGGCTTGCGGGCGGTTGGGGGGCGCGCGCGCCTGGATCGACGAGGCGCCGCGACCCGCGATCGGCCGATCTAGCCGAGCGGGTTCCAGCCTTTCACCGGGACGGTGTGGCCATCCGGCTCGCCACCCGGCCCTCCGGGATCGCTGCGGACGGGCCCTTCCGACGGCGCCCACAGGCCGTCGCGCCGGTCGTCCTCGCCCGAGCCGGACACGTGGCCGGACCGGTGCGGAATCTGCTGGGGAGCGGCTTCGGGGCCCTCGGACGGGGACCATGCGTGCTTGCGCGTCATGCCTCTTCCATAAGAGCCGCTTCCTCGACGGCAAGCCCGTACCCACCATCACGCCGTGCGTGCGGTCGAGCTCGCCGTCGCGCTCGGCGCGACCCTGGCGCTCGCGTTCGCGTGGGTGCGCCGGGCCTCGCTCCGCCGCCGCGCCCTCCCGACCCGCCTGGCGCTCCTCGCCGAGGCGATCGCGGACGCGCTCGGGGACGGGGTGGTCGCGCTCGACGACCAGGCGCACATCGGGCACGTGAACACCGCCGCGGCGCGCCTCATGGGCACGACCGTCGCAGACCTCGTCGACCGGGACGCGACCGAGGTCGCGCCGGAGATCGCCGCGCTCGCGCGGGGCGTCGAGCGCGGCCCCTCGTCCGCCCAGCTGAACGTCTCGGGGCCGCGCAGCCCGGTGCGGGTCCGGGCCGCCGTGGTGCGGGTGCGCGCGCGCCCGGGCTGGTCCCTCGTCGTGCTGCGCCCCACGCCCGCGCGCCGTCCCCGGCCGCCCCCGCTCCCCCCCGGGCCGGAGCGCACCGGGGCGGCCCACGCGGTGGCGCGCGCGGGGCTCGCGGCGGCGGCCGCCGCCCTCCACGAGCCGCTGGCGCGCGCCGCCGAGGCGCTCTCGATCCTGCGCCTCGCGTGCCCGCCGCTCGGCACGCGGGCCGCCGAGGCCTTCGCCGCGGCCGAGTCCTCCCTCGAGATCGGTTCACGCCGGGTGCTCGCGCTCGAGGAGGCGGGACGCGGCGGCGCGGCCCGCCCGCTCGAGCTCGAGGCGCTCGCGACCGACGTCGCCGCCTCGCTCGTGGCGTCGCACGGCGTCCGGATGCGGGTCGAGGCGCGCGGGGAAGCCCGCGCGCTCGCGGACGATCGGCCCGTCCGAGCCGCGCTCCGGGAGATCCTGGTCGCGGCCGCGGCCGCGACGCCCCACGGGGGCGAGATCGCGATCGTCGCCCGCCGCGGCGTGACGACGGCGAGCCTCGAGGTGCGGCTCCCGGCGCGCTTGCAGCCGGGAGGGCTCTCCCTCGCGCGGGCGCTCGTCGCGCCGCAGGGCGGCCGGGTCGAGGAGGAGGGGTCGGCGGGCCAGGGCGCGCTCGTCCGGATCTCCCTCGTCGCGACCGAGCTGGCGTGACGGTTCCCGCATCGCGAGTTTGACACCCGGGCGAAGTGGCCGATAGCATCCGCGCACCTCGGAGGAGCGCGCCCATCGTCCGCATCGGTCACATCAGCGACCTCCACGTCGCAGACCGCGGGAGGTACCCGCGGAATGGCTTCACCGCTCGTGATTGCGAGCGGCACTCCGCCCGGCTCGCGAAGGGGCTCCTCGACGCCCTGCGCGAGATCGGGGTCGACCACCTCGTCGTCACCGGGGACCTGACCTTCTCCGCGGAGCCGCGGGAGTTCGAGCGCGCCGCGGACCTGCTCCGGCCCTTCGCCGAGGCGAAGAAGCTCACGGTGATCCCGGGGAACCACGACGTCTGGACCGAGGAGTCGGTCGAGACCGCCCGGTTCCTGCGGGCGATCGGCCCGGACGGGAAGGGGATGCGGCGCGCCGCGCCGAGCTACCCGCACGTCGTGCCGCTCGGCGACGAGGCGCTCCTCGTCGCCCTCGACAGCGCCCGCTACGGGGAGGTGCCGTTCGAGACCCCAGGCCGCCTCGGGACCGAGCAGCTGCGCGCCGCGCGCGAGCTCGCGCGCGAGCACGCGAAGGAGGGCCGGGCGGTGCTGCTCGCCTTCCACCACCACGTGGTGCTGCCGCCCGAGCGGATGCCCTCGGATCCCGCGGTCGCCCGCATGCCGCTCGCCGACGCCGACAAGATCGTGCGGCTCGTCGCCGAGCAGCCGATCGCCGCGGTGCTGCACGGCCACCGCCACACCGCCTTCCGGGTGGACCTGCCCGGCGCCCGCGGTCCGACGCCGGTGCTGTGTGCCGGCTCCGCCTCGCGGGTGGCGGACGAGCCGGTCCGGCGTGCGCGCGCGTTCGTGTACGAGGTGGACCGCTCGGGCATCCGCAGCGTCGAGGCCCTCGTCGCCGGAACGGAGTGACGGATGCGCAAGCTCCTCGCGGTTGCCCTCCCGGTCGGACTCGCCGTCGTCGCAGGGCTCCTCCTCTTCACCACCTCGCGGTCCCTCACGACGAGCGCCGACGCCCGGCTCTCGCGCGCGCGGCTGAAGCGCGACTTCTCCGAGCGCGCGGGCGCGGTGCGCGCGATCCCGCCGGACCGCGGGGCCGAGTGGCAGGCCGAGGTCGTCGCGCTCTCGCGCTGGTACTTCGACGAGCTCGGCGCGATCCGCAACCGCTTCCCGGGCGAGGCGCCGCGCCCGACGGGCCTCCAGGCGGCGGACGAGGACCGCAAGGGCAAGCTCAAGAAGGAGGAGCGCGACGCCATCGCGGACTTCCAGAAGTACGCGGAGGACCGGCTCGGCCTGCTCCGCGAGGGGAAGTACGCACCGGCCGCCTCGGCGATCGCGGAGGGGCTCCGGCTCGACCTCGTCGCGGTGGAGCCGGGCCCGTCGCCCGGTGCCGGCCCGGGGCTCCGGCTCGACTTCGCGCTCTGGGGCGCGCCGCGCTACGTCGAGCGGGAGCGTTCGGGGGACAAGAGCGTCACCCGCAACGTCGTGCCCGTCGCCTTCAAGCGGATCGCGTTCCAGTTCCTCGACGGGGCCGGGAAGCCCTACGGCGAGATGAGCGGCGGCGGCGAGCCCTACCAGAAGCTCGCCGACCCCGAGCGGTTCGTGGACGACTTCCCGCCTGGCGTCCTCTTCGGGACCTTCTGGGTCGAGCTCTTTCCGCGGGAGGCCACGACGGTGAACGTCGAGATCTCCGCGGACCTGCGCGGCGCGAGCGGCGCGGCCCGGCCCGCCACCTTCCTCTTCAAGCTCCCGGTGCCCGAGCGCTGGAAGCTCCCGCCCGGCGCCACGTTCCAGGCGGAGATCCGCGAGGTCGGTCCGCCCCGATAGCGGCGTGACCGATCGCAAGCAGAGCAAGGTCGGCTCCCGCCGCCGCGGCGACGCGGCGGCTCCGCGCGAGCTCCCGGATCCGCGCGGCGACGCGCCGCTGCACGAGCTCTCTCGCGATGCGCTCTCGGTGCTCCTCTACGTCGCGCTGTTGCCGGAGGAGGCGCGCTCGATCTTCCGTGCGCTCAAGCTCTCCGTCCCCGGGTTCCGGACCGAAGGGCTGAACGACGTCGAGGTGTGCGACGCGCTCGCCGACGAGATCCGGGCGCGCCCGGAGGCGCGCGGCGACGTGCTGGAGGCGCTCCGGAAGGCGTACGGGGGGATGCCGCTCCCGGACGTGTCGCTCGACGGTCCCGGAGCCGACGACCTCCTCACCCTCGGCAGCTCGGAGCACGGCCTCACCTTCGCGATCTGGCGCGTGCTCGCCGATCCCGACGCGGGCGTCAGGGCGAAGGCGGTCCCGGTCCTGGAGAAGCTCGCGAAGGACCACTACGGGCCCGCGCCCGCGGGGGCGAAGGGCCGCCCGGCGAAGGACGACCCGGCGGAGCGGATCCGCAAGCTCGAGGCGGAGGTCGTGCGAGAGAAGGAGCTCGTCGCGCAGAAGACCGAGGAGCTCCGGCGGGCGAAGGAAGACGCCGCCGAACGGATCGAGACCGCCCGCAAGAAGGGCGAGGAAGGCCGGGAGAAGCTCCAGGCCTGGCTCAAGGAGGCGCGGGCGCGCGAGGCGCAGGCGGTCGCCGACGCCGCGCGGGCGCGCGAGGCCGCGGACGAGGCGGGGAGCGCACGGGAGCGGTCGGAGGCCGCGCTCGCGGCGGCGAAGGGGACGGACGAGGCCGCCGAGGCGGCCCGGGCCCGGGCCGCAGCGCGGGACCTCGAGGGCAAGG
>WNGL01004861.1_pt1 | contig 16034 bp, 14 predicted proteins | sample 5400591 | NCBI WGS metagenome assembly WNGL01 (sample SAMN13153377, study PRJNA577476) | soil metagenome | isolation source: 80 cm soil or saprolite under Garry oak tree replicate 1 | place: USA:California | collected 2016-06-15
CGGACCTGACACGCCGCGCCCAGCCGGGCTATGTCGCCGCGCCGGCGTCGCTGCTGGCATTCACCGCATGGCAAGGCGGCGAGGGCGCGCTGGCCAATCTAGCCTTGGATCGGGCGCTGGCGGACGACCCGGGCTACTCCATGGCTCACCTGCTGCGCGATGCGCTCGCCGCGGCCTTGCCTCCGTCCGCCGCGAGGCTGCCGATGACACCTGAAGAGGTTGCGGCCAGCTACGAAGCCCTGCGCCGCGACCGGTAACCCTCGCCCAGCGCGGGCCGGATCCATTCAGGCCCGCGCTTGGCCCACACGCCTCACCATGCGCTCATGCCGCAGCCTGCAGGTAACCGCCGCCGGGATGCCAGGCAGCAGGGTCCCTGCCGCGGCGGGCCCCGGGTGCGGGACCGGGGCGTTCCGGCTCTGTCAGTCTCGCAGGCGCGGTCGTGAGCGCAACCGGCCTCTCGCTGCGCTCACGCCGGACGGTCAAGATCTTTTCCCCAGGACGCGGGCTGCGCCCGCCGGAAAACATCTTGTCCGCCCGGCGCCGGCCGGTTGCGCCCCCGCCCTATGACGCCTGCGTGCCTTCCGGCGCCGGAACACCCCTTAACCCCCGCACCCGGGGCCCGCCGCTCAGGAGGCACTCATGACCGCCAGCCCAGACACCTCACGCCGCTCGGACGCCGGTCTCGGCCCATGCGGGCCCGACTGCATCTACGTCGAGGACGCGTGCCGTTGCTACCACGGGGAGCCGGCGCCAGTCGGCCCGGCTTGGCTGAGCCACATCAAGCCGGCCTTCTAGGCTCGGCCGGCGCGAGCTGGGCTTTGGTCCTCCTCGCGGTGTCGCGCGGCCCGGCCGCGTACGGCCCCGCGTCGGCGCGACGTTCGCAGCCACTCCCTGCACACTTCGCCTTGCCTGCAGGCAGTCCTACTACGTCCTAGTTGCGCAATTTGCCTGATCTTGCTTTCTGATCTTGATCCTTGATCTTGGCACCCTCGAACCATGATCAACCTGCGCTTCACACCCATGCACCATCTGATGATCATGGTCAGTTCTGCTGCCCGCGCCTTCCGCGGTGGCCGGTAGTGGCAGTGGTGGCGACCCTGAGCAAGGGCTACGACCTGGATTACGTGTGGCGGCAAGTCGGTCCGGCCGCCGGCCGGAGCGCGGCCGACTACTACATCCAGGCGTCCGAGAGCGGCGGGGAGCCGCCGGGCAGATGGTGGGGACCGGGGGCGGAGGCGCTGGGGTTCACTCAGGGGCAGCTCGTCGAGCGCGAGCCGTACGACCTGCTGTTCGGCGAGCGCAAGGCCCCGGACGGCACCCAGCTCGGTCGGCTGCCGCGCGGCGGGCAGGAGGCCGCGGACCTGTTCCAGCTGCTTTTGGCGGCCGAGCCGCATGCCACGGCCGAACGGCGGCGCGAACTGCTCATAGAGGCCGCCACGCGGGCGCGCCGCAGCCCGCTGTACTTCGACCTGACGATCTCGCTGTCGAAGTCGATCTCGATATTCCATGCGTCGCTGGGCGAGAACGCGCGGCTCGCCCGGCTGGCGGGGGACCCGGACGGCGACGCCTACTGGTCCGGGCTGCTGGGCGAGGTCGACGACATGATCTGGCGGGCGGTGCACACCGGGTTCGAGTATTTCCAGCGGGAAGCCGGGTACACCCGGACGGGCTCGCATGCGCACCGTGTGGACGGGCGGGAGACAGGGCAATGGCACGAGGCGGACCTGGCAGTGGCGCACTGGCTGCAGCACATAAGCCGGGACGGCGACATGCAGCTGCATATCCATTCTCAGATCGCGCACATCGCCCGCGCCGCAGTGGACGGGAAATGGCGGGCCCCGGATTCGCTCGGGTACAACGAGCACGTCGGCGCGGTCGCGGCGATCGTGTCCCAGCATCTGGAAGAAGCGCTCACCGCGCGGTTCGGCGTGGACTGGGTAGCGCGTGATGACGGGCACGGATTCGAGATCCGGGGGATCAGCGGCGCGATGATGCGCCTGTTCTCCACCCGCCGGGAGAGCATCACCGCGGACCTGCGTGGGCGTGCGCGCGAGTTCGCGTCCCGGTACGGGCGGCAGCCGTCGCAGCGCGAGCTCGCGCAACTCGCGCAGGAGTCGAACTTCGCCACGCGGGCACAAAGCCACGCAAGCGCGCTGGACTTCGACGCGCTGCACGCGAAGTGGGCGGACCGGCTCGCGTCTCGGCTCGGCGTGCCGCTTGCCTCGGTCGCCCCATCGGTCTGGGGCGAGCAGTGGAACGTCAGCCGAGCCAACGGCGCCTCCGGCTGCGATCACGGCCGGCGGCGGGAGCCCGGCCGCCAGGAGTTGCGGCACGCCGCCTTGACAGCGCTGGCCCGCGCTCAGCGAGACAAGAGCGCCTTCACCAGGGCGGACATGATCAAGCACTTGGGCCGGGTGCTGCCCCGGACCGGCAGGCACCCGGATGCGGCAGCGCGGCTGCTGGAGCGCCTGGCGGACCTGGCGCTGGCTGGTGAGTTTGAGCAGGTCGTCTGCCTTGATGCACCCGAGCCGGTGCTGCCTCCGGCCGAGTTGGTTCGCGCGGACGGGCGCAGCGTCTACCAGAGGCACGGCGGCGTCAAGTACGCGACGACGGCTCAGCTGCAGCTGGAAGAACGGCTTGCGTCCCAGGCCTGCGCGGACGGCGCGCCTTTCATGACACGCGAGCGGGCCGCGTCCATGCTTGGTGCCAGCGTCACGCAGCTCGACGCAGCGCTCACGCAAGACGCGCGCGGCGCGGGTTCCGGCGCGACGCGAGCCAGGCTCCGCGTCGATCAGGCCGCTGCCGTGTTCGCGGCGGTGACGAACCAGCGCCGTGTGTCGGTGATCAACGCGTCCGCGGGGTCGGGGAAGACCACCGTTCTGGCCCGGGCCGCACAGGCCTGGCGTCACCAGCGCATGGGCCGCGTGATCGGGATCACGCCGTCACAGTCGGCCCGGAACACGCTCGCTGCCGGGGTTCCCGAGTCGTACAACGCCGCGCAGTTCCTAGGCGACCTGCCCGATCGGCCCCGAGCCCGCGGACGAGTCGCGGTCCGTGCTGGTGACCTGCTGTTGGTCGACGAGGCGTCCATGATCTCGACGCCGGATCTCGCCGACATTGTCGGCCACGCCGAGCAGAACGGCGCCAAGGTGATCATCGTCGGCGACACCGGCCAGTTGCAGGCGGTGGAGAACGGCGGCGGCATGAATCTGCTCGCAGACACCCTCGGATACGTACAGCTCGCCGAGCCAGTCCGGTTCACCGAGGAGTGGGAACGGGCCGCCAGCTTGCGACTCCGCGCGGGCGACACATCCGTGCTTGCCGACTACGACGAGCACGGCCGCATCATCGGAGGCGAACCCGAGCAGATCATGGAAACGGCCGCCAAGACCTACGTCGCCCTGACCCTTCAGGGGCGGGACGTGCTGCTGATGGCCGCCGACCACGCCCGACGCCGCGAGTTGTCCCGCCGGATCCGGGACGACTTGGTTCACCTGGGCCTGGTCAGCCGCGGGCCGACGGCGCGGTTCACGAACGGAAGCCAGGCGAGCGCCGGCGACCTGGTCATCTGCACTCGCAACGACCACACGATCGAAGCGGGGGAGGCGGGCCGGACTCTCGCCAACGGCGACCTGCTGCGGGTCGAAGCCATCACCAGGTGCGGCCTCGTCGTCAGGCGCTCCTTGGGCGCAGACCCGGATAACGGCCGTCCCCGGTGGACGGAACGAACCTTTGTGTACGGCGATTTCGCCGATTGCGAACTCGGCTACGCCGTGACCGATCACGTGGCCCAGAGCCGCACCGTCGATACCGGGCTCGCGCTGATCACCGGTACCGAGGACAGGCCGCATGCCTATGTCGCGATGACGCGTGGCTGGCGCCGGAACATCGCTTTCGTGGTGACCGTGTCACCGAAGATCGCAGATCCGGCTCCCGGGCCCCGTGGCGCCCCAGAGATAGCCAGGTACGACCGGCTCCAGGCATTTCGCGCCGGGCATCCGCCAGCTGAGGTTGCCGCCGACGAGGGCACGAGCGCCGTGGGCGTGCTGGCCGAAGTCATGACACGGGACGGTCTGGAACTCTCGGCCCTACAGACACTCGAGCGCAACCTGTCGAATGCCGACCACCTTGCCATTCTCAACGCCATCTGGATCAGCGAAACCGCACCCGCGCGGGAGCAGGATTATCGCGACATGCTCCTCGCCGCCTTGCCAGCGGAGTACGGCGAGGACATCAGTCCTCGGGCGCGGTGGCTGTGGCGGACGCTGCGGGCCGCCGAGCTGGCCGGGCTGGACCCGCGCCAGGTGGTCGGGGATGCCGTCGCCCAGCGGAGTCTGTCCGACGCGCGAGATGTCGCAGCCGTCGTCGATGCCCGGATCCGGCAGCGCATCCGCGGCACGGTGCCGCGGAGCGCGGATTCCTGGAGCGCGCAAGTACCTCAGATCGACGATCCGGACCGGCAGGCTTACGTGACCCGGATCGCGGAGCTGATGGACGAGCGCAAAGTGAGAATCGGCGAGCACGCGGCCGAACACCGCCCGGACTGGGCGGTGCGAGCGCTCGGCCCGGTACCCGTCGGCTCGTGCGACGAGCTCGACGATTGGCTCCAGCGGGCCAGTGCGATCGGGGCTTACCGGGAGTTGTATCGCCTCCATCACCCGACCGAGTCGATCGGCCCCGAACCGTTGCGGGACAGCCCGGACAAGCGGTCGGCCTGGTATGAGGCGTTCGCGGCGCTCGGCCTGGCTGGCGACGCGCGCGTGCGGACGATGACGGACGGGCTGCTACTTGACCTGCGGGCCACGTATCCGGTCGAGACAGCCTGGGCGCCGCCGTGGGTTGGACACGAATTGCGGCACGTTCGCCGTGGCGCGGACGAGGCACGGTTGGCAACTATTCGGGCCCAGGCCGAGGCGGCAGCCGCCCACCGTCGCGGCCAAGGCACCGTCGGCACGCGGCACAGCGAGCTCGCCGCCAGCTACCAGGCTCTGGCCGCCGCTTACGACGAGCGAGAAGTTGCATTCGCCGGCGTCATGGCGGACCGGCGGACCTGGGAACAAGCGACTGCCGGCAGGCGGCGGCTCGCGGTCGCGGCCGACGCCGAGCTGCGCCGCCGGCATCCCGGCCAGAACTTCCCGCCGCTGCGGTCGGCTGAGCCCGAGCCGATCAGCGATGCCCAGCGCGCCGACTTGACTTTGCAATTGGAAGAACGCAACCCGCCGCCGGAACCGTGGATACAGAAGCTGGCCAACGACCGGGAAGTCTTCGCCGACCAGCTTGCTTCTTCGCTGGAGCGTCAGCGAGCCGATCTGATTCCAGGTGACAGCAGCGCCGCTCCGTGGCCTGGGTCCTGGGCTGAGCCAGCCGGGCAAGCCCTGCTGCAGCCGCCACGGCCGCAGATCCCGCCCTCGGCCCGGGTGCTCGAGCGGGTGGCAGAGAGAGACGCCGAGCTGGAGGCCGCGAGATGACGGAGCCTTTGAGCATCATTGAACAGCGGAGGTGCATCACATGACGACAGTCGGGATCACCGGAGCCGGCTTAGTCGGAACGCTCCGGCTGACATGGGTTACCGACGAGCTGGCGCACGTTCTGCAGCACGCAGGCCACGACGAGCCGGCCGGTATCTGGATCGGGCCCGCCTGCGCTGATCACGGGCTGACAGTCGGCTCCGATGTCGACCCGGCTGCCTTCAGGCGCCTGAGCGCTGACGGCGAGATCGCCGACCTCATCTGGGAAGCACCGGGCGACTTGGCCGCCGAGCACAACCAGGCCCATGAGGCGGCCATGCTGGCGTACCAGGCCGGGAATGAGGTCATAGCCGAATATGAATGGAACCAACTGCAAGCTGTCTGGTCGCGAGCTTGGGCGGCGAACTGTGCGGCCATCGAATTCATGCAAGGCGCTGGCCTGACCAGATTGTCGCCGGTCAAGCCACAGCGCTGGGTGGTTGCATCGTTCGAGCATCATTGCGGACCGCACGGCGTGCAGCATCCGCACGTCCACAATGTCATCGCGGCCGTGGACGTCGCGGGCGACCCCAACCTCGCTTGAGCGCCGACCACTATTCGCTGCTGCCCGGCGTCTGCGCCTCGCCGGATTCAGCGAAAATGATCAGCTTCCGGAGTTCGGGTGAGGTCTGCGCCTCGATAGCTTCGCCAGTGGCGATGTCCGTCGCACGGAAGCCGTGCCGCCAGGTGATCCGGTACTTGCCGCCCCAGAGGTAGCGCAGATCGGCGAGCTCCTGCTCTACGCCCGATAAAACCGCATCGAATTGGCTCGCGCCGGCCCGCGAATCAGCGATCCCTGCAGGCTGCGAGGGACCCGGTGTTTGGCGGCTTGTCACCACGGACCTCCCTGCGCCTTGCTCAGTCGACCGATTCGCCGCCGCGCGACTTCGGCGCCTGCGGCCATGCCACCAATGGTGTCCTACCCTCAATATAGGGTCGCACCATGGTAGACGCTAGTCGTAGGCCGGTGATCTGCGGCTGGCTAGCGTTCCGCCATGGTCATCGACAGGGAGTGGGACGAGCCGGTGTACCAGCAGGTGGCCGGCATCCTGCGCCGCCAGATCCAGTCTGGCGCGATCGAGCCGCGCCGGCCGGTGCCCTCGATCAGAACGCTGTGCCAGACCTACGGAATCGCGCGGGCTACGGCGACCAAATCACTACACATCCTGGCGGAGGAGGGCTTGATCCGGCGCGTACCTGGCCGCGGTTGGTTCGTGGTGCCCGAACCATAAAGATCGACTCATCCGAACTGCCCAATCTTGCTCTAGGATCCGGGCAAGAGGCAGAAGCCGATTGCTCGGGAGCTGATGTGCAATGGCGGACAGCCCGAGCCCGTGGCTATGGCCTCAGGCGAGCGACGGTCCGGTCACATTACCGGCGTTAGGCCGGATACTGCGCGAATATCGCACCGCCCACAAGCTGACGCAGGAGACTCTCGGCGAGTTCCTGCAGGTCGATCAGAGCTATATCTCCAAGATCGAGCGTGGTCGCAGGCAAATCGCGGACGTCAGCTTCCTGCTGCGTGTGGCTCGGCTGCTTGGCATCCCGCCCGCCGACCTTGGACTGTCGAACGATCTGCTCAGGGATAGCGCCAGCCCGAACGTCCGGGATTGGCGCGGGGCTGGCGGAAGCAGACTTGCCGGGCCCATGGAAGCGGTGATGTCTGACCAGAGCGACTGGTGCGCCGTCCGCCGTTACCTCAATCACCACCGCAGTGCGCTGGCGAAGGCGGCGGCGAGTCTCTATCCGCAGGAGCTGAGGATCAAGCGGACGACCTTGATCGCGCCGCCGTCGTGGCTTCCCTCGGAGCCGGTTGATCTGGCTGACATCACGATGACGTGGGTGCCGGACGCGCCTCGCGCGCGGGTAACCGGAGCCGAGCCTGAGACACGCGCTCTTCGCCCGCTCCGGGTTCCAGGACAGCAGTTCGACTTGTACACGGCCGCAGTCCGGTATCTGGACCCGCCGAGATTGTTCGAGAACCGACCGAGCTACCGACTCCTCGGCCTGGCGTGGTCCGGCGCGGCAGGCGCGATGCGATTCGGCCTGGCGACCTATTTCGACAAGCTCGACCTTAGCGAGGCGATCGGCCATGAGGTCGCAGAGGTCCGCAGCCGCCGCGATGGCGAGATCACCGGCCTGGACCTGCCCTTCCGGTCCTTCGTCGATGACCCATTTGACTTCCATCGACGAGCCATCCTCCCGGCGATCACCACGTTAACTCTGCGCCGTGCCAAAGCCGGAGCTACCTTCCTGCTGCACTGGCGGGATCCGAGCAAGGTCGCGACCGCGGCCGGGATCTACGACGTGATCCCCGCAGGCGAATTCCAGCCGTCTTCAATCGCGCCGCATGACCTGGCCAACGACTTCGACCTCTGGAAGAACATCGTTCGCGAGTTCAGCGAGGAACTGCTGGGAACCCCAGAACACGATGGCTCCCGCAGCGCACCCGTCGACTACAACGGCTGGCCGCTCTACCGGGCGCTCGGCCAAGCCCGCTCGGAAGGCAAGGTAAAGGCCGTCTGCCTGGGAGCCGGACTGGACGCGCTCACGCTGGCCGCAACGATCGTGACCGTGGTGGTCATCGATGACGACGTCTTTGATGACGTGTTCGCCGACGTGGTGCACGGCAACGCCGAAGGCATGGTCATCGCCAACGAGAAGGACAAGATGGGAGGCCGCGGCATCGAATTCAACGAGCGCAACGTGACTCGGCTGCTCGAACAAGAACCCATGGCGTCCCCTGGTGCCGCGTGTTTGGCACTGGCATGGCGGAGCAGGATGGCACTGCTATCCCGGTAGCCTGACCGTTGCGGCTGCGCGGGACTACCGAAGGCTCGGCGAGGGAGAAGCGGGTGACGGCGGAGGCACGCGCTGACGGCCAGAGCGCCGAAAGCCAGCAGCGCTGGCGAGCTGTTCGCGCCAACCTCAAGCAGCACCGTCACGAGCTGGCCGTTGCCGCCGGCGGGCTCTACCCAGACGTTGCTCGCGTCGAAGGAACCGGTCTGCTGTGTCGGCCTGGCTGGGTGCCTGCCGCGCCGATCGAGCTCGACCAGGTTCAGCTTCTGTGGGTCGGCGATCCGCCCGTGCCGTCGGTCACCGGATCAAGCGCGGAGTCCTCAGCGGTTCGGCCACTGAGAGACCGCGAGAAACGCTTCGCGACCTATGCCGACGCGATCGGTGCGCTGGATCGGCCGGCCTTGTTCGAGAACCGAGTGACCTATCGGTTGCTCGACGCAGATCTCAGCAGTGACCGCTCCGGGCAGCTGGCGCTTACACGCGGCCGATACTTCGACGCGATCGGCGTCGGCGAAGCTCTTGCGCACGAGTTCACGGCCGCGGCACGCGACGACGGGTCCGTGACTGCGTTGAGTCAGCTGCCGCTGCGCGCCGCGATCGGGGATCCCTGTGAGCTATCGCGGCGCCCGGTGAGCATCGCCATCACAACCCTGACGTTGCGCCGGAGTAAGTCCGGTGAAGCCTCGTTCCTACTGCATTGGCGCGATCCGGCGAAGGTCACACACGCGGCCGGCATGTATCAGGTCATCCCCGTCGGCATCTTCCAGCCCGCCGACGATAACCCTGCTTCTGTGCAGCACGACCTGAGTCTGTGGCTTTGCATGGTCCGCGAGTTCAGCGAGGAACTACTCGGCACGTCCGAGGACTACGGCCGCTTCGGCTCACCGGTTGCCTACGAGCGGTGGGACTTCTATCGCCGCTTGACCGAGGCTCGTTATGCGGGAAGTCTCAAGGTGTGGATCCTGGGCGTAGGCATCGACCCGCTGACCTTGGTCGCCGACATCCTTGCCGTGGCCGTGTTCGACAGCGACCTGTTCGATGACGTCTTCGGCGGCCTCGTGGCCGTCAACTCAGAAGGCCGTGTCATCAGCAGCCGCGGCACTACCGGCTTCGGGTTCAAAGGCACCGCTGCGGCGAGGTTCGCAAACGGGCGGGAGCCAATGCAGGCCGCCGGAGCCGCTGTTCTAACGCTCGCCAACAAACACCAGCAGTTGCTAATCGACTAGCCGAAAGTGAGGGGCGTCAGCATTGCCGCAGATGGCGCGACCTGAAATCTACTGAGCGGCATATTGCCGTCGTGCCAGTCGGACCAAACGCCAACGCGTATCAATGGCTCGGCCTGATCTACGGATCTATGTCGCAAGAATGCCCAGGTTTATCAGGCGGTAGCCCATGGCTTCCGTGCTGACGTCAAATGTCCGAGCGAGCTGGCTCACCAAGTTGTCGCGGGATAGGAGCTGGTCTGTCTGGGCGATGGTCGCAACATACTGTTCGAGATGACTGAATATCAGCTCAGTCGGCATTAGCAGTGAAGCGGCGAACGCGTTGGCCATGATCTCCTGGGCGTCGGTCGCCATAGCCGAGACTTCGTCTCGCCAGTCTACTCGGACTGAATGATCGACAATGAGCGGCTTACCTTCATGGAGCAGCAGATGCCCGATCTCGTGGGCAATGGTGAATCGCTGGCGCCTCGGGCTGGTGCGGGTGTTCACGCCGATGATCGTGCGTCCATTGTCGCGAAGGACGAAGCCCGATTCCCATCCTTCAAAATGATGACGTGCGATCTGGGCACCTTCGCCGCGGGCAATGCGCTCAACCGGCACCGGAGGCTCAATGATGTGGTACTTCTCCAGGAGACGCCGGGCTTCCGCTTCCTCCGTGCGCATCATGGCACCTTACCGTCAGAGCCTGCGACCAGCTGGGCAACGGCACCTCTGACAAAGTCCTGCGTGGTACCAGGAGTATCAGCTAGGTGCTCGCCGATCTCGTCCAGCGAGTAGCCGTCCGCGAACGGCTCCTTGGGCAGGAGCTTCATGGGCTCTACGTCGAGCGCCTGCGCGATCAGCACGAAGAGATGCAACGTGATGTGCTGGCGCCCAGCCTCCAGGTTCGCGACGGACGATCTCGTGAAGCCGATGCGCCGGGCAAGCATCGACTGACTCAGCCGTGCTTCGTGGCGAGCACCCCGCACCTTGTCACCCACGGCGACGTAGAACCCATCAATCTCCGCATCGCGGACTTCCGGCATCATGTCCCCCACTTTTGGCCACAGCAGCAGTCTACATACTAAGGTTTGTGATGGAAACCCCCGCTGAGCAGGCACGACTTCCACATTGACACCTCGACTCGGCCGCTCTACCCTGGTCGTGCTGCTGACGGGCTCACCTCCGATCAGACAGCGACAGAAACTAACGTTCAGTTCGTCTCGGACTGCCATGCGCTGCTCGGCGTCGGCCGTAACAGGCGCACGGTGGCCATGGCATTACGTGGCTGTTCAGCAAAAATAAGGTAGAACATGGGATACGAGATAGATTTCCTGCCAGTTGGCGATGAATCGAGCGGCGGTGATGCTATCGCTCTGCGCTATGGCAATCTGTACGGGCAGAGATCCGAACAGACCGTCATTGTTATCGACGGCGGCTACACCGCCAACGGCGAAGCCCTGGTCGACCACATCGGGAGGTATTACGGGACCGACCGGGTGGATATTGCGGTCTCCACCCACACGGACCAGGACCACATAACCGGGCTTGAGGTGGTCCTGGAGAAGATGCGCGTCGGTAGTCTCCTCATGCACCTGCCCTGGAATCACTCCAGCGAGCTGACTGAGGCCAGGATGACCGCCTTCAAGTCGGCGGCGCTGAGTGAGAAGCTCGAGAAGTCATTCCAGGCCGCCTCGGATCTCCAGGCGATCGCCGAGCGAAGAGGCGTCCCGATCGTCGAGCCCTTCGAGGGCGTCGCGACGAGCGATGGGGCTTTCAGGGTGCTCGGTCCGTCACTCGCCTACTACGAGCAGCTCCTGAAGGAGATGGAGCCTTCCAATGCGGCCAGGCAGGCTCGGTCCACCTTCCAGGAGTTGGTGCGTAAGATGGCCGCCGCCGCGGCGAAGCTCGTGCCCGAGACATTGACCTATGAGACGCTTCGAGATGATGGCGAGACGTCTGCTACGAATAACAGCAGCGTCATCTCGCTGCTGATGGTCGACGGCGATCAGCTGCTGTTTACCGGCGACGCGGGGATTCCTGCCCTGGAGCTGGCAGTTGCGGTGCTGGAAGCGGAGGGCTTCCAGCCGGGTGGCCTCGGGTTCGTCCAAGTGCCCCACCATGGCAGCCGGCGCAACGTCGGACCCTCGGTGCTGAATCGCCTGCTCGGCCCGAAGGGGCAGACGACACGGCACTCAACGGCGTTCGCCTCGGTTCCGAAGAAGAACCCCGAGCACAAGCATCCGGCCAAGAAGGTTACGAACGCCTTCCGCCGGCGCGGCTATGACGTCCACCTGACCCAAGGCGCTACAAAGTGGCACCGCAACGATGCGCCCGCCAGGGACAACTACTTCACCTCAACTCCTGTGCCCTTCCACGAGGTCGTCGAGGAAGACGGAGACGCCTGACATGCTCTGGCTTGATCGCTACGAGCGGCGAGCCCGCCTGGCACCGGGCCTGCTGGCGCTCTTGCCGGTAGCGGTAACGATCACGGCCCTGGGCCTCCGCGATGCGCCGGGCGTTTCGGCAGTGGTGAGCCTGCTCTCGCTGTCCGGAGGGCCGGTCCTCCTCGCCGATACCGTCCGGACCTTTGGAACCAAGGCGCAAGAAAAGCTGTGGAAGACCTGGGGCGGCTCTCCGACGACGATAGCGCTGCGGTTGCGAGAGCCCACCCATAACGGGCTGCAGCGCGACAGGTGGCGAAGCGCTGTCGAGAAAGTAGCCGACGTCAAGCTAGCCACCCGGCGCAACGAGCAGAGTAGCCCGGCCAAGGCGGACGAGGCGATCGATGTAGCGGTAGGCCGGCTGCGTGAGCTGACTCGCGACGGTGATCCGAGATTTCTGCTCGTTCAGGCGGAGAACCGCGGCTACGGCTTTCAGCGGAATCTCTACGGTATACGACATGTTGGCCGAGTGTTGGCGCTGGGCGGCGCCCTGGTCATCGGCGCCTATATAGCCTGGCGTGGAGCAACCGGAGTTCATCCGGTAGTGCTGACGGCCGATGTTCTTGGCTTGATGGCAAATGTGCTCATCCTGCTTGGGTGGTACGTGCTGCCGTCAGCCGATCGTGTTCGCGCCGTAGGAGAGAAGTATGCGTACCAGGTCCTGCAAGCAGCCGTCAGCCTCGCATCGGACACGTCGGCCGTGGCGGTCTCTGAGCCTGTAGCCACTGATTCCGATCCCAGCTCGGGTTCGGTTGGCGCCAGCTGATCTGGCCAACTTCTCCTGAGGGAGTTGGCCATAGCGATGATGGTGAGCGAGATACCCGAGTCTCAAGATCAAGGACATCTGCCATGTTGACCTTTCACTTTCTCAACGTCGGCCACGGCGACTGCACGTTCGTTGACCTGCACTCGGGCCGCCTCATGATGATCGACATAAATAATTCCAAGAGCCTGCCCGATGCTGACATCGAAGCGCTTGCTGAGCACAAGGGAATTTCGGTCAAATCCTTCAGATCTGAGGGACTGTTCACCTATTCCTGGGAGCAGCGCTACCAGCAGAAGCTGGTCGATCCGTACGACTACTACCAAGAGCACTTCCGCGGCCGTTCCGTCTTTCGCTATGTGCAGACCCATCCTGATATGGATCACATGAGCGGCCTGCACCGCTTCTTCTGGCAGCAGCAGGTTCCACTGGAGAACTTCTGGGACGTCGCGCACACCCGAGCGCGCGACAGAGCCTCGTTCGATGAGGGTCGTTACAGCTGGAACGACTGGCTGACGTACGGCCAACTCCGGAAGGGCAAGGGTTCTGGCGACAGCACTCACAAGGTGATCAAGAACCTTCGCGGCGCTGACGGCCAGTACTGGTCCGACGACTGTATCGAGGTACTTTCGCCCACAGCGGCCCTGATCAGGACCTGCAACACGAACGACGACTATAACGACTGCTCGTACGTCCTGAAGATCACCCATGCGGACCGGAGCGTCATCTTGGCGGGCGACGCCGAGGGGCCAGCGTGGACATCCATGCTCGATGCGCTCGGGCCTGCGGCGCTGGCCTGTGACGTGCTCAAGGCAGCGCACCACGGGCGGGAGACCGGCTACGACGAGGATGCGGTCAAGGCCATGTCCCCCGACGTGGTGATCTGCTCAGTCGGCAAGAAGCCCTCAACGGACGCCTCCGATCAGTACGCGAACCACGGTGCCGACGTGATGTCAACGCGGTTCCACGGCACGATCACGGTCACGATCAAGGACAACGGCAAGATTGTGGTGGCGAACCGGAAGGGAGAACAGATCGCCAAGCTAGGACGGCTCCACTGAGCGCGCATCGGGACGAGCGCAAACCGCAGCCTGGCATAAACGGGAGGAGTCCTTCGTCGCGGCAGAACTACTAGTTGAAGCGAATGGCATCACTGGCAATGCCAGGTCCCGAACCGCGGCGTATCAGCGAATAGCGATGGCACAACAGCAGGGACGGCGAGTTGTTGTCATTACAATGGATCAGATGAAGGCACTCCAGACCACCGAGGACTTCGAGGCACTTCTCAGGGGCGAATTCATGAAGGTTTGTGGGATCGGACGGATTCTGATCAATCGTTCGGTGCGGTTCGGAAGCGTCGGCCCCGGCCTAGTCTCGCCCTCGACTCTCACCGAAGCGGCCTCTGCTCGCCTGCTTCGCGATACTTCGCCGGCGACTACCACGCCTGGAAGCCAGGACGCCATCCTGCGCCCCTCGTACGCCCCCAGGCAATGGTCGCCTGACACGTTTGCCTAGGTCAGAGCGCTATGGAGGAATGGACTCCGGAGCTGTGAGCGCACACCCGATGCCGGAGGGCTGTCCAGATCGCGCAACGCCGCCCTAAGCCCGTTGCCACGGGAAGTCGCTTGCTAGCGCCATCGGACTGCAGCCGAGCCGTGGTGAGTAAGGCGATCGTGGACGCCACGATCGAGTGGGTGATGGACCTGGAAAAGGGGCGCTGGGCGGCAGTCCGCGAGACCCGGCTATGAGGCCGCGCCTGACCGGAATATGACAGCTAGTCCTATCGCACTCGATCTGCCGACAAGCTGTCATAAGCAAGCCTGCTAATCGCTCTTACGCTCCAGCCGTACCCCAATCTGGAGGCGGCTATGAGACACCAGGATTCCACGAAAATCGTCTGCAAAGATGACCCCGGCACTGGCTCTTTCGCCGCGCACGGTCATCCCCCAACTTGCCGGGTGGGCGGCGCCGATCTCCGAACCATCCGGGCGCTCTTGAGCGCCGACTGCCAATCATCGCCTGCGTTCGGTGGTGAGTTCTGATGGCCGACGTCGTCATGATGACAGCCAGCGCTCTTTGCCTCACGACGATTACTGCGTTCGCCGTCGTGTGCATCGCTATTCGGCTCGATGACATCACCAAGCCGCGGCCGCGGCTCCCGGCCAGGTTGGCGCGGCGTTTGACCGGGATACGGCCGCTTCCGCCGTTCGGCCAGGCATCGGCGACTCGGCGCCGCCGACCCGCTAAAGGTCGGCGTGATCAGAGCGCGCGGTGCGTTCTTCGAGCCGGTCGAGCCGTTGCTGCACCCGCCGTAGTTCGTTCCGCACGGCACGGAGCTCGGCCATGACCGCGGCGAATTCAGAACTGTGCGCCTGGCCGGAACTCTCGCCGGGAACCCGGGCGACGAAGTGCCCGCGCTTGCTGTGGGATACGACGACGCCTTCGGCCCGGAGCACGTCGATGCCGTGCCGCACGGTCATCGCGGTGACCCCGTACAGCCTGGCCAGTTCGCGTTCGACTGGGAGGCGGTCACCGACCGGATACCGCCCGGCGGCGATTCCGGCCCGCAGGTCATCGGCGATCTGCTGGTACGCGGGTACCGCGCCGTCCCGGCTGATCGTCACGGTCACAGGCTACCCAGCCGAGATGCCGCGACAGGCCGCGCGGCAATCATCCCCAGGGCTGCGGGCTCACTGCTATATTTTGCTATATAGCAGATTCCAACAGGCTTGGCCCGCGTCGGCACTAGTCACTGCCCAGCCCGCCGACGAGAGCGATCAGAGCGTCGTCGGTGCGGCGCCGCACGGCACGTGCCCGTCGCCCGTGGTGCGAGCGGATCGGAGATCCCTAATGAATACACCGCGCCAGCCTGCTCCTCGCCAGCCGGCAGCGGCTGGCGCCGCGCCGCGGGATCGGTCCGGGCTGTGGCTCGTCACCGCCGCCGCGGGGCTGGCGGTGCTGGCGGGCGCGGCGGCCACGGTCAGCTTCTCGGCGCAGTACCAGATGGTGCATGCTGCCCGGGGGCTGCCGGCGGTCGCGGCGCTGGAGGCAGCAATCCCCGATGCGGCGGCGCTGATCTTCGCGTCGCTAGGGATCGCCCTGGCCTTGCACGGCCGACGGGCAATCCGGGCCCGGCTGCTGAACGTCGCCTCGGTCGCGGTCAGCGTCGTGATGAACGTACTGGCCGCCGCGCCCGGGTGGCGGGACCTGGCGATCTGGGCGATGCCGCCGGTCGCTTACGCGCTGGCCAGCGACACGCTGATCGGCGTCGTCCGGGCCTGGGCGATCGCCCGCCCCCAGCACCTGGGCACGGCCCTGG
>WNGL01012202.1_pt1 | contig 16032 bp, 21 predicted proteins | sample 5400591 | NCBI WGS metagenome assembly WNGL01 (sample SAMN13153377, study PRJNA577476) | soil metagenome | isolation source: 80 cm soil or saprolite under Garry oak tree replicate 1 | place: USA:California | collected 2016-06-15
TACTACAATTTTTTGAAAACCGTCAGACAAGTATATCCCTTTTTGTATTTTGGTTCGGCATCCCTGTGATATTGTCTCCTATGCTTTAAGTAAAGCGGGGAACAATTTGCAGTGATCCCATTCTCACAAGAAATATCACAAATTTGTCTGTAATTAGATACATTGATTAATGTTATTTAACAAATTTCTATCACATTATTCGCAAAATAACACAATTGGAGGAGATGTTTTCAAATCATAAGCAGCATCAAAGTAATAAAAATGTGCAAAGAATCACATTTCTTATTATGCGGTTCATGTTTCTGGTGTGCATCATTCTTAGATTTGCGCTTCACGAGCGACGTGTGTCCTTCATGTATGAATGGTAAAGTAGAATCGATGCCATTATCAGATAAGGAAATATACACATTTGGTTGGAATGCGATCCGTGGCGTAACATTAGCATTCTCATCAAATAGATGAAGGCTGCCAGCACGCGAGTGGAATGATTTAATTTGGAACCGTTTGATCTAATTCCAATTTAAAAATTTTCTCATTATGGCCTGTCATGGAAAAAGCTAAAGATAGTGAAAATTGGACGCGTAGGATAGCCAGGCAATCCCCGCTCCGTTAAAGTGGTAATCTCGGGTTCAAAGCCCTACGCGTCCAACGTTCTTGGTCGTTGACGACAAGAATAATCATAGTGTCCCTAAAAAGAATTCTAGTGTACAAAAATCTATAATCCATATTAAAGATATTTGACAAAGCAGCAGCCGCGCCATAATATTGGTGCTTTTTTCCTCGAGAAAAATTAATGAACAGGGAGGAACATTTTACTACCCTAGCGCATTATTAAATTGATATTAGCTTGATAAAGGATCTCTTCGTGGTCTTATGACAAGTATTCTCGATTTTGTGCCTTTTTTTCTAAGACATCCTCTGTGGACAATTACTAATGCCAAGATGATCTTTCGCTACTATTTCTGGTGGAAGAGGCCTGGACAGACGTATTAATACAAGGATAGTCAACTGCAATGAGTGAAATCTGGAATAAAGTCTACAAATCAGACAAAGCTTTCTTTGGAGAGGAAGCCAGCAATTTTGCTTTGCTATGTTTTAATCACATGAAAATGAATAATGTAAACAGAATATTAGAGCTAGGTGCGGGTCATGGAAGAGATTCAACATTTTTTGCATCAAATGGAATTGAAGTAGAGGCACTAGATTATTCTATTATTGCCATTGAATTACTGGATAAGATAACAAAGGAAAAAAGGCTGCCAATAAAACCGCAAATCTTTGATGTTAAGAGAGCGCTTCCATTTCCAAATGGCTATTTTGATGCTGTATATTCGCACATGCTTCTTAACATGCGGTTTTCAGTAGACGAGCTTCATTTTGTATTTTCAGAAATGAGGAGAGTACTCAAACCAAATGGATTCAATTTCTTTTCTGTCAGAAACCAAAATGATAAATCCTATGGCGAGGGGGTCCAAATAGATAAAGGAATCTATGACATAAGCGGCTTTCAAGTCCAATTCTTTACTGAAGAGGAGATACGAGATTTAACAAAAGGCTTCGAAATACTCTGTATTGCAGAAGAATATGAAGAACCAGTCACTCTTTATCTTGTTTTCACCAACAAATTATGAATGGAATTTCGGGCCTGCTTCATCAAGGGAGATGAGTCCCATCCAATATAAGAAATGGGCCTACTGGAAAATTATAAGTGTATTCTATCACAGTGTAACGCGATGAAGAAAGATTATGTTATTTCAAGAATTGAAGCCTCTCAAGATGGCGCGACTCACGTTTACATCGCATTAAGTGATCCAAATGATTTCAAGCCCGGAGCCGAAAGGCCGCAAAATCCGTTCGGTCCAAACATGATGGCGTTTACCTGTACCCCGGAAGATCTAATGAAAAATTTGCCATAAGCAATAGCAACATGGGTGGAGGGGGATTGTTAACAGATTCCTCTACATTCAAAATCAGTATGAGGGAGTACGAGGATATGGCCATAAAAGTGGCGATAAAATTACCGTAGAAATTAAGAAATTAGATAGCAGCAGCGGGAGATAGATATCAGAATGGATTTTGAATTTGGTGCAAGTGTCTATTGCCATGATCTAATTAACCCGCCTGCTCACGACAGGGATTGTGATATTAATCTTGATATAACAAACAGTGTATTAATTCAAATTACAAAGGAAAAACTAACAGTCGCTGGGATCAAGTAGCACCTATGAGAATTTCTCTATTAAACAAAAGTAATCCTTCAATCGATTTTTTTTCATTGAGTCTAACTAGCTTTGTTTCTCTAAAATTAATAAGAACATTCAAGGTTATGCTACAGGCAGCACCATCATAATTTGCAACTGTTTGCTTGTAGTCTTGCACAACCATCACAAAGAGTATCTACCCCTGATCTGGCCTTCCTGACAGAAGGGCTGCCGCGTAATACACATGGGACGTTGTAGTTGTTGTTGCTCTCCTACTCATCCCTCATCTAGGTAAGATATCGTTCAAAGTTTCTGCTGTTGTTTGGTCTTCTTTGGTCTAACTAGATGCTTCACCATATACTGAACTCAAACCATGCATGTGAGTACATTCGTATATTGCACCGTTATAACCTCCTACATCTCTAACTATTCCCTTTTGTGCTAATTCAAGTACTTTGCTCGTGCAGTTTGCTTGTTTCGTAGGAGAAGAAGGCAAACCTATGCCTGTTCCAGCTGCAACACCAAATGCCAGTATAATTGTTAAGACGATTGCTCCAATTACGATTATAGATTTAGTTTTCTTGCTGCTCTTTGAAACGGTTGGTCTTCTGAATTCAAGTGATTCTAATGTCATAGACTATTCACCTCCTTTTATTTTCAAACAATTAACCATGAATTATGTAGGCGTTTGCTTATGGATATACTATAGTAAAATACTGTCGATATGTATCATAATCACTTGATATGAATAATAATTCAAATACGTAGAATAGGCGACTGACAGCATGTATTAAGGTGGTTTGTTAAGCGTGATAGATATGGTTAAAATGAAGTATAAGATTATTTGAAATAAAATCAAAAGAAAAGAAACTGAATTAACATTATTCAGTTTCTTTTGAAAACGAATATTAGGTCGATTGTGATAGAGATACTCTGCTCAAGTAATATGACACTAATGGTATGATACCATTCAAAATTATAGACTCTTGAAAAGTTCCTTCCCCGTTGTTGTCGAAGGATACCATGAGAATAGGAGGACAATCGCTATTATTACTATTCTCTAACAATATTGTTGCCCTTCTTACTTTTTCGTACAATGTAAATGAGTATATCGGTTTACCAAGTTTCGGCATCATATCTTTTCTAGTAACCATTCTTAACACAGATTCGATGGCTGATAGTCCTAAGTCATCTTTCGTTAACAAGGACCGTTCTTTCTCTTTCTCCACAGACATCAGTGCTTCTCTTTGTTGAGCTGCAATTACCGTTCCCATATTATTGGCAAAACCTGCAAACCTAATAGAATTGTCAATTTCTAATATGTGGTTACAAATGTCGTGGAGTACCAGGTTCTGAGCTGTTAACATCTGGGACATATATTACAACATATTAAAACTCCTACTTTAAGTAGAGTAAAAACCATTCAGAATTCATAATAATAGATTATGATTAAAGAGTCGACATATCTATATCTTGAGATCTTCACAGAAGTAGCCTACTGTCAAAACGAGTTAACAACCAACTGAAAGTAACTTGGATCTTGCTTGATTAAAAGTAAACGATCTATTGTATGCATGAAGAAATGGGAATGAATTTATCACCTATTCCTGAATAACTTTGGTTGCAGTCAAAAAATAACCAAGTGTAGTAGAATTAACAGACAATACCTTCAAACCGTGCTCTTCAACCTTTTTCCTTAGTTGAAGAGGCTCATAGAATCTGGCTCCAGTATGCAACATTCCCTCACAAATCTTCAGCCACTTCCCCTTTCTTGTATTAGGATCAATTTCCATAATAATCATCTTTCCATTACGTTTTAACACTCTCTTCATTTCCTCTAAACCTCTGTCCTGGTGTGGAAAATGATGAAATGAGGAACTTGCTACCACCCTGTCAAAATATTCACCTGGTAAAGGTATGTTTTCTGCTCCTCCTTCAACAAATTTAATATGTGGTCGATATGTTCTGCCGTATTCTACTACCGTCTGTTTTGGTTCTAAGACAACGATTTCTTTGCAATCTCTTGCGTAAACCTGTGTTATTTTTCCCGTATTGCCGCCTACGTCTAACAAAATATCACCTGGAGTAATATCTATATACTGTGTCATGAATTGAGCCCTCTTCTTAGCACCTAAGGTCAAAAACGATTCTTGTAACTCAGTAACGAATTTGTTATACACATCTCTTCAATATTTGAAGCAGCGTGTTTATTTAATCATACTACCTTTAATTAAAGTTACATCATCGAACAGACAGATATGCATTATTCTACTTCTACGTTTTTCATCAGCCGGGAGTTGTTGTAAGGAAAGTTTGTATTACTTTACCGAATTTATCTGGATATTGGAACATCAATCCACGACCAGCTCCTGTTGTCCGTACAAGCCATGCACCCGGGAGATTTTCCTGCAACAATTAAAGAGTTGCAGCTAGGAGGGGCCTCATTATGTAAGATCGTCCCATCCAATTTTAATCGATAGTCAACGTATCAATCATTCTAAGTATAGTTGGTAAAAATCTATCAAAATCTTGGATTTGTGAGCTGTAGCTTATAGCGATTTCTTTATAGCTTTTTACTGAAATGATCTTCATCCCTTCTTTGGGTAAGTGATTCTGTAATGGGTCGGTATAACTATAAAGTAATTTTGAGGCAGGCATTTCTCCCATTTTGCTATCATATGATCTTTCTAGAAATTTGACATTATCGAAACATCTTCCTAATTCGTGTACATGATCATCCGTAACGTCGTTTAATGTATAGCTTTCATGAACAGGTAATCTTTTAAGACTCAAAACAACTCTCGCAGAGAAGTGATTGTATATTATGTCTCTTATTTTTGCAAGTATTGCTTCTGAATCTTCTCCCTTTGAGAACCGTGTCCCAATTCCTGAAACAAACAATACCTCAAGGCCCGTATAATCATCGCTTAATAGTATTTCTTGTTTATTCCAAGTTGAGGGATATTGTATTGTCAGCTTGTGTGTATCGTTCTCGTACAATGAGAAACCGGCCATTGTTCTCGGTGGGATGATAATTCCTACTGGTATTTGCTTCTGTATCGTCATTGTGGCTATCTCCTGACGCTACTTGGTACAACCATCGTTTTTACTTGCTTGAACATGCAAGGCTTTATTGTTTTATCTGATATTTTACAGGCTGTAAAATGCCAAGCTACTTCAAGCGCTACAAGCGTACCCGTAAACCCTATTATCGGATAGACTATGTTCTCAAACATAAATATGAAGTATTAACAGTTGCTTTTCTACTGTATTAAGTGACGTTTATGATAAATCGTAATAGCTGCTTATCACACTAACAGTAGTAGTCGAACAAACGAACTACCTAATCGAACTTAAGACCTTAAGGCGCATATAGAGAAAGGAAAACGAATAAATCAATTAAGAAATAGTTTGCATCAATTGCTCAGCCTTGAGTTGATGTCTAAGAAGCTTTGTTCTTGTTGTTAGAAAACAGGAACAACTTCCCACTCTCGTTCTAGCAAATGTTCCTCTAGTCTATGCATTTTTTCATCCAAATCGCTGAGGACTTTTGTTTCTATGTCTATCGACAGCCCTCTTATTTGCCTATTTGAAAAATAAAGCGTTATAAGCAGGGTTCCTACGATGCCTATTGTCTGCGCTATTTGTAAGATATCTAAATATCCTATATTGACCATAAAGAACAAGTCGATATACTTGCTTATCTTGATTTGGCAATGGGATCTGGTTCTGTTGTTAATGGAGGAAACGGTGCAGGAAGCCAAAATGGAGGAAATGGTGGTGTAGCAATAAACGGTGGTACTGCTAATGGAGCATCTGGTAGTACTAGTGGCAATGGTAATGCAGGAAATGGCGGGGTAGCTATTGGACCTGGCAGTGTTGCAGACGGTACTTCAGGTACTGGTAATGGAAATGGAAATAGCCGCAGTGTCGCACTTGACGGAGGTCATACTTCCCAAGGCTGTACTGACGCAATAGGGTAAAATGTGTGTTAACCCGCCTTGATGATTGTACAAAGTAATACTATGCCGAATGTGCACAATATGTCAAGCTGATCCCATCATGCAAGGTGTACGATTGTCGAAATAATTAGACCGAAAACTATGAAAATTCTGATATTATGCAAAACTATGAAAACTTTGGTAGTTTAAAATCAAACTACCTGGCAGCAGGTGGATGGTGATACTATTATTTTGGTTGATTTAAAGCAGCAAGAGCTTGTTTTTTACCTGTTAGCGCAGCAACATTCTTTGGGTTTATAGCTAATCCTTATCAAAGTAGGTAATAGCTAGTCTGTAATTTCCTAAGCTGTTAAGAAAATTACCTTTGATAGTTAGATCAGCAATATACCTTGGATCTATAGCTAAAGCTTTGTCATAGTAGGTAATCGCTTTGGTGTAGTTTCCTAAATGATAAAAAGATAAGCCTTTGTTATCCAGTGCAGCAACATTCTTTGGATGGTGCGTTATAAGAAAGGTGAAGAATAGTGTCAGCAAATCAATTTTTGACTTGGAATCTAAAATTTTATAGATTTGTCGCCTATTTGTTATGTTCTTCTCGTTTATGTCTCTCAAGTTCTCCTAAATAGCTAAACGTTCGACCACATACATCACATTTGTAAAATGGACTGGCAGTAGATGACATAATCCGTACTATAGACGATAATCATATTTATGGATTGGGTATATGGTCTGACAAGAAAAGGACTAGTGTTAGGATTTTGTTATTGTCAATAAAAGGAATGAAACGTGGAATGATATAATACATAGGACTGGTCACTTATATTGAATTCAAATATTCTCTGAAAATTGCTTAGGTCATTCGAATCCTTGCAACAGCAATCACAAGCCCGATGGTAATCACCGGGATAATAGTGGCCTTTACCGACCAATTAGTTACTGCCACTCCTCCCGCGATTGCCGCCAAAACGTACACGATCACCACTGCTGCTTGTATTCTTGTTTCGACTCTTTTCTCACCCGAAATCGTCAGATGGCGCTGACGGACAAGACTACTTATCAAGCCAGTCCAGGTACCAGTGATATACGTTGTAGATACGTCGTAGACTCCTAGCGAACGAACTGCAGCACCCTGTATACCCATTGCTACCGTAGCCAGCACAATTAGGGTGTACAAGACAAGACCGCTGGGTTTGCCACCAGCGGAAAATCCTACAATTGCTAACAGTAAGAGCACTAGAACCTCCATGATGAAGGCCTTCGTTACAGCTTTAGACCATATTTTTTGTGTACCCGGAGTCGGATCCACAATCCTCGCACCTAGAGCGACACCTCCTATGTAGCCCGTAATAGCAGCCAGAGAGACTAAGGCCTGAAAAATCTTTCCACTACCAATCGCAAGCCCAAGAAGAACGGTGTTTCCTGTCTGGACGGATGCGAAAACACCGAGCCCAAGAAAGCTTAGAGCATCTATGAAACCTGACGTAAACGCGAGAACAACTACAAGCATGTTTCGCACGATGACGGTTTGGCCTCTTGCACCGTTGATATCTACCGGTGACTCTGATGGGTTCTTTGAAGGGTTATCATCAGATGGGTTACTCATAACGATCTTCCCTTTATCATGTTGCCAAGAACTCAGGATGAAGCGAGATTTCCCCCCAGATGAACGAACATAATAACTTGACGATGTGTTGGGTTCGGAACATTACCTAAAGTTCTCGTTTACATCATAATAACAGCGAATACATAAGCCTTTCAATCAGAGCTGAGGTTTTCAAAACCAACCAAATCCCAAATCACAGATTTTGAGATTCCGATGACCTGACATTTCAGCTTGGGCAAAATAATTTGTAATATATAGCAAAGAAAGAATTGCTTCTAATCCTGATATTAAAATAAAACAAGATTGTTCAAACGCAAACGTGGAAATCAGGAAATAACCTAATCATCGAGAGTGTACGTCGATAGCTATTCTGCCTATTTAGCCTCCAGCTACAACGAAGAGATCTTCTTGATATTTTGGTAATGCATCCAGGATCTTCGGCTGTAAACCAAAAACAGATCCTAAGACCTCATTTGAATACGCACCAAAGGCACCTGAAATGCCGATATCTTCTGGTCGTTCATGGTTAAAGAAGACTGCAAATTGCATGTCTTCACTTGCGTCCACGTTCTCTATATAGTGAAAGTACGCCGAAGGGATAAAAACGATTTCTCCAGGACCAACTTCAAATGTATCTACGTCGTCCCCTGGGCTGAAAATGGTCATCCGAGCCCTTCCACTTATGACATAGTCCAATTCAGCCGCATTAGGGTGCCAGTGAGGTTCCCGTATGCCTTTAGGTTTCAAAGTCAGAAAATAGCATGCAAGACCACTAAGAATTCCAAAATTATTCGCATTGCCTAGGGAAACCGTACCGCCTCTGCTTTGTACCATTGCTGGAAATGCCTTTAGGTTAAATTTATGGTAATTCGGGATTTTCCGATAATCGGTTGTGGCATTCTTAGGGTTGGATCTGGAGGTTATGAGTAGATCTTGACGAGATTTTTTGAAAGTGCCAAAATATTCAGATCCAAGTCCGAATGTGGCTCCAAGTACGTTGTCAGTCATTGACCCAGTTGACCCAGATATTCCAATATCTTCCGGCCTCTCGTGGTTAAACGCGATAGCGAATTTAGTTTCTCCGTGATTGATATTCTCGATGTGATGAAGATAGCCTTTAGGAACAAATACAATCTCACCTGTATCGACAGTAAAAGTATCATGGCCGGCGCCGGGGCTGAAGATCGTCATAAGAGCTCTACCTGATAAACAGTAGCTGAGTTCAGCCGCATTAGGGTGCCAGTGTGGTTCTCTGATACCACCACCTTCTAATCGTAAGGAATACAGCGCCATCCCATTCAGTGTAGCGAAATTATTTTGGTTAGCCATGGCTCGAGTGCCCCCATTACGAACAGCTTGTGGTTTAATAGCTTCAAGATTGAAAGTATGAATTGAACTCATTTACCTTCTTTTCATTGGAGTGTACTGATCTATTTGAAGTTTCTTGCAAGAGAGTAAGCAACCACGAGGATATCATTGACGTGACCTGCATGCCAAATGTCGAGACCCTCTAGAGAAATTGCAAATTCGTTAGCTACACCCAGTGAAGATTACTCATACTTCTCACACTAACCTGGATCATGAAACAGATAAGCATTCTGCTAAGATGATATTGTGTACCGTGCGACTAAATGATTTGGAGTCTGATAAGATAGTTGATAATTGTGGGATAGTATCCTTTTTGAGTTCTCGATATAGGTCAACACATGTATGCATGCTTGCCATGTAGCGGTCAATTGCTAATATTGTTGAATTAGAAGTCATTGATTGAATTGAATCACCTAGTCATTATGACAGAGGGGGTAGAGTAATATGAAAGTCTTCATTGGAAAATCGCTGAGAAAACATATCTTCAGAAATAAAAGATATTTGATCCTAATATCCAACATGGTCATATTAATTTATGATGTTAAGATATAATTCTAGATAGGGTTCGCTTTAGAGAAAGCCAAAAGAAAGCCTTAGTACGGTCTTCCGCAATCCATTGTTCTCATCATAGTCATAAGAACAATAACAGAATGAATAATTTATCTGAAATTCTTAAAGAGGCTTGGCATATTAATTATGATACTGAAAAAAAGAAAATATCTAACCCAACTGTGTCACCTATAGCGAATGCTCCAAAACCCCTTAATCCATTAGTCTAGACAGCAATCTAGATGACGACCATGAAAAGAGCAGATGCCAGCACTTCTATTCCGAAAATGGCGGGTATTGGGAAACATAATTTGGTACATTGGCCCCTAGATTACAAGATGCAGACTATTTGGTCACTTTATAGTGCTACCTGCCGTTGCATTGGGACTTCCTGTTGGACTTCCTGTCTGAAGCATTTCTTGTTGCTCTAACTGATCTTCTATCTCTGTCGATAGTTTTTGAATAGTCTGGGAGTTGTATCCTTTTGCAAGTTCTTGGTTCACATGCAAAACAAAACTGTTTATTTTTTCATATGGACTTCCAACTCTAGCAGGTAACGCATCTGCTTGCGCCTGAGTGGTTATAATGCTTCCCGGTGGAACAAATTTGTTATCAGGGATTGTAACACCATCGGTTACCGTGCTTGATACTCCTATAGCAACTCTCTTGCCAACTTTCGCATTAAAGATTAGGCTCTTCATCCCCACAAATGTATCATTACCAACATACGCAGGCCCATGAACCTGTGCTTGATGACCTAAACTGACTTTATCACCAATATATACAGCAAAACCATTCTTAAACGCAGTATCATTTGCCTTCAAAAGAGATCCTTGGGTTGAATATCTTCTATCATCAATATTTTTACCATGATCTGTTGTTTCAAGAGCATGCAATGCCACACCATCCTGCACATTGGAATAGTCGCCAATATGAATAGGAGTACCTTCATCACCTCTACATACCGCAAACGGTGCAATAAGTACTAATTTCCCTATCTCGCAGTCACCAATAATCACCGCAGATGGATCAACATATGCGGTTTTGGATATTTTTGGAGATGTGACATTTGGATTGAAATCAGTTTGAACGCTAGGACGAATATTTGTAGGGGTAGTTGTTTGAGCAGTTGCCGTAGTAGTGTTGCTAGTATTATTTGTAATCGATGGTCGTTGCTGCTGTAGAACTACTGCTGATGTTTTCAGAAATATTTGGTTAGAACCTGCTGCCATAATAATGGTTATGAGAACGACCGCCAATATCAAATTCTTATCAATTTTCATATGCATGGATCTTTTTAACGGGTTTATCATTAGTATGGTTAGCATCTCTAAACATTTTAGTTGACATCTCCCATACAATATCGAATTTTAATACAGGGTTTGTTGATGACAGCATTGGCTCATACCTCCATAATGTTGTAGATTTTTACGAGGATTGTGAGTTATAACGGGCCGGACGAGCTTTGTCTTGAAAGTTAGATCCGTCATGTCCACGATATTGCAACATCAATTATAAGAAATGCTACATGCACCGAGTACCAAAGAATAAAAGATACAGAGTGGTACAGGCCGCTATTCTGCAGTCTCAGTACTGCTGCTAACAGAGGTGCGATTGTGGTTAGTTTAGTAAGCCTCACATTATACATTCCTTACTGTCAACGCCTAATCCCTTCACCAAAACGTCTGCATTGTCTTTGTCTATCTAGGGATTGACATGATATTCAATTCTCCTTGATTCAATCATCGGGTATTGTATGAACTTTTGCAGATACTGACAAGTAGGAATAATTCAGCTTTCATGTGTTTAATTTAAAGTTCGACGCTGGGGCCGGCGTCCTTTCTAAGGGGGAAGAGTTGGCATAAACCGAGACATGAGCTGAATGAAAAAATCTATATTGACTTCAGAAATTTCAAGACTCCTTACCCAGAGGAAGTCTTTTAAAGGCGGCCGACTTTTTAGTCTTATGAGATTTATAATTCGTGCGAAAATTCCTACGGAAGCTGGAAACAAAATGGTAAAGGATCCCAACTTCTTAAAGAACCTTGAAGACTACATGAACAAAGCCAAGCCGGAAGCAGCATACTTCTTTGAGGCTGACGGCAACAGGGTAATGGCATTCATAGTTGAAATGCAAAGTGTAGACGAGATACCTGCTCTGGCTGAGCCATTATTCCAAGGAATGGGTGCCAACGTGGAATTCCATCCTGTAATGAGCTTTGATGACCTGAAGAAGGCGCTTCCAAGATCTATAAGTAGGTAGCCAAGTTTTCATACTCACCAGTCTACAGAAACTGATACAGATTGACCAAATGTAACGTCTGCTGAGTTGGTTGTGGTTGTGGTTGTGGTAGTATTGATGAAGTACTAGGGACAGTTGAAGGCTGAGTATTCGCAAAAATTTGGATATATACCCTGTTCGTCAGAAGTGTAGAACTAAAATACATAACGCTCCACCCCTCTCCCTCTCCCTCTCCTTTTGGTGTCTCACATATTATTATTATATTCTGCAAGATGATTTTTACAATGTCAGCAATATCACAAGCGGAAGCATCCAAACCGCTCCAAAAAAAGATGCAAGAATGCAAAAGATGCAAGGCAACAGGCTTGCCCAATCAGATGATTGGATTTGAAAAAGTAGGAGAAAATTCCAATACAGGGAAGATTATCTGGAAGTTAATAGATGAAAACGGTGGAGAACACACCCACAAACACATCCAGGATTTGCCTATCGACAGGCCACCATCCGCGACTTTGTTCAAACGCAGAAGAGTTGTGGATATAGCAGCAATTACAGACGTCAGCGAGGCAAAGAAGTTACTTGCATCAGGTTGGGAATATAAGACGTCATATCCTGCGACAATTGCTAATATACCACACTATGTACTCGTGAAAAGAGAATAAGGACAAAAAGCTTAGTCATAGAGACAATCCGCATACAAGTAAAGAAGAATAGCAGTAATAGGCTTCATAACATATGGCATAGTAACAGAGCTGCGGGATGACTCCTTGACATTTCGATAGAGACCAATCGTACGATACTGTGCATAAAAACGACTGGTCACAGTAAGACACACCAACTCAGTCGTCAAAAGCAACCTCCATCGAAATTAACAGAACAGAACCAGCGAGAGGATAGTGAGGTTTATTTATCCACTATGAATATTTCGTAACATGTTTGAACTACAGTTCGGTGGAGCTAGAATTAACGTGGGTCTTATTGTTGTTGATATGCAGAACGGTTTTGTAGCTAAGGGGGTGTTAGAAGAGTAAGGGATGACTAGTCAGTCAATTACAAACAACTTAGCAGTTGTGACGTTGCATGATGCCGCGCCATCTTTCTCAAAAAGGATATTCGAATTTACAGATGCATTTGAGAATTTAGGAATAAATTTCAATGTTGCCGCTGTTCCATTTTTTCATCATAAGGAAGACCTTTCTAGGTTCCCAGAATTCGTGGATAAACTCAAGTCTTACAAACGATGTGAAATAGTGTTACATGGCCTTTATCATGAAGACAGAAACGGTCAGATGGACGATTTTCATACGAAGTTGAAAGGAGCTTGCCAAGAAGAAATAAGAGCAGGCTTAGAGATAATTGAACAGGTAGGAATAAAGACTAATGTATTTGTGCCACCGCAATGGAAACTAAGCAGGCTAGCTATTGAGATATTGGAGCTCTTAGGATTTGGTTTAGCAGAAATGCAGGAAGAATTCTTTCTACTTTCACAAAAGCCGGTCAGGAAAATCAAAGTTCCCAAGGTTTTAAGTTGGGACTTGACTGGACATCCGGACCAGAATATTGTAAGGATAGGCACAGAGGAAAGACGCTTCGAACTATTAGACGATGCACAAGGACGGAAAATGATCAGAATTGCTCCTCATCCACGTGACCCGCATAAGGTATTCAAAGAACAAATTGATATGATACGTGAATTAAAAGATCAAGACTATACAATTCTGCTATATAAGGAACTTATACCGAAATTGCGGGACTTTCCTTATACGACTATTTGCTAGTCGTATGGCAGAAGTTCGCTTCTTTGTATTGAAGCTGTTGCGGAGTTTAAAGTGTTTATAACCTCTGTAGGCTGACTTACACTTGATCGGCTCCGAAATCGCCGGGAAATTCCCAACATGTCAAAGTTTCACTTATTGATTGGAATCTCATCCGACTGCGATGTGGTACAGACACGAAACGCTCTTTCAGAAGTATCTTTATCTATCCGATTAGCGGATGTATGCAGGGCATGCCAAGGTTTCTCGATGTTCATTCGATGAAAGGTCTTGATGAGGATACTTTAAAGGAAATCCAGAAAGCACCAACAGATGAATTCGGCGTCCTACATCTAAACATACTATATAATCCAGAGGTTGACAGATGCTTCTGTTTGATTGAAGCTCCAACTATGGAAGCAGTTCAGAAATATCATCAAAAGGTTGGTCTCAAGTGCGATTGGATCACGGAAGTAAAGACGACTGCTTGAGATATTTCTAATTTCATGTACAGATATTAACGAACCTGTACGCTAAACCAATCTTCGACGGATTGATAGAACAGAAGATTTTACATACTTGATATCGTTTCTGCCCGGTAAAATATCGACTAGCACGAATTGGCTTCTGTCCATTGTGACGAAAGCATATACCTCTGCAAGGGGGATCTTAATGTACTGACTGATTGCCACTGCTGCCCCTGCTACCACTACTGATGACCTCTACTACTTCTCTAAATCGTGTATTACTACCGTACGCAATTATGTTAACTAATGATAGAACTTCTTAGTGAAAGTAAACCTTTGCTTCCATATTTTGTGTACATTTTTTCGAACACGTCAACCTTTTCCTTTAACAAATTCCCGTTACTATCATACATTTTGGTGAAATTGGCACGCATTGACAAATTCCCTTTTCTATCATAGAACCTTATACTATAACTTTGTTTTCCATCAGACCTTGGTTCTTTTACAAATCTAGCTTCGATAACTTCCTCCAGATTAAGATGAATGTGCCATTGTCTATCCTCATCACCTATTGTTGCCCATTTCTCTCGGATCCTAAATGGTAATCCTTTCTCTACTCTTGCTTCTGCTATGCTGCCACCCCCACTGTTAACTGACACAAGTATATCTTGTTGAGATAGTATATCCGAAATTAACTGATCAGCTAAACCATATTTTGCATCCTGCTGCATGTAATAATAATAATGAAATGGTTGATTATATGATTTTGTTCCTGACACAACGACTCATCGGAGATATTTTCATTAGGAAAGGAAGATTGATAGGATATATCAACCTATAATATGTCTCAAAACCTGTAAGAAAACCTTAATTGAATCACTTTTGCAACATTAGAAGTTATGAAAATCGTAGCAGTTCTTTATCCTGGAGGCGAAATAGCAAGAAAGACGCCAGAGCTCTTGGGTTGTGCAGAGAATGCTCTTGGCTTAACAGATTTTCTCGGAAGTCAAGGACATGAATTTGTTGTATTGACTGATAAGGAGACTGAACTTGACAAACAACTTGCTACGGCTGATATTTTGATTACTACTCCATTTTGGCCAGCTTACGTTACAAAAGAAAGAATTTCAAAGGCGCCTAAACTCCAGCTCATACTGACTGCGGGAATCGGTTCTGATCATATCGACTTGGCGGCTGCAGCTGCATGCAAAATTACGGTGGCGGAGATTACCGGTAGCAATGTCGTAAGCGTGGCTGAGCAAGTGGTAATGCATATTTTAGCACTTGTGCGTAATTACATACCAGCTTACAAACAGGTTCTTGATGGTAGATGGGATATTGCAGAAATTGCGGCAAAAGCGCATGATTTGGAAGATAAAGTTGTGGGCATCATAGGAGTGGGAAGGATTGGACAGCGGGTATGTGAAAGGCTGAAGGCATTTGATGTTAAAATGATATACTATGACTATCACCGGTTGAACACTGTAGAAGAGTTTGTACTTGGAGCACGTTATACTATATTAGATCGACTTGTCGAACAATCCGACATCATTACTATCAATACTCCCTTGACACCTCAGACAGACGGTATGTTTAACCACGATCTTCTTTTCCGTATGAAAAAAGGTGCATATCTTATCAATACTGCACGAGGTAGGATCGTCGATACTCTTTCTCTTGTACAAGCACTGGAGAAAGGCCATTTGGCAGGCTATGCAGGTGACGTTTGGTTTCCTGAACCAGCGCATAAGGACCATCCATGGCGGCATATGCCAAACCATGCAATGGTTCCGCATTATTCCGGTACAACTTTGGAAGCACAAAGGAGGTACGCGGATGGGATAAAGGACTGTCTTCTCAGATTTATAAATGGGCGTCCTATTGAA
>WNGL01009392.1_pt1 | contig 16029 bp, 20 predicted proteins | sample 5400591 | NCBI WGS metagenome assembly WNGL01 (sample SAMN13153377, study PRJNA577476) | soil metagenome | isolation source: 80 cm soil or saprolite under Garry oak tree replicate 1 | place: USA:California | collected 2016-06-15
AAGTGCCCCAACTCTTCGCGAGTGGCGTGCCGGCTGGCGAATATCTCGCGGCCGCGGTTCTTTCTGGCGTCGCTGCATACGCGAGCGCGCGATTTCTCTTGCGCTACTTTCGGTCGGGGCGACTCGACCCCTATGGTTTCTACTGCATCGCCGCCGGGGCGGTCAGCCTTGTTTTGTTAACGTTGCACGGGTGAAATCGAACTCACTCGCGCTCGGTCTTGTGATCGTGGCAGTCGCCTTCTTTGTCATCGGCGTCCTCTACTACCTGGGCGTTCTGCAGATTGCGGTCTCCGACACTCATGCCGCCCACCACACCACCCATGCGATTTTGTTCAGCGTCCTTGCCATCGCGAGCCTGATCGCCGCCAACTTCGCAAGGGAGAAAACGGTCTAGCTCAGGGAACCCGCAAGGCGTTCGGGGATCTGCCTGCCTGAGAGGTCCTTCTCACCCAATCGCAATTCTTCGTGGTAAACGGCGTCGGCGTTGACCTTCCAGGGATCGAAGCCGCCGCCGGTTGCAATGTTCCTCGCGACCAGCAGCGCGGTCATCATCGAATGGTCCTGGTTGTTGTACTTGTGCATGCCGTTGCGTCCCGCGAGGTGAAGGTTCTTGAGGTGCTCGCGGACGTACTCGCGAACGATCCCGACATGGGCCTCGTACGCGTCGTCGTAGACGGGATATGCCTTGCGCTGCCGGACGACGACGCCGTCGAAAACCTCGGTGGGACTGCAGATGCCGAGCTGTGCAAGCTCTGTACGCGCGCGTTCTATGAGCGCTTCGTCGGTCGAGGTCCAGAGCCCGTCGCCTTCGAAGCAGAAGTACTCCAGGCCCAGGCATGTCTTGCTCTGATCGGGGACCATGTCGGGGCTCCAGTTCTTGAAGTTCTGGATGCGGCCGACCTTCACGCTCGGGTCATGGACATAGATCCAGTTGTCGGGGAACACGTCGGCGCGGTCGATCATCACCGCGACGCTGATGAAGTCGCGATAGCCGAGACTGTCGGCGGCTTCGCGCACGCTGTCTGGCGCGGCAGGGTCGAGGCGCGAGACGAGCTCGCGGATCGGCATGCTCGAGACGAAGTCCGTGCCCTCGTGCTCCTCGAGCGCGCCTGAACCGGTTTTCGTGACCACCGAAGTGACCCGACCTTGGGCATGCTTGATGCGGTCGACGGTCCTGCCCATCAAGACCGGCCGGCCCTTGTCGCGATGCATTTCCGTCACGCGCTCCCACATCTGTCCGGGCCCGAGCCGGGGATACCGGAAGCTGTCGATCAGGGTCGTGACCAGGTCGCCGCGATTGGCGGGCTTGCGCCGCGGGAGAAGCGCGCTCTTCAAGACGAGCCACAGGTCGAGGCTCTTGATGCGCTGGGCGGCCCAATCCGCCGACAGCTCTTTGGTACTGATCCCCCATACCTTCTCTGTGTATGTCTTGAAGAAGATGTTGTAGAGCCGCCAGCCGAACTGGTTTCGGGTCCAGTCCTCGAAGCTGCGCGGGTCCTTGACCGGCGTGATCCGCGCCTTTGCGTAGCTGGCCATGCAGCGGACCGCCTCGATCGGTCCCAGGTTCCATAGCGCGTTGGCCGCCTTGATTGGATAGGCGAAATAGCGGCCGCGGTAGTAGATCCGCGACAACCGGCCGCGAGTCAGCATCTCCGGGCCGAGGATCGCCGTCCACAGGTCCTCCACCTCTTGGTTCTTGGAGAAGAAACGGTGGCCACCGATGTCGAAGCGATAGCCCTTGTGCTCGACCGTACGAGCCAGGCCGCCTACGTACGTGGGGTCCTTCTCGATCACGGTGGTCGGGATGTCGTGCTTCATCAACTCGTAGGAGGCGGTCAGGCCCGCGGGGCCGGCGCCGATGATCACGACCTGGTGGTGGCCGTTCTGGGTACCCAATCCGCGCACAGTATCAACCGTCCCGACGCGGGTTCAGTTCGGAAATTGCGATCGGGCTAGTTCAGTGGTCCCTTGCTCCGAACCTCGTCGACCTTCACGAGAGCCTCGCGCAACCCTTTGATCCAGTCAGATTGGTGCATGCCCACCAGGCGGACGCACCAGGCGAGGGCGTCGCTGCGGCTTCTGGCCACGCCTCCCGCCACCAGGGTGTCGAGAACGGCCCGCTCCTGCATCCGCAACCGGGTCATGACCGGGAGGCTCAAGGTGGTGAACACCCGCGTCTCGTCCCCACAACGGGCGCCCCAAGCTACCTTGCGCCGGAACCGGCGCTCGGCATCACGGGCGATCTTGACGCGGTCTTCTCGAGTCTCTTCCCGGAAGCGGTCGATCCTGGCCACCCGGGCGGCTTCGCGGGCCTCCGGCGCGGTGCCGGCGGCAAGCTCCACGTCGGGCAGCTCGCCGATGACCAGTATCTCCTCGCTGTCGGAGGTGACCTCTCACGACATGAACTTGCCCGCCTGGGGCGCCTTCGCGCTGGCGGCCGTCGCGTCCGCCGGAGACCTGGTTTCGATCCTGCGTCATGACAAGCGCCTGGAGTACGCAACCAAGCCCGCGGTCATGGCCTTGCTGATCGCGGCGGCGGCGCTCCTCCACCCAGCCAGCCAGGGCGAACGAGCCCTGTTCGTCGTCGCTCTGGTGCTTGGGCTGGCTGGCGACGTCTTTCTGATGCTGCCCGATCGCTATCTCATTCCAGGCATCGCCGCCTTCCTGGCCGGGCACCTCGCGTATGCTGCCGGCTTTCGATTTGTCGGATTCGCCGTCTTCGGCCTGGTCGCGGGCCTGGTCATCGTCGCGGCGACAGCCGTGCTCTTTCTGCGCCGGATCCTCGGCGCCATAGAGGGCGGCGGCCGGGCCCACCTCCGCAACCCCGTTATTGCATATGCCATCGTCATCTCGCTCATGACGTTGAGCGCGACCGCCAGCGGCAACCTGGTCGCGGCCGCGGGCGGGTTGCTCTTCTTCTTTTCCGACGTGATCTTCGCCTGGTACCGGTTCGTCAGGCCGGTGCGATGGGGACAGCCGGTCAACATCGTCATGTACCAGGCCGGGCAGGCGCTGCTCGTCCTGTCACTGGCGGTGGGCCGCTAGGCCGCCGCCTCCTGCGGCTTGGCGCCGAGCATCTGCATGCTGTCAACGATCACCTCGGTGCGGTACTTCTTCACGCCGGTGGTCGCGTCATCCCAGGAGCTCGTTTGGAGCCGGCCCTCGACGTAGATCTGCCGGCCTTTGCGAAGAAACTCGCCCGCGATCTCCGCCGGCCTCCCGAAAAACACCAGGTGGTGGAACTCCGTGGCCTGCTTGGCGTTGCCGTTCTCGTCTTTGCCCATATACGTGTTCGTCGCCAAGCGCACGTTGGCGACGTAGACGCCCTTTGGCGTCGCGCGGACGTCGGGGTCCGCTGTCAGATTGCCGACGAGTATCACTTTGTTGACCATTCCGAAACCTCCATGAATTTGTATCGAGCGTAAATGCGCAAGGCACGTTCGCCAACGGCGGTTGTTAAGACGCGAGCCACGCCACCGGATCAACAGCGTGGCCGTCGACCTGGATCTCGAAATGCAGGTGGGCGCCGGTCGCCATGCCGGTCGCCCCGACCTCGCCGATGAGCTCGCCGGGCATGACCACTTGCCCGGGGGTCACATGCACACGCCAGAGATGGCAATAGAGCAGCCGGACGTGGGGGTCAACAGACACGACCACGTAGATGCCGGCGCGCTCCGGATCGAACCCCGCGCGTGCTGTCCCTTCGGCCGCCGCGAACACCGGGGTGCCTGCGGGCGCAGCGAGGTCGACCCCGGTGTGGATGTGCAGGCCGGGGCAGAACGGATCGAACGGCTCCAGCTCAAACGACGTGCAGCCGAAGGGCAACGTCTCGACCGCGCCCGGGACGATGGCCGCAAGCGGCAGCCGTTCCTGGCCGGCGACTCGCGAGCCCGCCACCGTCCAGACGAGCACAGCTGCGATAACGACCGCTGCAATTCGCAGAACCATCACGCGTGAGCGATCGCGTGCTCGGCCATGTGGAAACCGGCCTTCACAGTGGCTTCCAGCTTGTGCGCGACTTTTTCAGATCCGCCCATCGCACCAGGCACTTTGAACAGGACGAGCAAAGTCGCCAGCGCAAACAGATGGTGAACGGGTGTGGGGCCGTTCTTCTCGATCGCGAAGCCGATCGCCAGCACGAAGAGCTGCGCTGGCTGCATCAACAAGTTGGTCATGAACAGCGAGCCCCACTGTTTGGCAAGGTGGTGCGTCTCCGGCAGCGTGAACAGGAGACCGGCGAGTGGAGCTGTGATCGCAAGGACGACCAGGATCGTGTACCGGATCACGTACACGACGGCGAGCACGTCGTAGCCGCTGACAAGGGCGGCGGTGGTGAGGATTTGAGGCAGATCGGCAATCGATTCGAGCCCGATCCCGTTCCACCAGCCACGCATGTCCGGGATGGTCCCGAACGCGTAAACGGCGCTACTCACCACATTGCTTGCGTCGATCAATGCCTGCATCAGCGGGAGCGCGAAGTTGACAAGGACCACGGACATCACCAGGCGCGGCAGCAAGATGCGCGCGGTGTACAGGGTGCGGAGGCCGTGGCTCCACATGATCCGGTAAGAGGCCCACAGCGCCATCAAGGCCAGCGCCGCGTTGGCGACTATCTGGACCTTGGGTTCGAACGCCTGGATGGTCGCGTTGGCGGTGAAATCATGAGTCGTATCGAAGTCGGTTGTTTGCAGGATGAATCGAAACCAGACGTTGAGGATCAGCCCCACGCTGTCCTGCAACATCGACCTGACAACGAGGTTTGGGTGCGCGAATGGAAACAGGACGTTGGCGATCCCGGTGACTTGAATGACGAGACGCTGGAGCTCCCCCAGCACCTGCCCCGGATCCATCAGTGGCTGCCTGGCACCGACTTGGTCAGGATATCAACCAGCGAGCCCGCGACCTCGACGCCAATGGTCCCCACGACGATGCGCTGAATCCACTGCTTGGCCGCCAGCGCGGACTTCGATTCGGCGGCGGTGATCTTCCAAAGAAAGGCGAAGATGAACGCGAGAGCGCCGATCGACGCCACCAAGGCCTGGCCGATGTGGATCCAGGTCGTGATCAGGTTCGTAATCGGCGTGATGTCAGGGTCCCCGGTCAGAAAAACCATGCGAGCCTCCACGTGTGTTTTCCACAGAGGCTAGGAGGACTTGAGCGAAATCGAAACCCTGGCCGTTAACGCCGCATGTTGACGCGGGTTTCGACGCCGTCGAGCAGGATCTCGAGCGCGGATGCCGCCTCTCGAGTCGCCTCAGCTGGAACCTCGGCAACGAGCGTTTCGACCGTTTTCGCTTCCGAGTCGAGCGTCACCTGGACGGCGCCGCCGCTTATACGCAGCTGGTATCGATCGGCTGCAGCGGCTGCACCTTCTTCGCTCTCCCACCGCGAGTCGGTGACGACCGCCTTAACCGAGTAGTCGTCAAGCTTCAGCCGGACCGCGCCGGTGCTGATGTCGGCGGCCGCCGCCACTCCGGGCGGCCGGTGCAGCGTCAAACCCACCACACCGCCCGAAACCTCAATCGGGACCACACCATGCGGTCGTGGCAGATAGCACTCCACCTTGGCCGCACCGCTGTCCAATTTGATCGCGCGGACGTCGAGGCCTCCGACCTCGAGCACCGTGTTCCACGTCGCCCCTTGGATCTGGAAACGCCACGGGTGGCGGGGGTTCAGCTCGATCTCGCCGTAGCCGACGCCGCGCAGCCGCCGCACCACGACTCGCTCGCCCTGGACGATGGCCGGCGCCGCCGAGGCCCGGTCGTGGGCCGTTCGGATCAGCCCCTGCATGTTGCTGCCAGGTCGTACGAGCACTCCGCGCGAGCCCGAGTCGATGGCGATCGAGGCGACCGAGCCGGCGTCGGCTGCAGCCTCTTTGGTCGGCGCCGGCGAAGTGATCACGTCGACCATAACCATGAGCGCGACCGCCGAGGCTTCGGCCGGCTGCAAACCGGCTGACTGGAGCCGGTTCTTCAGCTCCACGTAGGTCGCGCTGCACGCCAGCGACTCGGGGACCTCGAGAAGGACCCGGTTCGCGTCCTTCTGGGCGGCAACCCGATCGCCGAGCGCGGCCGCTGCGTCGAGGACAGCCGGCCGCCAGGAAGAACGGCTCCCGGCCGGCCGGACTGTGTCGAGGATCGACTCGGCGAGCAGCTCCAGGAGCTCGCGGCGGTCGCGAACATGCCAGTAGAGCGACGCCGCCTTGACCTGCAGCCTGTCTGCCAGCGCCCGCATCGACAGGCCCTCAAGGCCCTCTTCTCCGATCAAATCGAGGGCTGCGCCCACGAGGCGCTCCCTCGTCAGTCCTTGCTGCCGCTCGGCCTCAGGGCTCAATTCGGTGATTCTCCTCTATTTCTCTTAGTGGGACTTGCATATCTAACGTTGTTAGGGGTATTGTACGAACATGACGTCCCTAACAGCGTTAGATAAAGGAGAAATCGGAGATGCAAACCGAGGAAACGCGTAGATGGCCGCTCAAAGGTCCGGAAATGGAAGGACCCATAGCGCGGTGGTACACAAGGGTGCGGGGCTCGAAGACCCAGATCGAGGCTTACCGAACCCAGGCTGCCCACCTCACGGCCGGGCTGCCGGACGGGGCGAGAGTTCTGGAGGTGGCGTCCGGCCCCGGCTATCTGTCCATCGAGATGGCGCGCCTTCGTCGTCTTGATGTGACCGCCCTCGACATCAGCCACACGTTCGTTGAGATCGGGAGCAACGGCGCACGGCAGGCAGGGGTCAGCGTCGATTTCCGGCAGGGCGACGTGGCGAAGATGCCGTTCGAGGCCGACTCGTTCGACCTGGTCGTCTGCCAGGCGGCATTCAAAAACTTCACCCTGCCGCGCACGGCACTCGCGGAGATGTACCGCGTTCTTCGCACTGGTGGAACCGCAGTGATCCAGGACATGAGCCACGGAGCGACCCATGCCGAGATCGAAGAAGAGGTCAAGGGCATGGACCTTGGCCGTCTGAGCTCATTCGTGACGAAGGCGACGTTGGAGAGGCTCCGCACTCGGGCGTACTCCCCGCTTCAGTTCGAGCTTCTCGTTGCGGAGAGTCCTTTCCAGACATGCGAGATCACGACCGCGGGGATCGGCCTCGAGGTGCGGCTCGAGAAGCGGTAGCCGTCCGCGAGGAAGAGGCTGCCGTGGCCTAACCTTTTGGTATGGCGAAAAAGCTCGCCGAGTACGAAGCCAAGAGGGATTTCAAGAAAACATCGGAACCCGGCGCCAGAGTGCCAAAGAAGGTCACCAAGGCGCCGCGGTTCGTGGTGCAGGAGCATTCCGCGCGCCGCCTGCACTGGGATTTCCGGCTCGAGAAGAATGGGGTCCTTGTCTCGTGGGCGGTGCCCAGGGGAATCCCACCGGACCCCAAAAAGAACCACCTCGCGGTCCACGTCGAGGACCACCCGCTGGACTACATCGACTTCGCGGGCGAGATCCCACAAGGCGAGTACGGCGGTGGCACGGTGAAGATCTGGGACAGCGGCTCGTACGAGACCCAAAAGTGGTCGGACCGCGAGGTCATGGTCACGCTGCATGGAAAGCGAGTGCAGGGCCGGTACGTGCTCTTCCAGACGGACGGCAAGAACTGGATGATCCACCGCATGGATCCGCCCCAGGATCCTGATCGGCAGCCGATGCCGCAGCGCATCGAGCCGATGCTGGCCAAGGTCGTGCGCAAACCGCCCACGCCCGACGATGCATGGGGCTTCGAGTTCAAATGGGACGGCATCCGCGCGGAGGCATACGTCGATGGCGGAATCGTCCGGCTGCTGAGCCGCAGCGGCGAGAACATCACGGCGCGATATCCAGAGATACATGCGATGGGGCGCGCGTTGGGCTCGACCGAGGTCGTCCTCGACGGAGAGATCGTCGCCCTGGATGAGAAGGGCCGCCCCAGCTTCGAGGAGATCCAGCAGCGCATGGGGCTGACCTCCGATACGGAGATTCGAAGAAAGATGAAGGAAGTCCCCATCACTTACATGCTTTTCGACGTCATGTGGAGCGACGGGCACTCGCTGCTGAAGGAACCGTACGCAAACCGCCGCAAGACGCTGGAGGGGCTGAAGCTCAAGGGAGCCTCGTGGCAGACGCCGCCTCACGAGAAAGGAGGCGGGGCGGCCATGCTCGAGGCGAGCCGCAAGGCGGGCCTCGAAGGCGTCATGGGCAAGAAGCTGGACTCGCCTTACGAACCGGGCCGGCGCAGCGGCCTGTGGGTGAAGATCAAGAACCGCATGGGCCAGGAGCTCGTCATCGGCGGCTGGCTCGAAGGCGAGGGCAAGCGCCGCGGCCTGCCAGGGTCGCTGCTGGTCGGTTATTACGACGATGGCAAGTTCGTGTACACAGGCAAAGTCGGCACCGGCTTCACCGACGCGACGCTCGAGAAGTTGAGCGGGCTGATGAAGCCGCTCGAACGGAAGACGAGCCCGTTCGATCGCGGCTCACCGCCGAAAGGCGTTCATTTCGTCGAGCCCAAGCTGGTGGGAGAGTTCGAGTTCGTGGAGTGGACCAAATCCGGGCAGCTGCGCGCGCCGGCATTCAAGGGTCTGCGTACGGACAAGCCTGCCGACGAGGTGGTGCGCGAAATTGCCTAAGGAAACGGCGGTCGAAGTCGTGATCGAGAGCCGCACGCTCAAGCTCACCAACCTGGAGAAGGTCCTGTACCCGGAGGTCGGCTTCACCAAGGCGCAGGTCATCGACTACCTCACCCGAATGGCGCCCCTGCTCCTTCCGCACACGCGCGACCACCCGCTGACGCTCAAGCGCTATCCCAACGGGGTCGACGCCGAATATTTCTACGAAAAGAACTGCCCCAAGCACCGGCCGGCGTGGGTGGAAACGGCCAAGGTCTGGAGCGGCGGCAACAACCGCGACATGTTCTACTGCCTGGCGCAAGACCTGCCGACGCTGGTCTGGCTCGGGAACCTGGCCTCGCTCGAGTTTCACACCTCGCTGTCGCTGTGCAGCAACCTGCCCGAGCCGCGAACTCTTGTCTTCGACCTGGATCCCGGACCGCCGGCGACCATCGTCGAGTGCTGCCGGGTGGGATTGATGCTGCGCGACGTTTTCGCCGAGCACGGCATGGAGTGCTGCGCCAAGACTTCGGGATCTAAGGGTTTGCAGCTCTACGTGCCGCTGAACACCAAGGTCACATACGACGAAACCAAGGTGGTTTCCAAAGGCCTGGCGCAGCTATTCGAAGAGAAACACCCCGACCTGGTCGTGCACAAGCAACTGAAAGAGCTCCGGACCGGGCGTGTGCTTATCGACTGGAGCCAGAACGACCAGTACAAGACCACTGTCAATGTCTACTCGCTGCGGGCGCGATCGCGCCCGACGGTTTCGACGCCGGTGTCGTGGGACGAGGTCGAGCGTTGTTTGAAAGCTGGCGATCCCACGAAGCTCGTGTTCGATTCCGACCAGGTGCTCAAGCGCGTCGAAAAGCTCGGCGACCTGTTCGAGCCCGTGATCAAGAAAAAGCAGAAGCTGCCCAAGTCGCTGCTGCAGGCGACCGGCGGCGCGGAGGCTCTTGACAAAATGGCCAACCGCAGGCACAGCGGAGGAGGACGCTTCCGGAAACCTCCAGCCAAGTGAGCCGCCCGCGGGTGGTGATCGCCGGGGCCGGATTCGGCGGCCTCACCTGCGCGCGGGCTTTGAAGAAAGCGCCAGTGGACGTGCTGCTGGTCGACCGCAACAACTACCACCTGTTCACTCCGCTGCTCTACCAGGTGGCTTCGGCGCTCCTCGATCCAGGCGAGATCGCGCGGCCGGTCCGCGAGTTGATCCGGCCGCTCGGCAATGTTGGATTCAGGCAGGCCGAGGTTACCGGCATCGACCCGGAACACAGGATCCTGAAGACCGATCGCGGCGACCTGCCATACGACTACCTGGTGCTGGCGACCGGCAGCCAAAGCGACTTCTTCGGCAATGCGTCGCTGGCACGGCATGCATTCGGCTTGAAGATGCTGGATGAAGGCCTTGCGCTGCGCAACCGGGTCTTGAGCCGCGTCGAGGAGACGCAATGGATCACGGACCGAGAACGGCGGCGGATGATGCTGACCTTTGCGATCGTTGGCGCCGGGCCGACCGGAGTCGAGATGGCAGGCGCACTCTCGGAGCTCATCCGCCATGTCCTCAAGAAGGACTATCCAAATCTGGATCTGAACGAGGTTCGCGTGATTCTGCTCGAGGCCGCCGATTCAGTCCTGGGTACTTTCACGCCGTCCCTGCGGGCGGCGGCGCGGCGCTCGCTGGAGAAGAAGGGCGTCGAAGTCAGGCTTGGCGCCAAGGTCGCGGATGTCACCGACACCTCGATTCGGCTCGCCGGCGGCGAGGAGATCAACGCCGGCACGGTCGTATGGACCGCCGGCGTGCGGGCGTCGGATGTGGGCGCGCTGCTTGGGCTCGAGCGCGGCCGCCAGATGCGGGTGCCGGTGCTCCCCACTCTGCAGGTTCCCGGCCACCCGGTCGTATTCGTCATCGGGGACCTCGCCGGCGCCGTCGTGGACGGCATGCCTCTGCCGATGCTCATCCCGGTGGCAATGCAGGAGGGCCGCCGAGTCGCAGCCACGATCAGCGACATGGCGCGAAATGGCGGCGCCTCGGCCTTTGTGTACAAGGATCCAGGCACGATGGCGACCATCGGCCGAAACTCGGCGGTCGCTCAGCTCGGCCGGGTGCATCTATCGGGATTCCTGGGCTGGGTTTTCTGGCTCACAGTGCATCTGGTCAACGTCGTCAGCTTCCGCAGCCGGGTGCTCGTTCTCATCAATTGGGCCTGGGACTATCTCTTCTACGACCGGCCGATCCGCCTCATCCTGCGCGCGTCGCGCGACCAGCCTGACGACCCCGGAGCGTCACAAACAAGCCGGACGCGGGGCTGATACTTGTGAAGTGCAGACCAGGCTTGCGTCCGTTTGCGCCGGCACGCTGATGGTGGTCTTATTCGCCTCGTGCGGCGGGCTGCAGCCCGAGGACCCTGCGCAGGCCCTTCGCGAGGGCGGCGCCGCGATGGCCAACCTGAAAACGGTGAGCTCCAACCTGAAATTCACCAAGGGTGCGATCAGCTTTCGAGGCTTCGAGCTGGTGTCCGCGAAGGCCGCCCTCCGGCTTCCGACCGACAGCGACACCGTTTACACGGTCCGGCAGCAGGATGTACAGATCGCGCTCGAGGTGATCATCGCCGGCGGCCACATCTATCTGCATCTGCCGTTCTCCGGTTACAACGAGCTGACCGGGAAGGACGCCACTGACATTCCCGACCTCGCCAGGCTTTTCGACGCCACCAGCGGGCTGCCGGCCATCATCCCCGCCGGCCGGTCGCCGAAGTACCTGGCCGCGGAGCAGGTCCAGGGCGTCGACACGCACAAGGTGGAGGCTACGTACAGCGCCACCCAGATCCACAGCATGCTGCCGCAGCTCAACTCTTCGGGTGAGGTGGAAGCGGTGATCTGGATCGGAGGGTCGGATCACCTGATCCGCAAGGCGGTGCTGTCCGGGCCATTCGGCGACAACGGCAGCCCGAGCTCGGTCGAGGTCGACCTGAGCGGATTCAACGGCAGTGTCACCATCTCCTCTCCGCCCGCCTTAACAACCAGGGTTGTGAGCGATTTTCAAGCCGCATAACCTGCAGGCAGGAGCGTCGGTTGGGGGAGGAACCGACAAGCGGAGGAGGGAGGGCCCGCCGAGGGGTGGGTCTAAGCGCAAAATCGGACCCGAGCACGCCCACAATTCCTGACACCGATCCGCTGACCGGCCGCAAGCTCCTGCTGCTCGTCGCCGGGGCCGGCCTGTTCGTCACCGCCCTCGACGCATATATCGTCGTGACGCTCCTGCCGGCGATGGTCGCCGACGTCGGGTTGACCATCGATCGCTTCGAGCAGGCGACTCCGATCGTCACCGGTTTTCTCGGCGGCTACGTCGTCGCCATGCCGCTGCTCGGCGCGTATTCCGATGTCCGCGGCCGGGCTCCCGTGTACGCCGTCTGCATGCTGATCTTCGCCGCCGGCTCCGCCATCACAGCAACGGCGGGTCTTTGGAGCTTCGCCGGTCTCCCGTGGCTGGTCACCGGCCGTTTCCTCCAGGGCCTCGGTGGTGGTGGCCTCGTCCCATTGTCCCTGGCGCTGGCAGCAGACCTCTATCGCGACCATCGTCGGACGCTCGCGCTCGGCTCGGTGGCGGCGATGCAGGAGGCGGGCAGCGTCTTCGGACCCTTATATGGCGCCACCCTGGCGGCGGCCGCGGCGACGGTCGGCGGCTGGCGGTTCGTCTTCTGGCTCAACCTACCGCTCGCCGCTTTATGCGCGATTGGACTTCTCGTCGGCACGCGCAAGCAAAGCCGGCTCGACTCATCGGCCGCCACCTCGCTCGACTGGGTCGGCGCCGCGCTGCTCGGAGGCGGGCTCGGTCTGCTCGTTCTCGCGCTCTACCCCGATGACCCGACGACCCGAGCCACCAGCGGCCTGCTCATCCCCGTCGGGGCCTTGAGCCTGCTCGTGCTCGGACTTTATGTCCGCCGCCAGGCAACCCACCTCGAGCCACTGATACCGCACCGACTCCTACGGAGTCGCGCTTTCATCGGCGCCACCGGCGCCAACCTCCTGATCGGCGTGGCGCTGATGGTCGTACTCGTCGACGTCCCGTTGCTCGGTCGCCTCGTATTCAAACTCGACCAGCTCGGATCCGGTCTTCTGTTGTCGCGATTTCTGATCGGAGTACCCCTGGGCGCCGTGCTGGGCGGCCTGCTCGCGACGCGCATCGGGGCCAGGATCACCGCGGTCGCGGGGACTGTACTGGCAGCAGCCGCATTTACGCAGATGGCGGGCTGGCAGTCGAACGAGCTCACGCTGCGCATCGGGCCGCTGCATGTGGCTGACCTGGCCCTCGTTGTCTGTGGGCTCGGCTTTGGGATCGTCATCGCGCCGCTTGCAGCCAGGGTCCTCGAGCTCACCCGCTCAGAACACCACGGCCTTGCTTCCAGCCTGGTCGTTCTCTCTCGGACGATGGGGATGCTCATCGGCCTCGCCGCCTTGACCGCCTACGGGTTGTATCGCTTCCATCAGATACTCGGGACTCCGCAGCTCACAGATCCCGACGTCCGTGCGCGTGTCGATCACCTCGAGCGCCTGGTCGCGGCCGCCTTTCTCCAGGAGTACCGCGAGATCTTTGCGGTGGCCGCCGGGCTGTGCCTGCTTGCAGCACTGGTCGCGGGTTTGACGATTGGAAGCACCAAGGCCAACGCACCTGCCCGCATTTGACAGGGGGCTGATCAGGCCTTGGTCGCCACCGCCATCAGATACGAGTGGTGATACCGCCACGCGTCGTCGGGGTCGCCAAGGCTCTCCATCGCCGCCTCGACCTCGCCTTCGAGCTCCATCCGGTACCGAGGCCCAAGTGCCTTGATCAGCGTGTATGGGAGCGGTCCCGCGCCGGCCATCATGTCCGTCCACTCGCGCGCGTTCTGCGTACGGCCGCCTGTAACCATCTCGGTCAGAAGGTCGACCTTGAATCCGGCGGATTCGAGCATCTGGGGCAGCACGTCCGGCTCGCCGAACCGGCTGCGATCGGATCCGTATCGGGGCAGGCTCAAGTAGTGCCTGCGCGCGAGCGGAGCCAGGCCCTGGAAGAAGAGATCCTGCGCCCTGGTGCTGAGGCTCCGCCGCTGGCACGATACCGCCAGCCTGCCACCTGACCTAAGCACGCGATGGCCTCGCCCATGGTCACCAGGTCGAACGTCTCGGGTCGGAACACCAACCGCTCAGCGGCCATGCCCAGGAACTGGGTGTGCTTGCTCAGCTTCGCGCGCGCGATCGTGAGCATGCGATCCGACAAGTCGATGCCGATCACAGAACCGGGGCTGACCTTGGCCGCCACGAGGTGCGCGACCAGCCCGGTGCCCGCCCCCACGTCGAGGGCATGCTGCCCTTTCTTGGGTTTGACCAGCTCGACCAGCCTCGCCGCCACCCTTCCGTGCTGACCGTTGGCCCAGCCGTCGTACACCGGGGCGACCTGGTCGAAGAAGTCGACCAGATGGTCGATCATCTCATCGGACGAGTCGGGATCCATCAACGCCACCGTTCGATTACCAGGGTCTCCACGAGCCGCGGGTTCCCGGTTGCCTCCCTCTCCTGTTGTCCGACGACCACTTTGCTACGATGCTAGCTCGTCTAAATCCCCGCCAATCCGAATTACGCAGAAGTACGCAAGTCCAGTTGCCGGTCAGAGTTGAGAATAACCAGGTAAAGGCTCGATCATCGCTGTGGAGGATGCCCAAATGGCCCAAGCCGAAAAGTCCGGGACTCACACCGCCGCCACGACCCAGAACGGTGGCACCAACGTCGTCAACCTCGGCCCGCGCGACAGCATGCATGGGCGGCTCGAGATCCAGGGCGACCTCAAGGTCGCCGGCACCGTCGAGGGCGAGCTCAAGGCGAGCGGCGACGTGACGGTGGACAACACCGCCAACGTCCAGGCCACGGTCGAGGGCTCCAATGTCAGCATCCGCGGCCAGGTCAACGGCAACGTGACCGCGCGGCGCCGCCTCACACTGGGCGGATCCGGCCGCCTCAACGGCGACGTCAAGGTCGGCCGCCTCACAGTCGAGGACGGCGCCACCTTGAACGGCAACGTCACCATGGCCCCGGAGAAGTCCTAACCCCGCCTAGCCACCTCCTTCCGCATGCCTGACGGCGGGGAGGAGGACGGTTTCCAGGTAGTCGCGGGCGGCCTCCATGACCGCATGGGTGATCGTCCATTCCGTGCCCTCGAATTCAGCCTGGTCACGATTCAGGCTGGCAAGTCGAAGCCGCCAGAAAGCGATCCCGACGTTGAGACCAGGCGGCGGGCCATGAGTGTTGGGCCCGGCGGCCGGTGCCCCCGCAGCCGGTAGAGCGGTGTCGGCCGGCGATGCTTCCACCGCCGGAAATGTCAGCGGTGCCGACTGGCCCGGCGCCGAAACGCCGGCGATCACGTGCCAAGCGACCAGGAGCAGAGTGCCGACGACGACGCATTCGGCGACGACCATCCAGGTGAGCGGCGCCCGAACCAGCCTGTTCATGCGGTCAGGCTAGGCACGCCCACACGAGGTTGGAACCCTGCCTGTTAACGCCCTGGCTGGAGTGAGCGCAGCGCCTCCAGCCCGCGCTCGATGGTTTCCAGACGCTTGGGAAAGCTGAACCGCAGATACCCACGACCGACCTGCGGATCGTGATAGAAGCTGGACGCCGGCACCGTCGCGACCGCGACCTGTTCGATGAGATGGCGCGCCATCGCGGTATCGTCGTCGAAGCCGAACCCTGCGATCCCCGCCATCACGTAATAGGCGCCGTCAGGCACCGTGGCCTGGAAGCCACACTCCTGCAGTCCGGTGACGAGCGCATCGCGGCGTTCGCGATAGTCGCCGACCAGCTCTACATAAAAGGACGCGGGAAGCTCGAGCGCGGACGCGATCGCAATTTGCAAAGGGTGGGCAGCGCCGACGGTGAGAAAGTCGTGCACCTTGCGGATTCCGCCCGTGAGGTCGGCCGGGGCAACGATCCAGCCCACGCGCCAGCCGGTGACTGAGAAAGTCTTGCTGGCGCCGCTGATCGTGATCGTGCGGTCGGCCATGCCCTCGAACGTGGCCATGCTCACATGGCTTCCGCGATAAACGAGGTGTTCGTAGATCTCGTCGGTGATGGCGATGGCGTCGTGCTCGATGCACAGCTGCGCGATCAATTCCAGCTCCGACCGCGAGAACACCTTTCCGGTCGGGTTGTGCGGCGTGTTGACGACGATGGCTCGCGTTTTGGAAGTGAAGGCGGATCGCAGTGCGTCGGGATCGAACGACCAGTCAGGCGGGCGCAGCGTCACGTATCGGGGGGTGGCGCCGCTGAGGATGCAGTCAGGCCCGTAGTTCTCGTAGAACGGCTCAAAGATGACGACCTCGTCGCCCGGATCGACAGCGGCGAGCATGGCGGCGATCATGGCCTCGGTCGCCCCGCACGACACCGTGACCTCGGTCTCGGGGTCGACCTCACGGCCCCAAGCCACG
>WNGL01010119.1_pt1 | contig 16026 bp, 17 predicted proteins | sample 5400591 | NCBI WGS metagenome assembly WNGL01 (sample SAMN13153377, study PRJNA577476) | soil metagenome | isolation source: 80 cm soil or saprolite under Garry oak tree replicate 1 | place: USA:California | collected 2016-06-15
GGACAAAACCCGGCTACCCTGAACCAGTGCTTTATAAAGAATGGCGTTTTGAGGGAGAGGTTAACGGGACGGGCTTTTTCAAGGCCGGGATCGTTGCCCGAACCAAATATTTTCTCGTGTTTCAAGGCCGGGGCAATAGCTGCGACGGCGCCGAAGATTTTACACATTGGCAATTGAAAATCACCGGCAAGAAGGCCGATTACGCTTTCTATGGTGAGCTTGGCGCGCCGGTTCCGGAGAAGGAAAATGAATAGGGCATTGGCGGCTGCACGGCCGGGGGGCGCATGAGTAGACCCTGGGAGAGTTTATGAAACTTTTTTCTCAATTACTATTGCTGGGAGTGCTCATACTGCTGCCAGTTAAATGTGTCCAGGCAGAAACTCCCAAAGATCCAATCTACATCAAAACCTCCAATGGGTGGAATGGCGCGTATGCACACGGTAACGAGTACGCTGAATTCCGCGTAATAGGGAACGGCGCAAGACTTCAAGACCCTTATCATATCCTGCTACAAAAGAATGTTGGAATGATGGTTTCCTTTGTCGATCAAAAGGAGCTTCAAAACGACAGGGATTTGTTGAGCGCTCACGCTCAATGGGAAATAGACTACTGGCATCAACATGCCAGCAGAGTTGAAAGCAATATCCGAGAAGATTTAATAGGACCAAGAAAGGACGTTAAGGTGACTGAGATAAGAGTGTACAACGACAAAGGCGCACAGATGTCATCTTATTTGATCGGCCTTGTTGCGAAAGATGGGGTTTTTGTCCTTTCCGTTTCACCAGCCAAAAAGGATGTAGATCCGTTGGTAAAAGAATTGGTCAGCTCGTTCAAACTTGTGTCTCGGAACCTGGATGCTGAAGAAGCAAAGCGGCTCTCATCGGAAGCCAAGGCGCAGCCTTAAACCACGTCGATTCAATATGAGTAGCAAGGATTCGAGGCATATCAGCGCTGTTACGACAGAGAGGCAAACAAGCGGTCCCGCTGGTTTTATATACGCTCTTGCCTTGTGGCTTCTCATCGCCTCCTTCGCGCTGGCTAAAGAGAGTGGTGTAATCGACGACCCATCCGGCTATGTCAATGTCTTGGCAGACAAGCAACCGGACGCTGCCATTATTGCAAACGTCAAGACAGGCGAGCGCGTTTCCTTTGAATGCGACGAAGGCGACAAGTGGTGCAAAGTGAAGTTGCGCTCCGGTAATCCGGTTGGATGCATTTCAGTCGCATTCGGCTCTTCTTCGGCGCACCGGGAGAGAAGTGGGAGGTTGAACGATGACGCGGTGTAAAACTTGAGCGAACCATAAGTGCGTGATGGCCCAATTGCCCATTCTGCTGGTCGATTAGACACTACAGCTTCGGTGCTGACTGAAAGGCATGAATCGGATACATTGAACGCAAAGGAAGCACACTGCTTTATGAACAATTCCAGGAATATCTCCTGTTGCTCGTTCTTGATGGTGTGCGCAGTTGCGGCCCTCGCGAATGCTGCCGATCCGGATGATCAAATTTATGAAAAATCGCCGGACGAACGCTTCGGGTTTCGAGATTCCTTCGCGCGCGCTGCAAAAACCGAAGAATCGGAAGTGTCCGACCGCCTGGCGATTGACGTCGTCGAGATTTCCTCAAAGCGAGTCGTCCTGCGGTCACCGAAAGAAGCGCTGACCCCCATTGACCTGCGGCGGGAGCCCTATTGGTCAAACGACTCGAAGCATATTGCCCTGAGTTTTCAAACAGGGCCGCGGACGTGGACAGCGATGCTCTACGAATGGGATGGAAAGGAGTTTGCCGAGGTCTCATGGCCGCTGGATGCCATTCGCAAACGGATCGAGGAGGAGCAGGCGGCGCAATTGAAAGCGCTCGGTTTGCCGGAGAGCACTCCTCGGAAGCTTGTCTATGAGGGCTTCACGGCTCTGGGCTGGGTGGATGCGACTGCGGTTAAGATGATCGCAGAACGTATAGACTCGGTTGTAGTCTCGAAAGACCTGCCTCCGGCCGAACTCGATGCGCGGTTTAGTTTTGTTATCAAGATTCGGGACCCGCAGAAGATGGAGATAGCCGACGCCACGAAGATTATCGGCGCCTCCGGCTATGGATATGTTATAGATAAAGGGTGGGCCGAGGCGCGGCTCGCGGACGAGCAGCCTGAGTCGTTCTATTTAGTTAAAGATGTCGAGGAAGGTCAACAACCATTCCGTTTGTATGCCTTGGAACGGTTCGCGGTCGTTGGCGAGAAAGGAGATGACTACGTGGTGGAAGACGGCTGCGAGCATAAAGGCAGAATTCCCCGGCGGTTCGTTCACAAATTTCCATCGAAGTTTTTAGGCAATGAGATGGACTCGTGCGCACTGTCCCGAGGCGTTTATTACGAAGTGCTTCTCAAGGTCGCGCAATCCGGTTACCTGCCGGCGCTGCGAGCGCTGTTCGCATTGGGTGATTTTGACGGCGCGCCGGCCGACATTCACTCGTATTGTGTTGATGAAATCGGAAAGTTCGTAAGTGCTCGGCAGATTTCCGAAGCACAGGGATCGTTCTCCGCCGCGTACCGCGGCTCCGTCAAACCTTCCAAATCATCCGCCATCCGGCGAGGCAAGCGCACCGACTTCAGCCAGGTCCTGGCAAAAGCGGATGCCTGCGCACGCCTGGTAGATGAAAATTCCGGCGGAGCCATGGGAAGGCGCGTCGCGCGCGTCCCCACGGGTCAAAAACCGTTTAAGCTCTACGGAGGAGAATATTTTGCGATCACCGGCGAGAAGGATGGCGACTACCTCACCGCAGATGCCGTGGGCAATCAGGGCTATGTGGCAAAGGACTTCGTGGAGACGGTGCCGAAGCCCACGACGGAGTCCGCGATGCTGTTGCCCTTGATGGGGCTACACTACCTGCGAGTGGTGAAAGAGACGCAGAGTGAACGCGATTCCCCTGACACGCGGCGTTTGATGTTGTCGCTAGATCTCACCGGGCAGTCCGGCGCGGAGCACGCCAGAAACTTGGAGAGAATGCTCGATCACGACGATGCTCGTTCGCTCCTGCTGAAAGAATTCTCACCCGCTCGCGTGAAAGCCGTCCGCGCCATGCTGCTCCAAGGCAGGGCCGAAAATGACAAGGCCGAACTGATAAGGAAATATCCGCTGATCTTTCGCGGCGATGCACCACCCAAGAGTGCTGCGAAAAAGAAATCATAACTTCCCTATCGGACCGAGAAGCTCGCCAGGAATCCGCTGCGTTAGGCATTTACGGGAGAAAACTAAGTGAACACAAGAACTAGCCTGCTTGTCCTTGCGCTGTTCAGTTGTTTGTCGGCGCCCATGACTCTGCTAGCTGCCTCCCTAGAGGAAAAGTACTTCGAAACTCGTGACAATTTCATCCGGCAATTTGAAAAAAGCATCGACCCCGATTGGATGACCGCGATGAAAAAAGATGAGCACGCCCTTGCTGAACTTGAGAAACAACTGAAGGCAATTGTAGGGCCAGTTAATGTTGAAGGGTTTCCGAAAAAGGGCAAAATAAACCTCCTAACTCTCCAAAAGGACTACGGCTTTGGTCAGGTCGATGGGCTTAGATTCAGTTCCAAGCAAGAATACCTTTTTGTCACAACCGATAACATTTTGAAGAAATATCTGGCTGAGCAGCCCAAGCTACCTAAAGACCTAGCTGAACTTTCTAAGACTGGTGAGTTTTATCTTCGCGTCATTACGGCGGAATCGGCTGTTACTTACTTTGCAGAGATCCCGGTCAAGAGCGCGAACGGAAAATCTTATGTTCGCGCGTTTCTCGGTCTAACTGCTCAAGATATTGGCCCCTTCATTCCAAAAGATATCTTTGTATTCGTTACGAATGGAAATCGAATACTCGCAGTCCAGTCGCCAGCGGCAACTGAGATCACAGAAATTCCGCAGTGTAGAAACGAGTGGGAGAGGTTTGCTAAGAAGAGCTCAGACGCAATGGAGGTTTATCGATCCTCTGGCTTGAACAATCAAAAGGCGTCCGATGAATCAGTTCAATATGAGGAGCAAGGATTCGAGGCATACCAGCGCTGTTACGACAGAGAGGCAAAGAATCAAAAATTCTTCGCTTCCCTTAAGAAGCAGGCCCAATCGATTGTTGATCGTTTGCTGAGAAACTGAGCATTGAAATTGCGATGCCCAACAATTCGCTCCACCTGACTCGCGGTGCTGGCGCACCGCTCGCAGGTAAGCTCAGCCGTTACGCCGGCTAGCCGCTCAGCAAGCTTGCACAATTTCTTCCATCTGGGTAACCGCGCTCTCAATACAAAACACAAACATGAAACAATACCTAACTAGCCTTGCTCTAGTAATCGCTGCACTGGTCGCATTTCCGGCAAGCCACGCCAACGCCCAGAGTCAAGCCGAGATGAACCGCCAAGCGGCAAAAGACTTCGAGAAGGCCGATGCGGAACTCAACAAGACTTATGAAGCACTTCTAAGAAAGCTTCCGGATGCTGAGGGCAAGGAAAGCTAAAGCAAAGCCAGCGAGCATGGCTCGCGTTCCGAGATGCTGAAGCAGCGTTCGCAGCTGATCAGGCGCGTGGCGGGTCAATGGCTCCTACCATCCGCTACGCGACCATGACAGAACTCACGCAGCAGCGAATCAATCAGCTAAAGACCAGGCTCACCGGGAACGATAAACGCTAAAAATAGACGGTTGGCTAAGAGAATTGCAGGTTTCGTGTCGGCGCTGCTGGCGTGCAATTTGACGATTTTCGCACAGGAAGAATCGGCGTCGCCTGCTGCTGAAAAGAAGTCGTATCCGGAGGTGCCGAAAGAATACGAGGTGGGTGAGAGCACGGTTTCGCCGGATGGACGGTTCGCGATCCTTTATGAGGTGCGCGATGAGGATTCAAATGTAGATCCAGGGCTGCCCAACTTGCTCGTTCGTCTCAAACCGTACGCGGAGTTGGAGGAAATCGAAAACAATCAAGGTATTACGTGGAAGAGTGGGCGCGGCGCGCCGGACGCAAAATGGAACGCCAATTCAACGTTTGTCGCGATCTGGCACGTGATGAAATGGGGACATGAAGATCTGGCTGTTTATGAAATTGAGAATGACAAGGTCAAACGGGTGCAAAAAATCTGGCCGGAGATCGTCAAATATTTCGATCGTGATGGCGAACGGCTTTTGAAGAAGTACCAGAAGGAATTCGACGGCTACACGTTTGTTTCAGACTCGCGTGTGAAAGAGCTGGAATTCAAGGATCACAAGCTGCTTCTCGATATCTTTGCCCAGGACAAACCGAACCTGCCCGGGCCACATTGGACGGCCGAGTTGCGGGGCGTCTGGAATCTCGTTACCGGCAAGTTCGACAAGTGTTCGTTGTAATCGTCGCCTGCGCGATCAGTTGCGGTTATTCTAGCATGCCGGCGAATGACGCCAATTAACACTAATAAAGCCTTGTCGGAACTGAATTCATTCGCGTCCGTTCGCGCCCGCCGCGCCGGGGCCTTGCGGAGGCGGGTGATTCGCGGGCAGACTTGGCTAGCCGGAATTTTGATTCTGTTGTTATTTCCAAACGCTTTTGCCCAGACCGACTTTTCGACGTTCTGGAAAAAATTTAGGCACGCGGTCATCGCTGGTAATAAAGCGGCGGTCGTGGAGATGACGAAATTCCCACTGTCGATGCCCTATTTGGTAAGAGCCGTAAAGAACAAGGAGGATTTCTTGCGCCGTTATGCTGAAATTTTTAAGGGCGAGGCCAATGCGGCCCAATGTTTTTCAAGCGCCGAACCGCGAAAAGAATCCGACCGGCGGTATGAGATCTACTGTCCTTTTAAAGCAACCCCAAACGACTGGGAAAACACACCGATTCGCTTCGTGTTCGAGTTGACCAAGAGCGGCTGGAAATTTGTCGGCCTCGACAACATTAACGAATGACGCGGATTAACGCTAAAACTCCAGACACGAATTCCACGAATTCACACAAATGATCCAAGAACTGATCCAAGCCTTATGCAGTTCCTGACAATTCGTGAAATTAGTGTCTTTGTCGCAATCGTTAGCTGTGCGGCCAGCTGCAGTTTTTCCAACGCGCAGCAGTCTCCCCCGACGCAAACCCCCGAAGTAGCAGCGACGCCGGAGGTAACAGCGCAACCGAACCCGAGTTGGTTTTCTCCGGATAAGAGATGGGAATATCATAGCTCGTCACAGGACGAAGCAAAAATAGTTAAAGCCGGCACAGACCAGATGGTATTAGATCTGGCAAAAGCATTGGATTCGGCGAATGAATCCTGCTTTGGGTGTGACGAGGCGAAACTGAGTTGGGCGCCGGATTCAAAACGGTTTGCATTAAACTACGGCCGCGGACGGTCCCATCAGACGGCACTCTTCCAACTACAAGGCGACGAGTGGAAAGCGCTGAAGTCACCTAACGACGATGTGAACGAGATTTTAAACAAGGCCATAAAAAGGGGGTTATCCAAGAAAACGCACCTACGGTTGATTTGGGAGACGGTGAAAGTGCATCAATGGGTCGATTCTAACACCGCCATTCTCTGGGGCGGTCTGGAAGTGGACGAGGCCTTCGGCGCTCACTTCCTCCTCACTCTAAAGTTCGATGAGGCGGGTAACTGGAAAATTACCAAGACGCAACGGCTCTCATTGAAAGAAGCCGAGAAACTATAAGATCCCTTTTCATCTTTGTCGCCATCGTCGCGTGCACGATTAGCTGCGGCTTTTCCGATGAACAGGAGTCTCCACTGCCAGAAAAGGAGCACACCTCGGTTTCTCCAGATAGGCAATGGGAATATAAGGGACCGGAAGACGAAGGACCCAAGATTGTAAACGCTGGTACGGATGAAATGGCCGGAGATCTATCTGATGTTTGCGGTATCGGTACGTGTGGTGATTACGCGAGTGTGCTTTGGGCGCCCGATTCAAAGCGCTTCGCATTCTACTGGGGACAGGGCCGCATGCATCAGACTGCCCTTTATCAATTCAACGGTGAAAAATGGATTGCGCTGAAAGTACCGGGCGAACACGACGAAATTTGGCAGCGAGCCAAGGCCCTCGAAACAACCCAACTAAAGAGCAAAGGATTATCCAAAAAAACCTCGCTACGGTTTCTTTGGTGGACGGTCGAACCCGATCGATGGGTCAACGCGAGGACACTAGTTGTGCACGCTTCCTTAGCGGAACGACTCGAGAGCAAAGAGCTGGGTTTCGGCGGAGACTTTCTTTTTACTCTAAAGTTCGACGACGCCGGTAACTGGAAGATCATCACAACGCATCAGATGTCGGAGAAAGAAGTCGAAAAGCGAGCTAAGGGACAATGAAATCGTCGGAACTAAATTCATTCGCGCCTATTCGCGCCTGCCGCGCCCGACCGCTTGCGAAGACTTTCGGAGTAGCCGAGCAGAGGCGGGTGAGTCGCGCGCAGACTTGGCTAGCAGGAATTTTGATTCTGTTTTTATTTCCAAACGCTTTTGCGGAGTCCGATTTTTCAGCGTTCTGGAAAACATTTAAGTCCGCCGTCATAGCTGGCGATAAAGCGACGGTCGCGGAGATGACGAAATTCCCATTGTCGATGCCCTATGGGGTAAAAGCCGTAAAGAACAAGGAGGACTTCTTGCGCCGTTACAACGAAATTTTCAAAGGCGAGGCCAATGCCGCTCAATGTTTTGGAAGCGCCGAACCGCGCAAAGAATCCGCCAAGCGGTATGAGATCTATTGCCCATTCAAGGAAACTCCAAACGACTGGGAGAATGCACCGATTCGTTTCGTTTTTGAGTTGACCAAGAGCGGCTGGAAATTTGCCGGCCTCGATAACATAAATGAATAAGCGGGCATGACTCTTACGAATTTACCACCAATCAGCAAAACGCTTGACCCAAGCTTCATGAGTTCGGCACGGTTCGTGCACTTGGCGTCTTTAACTAAACGTATGAGACTTCTATTTGTCCTGACCGCTTGTGCCGCCCGCCGCAGTGACCCTGCTTCCCGTGGAGGCACGCGCTGGTGCGCTCGGTTTTGATGCAGCCGGTAATCTCTTTGTCAGGTGGACGAGTAAATGAAAAAATTCTTTGTCAAAGTGCCGTTGCCGATCGCCGCGGCGGTGGCGATAGGCTCAATGGGCTTGGTGACTGCCGCAGACTGGCCCGAACGCCTCACGCTTCATGAGGAATCGCGTTCGCCCGACGGCCACTACGGAATCGTCGTTACGACCTCATCACACGTTGATGATGGCGCGACGGTGCTGCTACCTGAGGAGGGCGAGGAATTCGTCGATTACTTCGCCGATCTACAAACGCACAGGTTGTTAGGAAAAATCAAAGGCTTTGAATATGTCGAGCACGAGAATCATGCCCATTTGGATGCGCAGTGGACGCCTGATTCAAAACTCTGTATCGCCATCTACTGGGAACGCTACGGATTTGCGTCTGCCGCCGTCCTGCAACCGAAAGGCGACAGTTTCACGCAAACGGACATCGGCCACCACATTCGCAAAGCGATCGATGCGATGATTAAGAAGCAATCGCGTGACGTGGACGCGGATATATATCCACAATTTTACATCGAGACGGGGCCGAAGATTCGGGTTTACGCCGAGGCCAGCAATAATCCCAAACAGCTTGAAGATACCAAGACCTATTACGCTCTGTTTCAGGCCATCTTCGATCCAGTTTCAAAAAAATGGACGGCATCCTCGGCCCGAGCGATTACCGCGAAAGAGGATGAGCTTCTGCAAAGCGCGTCCGAGGCTTCTTGCTGTTTCGAAACTTACGCTGTCTCTCCGGACCCGTTTAAAGAGTTCCCGGATGCCGAGGAGCCATTTGCTTACGAAGAGAAATCGTTTTTTCGATCCGATGAATCCAAATTCAAATATTTGGATGAACGCATGAACGATGTTTACAAGGCCGTTCATTTCCTGCTTTCACCGGCACAGTTTAAAAAAGTTAAACAGGACCAAATCGCCTGGTTAAAGCAGCGCGATGCTACGAAGGCCGTAGCCGACAAATCCGAGCTTACGGAGCAAAGGATTAAAGCGTTGCAGCAACTGGCCTGGCCTGGCAAAAAAGAAGACAAGGAACAATGAAATTGTTGTTCTCTGTGTTGTAATCGTCGCGTGGGATCAGCTATAGCCTTCCCGTTTTTTCCGCTCTTGAAGAGTCGCGCGAGCCAAGGGAAGTTCATCAGCGGCTCCGACCAAAACTTACGCACAAAATTGCGTCATCGTTCACAGATCGATGTCGGTCGGGCACACCACCGGTTGTTCCTGGCAGAGCTATGAGATTTCTAATTCCCCGGACAGTGATGTGCTTGGCAGCGATCTTGGCTCCCATCAGCGCTGACGTCGGCGCGAATTTGAACAACCCGACAGCTCTGGCTTTTGACCACTCTGGCAATCTCTTTGTCGCAGATCACGCGGCCCAAACAATCTTTAAACTTACTCCCGATGGGACGAGAAGCGTTTTTGTTACCGGGGTTCGCTTGTCCGATGGCAATGGGCTTGCGTTTGATGCGGCGGGCAATCTCTTCGTGTTAAGCCCAAGCGGCGAGTACCACGTCGGCGGCACGATTCTAAAATTCAGTCCGGATGGTACCCAGAGCACGTTTGCCACCGGCGGGGGCCTTCCTTATAGCCTGGCAATCGACCCGTCAGGCAACCTTTTCGTCTCCGATTGGGATACCGGCTCCATCTATAAACTTACTCCAAAGGGAGATAAGAGCGTCTTCGCGACTACGGAGATCGCAGCTAAGATCCTGGCTTGTGACCAGGCGGGCAATGTTTTTGCCGGAGTTCCACTGAAGCACAGTATCTTCAAATACGAACCTGACGGGGCCAGGAGCGACTTCGCTACGGGTATAACAACCTATGCGCTGGCTGTTGATAAGGCAGGTAACGTCTATGTCGGCGATACGGGAAACACGATCTTCAAGTTTACGCCGACCGGCGCTAAAAGCGATTTCGCTAAGGTAACAACATCGCCCCGCAGCTTTGCCTTTGATGCCTCAGCCAACCTGTTCGTGGTGGAAAGCTTTAGCGGAGGCATTTTGAAATTCGCTCCCGATGGTGCCCAGAGTGTGTTCCTAGCCGGTCGGCTGCCACCTGAACCTGAGGAGACGGAGGCAGAATCCGAAACTGATTCCTCGACTGGCCTGCCGGATAAATACGCAAAGAATTATCTCATCGCCCGTAGTACGATTTCGCCAAATAAGAAGTTTGCTGTGATTTATCCGACGAGCGATTACGCCCAATCATTTGATGGTGCGAAGGATTACCTCGTTGTGCTAGAGCCCTTCAAGATTCTGGGTCCGCTGAAAACGGAACGGCCCTATCATCAAAACCAAAGTCACGGCGGACTCAGCGCCGAGTGGTCGGATGACAGCTCGGTTGGTCTGATCACCCTCGATAGTAAATGGGGACCCGGGGACGTTCTTCTGGTCGAGTTTCGTGACGGCAAGCTCAGTCGGATGACGAACATCCTGCGCAAAGCGCATGACCTGTTGTTGCCAAACTATCGCAAAGCTAAGGCTGAGCGGTACAACGATGATGTCGACTTCGTTTTCATCGAGGATGCGACGTTCCAACTCGACGGCACCAGCCGCGTCGTCATCGATGCTAACGTGCACACTAGCCCGAACGATCTAGGCTTGAGCCCCGACACGTGGCAAGGCCATGTTGAAGCGACTTGGGACATCAAACAAGCAAAGTTCACATCCAAGGAAGTAACGGGACGGAAGCGTGGCGCTGATGCGTATCGCAACCGTGGCCAATCTGCTGCCGAAGAGAAACAATCTAGTCCGGCGGGAGATGTACAGAACGCTATTGGATTGACCTCAAAAGGTTGGGATTACTACTTATCCCTGGCTTGGTATCACCTCTTCGACCGAAACCCCCGTGAGGCGATAGCAGCGTCTCTCAAGGCTCTGGAACTTTCTCCGCATAACGCGGCGATGATCAAGATCACGCTCGCCCACAGTTATCTTTTTGATAACCGATTCGATAAGGCAAAGGCGATTTATTTGGAAAACAAAAACACCAAGCTTCGGGATGACGAGCGAACGTTCAGCCAGGCAGTGCTGGATGATTTCAAAGAACTCGAAGAAGCCGGCATCAGTCATCCCGACATTGAGAAGATTAAGGCGTTGCTCACCACCGAAACAGATGCGCGATGACCATTTCCAAAGACGTAATGATTAAAACGAAACCAACTATCCACTGAAATGAAAACAAAAATTTGCGTTCTAGCGTTGCTCGCACTCGCTGCTGTCTGTTCGCCCATGCCTGCTCAGGAAACATCGGGCGGCGGAATTGTTCACGGCCCGAAAGCTTCTTTTAACATCAGTGCACCCGAAGGCTGGGTCCTCGACAATGAGTCGGGCAAAGGACAGGACTTGCCCTGCGTTCTTTATCCAAAAGCCGAATCGTGGTCGAAGGCGAAGACGGTGATGTACGCGAAGGTAGCCAGCCCGCAATGGGAAGGCGTAAACGCATTCGTGGAATGGGCCATCCAGGGCATGAAAGCAAAGCACGGCATCCCGAAGGAGAAGATTGCGTCCGGCAAAACTAAGGACGGCCATGATTACTTCATCAACGAATACCCTGCGACAAAGACTTACTCCCAGTGGGAAAGGGTGGGGTACATCCAACTTCCGCAGGGCGTCGGTTACATCGTCCTCTCATCCCGCGATCAAGCCAGTTACCAAAAAGATTCCGGAGCGCTCGAGAAAGTTCTGAAAACCCTGGTCTACATCGAGCCAAAGTCCGAAGTGGCGAGTGGCCAGGAATTCGCTCATCGTTACAGACAACTGCTAGATCAGCATGCGGAGGCGCAGATCGAGCCGCTGCTCACCGAATGGCGGGAGAAAGCGCCTGACGATCCCGACGCGTGGATCACGAGCGCGAATTATTATTTTAACGAACGCCAGACCAACATCTCAACGAAGCCACCGGGGCCGGGTGACATTGAGTTGACCGATAAGAAGGGAAAGGTAACGGGGAGCATTTCGTTCGAGCAAGTGGAAGGGAGTAAGAAGCGGGCGGTCGATCTTCTTGAGGAAGCAACCACGAAATTTCCCGATCACCTCGATATCTGGTGCGGGCTCGCTTTCTTTTACCAGGAGTCCGGCGATTTCGAGAATGAGTTGTCGACGTTGAAGAAAATGGTCGCGTATACCCGCGAGCATCCTGCGCAATTGAAATGGCTGAAAGGAGAGCCACTCAGTGAGCCGGCCGATAAATTCGTTCCGGAAAAGCTCCGTGAATATGGTTTGTATTACGCGAAAAAGGACAATCCCGAGGATGACAAGCACTGGTTCCAGATTTCGACCCTTACGATGCAGCAATATCCAAATTACGCGGAAGCTTTCAATGATGCAGCCATGTATCACGCCGGCATTCACGAATGGCAAAAGGCGCGCGAGTTGGCCGAAAAAGCGCACCAGATCGATCCAAAACCGGCTTTGTATCTGATTAATCTCGGAAACGTCAGTGTTGAGATGAAAGACTTCTCCAACGCGCGGAAGTATTTCGAAGAGGCCTTAAAGTTAGAGCCGAATGGTAAGTACGCGCAGGAAGCGAAGGAAGCGCTGCGGAACCTGAAGAAGAAGTAGGAAACGAAGTCGAAGCCGCGAGCGCGGAACCGGAACCTTTAGGTGGAGGACTTGTCGGAGTTTAGTGATAGGAGCTTCAATCCATGGAAACCTTCACACGGTTGCTGATCGCCACTTTGACCTGCATAGTCGCAAAAACCCAGGCCGAGCCTCCGAAGTCCATTCCCAAGCGCGCAGACATCTCCGTCAGCGGCATCTTTCTTGAAGATCCTGCGAGCACCGAAAAAGTCCTGGGCAAGGAAATTCCGCACGAAGAACAGCTGGCCTATTGGAACAAGGACCGCACCCAACTGCTCACGCTCTTGTTCCATGGCGGTGACACGGTCCACGCTTTCGCCGAATTCAAAGTCACCCAAGCCGACAAGAACGAGTCAGCGATAAAGGTTTTGTCTCTCCCCGCATTCATCACTGGCAAAGGAGTGCGGCTTGGCATAACTCAGAAACAGCTTACCGAGATCTTCGGCCAGGGAGTCGAGGAGCGTGTGGGCAGGCAAAGCATCGTCCACTACAAGATCGAGGACATAGTCTTAGCTTCGTCCCCGTTCCTACAGCATTATCGAATGCCCTCTTACTATGGCGAGTACCATTTCGAAGGCGGAAAGCTCGTCGAATTTCGTTTCGGCTTTGAACTTCCTTGAGTTTGACTGCTCGTGGAGATCAGCGCGAATGAGGACTGCAGCTTAATAAATGACTGCAAAACAGCGGATCCAGGATTTGATTTGGCGACTGCTCATCGTCGGCTGTTTGGCATGGCCACTGAACATTACCGTCTTCGGGCAGACCAGCCCAAGGGGAACATTCAAAATCGAATCAGAAACTAAACCTGCCCCGTCTCCCATTGAAGGCACTGATGTGGCGGACTTTGTTGTCTCGACGAAAGATCCCAAAGTGCGCGAGCCGCTCGACGATCACCCCGAGACGACGCATGTCTCGTATTATATTTCGCCGGATGAGAACTGGATTTTTGGGAACGCGCACTACGGCTCTCGAATGGCTGGCGGATCATTATTCAAGCGTCGAGACGGCCTGAAGTTTAAACCAGTGAAAGACCAAGGCTTTGAGGAGCTGACGTGGCATTTCTTTTGCCAGAATGAAAAATTGAACGAGAAGGATCGACAAACTGGCATCATTGATTTCGTCGCGTGGAGTCCTGATTCCGCCCGCCTACTTATCGATCTACGGGGAGGCGAATTTGGCGGTGAGCGTGAGCGCAGCGTTTATAAATAGTACGCTTATTTTAATACGAAAACCGAGACCTTTGAGTTGACCCCGTATCTAAAACGGCTCAACAAAGGCGCGTGGGAACGCTACGCGAATTTCTCGGACGACAATTCGGCTTTCGGCTTTGTTGAAGAAGTAATAGCAGAACCCAGGAGTGAATTACCGCCGGAATCCGAATCGAAAAAGCGCTATCAAAAGGCCGATCAGCGTCTGAATGAGCTTTATCAAAAGGTCAATACGCAGGGCAGCGAAGAGGCAAAGGCCAATCTTGGTCGGGATCGAAAAGAATGGGTCCGCAATCGCGAAGCTGGCGCGAAATTCTATGCCGAATCAGGGCCCAAAACTACTGCAGGGCAACGCTACTGGTTCCTAATGGCCGAAAGAACCGAAGCACAAGCATCGGCTATCGAGGATTTCCTGAAGTCTCTTCAATCTACCGATTCCCAATGAGTGCCCAAAACAGGTTGCCGATTTTTCTCCTCGTTGGTGCCTTATTTTCGCTCGCTTATGCGACCGAAGAACAGGATGAAACTGTACCGCGCGAGTTTGGGGGGCTTGCGGAGGTGTCGGCTTCTTCCAAGCATGGAAGTATTTCGAGGAAGCGTTAAAGTTAGAGCCGAATAGTCAGTACGCGCAGGAAGCGAAGGAAGCGTTGCGAAAACTGAAGAAGAAGTAGCAACCGAAGTGTTTGTGCGTGTGAGAAAAGACATTCTCATTCGACTCTGGATTCTTATCGGAATTCTCATACTCGCATACAATGCATTAGGCGCGCGTTCGGTGGACGAGCAGGTGAAAATGTTAGCGGAGCGTTACCGTCAAGTCGAAGACCAACTGGCACGCTCGATTCGTTACGCCAGCAAAGACGAGTCCGGCGCCGCGACGACAGTTAGACAGGAATGGTACAACGGTGCCGAGGACCTGATCAAGGCCGCAGTCGAACGTAACGATGCCTCTGGACGCGAGCTCACGGAATACATCCCGCACGATTTGGGTAGTGACTTTGGCTGGAGAGGACTGTTCTTGCTCACGCGCAAGGAAACGCCGTTGCCTCACGGCGGCATGCAAGTGGAGGAATCGCGAAAATATTTTGGCGAAACCGAGGAAGGTAACGACCAGCTTATTCGCGAGTTGAGAAAGAGCGCGCGTTTCAAGCCAGGCGAACCGACCGACACGGTCCATGTGCCGAATGTGGTGGTCGATCTTTCGAAGCAGAACAAAGCCGAGGGCGGCGCCGAAGAATTTGGTTTAGGTGAGCCGCACGAACTTTCCGCCGCGCTGAGGAAAGTCGGTCCGCCGCAATTTTTCGATCCGTTCGCCAGCGTCAAAGGCGATAGCGATAAGTTTCGGGTCATCCATGGGAGCGCTTCGCCGGATGGCCGGTTTGCCATCGCGATGGGCTTACCGCCTGGGCAATCCAATTGGGACGCGCTGTATGAGGATGAGAGCTACTTCTACGAAAACGGCGCGCGCGATTACGACGCGCCCAATTACGTTGTCGATCTTACGCAGCGGAAGATCCTGGGTGAAACCCATTGCAATTATTTCGGGACGAAGCGCCGTTATAATCACCAACAATGTATCCTTAGGTGGTCACCGGACTCGCTGAAATTTGTGCAGCTCTGGGATGACAAATGGAGCTCCACCGAGTGCGTGGCGGGGAAGATCAGTCCAGGGCCGAAGCTTGCCGGCGCAGTGGATCTGGACAAAGCGATCGGAAAGAAAACTTACGCCTTTGTTAAAAAGCGTTTCGATTCGGAGAATGGCGGCGCCGGCGAGCTTTCTCTCCAAATCAACAAAGTGAGCAACGATGGCACGATCGATCTGGAGGCGTCGGAGCAATGCCGCTTTGGCGACTGCAGGGGCGAAACAATCTTTAAGGTAAACGAACGTTTACGCCTGAGTGACGGCCCGAAGGGGCCACGTCTCGAAATACTGAAGATGCGCCGCTTGCCTAACGAGCAATGAAAGAGAATCTTTTTGGAGCTGGCTTGGCGTTGAACGTGTTGTTTCTCGTCACTTTTCCAGCAACAGGCAACGCCGAAGAACAGAAGGAAGTCCTTTACACAAGCCCGAGTGGCGGACTGCGCATCGAGCGGAACGGCGAGAAGGCCTGGGTCACTTCCACTAAAAATCCTGATCAGCGCGCTGAGTTGCCACCGCTGGAAGGAATTTCGCCTTTCGACGACGAGTTTCACGCTTCGCCTAACGAGGAATGGATCTTTGGCACGCGAAAAATGG
>WNGL01005611.1_pt1 | contig 16025 bp, 15 predicted proteins | sample 5400591 | NCBI WGS metagenome assembly WNGL01 (sample SAMN13153377, study PRJNA577476) | soil metagenome | isolation source: 80 cm soil or saprolite under Garry oak tree replicate 1 | place: USA:California | collected 2016-06-15
CCGACCTGACGCCACTGCCGGAAACCGTCGCCATCCTGCAGGCCGCCGCGCCCCGACCCACCCGCGAGGACACCATGGCCGACCGCGCGCCGGAAACCGCCGAGGCCGCCACCGTTACCCCCGCCGCCCTCGGTACCCATGCGCAGCAGACCCTGCACCTGACCGACCTGCCCCCGCACGGTCTCGGCCTGACCGGAACCGGCGCCCCCAACGCCGCCCGCGGCCTGCTCGCCGCCGTCCTGTCCGCCGGCGGCCCCTGGGCCGCCGACCACGAAGCCACCCTGCTGACCACCACCGCCGACCTGAACACCCTCCTCGGGACCGACACCGACCCGACCAGGTTCCGGCTTGACCGCCTCCACATCGCCGCCACCGTCAACCACGCCCTCGACGACCTGGAACGCCACCTGCTCCACCGAGCCCGATTCGCCGCCGAACACGACACCGCCGACCTCACCACCGAACTATCCGACCCCGATCCGCAGCCCCCCATCGTGCTGCTCACCACCGCACCAACCGGCAACACCGCCACCCGCCTGACGACGATCCTCACCGTCGGCTCCCGCCTGGCCATCACCGGCGTCCTGATCGGCGCCTGGCCAGACGGGGCAACCTGGCACGTCAACACCGACGGCACCACCCACCCCGAACAGCAGCCCGACACCAACGGACCCCGCCTCAACACCCTCGACGCCGCCGCTGTCGTCGACATCCTCCAGACCCTCGTCCAGGCCCACCCCAGCGATGACGCCCTCATGTCCAGCCTCACCGCCGCCGCACCGGCAGCGCACGCAGCCACCCCTGCCCGCGGCGAGAGCCCTCCCACACCCGCTCGGCCAGCCGCAGAGCGAGCGGCAGCACCGACGCCGTCTGCCGACGCCGCCACCCCGACCGCACGGAGGCTGCGGCTGACCGTGCTGGGCCGGCCCAGCATCGCCGTCGTCGATGCGGACACCGCTACGGAGGTACATCTGCGGCGCAGCGACAGCCTGTCGATCCTCGTGTACCTCGCCGTCAACCCCCACGGCGCCACCAGCGACGAACTCATGGCCGCCATCTGGCCCGAAACCCGCCCGCACTACCCCCGCCGCCGGTTCCACACCACCATGTCCGAACTACGAAAGACCCTCACCGAAACACTCGCAGCCGACCCCATCCCGCTACCACCTCGACCCCGCCCACATCGACGTCGACGTGTGGCACCTCACCGCAACCGCCCAGCAGGCGGCAACCACCGTCGAACCCACCGACCACCAAAGGCTTCTGAAGGACATCAACACCTGGTACACCGGGCCGATCGCCGACGGCCACAACTGGCTCTGGCTCGCCCCCTACCGCGAAACCATCCGCCGCCACGCCCTCGACGCCTACATCGGACTCGCCGACAGCGAACCAGACCCCCGCACCGCATTGGCCCTCATTCAACAGGCCCATCCGCACCGACCCCTACAACGAAGACCTCTACCAACGCGCCATGCGCCTCCACGCCACCCTCAACAGCCCCGACGGCGTCACCCGCACACTGCGCGCCCTCACCGAACGCCTCGCCGAACTCGAAATCCAAATCTCCCCCCAAACCCAGAAGACCGCCCACGACCTACTAGTCAAACTCGAAGCCCGCCAACGCTAGGCCAACCAAACCGCCGGGGATTCCCATCGCTCCTATGCTGAGCCGCCTGAGCGCGATGCTCGTAGCGCCTCGGTGGACCTTGCCTGCAGTCGGGAGCGCCGCCTATGTGCGTACCCCAGCGCCTTCACGAACCCAAATCGGCCATAACCCACGTCGCTCGGCTCCAGTGGTATTGATCAAGCCGATGCTTCGATCGGCGGTCGAGTTCAGCCGCTCATGCAAGATCAAAACGAATGCCACCGCTGGCTGTAGTCCCCCGCCCTGAGTCCCCGCATGCGGTGGTGCAGCTCGTTTGCGACCTCGGACCTGTCAACCGCGAGCCGGAGGGGAGCGCCGAGCGTTTGTAGGTCACGGATGTCGCGGAGGGTGGCATAACCGGGCCACTCGCGGATGTCCCAGCCGTAGACCCGGGCGAACTCATCGAGATCAGCTTCTGACCGGCCGTAGCGCGTGCCCTGGTAGGTAATGACGAGGTCGAGTTCGCGCGGCCCAATGCTGACCGAGTCCCAGTCGCCGAGTACGACCGCGTCACCATCCCACATCATGTTCCCGACCCGAGCGTCGCCATGGATCAGGCCAGAACCGAGGGCCGAGGTCAGCCCGGTGTACGCCCGGGTGAGGTCTTCGGCTCGCTCGCACAGGAAGTCGTATTCGGCTACAGCGAGAACCTTGGGGCCGTACGTCTTCAACTCGTCGAGGAACGACGCCAGCGGCTGGTATGGCGGCAATGGGTAGGGCGGCGACGCTAAGCCATGCAGTTGCCGCAGCAGGCCGGCCAGCTCGGTCGGCGGTGGCAGGGAGCGGCCGTGGGCGTCGTAGTAGCGCCAGAAGGTGACCACGCAGTCGTCTACCTGGACGGGCTGGTCGACGTCGAGTGGAACGGTAGCCGGGAAGCCGGCCGCACGAAGCCAGCGCGTGACCTCGACTCCTCGGTGGGCCTGGTCTTGGCGCTTGAATGGGCTCATGCGAGCGACGGCACCGGGACGGGGCAGGTGGTAGACGGCGTTGACGTGGTAGCGCAGGAGCGTGGCGCCGGCGGCGTTTAGCCCAGCCTGCTTGCAAGCTGCCACAAGGGTTGTGAGCCGATCGTCGCTCATCACGTGGAGGTAATGGCACGAGTGCTGGTCAGAAACTCCGCAATCTCGGCCTTGAGCCGCCGGGCCGGGGCGGCATGGCGGACCGGCTCCCGGTCCAGCTCTGCTTGCATTCGGTGGAGCGGGCGTCTGAGTCCGGCGATGCGTTGCTCAGGCGGCAGAGCCAGGACGCCGCGCACGGCGTCGGCCGCGGCGGCCGGGTCCCGGTGCGGCTCGGGCTTCAGGAGCTGAGCTTGGGCAAGGTAGACGCGCGAAAGCGCGAGGTCGCCGTATGAGCAATCTTCCTCGGGGCCGTTCTCGTAGGCGGAAATCGCTTGTTGGGCATAGCGTTCCGCCGCCTGACCGTCTGACACCAACGCCGCGGTACTGGCCGCGTAGTAGTTCTGCTTGGCCACAGGGAAGCCCAGGATGCCGCCCATGGCGTCCAGGTCGTCTCGAAGGTCCGTGTTGTCACGAGCGGCTAGGGCCTCGGTCAAGGCCTGGCCCGCCGCAGGTCCGTTGTGCCGGGCGGTCTGTCCTCGGGCTTTCAGGGCAGCCAGACGCACCCGACTGGTCGTGGAGATGGCGTACGATTCGCCGCGTTCGGCGAACCCAACCGCCTTGTCGGGCAGCCGTAGGCAGTAGGCGATGAGAGACTGCGTGCCGTAGATCCAAGCGAGGAGACCGTTGTGTCCGGCCTCGGTCGCGAGTCGGGAGGCGACCCGCGCTTGGTGGGCAGCGGAGCGGCGGTCGCCCAGGTCGATGGAGGCGTGGGCCAGCATCGCGCACGCGAGCCCGGCGACGAACAACAGGCCGCGTGTGTCAGTGGTACGGCGCTGCTGCCCGAGCAGGCCGTAGGCCCGGTCACGCACGGACACCAGCTCGTCGAAGATGCCGTCCAGGGGTTCATGGACGTACTCCGCCGACAGGCGGCTCAGGTCCTCAGCGAACTCCTCAACCGTCTGTGGACTCAGACACCGGGACTCCCACGCGGACAGAAAGGCCTGGGACTCATGGGCGGCACGAGCAACCAGGGCGCGGATACTTGGCTGGTTGACTTCGACATTCGGTACCGGCTGGGGCTTGGACTGACGAGCGACCTCATGGTGGCGTTGACGCTCCAAGACTTGGATCTCGGTGAAGGCTACGGTCAGGACGCCGCCGGTCCGAAGCAGCTCGTCGCACAGCTCCCAGAAGGCGCGGGTACCCTTCTGGCGGCCGATTTCAACGTTGGCTAGAGAGCTACGACTGTAGTGCACGAGCGGGGCGAATTCGTCTTGACCGTAGTCGGCAGCCTGCCGGAAGGCGGCAAGGCGACGACCGAGCATTCGCCGGGCCTCGATGATCTGATCTTTACCGACCATGATCGACTCTCCCGTCCCTGGTGAGGCCATTGTCGGGACCTTGTTGGGACCTTGTTGGGGGATTGTCGCAGACCCGCGACGATCTTGACGACGTTGGTCGTCCATTGATCTTCTTGCATCACGGCACCGGGACGGGAGCAAGATCAGCACCTCCCATGACGGGCGAAAGCCCGGATGGGCGTCGTTCTCTTGCCCTCCAACCCGTCCCGGTGCCCCTCAAGCCGGGGTGCGGCGGTCGTAGTCCCGCTGACGCGGCCGTTGCGCCCCTCTTAACCCTGCACGACGAAGGGGGCATGCGATGACGTACGCCTACTCCCCGCCGCCTGGTCCGGGCGATCCCTACAGCTTGCGGGATCTCGTGTGGTGCAGGCTCTGCGATGTTGCCATGGTGCCGGTGTTCATTGTCGGCAGCGAGTCGGTGCGCTACTACGCCTGCACGAAGCAGACGTGCCCTCGAGTACCGGTACCGGCTGAGGTCATCGAGAACCTGGTGTGGTTCGAGTACGCGCAGCTCTATGCGCTGCCGAACGCATGGGACATTACCGAGCCAGAACGTGGCCCACGACTCGTCAAAGCCTTGGAGCAAGTGAAGCTCGGTCTGGAGCTGTTCGAGCGGACGTACCGGTGGCAGGACGAGTGACGATCCGGGCTCACTGGACCTGGGTGCCAGGATACGGCCAGCCACGGGACGAGCCAACATGCGACGCGTCGGCACGGTGGCCACGCCTCGTGTTGCTTGGTCACGATCCCGGTTGATCGACGCCGTTGATCTGTCCGGAAGGTGACGGCACCTGCCGTGTACCAACGGTGGCGATCGCGGCGATGAGACTGGCGGCCATCCACGCCGCTGCGTACGCGAAGCCGACCACCGGCGATAGCGCCGCCCACAGCACCCCGACCACGGCGGACGAGACGAGGTCACCACCGGCCCGCACCACGCCCAGCAGTCCGAAGCCGCTGCCGCGCAGCCGGTCGGGCAGCGCATGTGCGACGAGTGTGGACTGCGCGGTCTCGGCCAAGCCGATACCGATACCGGCCAGGCAGAACGCGATCAGCAGCCAGGCCCAGGCGCGGATGCCGGTGGCGAACGCGGCGTAGGCGAGAACGTACGCCGCGGCGCCGGCGGCGAAGACCGCGCGGGAGCCCAGTCTGTCGATGAGGGCACCGCCGGCGAGCGCGGCGACGGCGGCGACCGCGTTGTGGGCGGCGTAGATGGGGATTGCCAGGGATGTTGCGGCGGCCAAGCCACGGCCTCCGTCGCGCAGCAGGTCGGTGGCGCGCAGGATCATTAGGGTGGTGGCGACGTTGCCGCATTCGAACGGCGCTGCGGGGAGCAGGGCGCGGATCAGCCCGTGCTGGTGTAGCGCTGAGATGTTGAGCGAGATCCGTCGGCGCCCAGCCGGGGCGGCCACTGCGCGGCCGGCTTCCCGCGCCGCGATGGTGATCGCGATAGCGGCGAACACCCCGGGGACAGCCGCGATCAACAAGATCGGGCGGACTCCGATGAGGACGACCGTCAGGGCGGCCAGCAGCGGGCCGACCAGGGCTCCCGCATTGTCACCGGCGCGCTCCAGCCCGTAGGCGCGTCCGTAGCCGGAACGGGGCGCGAGGGTGGCCAGCAGCGCGTCGCGGGACGGGAACGCAGCCCTCGTGCGATCCAGGACCCCGCGCGAAGAAGCGCTACCTGCCAGACCGCTCCGGCGAGGCCGATTGCCCCGCCGAGTAGAGCCGTGCCGAGGTATCCGCCCCGTGCCAACCGGCCCCCGCCACTGGACATCGTCCGCCAACGGCCCGCCGACCAGCTTGGCGAGCGATCAGCGCATCGCTCGCACCTTCAATCAACCCGAGCGCGCCCGCTCCGGCATGAAGGGTGCCGGTGAGGAAGCTGGGCAGTACCGCTGTGGTGATTTCGTGCCCGGAGTCGGAGAAGAAGCTCGACGCGCCAACGCCGGCCACACCTGGGGTCAGCCACTGTTGCTCATCGGCTTCGACGGCGGCGAGATCCTGTTCGTCGTGCTCGGCCACTGCGGGCTCCTACCGAAAGACTGCGGCTGGTTAGCCATGGGAGGAGGACCGGGCAGGGGGCGTTGCCGCTGATGACATCCGCGGCGGTCCGCAGTGGCACCAATGATCGCGGATGGGGGTATGGCCACCCAGCCGCCGATGCTGGCAACGTCGACAGGTGTCTCGCCCGGTTTCGGCACAGGCGTGGATCACCCGCTCCTCTTCCGGTTGGAGCTCCACCGCCTGGTCGAGCACCCCACGCCGGCACCGTGCCGACCTGCTGTTCCGTGGGCGGCCGGGGCGACGCCTGTTTCGAGTTGGTCCAGCCCGACGAGCCGTGTCGCGTCCGCACTGTGGCGCTCTCCTCGCCCGTAGGTTCGGTTGGCAGAGGCCATCAGCGGGAAGTCCGCGCGAAGGCGAGCCTCATCGCCTGCCTCCAGTCTCGACGCGTCACGCGGGATCCGCAACGCGGCCGCTTCGCAGCTTGCACCGGTCGTGGCGGCCGGGCTCCCTCGCCCGAGCGGCCACCTGCGACCCGTCGTCGCCGCCCCGGGCTTCAGTCGTCGATCTGTTGGCCGGTGCCCGGATCGAGGAACAGTTTGTGGTTGTCGCCCCGATGGTCATCGACGTCAATCAGGCTACGCAGCGATCCGGCGGCGCGTCGAAGGAACCGGCGATCCGAGCGCGACTTAGGATACATCGGACGGCCGGGTATGCGCTGTTGGGCTACTCGCAGACCGCGCCGCGGGCGGCGGAGCCGACGAGTCTGGCGTACTTGCCGAGGGCACCGGTCGGATACCGGGGTGGTGATGGGCTCCATGACTGGCGCCGGTGGGCCAGTTCGTCGGCATCGACGAGCAGGTCGAGGGTGCGGGTACGCAGATCGAGCCGGATCGGGTCGCCGTCGTGGACCAGCGCCAGCGGGCCGCCCTTGGACGCCTCCGGCGCGACGTGCCCGACGCACGGGCCGGTGGTAACCCCGCAGGACCGGCCCGTCGGTGATGAGCAGGACCTCCTTGCCCAGCCCAGCACCCTTGATGGCGCCGGTGATGGCCAGCATCTCCCGCATGCCCTGGCCGCCGTGCGGCCCCTCGTAGCGGATCACCACCGCGTCACCGGATTGGATCTTGCGGTGGGTCAGCGCGTCCAGCGCATACCTCTCATCGTCGAACGCCTTGGCGTGGCCCTCGACGACGGTGTCCTCCAGCCCCGCGCTCTCGACCACCGCGCCGTCGGGGGCCAGCGAGCCGCGCAGGATGGTCAGGCCGCCGGTCTTGTGGATCGGGTTGTCCATCGCATGGATGATCTTCCCGTCCGGGTCGGGTGGGGCGATCTCCGCGAGGTTCTCGGCCACGCTCTTGCCGGTGACGGTCAGGCAGTCGCCGTGCAGCAGGCCGGCGTCCAGCAGGGCCTTCATCACCACCGGCAGCCCGCCGATCGCGTCGATGTCGGTCATGACGTAGCGGCCGAACGGTTTGACGTCGGCCAGGTGCGGGGTGCGGTCGCCGATGCGGTTGAAGTCGTCGATGGACAGCGGTACCCGGGCCTCGTGGGCGATCCCGAGCAGGTGCAGCACGGCGTTGGTGGAACCGCCGAGCGCCATCACGACCATGATGGCGTTCTCGAACGCCTTCCGGGTCAGGATCTGCCGGGCCGTGATCCCCTGGTCGATCAGCCGCACCACCGCCTCGCCGGAGCGGGCCGCGTAGTCGTCACGGCGCCGGTCCGGGGCGGGCGGGGAGGCGCTGCCCGGCAGCGACATGCCCAGCGCCTCGGCGGCATTGGCCATCGTGTTGGCAGTGAACATGCCGCCACAGGCCCCCTCGCCGGGGCAGGCCGCACGTTCGATCGCGTCCAGCTCCTCGCGGCTGATCCGGCCCAACGCGCACGCGCCGACACCCTCGAACACGTCGACAATCGTCAGGTCCCGGTCATCGAGCCGGCCGGGCAGCGTCGAGCCGGCGTACAGGAACACCGCCGCCAAATCCAGCCGTGCGGCGGCCATCAGCATGCCCGGCTCGGACTTGTCGCACCCGGCCAGCAGAACCGCCCCGTCGAAGCGTTCGGCGTGCATCCCGCACTCCACCGAGTCAGCGATGATCTCCCGGCTGACCAGCGACGCCCGCATCCCCTCGTGCCCCATGGCGATACCGTCGGACACCGAGATCGTCCCGAACTCCAGCGGGAAGCCGCCCGCGGCGCGAACCCCCTCCTTAGCCCGCTTCGCCAACCGATCCAGCGACAGGTTGCACGGGGGTGATCTCATTCCACGACGAGGCCACACCGATCTGCGGCTTGGCGAAGTCCTCGTCGGTCATGCCGACTGCCCGCAACATCGCCCGCGCCGGCGCCCGCTCGTACCCCCGGGTGACCCCCCGGCTGCGCGGCTGGCGTTCCACCGATCCGTCCATAGCCGAAACTCTACGACGGCGGCTGACGGCGGCACGCGTGACGGCGGTCGGGGTCGTCGGGGTCAGGACCTACCCGGGCTTGCGCCGCGCCTCGTGGCGAGTCGTGGGCGCCTGGCTGATCAGGGCCGTCGCGGGTGGCTGCCGCGGATCTGGTTGGCCCGCCACAGATCCGGTTCGAAGTCGACCTCGACGCACCCGTACCCGGTGATGTCCACCGCCGCGACGCGCAGCCCGTCCTCGGCGATCGCGGTCTCCAGGCCCCGCTCGAAGTAGTCGTTGTCGGCGCAGCGGCGCAGGTGCTCGACCAGCGTGTCGCGGTCGGCGGTCGCGACATTGTTGATGCCGACCGCCTCGCCGAGGCCGCCGACCACCTGTTTGGACAGGTCATTGACGTACCCGTCGCCGTCGAGTGCGTACTTGATCTCCTCGTCGGCGACTCTGTCCGTGTTGACCGCCACGAAGCTGCGAATCGATGTGCGGTCGTAGCACGTCGAGCAGACCGGGTACGAACAACATTGAGCCACAGCACCCATCCGGCGGAGCCAGGCGCAGCGCCTTGAGCGGGCTCTTGGCCGTGTTGGTCTGGTCGTACAGCTCGTTGTAGACGAATACGGCGTCGTCGGCTGCGGCCTCCATGACAAGGTCCATCTTGAAGCCGACCACCACGGCGGTCACCAGCATCCGCTACTCCCCCCGCCCGTCAGGGCTGGTCACGCTGGGGTAGTAGTCAGCGGCGGTGAGCTCGCCCGCGCGGAAGAACAACGCCCACACGCTGCCCTTCTTCGCCCGGATCTCAGGCAACGCCAGACCGTCCTGCCCGGCCAGTGTCGCGACCAGGTCGGGGATCACGGTGCCCTGCGAGCAGACGACCGCGGTGCCACCGCGGGCCAGATCCCGGACCCGGCGCACACCGGCGATCGGTTTGTCAGCGTAGTGGTGTTCTTCCAGCGCCTGCTGGGGTTCCACGCCCAGGCCGAGGTCGCCGGCGAGGGGCGCGAGGGTGTCCAGGCAGCGGCGGTAGTTCACCGACAGCAGCCGGATCGGCGCGAATACGGGCAGGATGCGCCGCAGTGCCTGGGCCTGTTGGTGGCCCCTGGACGTCCAGCGGACGCAGCCGGTCCTCGCCGATCCACCGGTCCGGGTCGCCGGCGCTGGCGTGGCGCACCACCAGGAGCAGGCTGTGGGCGGCTGCGGCGTCGAGGAGTTGGGTGTCGCGCGGGTAGGTCAGCCGCGTCCGGGCTTGGGGCAGGGCCAGCCAGACCGTCTCTCCAAGAGTCTGGTGTGGGAGGCATACGAGCAGGTCAGACGGGGGCTGGCCCGGTCGCGGCGGTCGTGCTGGTCTTCGAGGATCTGGGACGTCGTGCGGTCGGTGAGGCAGGCGAGGATCTGACCGGTGGCGGCGGCAGCGCTGGTGAGGAAGCGGCGCACGGCGCGTAGGGCGGTGGTGAACGTCAGCCGGTCGGGGTCGATGTCTGCGGCTATGGCGGCCTGGTGGATGAGCTGGCGTATGGCCTGGTAGGTGATCAGGTAGGCGTACAGTTCCTGGGCCACACCGTCTGGGTCCTGGGAGCGCAGTACCCGTCGGGGCCCGCGTTGATGGGTCTTCAGCGACTTGTAGACGGTTTCGGATTCCCAGTGTTGGTGGTAGCAGGCGGCCAGTTGCGCGGCGGTGGCCCGGTACGCGTCGGTGATGGTGCTGGTGATCAGCCGGAACAGCTCGGTGCGGGTGGTGGTCGCGCCCCGCTCGGGTAGGTGGCGGTCACCGTGACGGTGTATTCGATGACCCGTACCCAGATGCCCCGTCCGCCGTGGCTGCCCGGTTGGGGTAGCACGGCCAGGTAGGACCCGTTGATGAGGCTCGGCAGAAGTGGCCTCTGGCACACTTTTGTTGATCGATGGTTGTGGTTTACGGGGTGAGCAGGATCCGCTTGCGGAGCAGGTTGAAGCCGGCCCGGCCAGACATGGCGCGTTCGACCAGCTCGCGGCCGGGGAGGTGCCGGTCGCCCCGACCACCAGACCGGCATGGGCGGCGCTGCTGGCCCGCCGCCGCGGTGGTCACCGACGCCGGCACCATCGCCCCGGACGCCGCGAACCACTCCTGGTCGATCGCGGCCACCCTTGTTGATGAGGACGCGTGCTGCGTCGTGACGTCCTGTCCCGCGGACAAACCACGGACAAATGATCAACGGCCTGATCTCGATCTTCTGAGATCAGGCCGTTGATCTGGTACTTCGTGGTAGCGGGGACAGGATTTGAACCTGTGACCTCTGGTTCACGACCACCACCCGCCCAGTCTTGTCATTGATCGTCAAACCCGGGCACTGACCTGCACAGACGCCGCACCGAAATAGTCAGTGCTTGTCACTGGTGATGGGCACTTGGCGGGGGTTTTCGGGGGGTAAACGGGGGTACTGGCCGGTGCCCGGCCGGCAGCAAGATGCGAGCGCAGGTTGGCGCGCCTTGCCGGGGGCACGTCACAGAACTGTGCAGTGCCGACGGGTACATTGATCATCGAAGCGGCTTTCCCATTGCCGCCGCCACGGAACGAACGCCGACAGCCGGGGTAGTTGCACCCGCCGACGTTGGCCTCCCGGTTGCTATGGGGAGGCCACGAGGCCGAGGTTCGTCAACCGGATCAGCATTGCTTGGCGACTCACGTTGAACCGTGCACCAAGCAGTTCGGCGAGTTCATCTTCGCTGCTGATCGTGGCGTTGCGGACGGCCGTTTCGAAGGCTGACCTAATGCACGCTGCGGGCATCAACAGGGCGGCAGCGAAGGCGTTGGCTTCGATTTCCTCCCGGTCGGTGGCCATGGAGGACAGTCCGTCCCGGAAGTTGACTCGCGCCCTGCCGTCGAGATAGACATCGCCTTGATGTAACTCGAAATGACCGATTTCGTGGGCAATTGTAAATCTTTGTCTGACCAGTGCGTTGGCCGCATTCACGATGATCATGATTCGGCTCGGCTCGCGGATGAGTACGCCGGAGACTCCGTCGTCTTCGAACGGTTCGCGGATCACCACGATTCCGTTGCCCGCGGCCAGATCCTCGACCGGCGTGGGCGGCTCGACGATCCCATGCCGGTCCAGGAGTTCCTGGGCTGCGCGTTCAGCCTCCACCGTCACCGTCATGTCCACCAGTTCGTGATATCCCTCGACGGACCCAGTCAACCACACGTGACGGCGCCTGGAGATCATCCAGGTGGTCGAGTGCGGGCGACGGGACCGCGGGCGCGGGCAGCAACTCGCGGGGGTCGACACCCAGGGCCCGCGCGATGTCGAGAAGTTGGTGGTATAGGACCCGCTGGCGCCCTTTCTCAATGTTGGCGAGCGTCGGCCTGCCCAGCGCGGCACGTTCGGCAACCTCGCGCTGAGTCAGGCCGGCCATGCGCCGGATGCTGGCCAACCGTTCGCCGAGTTGCCGGTACTCCAGCTCGATCTCGCCGTCCACTGACTTGTGATCCACGCGAACATCTTAGTTGATGTTGCGATCCTCAGCAACTTCTGTGTAGCGTTCTCGGCGGCCTCGATCCGAGTCACTGGAGGTGATGATGCCCGACCCGAAGATCACGCATGACGACCTGGCCACGTTCGCCGGTCGCGCCGTGAATCTGCCCAAGGAGATCGCCGACGAGAAGCGCAGGCAGGTCAACACGCTTCGCGAACGGCTGACCGCGCACATAGCGAAGAACCCGGGCTTCTCGCTGGTGAAGATGCTCCACGCCGGATCGGTGGCGAAGGGCACCGCGCTGCGCACCGTCAATGACTTCGATGTGGCGGTTTATGTCCGCAAGGACACCGCGCCGGCCACCGACGCGGAGCTGATCGAGTGGATGGCGGCCCGGCTGCGGGAGGCGTACGGCGGGCTCATCGACCCGTCTCAGATCGTGCCCGGCACGCACTGCGTGACCATCACCTTCAAGGGCACCGGCACGGCGATCGACGTGGTGCCCGTGCTTTACGAGGGCGACCCGAACGACTGCGGGTACCTGGTCGCGAAGGACAGCGGCGACCGGCTGCTGACCAGCGTCCGGCTCCACCTCGACTTCGTCCGCAGCCGGAAGACGAGCTGCCCGGATGACTGGGCGCAGGTCGTCCGGTTCGTGAAGTGGTGGAGCCGGAACCAGAAACTGCGCGACGGGCAGTTCCGGTTCAAGTCCTTCATGATCGAACTGATCTGCGCGCACCTGCTCGACAAGAAGATCGTCGCCTTCGAGGACTACCTGATGGCGCTGGAGGGCTTCTTCGACTACGTGGTCCGCACCGAGCTGAGCCAGCGGATCGCGTTCACCGACTACTACAAGCCCTCGGCGCTGCCTAAGGAATCGGTCGGCACGATCGAGATCTTCGACCCGGTGAACCCCGAGAACAACGTGGCCCGGCTCTACGAGCTGGGCGACCAGAAACGGATCGTCTTGGCCGCCGAAGAGGCGCTCGACGCCATCACCGAGGCGCGCTACGCCACCACGAAGGCGCAGGCCGTGCAGTGCTGGCAGGTCGTCTTCGGCAACCGGTTCCAGGGGTAGTCGTGACCATCTCGTACACCCAGTCGAACACCGAGACGTTCAGCCTGTCCTCGGCGAAGTACGTCGCCTCCAAGGTCGCCACGGACCTGCGCCAGCTCCAGCGCTACTACGGCAAGCCGTCCGATACGGCGATCACCGGCTACGCCGTCGAGGCGGCGATACTCGCGTACCGCGGGTACATCGAGAAGGTGATCTACGGGTTCATGCGCGGCGGAAGCTGGATCCTCACGCTGGAGTACACCGCCGTGAACGGCATGCTCACCGCCGATGACCGGGCCGGCGGCGTGTACCGGTACGCAGACACCACCGGTGCGGTATTCCACAGCTCGATGACCCGGACACCATCCTGGTGGGCGTTGACCGACGCGGGACGCGACGAGGTCAACAAGTCCCTCCCGTTCACCCGCACCATCGCCCAGGCCCCCGGCTACACCGGCGGCCACCACACCGTTGACCGTACCTACTCCGCCCACGGGACGGGGTTCACGAGGAGCAGCTACCGACCGCTATGACCGTGACAAACGACCTGTTCGAGGAAGACCTCGACCTCCCTGACCCGATCGCGGGGCAGCGCTACGCCGCCCTCGTCGGCCTCGACCACATCAAATCCCGGCTGGCGAAGGAAGCCGAGCTGATCCTGCGGCCGAAGCTGCTGGAGGACTGGAGCGTGCGGGCTCACGGTGCGGTCCTGCCCGCCCTGCGGTGGGTGACTGCCCGCCCGCCGCTGATCATCTTTGCGGGGGACGTCGGCACCGGCAAGACGACTCTCGCCGAGACGTTCGCCGACGCGATCGCACGGCGGCACCACATCGACGTGCGGGTGAAGCGGCTGAGCCTGCGCGCCCGGGGCAGCGGCGCCGTGGGCGAGATGACCCGCCTGATCGGCACCGCGTTCGACCTGGTCCTGCGGGAAGCCCGCGCGGCCGGCCCGCGGCAGCCGATCGTCCTCGTGATTGACGAGGCGGACGCGCTCGCCCAGTCCCGCGAAGCCGCCCAGATGCACCACGAGGACCGGGCCGGGGTCAACGCGCTGATCCGGGGCATCAGCCAGGTCGCGGTCGAGCAGCTCGGCATCCTGGTGATCATGTGCACCAACCGGGCAGATGCCCTCGACCCGGCCATCCGCCGCCGGGCGGCCGCGGAATTCGACTTTGCCCGCCCGAACGAAGCCCAGCGCGCGGCCGTCCTGACGGCCATCTTCGAGGGCATCGACCTGAACCCCGCCCAGCTCGCGGAACTGGTCGACCTCACCGGTCCGAACGGGCAGGGCTACGGACACACCTACTCCGACCTGGTCGACCGCATCCTCGCCGCGACCTGTCTAGCCGCGTACCCGGATCAGCCGATCACCTCGAGCCTGATCGCCGAGCAGATCCGTGCCAACCCGCCGACCCGCCCGTTCACCGAACGGACGTAACCGTGCCTACGGCCGACACGCCCAGCTCCAGCGGCGCACGCCTCACCGGTGATGACGTCCAACATGCGGTTGCCTGGCACGCCGCCCTGCGGACCCTAGTGCCCCACGCGGGTGTCCACTCGGTCACGGTAGAGGCAGCGAAGGCGGGCAACGTCGACGACGTCCGGGTCGGAAAGATCACTGCCCCGGACGAGTACACCCAGGTCAAGACAACCGTCTCGGCCGAGCGCGCTGCGACCATCGACTGGCTGAAGCAGCTCACCCGTTCCGGCGGACCGAGCGTCCTGCAACGGTTCCGCCGCGCCGGGCTCGACCTGCGCCGCAACGGCCAGCACCCGCACCTGATGCTCGTCACCAACCGGTCGATCGACCCCAACGACCCGATACTCATGCACCGCGACCGCAACGATCGCCTCGCCGACCGGCTACGCCACGCCACCCAGAAGGCCACGGTCGCCGCCCGTGTCGACCTCGTCCAGCACCTTGGCTGCACCGAGGACGAAATGTACGAGCTGCTGTCCCACCTGCGGCTGCACACCGACGCGTCGGAGGCCGCCTGGCGCGACTACCACGTCCGCGACATCAGCTACGCGGCCGGCGTGCGCGCCGACGAGGCGGCGTTCCGCCTAGGCATCAGCGAGGTCCGCGAATGGGTCAAGACGGACCGGACGGAGAAATGGTCTGACGATATTTCGGAAGCAGTCGACCGCCTCGGTATCCGTGCGCAGGACCCGTTCACGGTCCTAGCCATCAAGGCTCTCGACGAGGAACTCACCCTTCCCGACGCGAGAATCACGCTGGACTGGGTCGATCGGTTCCGGGGCACCGAGGCCCGGAACCGGCGGGGTCTCAAAGACCCTGCCGGCTGGGAAGCCGTTCTGCGCCCGCAACTCCTCGGCGCCCAGCGCACGCTGCGCAGCCTCGGCGCGCGGCGCGTCCTGGTCACCGGCTCCATGCGCCTGCCCACCTGGTTCACTGCCGGCGTCATGTTCCAGGAAACCGCCGGCTTCACCCCAGCCAAGATCAAAGACGGCCAGCTCTGGGTCAAGCCCACCGGTCCGATCGTGCCCGCGCAGATCACCTTGTCGTCTCCGGTTGCTGATCTTCGCAATGGGGCCGACGTCGGGCTCGCGTTGGCAATCTCCGACGACCTTGCCGCAGACGTGACGCGGTACATCGCCTCGACCGGCAAGAACATCCCGGTTGTCACCGTCCGCCTTACGACCGGCGTCTCCAACGCCAGCATCGCCGACAGCGCCCACGCGTACGCCGTCGCGCTCGCCGTACGCAACGTCGCCCGCGAGATCGCACGCACGGTCAACCCGCCGGTCCTTCACCTATTCATGGCCGTACCTGCCGGTCTCGCGCTCATGCTCGGCGGTATCTGGGACCGCGTACCCACAACACAGACCTACGAAGATCTCTGCGGCCATGGCTATGAACCGGCGTTCCTCATCCCGAACTAGCCCCAGTTTCCTGGCTAGTTCGATCTTGATGTTCGGCGTACGACACCCAACAGTGGCTGACCAGGGACGACACGCCGCATCGACGCTTGCATTTCCTTGATCAAGTGTATTACCTAAATGAATGGCGTCGGTGGT
>WNGL01004867.1_pt1 | contig 16024 bp, 10 predicted proteins | sample 5400591 | NCBI WGS metagenome assembly WNGL01 (sample SAMN13153377, study PRJNA577476) | soil metagenome | isolation source: 80 cm soil or saprolite under Garry oak tree replicate 1 | place: USA:California | collected 2016-06-15
CTATCGCCCTTGATCCTAGTTATGTTTGGGCGTACTACAATCGCGGAAATGCTTATTCTGATCTCAAACAGTACAAGGAAGCTGTAGCCGACTACGATCGTGCTCTTGCACTTGATCCCAGTCTCGATCTAGCAAAAACCAAGCGAGCTGGTGTGCGACATTTACTCACACGATATTAAAATGGAGCCCCTTGTTAGACTCTCCCAACCTAAGGCTATACATATGTTCCTCGGAAGCCAAATGTTTCTCTTAGATGCCCGTTTTGCCGCTTTTGCTTAACCCACTTTCCTGTTCCATTGCACCACAAACCCCAGCATTGAAACTGCATGCCACCACCAGCAATATTGCTAACTTGCCCCTGGTGCCACCAATGTATGTATTAGGCCTAACAGAGAAACACGAAAGGATGAATGAGTGACTCGAGCAACGGCCAGGTGTTGACCAGGACATCAACCGGAATCGCGAAGGCCGTCTTGAGGTGCATCCGTGGTTCCGCAGCCACAACCATGCCCACCACTGCCTGTACCTGGCTATCCCACACAGGTGTGCCGCTAAAGCCGGGCCCAATGGCAAAGCCTGGCTCTTTGGCACCTTCGATCTGCACCCAATGGGTGACTTGCCGACCTAGGAGCCGCCCGGTCGCCCACACCCCGGTGTCCTGACCCTTCGGAAAGCCGAACGCTCGAAAGGAGCGCTCCCAGAGATCATCCACCTGGGCAAGTGGGGCAGCCCGTGCTCCATGTGGTGGATCGCTCTCCAGTTCGAGGCCAGCAATATCGTCGCCGCCATCGGTTCGCGGAGGTCGCCACAGCATGATGCGTGCAGTGAGCAGTCGCCTGGGGGCCACACGTGGGAGATCGAGAGACACGGCAGCCTGCGGCTTCTCCGGTGCCTCATCGGGAAGACCGAGGGCTGCGGCGACCACATGGGCACAGGTGAGGATATGCCGCTCCCCCACCAGGAACCCGGCACCCACGGCGACCCCATCGGCGTGACAGATGCGCACAATCGAGGACTCAAGCAAGCTACTCATGGTTCCTCCCTCTCCTCAGACTGCCTGTGACCGCCAGCCAGACGTTCCACAGAAAGCTGAGTTAACATGCAGCACGTTGACGCGAACGCAGTGAGAACATCCTATGGATCCAAAGTGTCCTCTGGGAAGGGATCATCCTCTTTCACAGCCACCACCAAATTTTCGGGGCAAAACCGTACGCTGTTAACAGCCTACCTTCTTGAGCACAAAGACGAAAGTATCGGTTGCCTCGTCATTCTCAAGATACCCTGATCGATTTCTCCTTCGCTATCAATTGAATAACCTCGTCTAAAACCTGGTATGGGATCTTTCGCCTTTTGTAGCAAATGGAGGACGTTGAGGACACTATCAAACTGCACCACACCGGGAGTCTCGCCTCTGGCTTTTTGATAGCTTTTCTTCGCTTCTTCAGTCTTCCCCAGTGCCAGTTGAGCCAAGGCTAAATCGTGATAATCTCAGTAGACCTCAGTATGTGTCGTCATGGAACGATCTGTTGAGGCCAATTCGGTGAGCATATAGTATTTGCGTGCTTTGTCCAGCTTCCCTAAGTACCAGGAAAGGCTGGCGATATTTCCAAGAGCATAAGCAGAGCTGGGATCAGCACGATGGGCACCCTCGTACTCAGCCAGGGCCATTTCGGCTTGAGGCTTCTTCTCAAAGCGCTTATTCACCAGAGCCTTCAGACCAGCATAGGCGTCCCTCACGGCTTGAGACGCGGTATCTTTGGCCGCAGCGGTCGCACCTGCGGCCACGGCGGCAAGCACCACACTGACAGGTCCATCGGGTTACCTCCTTCAATGAAACGTGAGTGCTCTCATATGACCTTGTGGGCCATATCCCCAAGCATTGACGCCGTCGGTTTCGCTTTTTGGGAGCGTTCCTCTTCGACATAGAGTACTGTGAGTGTAGCACAGTTTGAATCGCTATTCAACGTTGGAAATCCGAGAATCCTGAGTATTTTCGTCTTCATCGATCACCGCCAAACAGGTGATCCCACTTTCCCATTGCCTCATCTTGCATACCGGGTAACACGTGGGAATAGATGTTCAACGTCGTGCTGATATTACTATGTCCCAGGATTTCTTGCACGACTTTCACAGGGACACCCATGCTTATCAAGAGAGTAGCCGCGCTGTGCCGGAGATCATGAACACGCATGTAGGGTAACCCTGCCTCTGCAAGCAACTTTTGAAACTGCTTTCGCACGCGATCAGGACGGAGGAAACTCCCATACTGATTGCAGAATACCAGATCGTGATCTTGCCACTGGATCCCGGCCTTCTGCATCACTTCTTCCTGGATTACTCGGTGCTGCTTAAGCATATCAAGCACGAACAAGGGAAGTGTAAGCATACGCCTCCCTCTTGGCGTCTTTGGCTCAAACACCTTATACCCCTGCCCGCGAACGCGGCTAACAGAGCGGCGTACCTGCAATGTCCCCCGCTCAAAGTTGATGTCCTGCCAGTGCAAGCTCAACAACTCACCGTGCCTCATGCCAGTCGTCAAGGCCAGTGCCAGCAACACCTCAAAGCGATGACCTCTCATTACCTCTAGCAACTTTTGTGCTTGTTCTTCTGTTAAAACTGGATATTCATAGCGGCTCAGACGAGGAAGTGTCACACCATCGCACACATTTCGCACAACAAGCCTCCATGTGACTGCTTGCGCCAGAGCCTTATGCAAGACATCGTGAATATGGTGAATCGTCTTTGCAGACTTCTTCTCATCCAGCTTTTGAGCATACAGTGATTGAATATGCTGCTCATTCAATTGCCGCAACTGGATATGCCCTAATTTCGGAAGAATGTGCTTCCGAATGATGGTACGAGTGTTAATATAGTGGTTGATACGAACAGCATGCTTCTGTATGTTCTCTAACCAATTCTCAAGATGCTGTTTCAACGTTTGATTCGGGCCAGTTGCCAACATTCCCCGGCGTTGCTCATAGAGCATCTCATTGAGGGCTATGTCTGCCTCCTCTTGTGTTTTGAAGTAACGTTGCCTGGTTCTACCGTTCTCTAGAATGATTTGCGCCACCCATTGTTTGCCACCTTTGCGCTCCGGGCGACGAAAGACGGAGCCTGACCCCCGGCGGCGTGGCTTCCCTTTCCGCTTTTCGCGCTTTTTGGGTTGTCTCTCTTCTTCAGGTTGTTTCTCTTCGTTGGCCATGATGCATTTCCTTTCTGGATAGGGAATTTGATCCCCAAGAGCGGCCCAAGTTGATGGAGGGATATTCTGCTACCACTGGCACCAAATACCCCAAAAAGGGCTTTCCTGGGAGTCGTAGTGACGTATCCTGTGGGGAGTGTCCCTCGATGTTGCGAGAAAGAACACCCCACCTTGCTCAGAGAGCAGGCAGGGTGTTTAGTGTGTAGAGAATATGCTTCATTCTATGACAGCAGCTGGTCGTATCGCCGCAGCGATTCGATATCCATGCTGCCGCTGCTCTCCTCCAGAAGAATGATCTGGGTGTCCTACTCGATCCCGGTCACCTGCTTGAAGCGGCTCGCCCATTCCTGTGGGAGCATCGTTTCTAGGGAAAAGGTTCCCAGGACTTCAAGCCTGCCGTGTATATCGGTTCGTTAGAACCAGGGCTCTATGTAGACGTAGGCGTCTGGGAGAAAGCACGTTGGTATGTTTTCCTGCAAGGGAGCCAGCTCATAATCGAAGAAGACGATAGACGGGACAGTGGCCTGCCAAGGCTGTAACCGCTTATCAAGTGGCTGGTCAAGAAGTGTTTCGAGATCACCTTTTCTCCCTCGACGGTTTGGGTGCCTTGTGCACTGGAATAGCTGTTCTCGCAACGACCTGGAGAACTCCCCTGGCAGGTGTGCGATACCAGTAGGTGTATAACAAGAGGTAGTCTCCTGTTTCGGGCATGCCGCCAAAGGCGGTTGAACTGAACACCGGGGTGAAATGCTCGCGTATGATCAGCATCCTAAGCGTGTGTGAACGTGATTTCATTCTAATGCCTCCTCCAGTTCATATGCCTCAGGCGCTGGTTTAGCCACCTGAAGCATCCACCAACCTTTGTCATTTCTGATCATGCCTTGTGCCAGCATCTCTGGCACCGTCAAACACCTGCGTCTGTTTGGAGTATGGTCAATCACGGTCTTGGTCTGATTGCCGGTTCGACTCGTCTTGTAGATAGGGTTGCCAAAGGAGCCAACCCGATGAGCATCGAAGGCCATCACACCAACAAATGTTTCGCCGCATGCACGGCAAAGGGATTTTGCCATAGGTGATACCTCGCTAAGAATATGGAAAAAAGGGTCAATATTGCAGATTCTGAGGGGGATTGAGAGAAAGGGGGAGGGATGATACCTACTCCTCAGCCATGTGGCCATATGAGGGTCGAAACGTATGAGATCGTTGGGTCAAGCCACAGAAGTGGCTGCCTCACATCAATTTCATCAAAAAGAGACCAGGAGATATATCCCTGGTCTCTTGAGCGAAAACCTTGGATGACCTGTAGAGTCAGGATGGCTCATTCCTCACTTCCTGGTTGCTTTGATGAGAGTCCTTGCTTTCAGGTATTTTTCTCACCAACCTTCCTGTACAGTTCTCATCGCCTCATGACGGATGTGCATCGCAACGATCCGCATGTCATGATCTACCCTCATAGGCCTCTAGCCCTTTGTGACGTAACGACGTATAGAGCATGTCAGGCGACCAGATCTGCTTGTCCAGCAAGCTTTGAGCTCCACCCTTGGTCTTGATGCCAGTATGCTCAACACCCCAACGCAGCAGTTGCTCATGGGTACAGATCGTATCCTCGCTCATCTGGTACATCCCATTGTCTTTGCTAGTAAGCGTCAAGCGATATGCTACATACGAAACCTCGTCCAGTGTTTTTCCGGATCAACGTTAAACGTGAACGAATGCAACGGAGAAGAGCTCTCACCTATGGGAGAGTATGGCTTAGATCCAGCAGGAACGAACGAGTTCTTGCCTTCACGTTTCGTGCTCGTCTATGCCAGAGTATGGCATAGCGCGAAATGGCTTGAGAACATGCGTTACGCAACGTAAACGTTAACCAGTATTACTGTAGATTGAAGCCGAGTTTGGTTCAATCTACAATTACACTATGGCGAGGTGTCTTTTGAAAGTACGTCACCGAATTATCACATTTACAGGCGATCTCTCTCTTACGGACGCTCCTGTTGGGCAAGTAACGCAGAGGACCTGTCGGCATGGATGCCCAGGCTCTTCTTGGGCCCAATAAAGGGGAGGGACCAACTGCGGATCCCTTCAATATAGACATTTCTGGCGCATCTTGGGATGAGTCCAGTGATACCCTGGTTGCACGATACGACAACACTCGGTATAATGGAACTCGTCATTATCGCTCTACTCATTCTCAGTGTGTTGTGGTTGGGGAAATACATGAGCCAGTTCTATTTTGCTATTTTTTCGGTGGACTCTTTTCATGCGCTCGTCATAGATGGGCTAACTAGTGACTCAGCGTGTAGCTCTTCCCTGCCTAGCTGTAGCCCGATTGTCTACTCTCATGAAAGGTTCTGGGGATGATGTCTACATTGGAAGAGACAACGCGCTGGCGGGCCAATGGTCCCTATTTGCCCACTTTGGCTTCTAAGACCTCTTTATTCGAAGAAACCAGGCAGTTCCTTCTAACCTATGCTCGTTTAGGTGATGTCGAGGCAACGCGGCAGGCTCTCGTGAATGGAGGTCTTCCCCAACGCTCACGTGCAACACGTGCGACTATTATCAAGATTGTACAGGTACGGCTAACGCGCTGGCATCCCCCTGCATGGGTGCTGGATGATCTGATCACCTTCGCACAGGAAGGTCACCAAGCCGAATTGCAGGCGGCTTTGCTGTTGCATACTGCCCGGCAGGATGCCCTCTTCTACGACATCATCCAGCAGGTCGTTGTCCCACGCTGGTTTGCCGGTGAACGCGAACTTATCCGGGCTGATGTGCAGCGTTTCCTCGATGAAGTGCAGTTGACGCATCCGGAGGTAACAGGATGGAGTCACTCAACAAGAGAAAAACTATCCGGGAATGTGCTCACGACCTTGCGTGATTTCGGTCTTCTTCAAGGTACGACAACCAAACAGATTGTTGAGCCGATTGTGCCTCTAGCTGTTGTCAAGCACCTGATACACCTGCTTCAAGCAGAAGGTATTCCCCCAGAGCAAGTCGCTCAGCATGCTGACTGGCAGCTCTGGCTTTGGGATGCAGCACACGCTCAAAAAGCTATCGACCTGTTTATGCTTCAGGAGCGTGTGGTATGAGTGATGAACTTCAGCAGAGACTGGATGTGCTCTTGTATCGATTGCGTACCGCTTATGATGGGATTGGTCATAGCAGTGGAAGGCCCTACGTCTACTTTGTCTATCCACCAGAACAAGAACGAATTGTGCAGCGCATGATCGATGAACAGGTGCGTAGCGATACGAGGCTCTTCTTTCACCATGTTGATCTCTTACCGCTGACGATCAAAAGCCTTGCCGGGCAGGAAGAACGTCGCCAACAACTGCTGAATGACCCTCTCAAGCAGAGCAGCGTGACTGAGGCCATTCTGCGAGTTTGGGCACGCACAGTCGGTCGTGAAATCACCACGAGGTTGGTGGAAACGGCACAACAGGGGGAAAGTCCGGTGGTGGTGCTGCGCGGCTTGGCAGCGCTTCATCCAGTAGGAAACCCTACGGCACTGATGGAGTTTCTGGCCGAACAGGAACCGCGCAACCCCGGAACCAATGCCATTGTGCCTATTGTGCTGCTGATACCTGGCATTCGTCCACCACAAACCAGTCGTCGCTACCTGTTTTTAGGCCAAGAGCGGCTCCGTTTCGATTTTTACCGGGGAGAGGAAATGTGATGCTGATACGTGAAACCTTTGCTACGACTATTCAAGAGCGCATTGAACCTGTGGTCAAAGTAGCTGACCGCAATCCTGCCATCCTACTTGGCGAGTTGCAGAACCTGGTCGTCACCCCGCAATGGGAAACCTATCTCCATCGCATGCTCGAAGCGTATAGCGATGCCTTTGACCGTGATGATGAACAGGGGATTGGGATCTGGATCAGTGGTTTTTTCGGCTCAGGCAAGTCGTTGCTGATGAAAGAACTGGGTGTGTTGCTGGAGGGCGGTGAACTGCTCGGCCAGCCTGTGCACCAGGTATTTCTCAGTCGTTTGCCGAGTCACAGCGAGGAACGAGTTGACCTGGAGCGCTATCTCGCGATTTGCCAGCGCAAACTCTCGACCTCGGTCATCGGTGGAAATCTCCATGCACAATTAGCAAACAGCAATGACCCGCTGGCACTGATCGTCTTCAAACTGTTTGCCAGAGAACATGGCTATACGCATAATTGGCCGCTTGCCTGGGCAGTAGAATATCAGTTAGACGTTCGAGAACTGAGTACTGAGTTCCATCGCGTGGCGAGTGAACTAAGTGGAATGGAGTGGAGCGAAGTCGCGAACGATCCCGATTTCTACAATGATATCCTCTATCAGGCCGCGGCCTCCGTCTTACCAGAACACTTCAGTGGACCTGATGCCGTGGAACGAGCGGTCACGAGCGCTGTGCAAACTGGGATTACGCCTGAGATGCTCATTGATCGGCTCAAACGCTGGTGTGTCGCCAGGGATAGCGCGGGACGCCGGCATAAAGTGCTGTTGCAGCTGGACGAACTAGGACAGTGGATCGCTAGCGGCAACGCGAACGAGCGTATCATGCAGGTACAGGCGCTGGTCGAGACTGCTGCTCAGGCGGGTGATGGTCGTATCTGGATGGCGGTCACGGCGCACGGTGATGTCCAGGCACTTCAACAAAACGTTCAGCAGGAACACTATGCGAAGATTAGCCAGCGCTTCGCCCTGCAATGCAAACTCAGTAATGAAGATATCAACCAGGTTGTCGAAGAACGCCTCTTACGCAAAACACAGCCCGCGCGTATCGACCTGACGCAACGCTTCACCCAGAGAAGCGGTGAGATCACCGACCTGGGGTCGCTCCAACAGGCGCAACGTGTCTTTCTCGCACCGGATGCCGAGAACTTCGCGCGCTTCTATCCCTATCTCCCCTGGACAGTAGCGGTTATTCCGAATGTGGTGAAAGGTATTGCCCAGGCAACCGGGCGCGATGAAGCCCTCACAGGCTCGAACCGTACCATGATTGGCGTCGTACAGGGAGGGATTATCGATACACCAGGACTGCTGGAAAGTCCCGTGGGTCGCATCCTCTGCCTGGCAGACCTCTACGACCAGCTTGCCAGCGATGCACCGATTGAAACCAGGACTGATATCAACCGCATCATCAGTACTGTTCCTGACGCGACACCTTTCACAACGCAGGTAGCTCGTGCCCTGTACTTACTTGGCCAGGTTCCCCACATCCCCTGTACGCTTGAGAATGTCACGCGCTCCCTGGTTTCTCAGCTCGATACAAACCTGACTGCGCTCCGTATGCAGGTCAAGGAGGAATTAGAACGGCTTGTGGCAGCAGGATATGCCAAGCAGGTCGGAGAAACTTATATTTTTCTGAATACGCAGCAGCGCAGTTTTCAGGACAAGGTACGGTCACGCCAGGAAGAGTTAGCAAACCAGACCTATGAGCTAAGCCAGAAGCTACAGGAATATCAGGGCGAGGATGCACTCCGCTTTGACCAGGTGTCTCTGGCAGGTCGTGAATTGCGGCTCAAGTTGGAAATTGATGGGCGCGTAGCACGCAACCCTTCAGTGCCGGTCACCATCCACGTCTTTAGCCCATTTCAACGCGCCCTTGACCCACAGGTCGCTGATGACATCGCGATGAAACAGCGGTCGCTCCAGGACCCTGATAATCTATGCTTCCGCATGGCTGAAACCAAGGGCTTGAGGCGAGCACTGGCGCTGGCACTGGCAACTGAAGAGGTCGCGAACCAGGTGCGAGCCAGCCAGGCAAATACTGCCGAGGCGGACGTGGCACAACAGGCCAGGCAGGTCGACCTACCAAGCTACAAAAATGAGGTACGTCGTCTGCTGACGCAGGCCGTGCGCGGTGGGACCATCTTCTTCCGTGGCTCACCCTATCAGCTACTCGATGGCGACAGTGCCAGTGATGCTGTTCGTAATACCCTCAGCCAGTTACTTCCCAGCATCTACGCCCGCTTTTCAGAAGTGACGTATCGTATCATCAATGAAGAGACGGCGGTCAAGGCCGCTCTCAATGGCAATACGACGAATACTGATCTGCAGAATCTTGGTGTCTACAAAAACGATGGCACACTGAATGATAGCCATGCGCTGATCAGTACACTCCGTGGGAGCTTGCCCCAGGCCAGCGATGACCAGGCAGCCATCCCTGCCGATCAACTGCGCGGCAAGTTCGAGCGTCCCCCGTTCGGCTGGGATGGCAACTGCATCAAGGTGGGACTGGCACTCCTGCTGCGTGCCTCGGCCTGCCGTTTGATCGTCAATGGACGTACCATCACCGATCCTAATAGCATGGAAGCGCAGCAGTACCTCACGAAGGAGCAGAGTTTCAAGACGCTGCGTATCCAGGGCATCCGCACTGATTTAGGCATGCAGCAACTCCAGGCCATTCGTGGCTATATGGAGACAATTTTCGGCGTCAAACCAGCGTTGGTTCCCGCGACCTTGAATACTGTCCTGGGAGAGCAACTGACGAACCTGGCCAGGCAAGCCCAGAATGTGAAAAGCTGGGCGACCACCGCCCGCTGTCCGTTGCCTCTCGCCTTCGAGTCAGGCAGTAGCCTGGTGAGCGAGTTACTGGACAGCGCGACACCGTCGGTACGTCTGCCACACTTCCAGGAGCAGTGGGAGACGCTCCTCCAGTATACGCAGAAGTTACACGACCTTGTCATGTTCCAGCGCGAGCATGGCAATGATTTTCTTGCGGTGCGGGACTTTTTCAGCTCAATGGTCAACGCTGAGGTAGATCTCCCCGAACTACGGCGCTTTATCTCGGATTGGCGTGCCCTCACCAACGAACGCAGCGTGACCGAAGCCGTTCGCTGGAATGAACTGATGAAAACCAATCATGCCGCGCAACAGGCAGTTACCAACCAGATTGCAGCCTGGCAGCAGGAAGCGCGCAAGAACTTCACAGAGATGCAGGCGCATGTGAAGGAGCGTGTACAGGCTGCGGGTGTCCCCGCTGAACAGGCAGATGCCGAGGTGGCCGCGCTTGCGGCAGACCTGCACAGCGTCAAGGAGCGCATAGAGCAAACCGATCCAGGCTTTAGTGAGGCGCGCAACCTGAACATCGTGCTCGGCACTGCCCAGATGAACCTGCAAAGGAAAGTGCAGGAAATGCGTGCGCGCTATCAGCCAAAAGATCCCCTCCAGCCATCGCAGGAGGTCCATCTGCACTGGCAAGACCTGCTTGGAACGTCACGCATTAGCTCACAGGATGACCTGGAGCAGATGCTCGGGAAGATGCGCACATGTATTGCGCCTGAATTAGAGCAACAGAAGATTGTCGTTATCGAGTAAGCCATAGGACAAAGCGGCGGCTTGGAGATCCTAGAAAGACAGCTCTATGCAAAAGCGTCACAAAGACCTCGTGCGTACCCTGGTGACCGAACTACGCCATATCCTTGTCGGTACCGTTGCATCCGATGGCACTGTTCTACGCGGCGACCTTGACCGCGAACTAGAGCGGCTTGGCATTGCTCCCGATGGCACGATCACCCCGCTGGACGCGCTGGCAAACGCAACCCCCAGTGAACGACTGGCACACCGCATCGCGGCCGCTCAACTCGAACTTGTTGCTCAAGCGCAGCGTGCCAGTACTCGTATGGAGATCATCGAACGCGCCGCCTATTCGTGGATCAACCGCCTGCTCGCGCTCCGTGCCATGGAGACGCGTGGACTGATCGACGAAACGCTGCGTACCAATCCCGATTACGATGGTCTTCCCGAAGCTCTCTTCATCCTGCGCCAGAGCGACCCGGGACGCGCAGTCGACGCAGATGGAGGACGTTGGGCAGTGCTTGAGAATGCCTGTGAAGCTCAGGCAAGGCCGCTCCCTGGTCTTTTCGACCTGAATGACCCGGCAACCGCACTCCGTCCCAGCACACCTGCGTTGATACGCTGCATGGCACTGGTCGGTGGAGCCATGCCAGGCTTTACCCTTGCCGAATCGGATGCCACCTTCACGGACCCGGACGCGATCGGCTGGGCCTACCAGTTCTACCAGGAAGAGGCCAAGGCGCGTATCTACGCCAAACTTGGCAGTGGGGGGAAGGCCGTGACCCGCTCTGAGATAGCCGCTGCGACTGAACTCTTCACCGAACCCTACATGGTCAAGTGGCTGCTTCAGAACAGCTTGGGACGCAGCTACCATGAAATCTACCCGGATAGCGCCCTGCCTGCTACCTGGGATTACTACGTCAAACCAGACACACTGGATACTTCGACGACATTCAATCTCGCCAGCCTCACCCTGCTCGATCCCTGTATGGGCAGTGGCCACTTCCTGCGCGAAGCCTTCGATATGTTCGTCGCCATGTACCGGGAACAGTTCCATACCTTCTCAGCTACCGAAATCGCCGACCGCATCTTGAGCCATCACCTGCACGGCATCGATCTCGACCCGCGCGCGGCCCAACTCTCCGCCCTGACGCTCTACCTGCGTGCCTGGGAACTGGTACGCGACGAGAGACGGAAAGAGCGCAAACCGGGTCCAGGCACCTATACCCCGCCAGCAATGAAGCTGGCAACGACGCCCACGAGTCTCAACGAGGGCGCGCTGCAGCGTCACCTGCTCCGCCATCCGCAGGATATGCCGCTTAAACTATTGCTAGAGAGCATTTTCTCAGGATTGGAACATGCCGATATCCTCGGGAGTCTCATCCGTCCCAAAGAATACCTTGATAACGCCATCGCTGAACTGCAACGCCCGCATACTATCCGTATGGATTTCGACCCAGAAGAGGCAGAACTGCGTCGCACTATCACAGCAATGGCGAACCACGACCCTGTGGGACTAAGGCAGATGCTGCTGGATAGGATTGCAGACAGCTTTAAAGTCGAAGCAGGCAACACTGATGATGTAAGTGCTGCCCTTTTTGGACGGGAAGCCGAGCAAGGTGTGCGCCTGCTGCAACTGCTTGACCGCCGATACGCTGTTGTGGTGACCAATCCACCATACATGGGTAGCAGGCAAATGGATTTACCTCTGAAAAAATACGTTGAAAAATATTATTCTACAGGTAAACGTGATCTCTCAAATGCCTTTATTCTCCGCAATCTCGAATTATGCCGCTTGGATGGGCGGGTAGCTATGGTGACTCAACATAGCTGGATGTTCCTACGTAACTTTGCTCCCTTGCGAGCGATACCAAATGAGGCACTATTAGAAGAACACAAGAAAAACACTTTTAAAGGGTTGCTACGAGAAACAAGTATTGAATCACTAGCCCATCTAGGGCCAAATGCATTTGAGGAGATTAGTGGCGAGGTTGTGCAAAGTGCAATGTTCATCATAGCAAATCACATACCAAGTACAGAGCATAGAATAGTAGCATTTCGGTTAGTAGGACTGAAGAATTCTGCCGAGAAAGGGCAAATCCTTCAAACTCGTCCCGCCAATATATCTAGTAATCCACGCCAAATTGATTTAATGGCGATTCCTGAAACTCCGATTGTCTACTGGGTTCGTCCTCGAATCCTAGACATCCTGAAAAGTCATAGACGTATTAATATAGGTGTTGCTAAGATAGCAGGCGTTCATGTTGGCTTATGCACAGGAAACAACAGTCGGTTTATTCGTTACTCATGGGAGATTCCTCACGATTCCCTTAGATGGCCCTTCTGTGCTAGATCGGGTCGATATCAAAAATGGTGGGGATTAAACTTTAGCCACGCAGCATGGCGTATCGGTGAAGCAGAATACTTAGAAACCAGTGGCAGCCGCGTCAACAATAGCGATAAATACTTTCAAACAGGTGTCACATATGGGCGTATCAGCAGAGGAGCAATGGGCGCGAGGTTATTTTGGGGTGACGAATTGTTCGAACAGGCTAGTATTGGCCTTGTTCCAACAGCTGACGTAAGCCCTATCGGATTGTTGGCATTATTAAACAACAGGATAGTTTCGTATTTGCTACGAATCATGACTCAAGGTATTGAGTTCAATGCCGGATATGTCGAAAATTTGCCGTATGAACGCCCTTCTTCATCAGCCTGTCGAGTTGCAAATGTATGTATGCAACTGAAAAAGATTCTCGTCTCTTGTGACCCTCTTGAACGCTCCTTTGTAGGTGATAATTCATTCATTACTGTACCGTCCCCCAAGGTCACAACATTACTACATACACTCGAAGGATTGGTTGAGGAATACGGCGTAAAACTGTACGATCTATCCCCGTCGGATGTTTCTTCCATTCTCGAAGAAACAGGCACGCCAGCAGGCTGGTATCCTCTCATTTTAGGGTACGATGTGTTACCCACCTTACCTACTCAACTCGATCTGCCTTCACCACCACAAGAACTTTCAGACTATCTTACAACACATGAGCGAATCAGTCCTAATAATAAAGAGCTTTCACGCATCAAAGCCAATCTGCGTATGCTCTACGAAGCAGGTCCAGGAGCCAAAAATGTGGAGCAGGAGGAAAGCGACGAGCCGAATGAAGACAATAAAGGCGAGGAAGAGATTGCATCAGGAGCGCATATCCCTATTCCTACCGAAACCTTCCTTGAAGAACTCAGCGTCAAGACGCAGCTTCACCCCATCAGTATCTACTGGCTGTTGGAGGAGCTAAAGGCAGAGGGGGCACGTTGTAAGCCAGAGGAACTGCGATTGCTGGAAGATCGCCTCAGTGTCTTGATCTTGCGACTGTTAGGTTATCGCTGGCCAAAGCAGTTGGAGACAGGTGAACTAATACCTTCATGGGCCTCAAGCGATGGCATCATTCCACTTATAGCGGGAACAGGTGAGGCAACGCTGACGGAGCAGGTGCGCGCACGGTTGCGAGCCGAGGATGGAGAATTAGGGGTGCAGCAGATCGAGGCACTGCTAACGGAATTGACGGGACTGAGCCTGGAAGAATGGCTACGACGGAAGTTCTTCTCTCGTCATATTTCTCAGTTTAAGTATCGTCCGATAGCCTGGCATCTTGCGAGTACCCCTACTCACAATAGCAACAAGAAACGTGGCTGGTCACAACGCAGCCCGGCGTTTGGATGCCTCCTATACTATCATGCTTGCTCAGGTGATGCGCTGGTACGCATCCGCACCCAATACGTCGAGCCGTTGCTGCGTGCCGAACGACAAAAAATGGATGAGGCCCATCTCATCAAGGATGAGACGACTTCTATGCTGGCAAATGAACGCATCCAGGAGCTGGCAGCATTTGTTGAGAAACTGCGTTCCATTGAGGAGCAGGGGTTTGCCAGTCCTGAGCTGGATAGGTTCATTGCGGAGGAACCGCTTGACCGTTGGAGTGGTGATGGCTACTTAGCTCCTGCCAGTCGAGATGAGTTGGTACGTAATGAGCAGGCATGGCACGTAGATATCAACGATGGCGTGCGGGTCAATATCGCGCCTCTCCAACTTGCAGGTGTGCTTGCCAGCGATGTGCTCAAACCCCTCGATGCAAAGAAAGCATTGGCTGACCGCGCTCGTTGGCGGGCCGATGAACGACGCTGGGTGCGCGACGGCAAACTCCCACGCTGTGGCTGGATAGATGAGCGGGTACCTGAAAGTTCGCGCTGGACTGAGCGTGAGCCAGAGCGTATTGCTGAGCAGATCAAGCTGGAACAGAAACGCCGGGCGCTACAGCGTAGACGAGCGGAAGAGGTTGAGTTATGACGACGCTCCAACAGTATATTTCCAGGCTCATTCATAGCATCCTCGATAGGTATCCGGGTTCCTGGATAGTCTGGTGCGATCCGCGCGGCGATTGGGGGCCACTGCTACAACGCGCAGCCGAATTAGATGGCACCCAAGGCTTTACCCTGGTATCGGTAACGGAGCAGACCGCGGGCGAGATTGGTAGCCCTGAAAGTCGTCGTGCTTTACAGGAGCGCATGGATGCCAAAGAAGCCTTTGTGCTACATGTCACCACGACACCTGATCACCTGGGCTGGCTGTGGGCGCAAGCCTTGCTCTCTGAATGTATCTATGATCGCTCATTGCGCGAACAGTTGCTCGCATGGGGCTGGCGACCGCAAAGTATCAGGACGGGTGATGACGAGATGGCAGTTCTGGCGCGGCAATACTTCAAGCAGGACCCTGCTGATTGGGGCGGAGGTGGCTTGCAGCCGAATCCCGTCTTGCTTTTGGATGTGCTTGCTGCTGGCGCTTCCCCTGATCCAGATGATCGCATGGTCCTAGACATGACCATTGAGCAGGCAGGACTACTGGCATATGACGAACAGAACGTAGCGCGCTGGCGCACCTATGCCTTAGTCTGGTTGCTTGTTACTCAGGCCTTCCAGTTTGCACCGGATGCTATAGGTGAAAGACACACCTATCTGATTGCACCGGAGAAGCGGGTGTTTGCGCTTCACCTGCTTGAGCGCTGGCTGGACAGCTTGCGCTTGAGCAAGGGATTGCACGAGGCGATCCTGGATGCAGACCGTATCGCAGCCTTAGGCAACGATATGGGCAAGGCGACCATCCAAGATGGTCCCTTTCTCTCCTATGCGGCGGAACGCGCCATTTTTGCCAAGACGTGCGCGAGTCTGGCACAACAGAGCGGAAGAGAGTTGCTCGAAGCGCTTGCCTCGCTCAATGATGATTTGCAACGTCATGCGCAAGGGTTCTGGAGCTATAAAGATAGCCACTCTCACCAGCAGGCCATTCCCTGGGGAGAGTTAGCACGTCTGGGCGCTGCTGTACAGATGCTGCTCGATGCCTCGCCGCTCAAAGCCTGGGCTAATCCTGGCGAAGCCATCGCCTGGTATATGAAGGTCGGGTGGCGCATCGATAAAGCTGGCGAGGAACTCTTGCGTAACCTGAACAAACCTACGCCAGAACTGCTCAGTATCATTACGCCGCTGCGCCAGGCATAC